>Ga0105050_10001215_pt1 | contig 39029 bp, 34 predicted proteins | sample FRY01_FD_78088 | JGI IMG/M metagenome (GOLD analysis project Ga0105050, IMG submission 78088) | Freshwater microbial communities from Lake Fryxell liftoff mats and glacier meltwater in Antarctica - FRY-01 | ecosystem: Environmental > Aquatic > Freshwater > Ice > Glacier meltwater ...
GATCGGAATTGATCGTCTGGTGATGTTGCTGACGGACAGTCCGAGCATTCGTGACGTCATCCTCTTTCCTCACCTAAGAAAAGAAGACTAGACGCTATTAGCTCAGATTAGGCTTGATAGGCTTCGCGCCAAGTTAATCCTGCCTCAACAGAGGCTCGAGGCTTGTATTCGCAGCCTATCCAACCTGTGTAGCCAAGCGCCTCAATCTGCTGAAATACGGCAGAATAGGCGATCTCGCCCTCATCAGGCTCGGCTCTACTGGGCACAGCAGCAATCTGAATATGACCGATATGTGGCATATATCGTGCAAGCTTCGTGAGAATGTCTCCCTCTGCGACACCGACGTGATAGACGTCGAACATCAGCTTGATGTTTTCACGGGCACACTGTTCACGAATTGCATTTGAGGCAGCCTGAGTTGAATAAAAATAACCAGGCTTGTCACGTTGATTAATTGCCTCAAGCAAAATTGTCACGTCGTGTTGCTTAGCCAAATCAGCCGCCCACTGCAGATTTCCAATCAACGTTTTGCGTGCCTGCTCGTGCTGAAGGGTCGTTGCGATCCCAGGCAGCACATGAATGGCCGAAGCACCGGCGTCGACACACCAACCAAGAGACTGCTCAAAAGACTTTTTGAACTCAGCTTCGCGCCCTGGGAGTGCAGCCAAACCAGACTCGCCAAGACTGGCCTCACCGATTGGCGCATTAGCCGCCAGTAACGTCAGCTCCAGTCGCGCACAAGCTGCCCTCACCGCCTCGGCAGAGGTATCGTAAGGCCAGTGCAACTCAATCGCACGAAACTGGCTTGCAGCCGCCCGTTCGATGCGCTCGAGCAAAGGAAGCTGCGCCCAGAGAAATCCCAAATTAGCTGAAAATCGCACCATGACAGGTCAGTCTTCCTATGCAGGTGAACGTTGTGTGAGAAGGCGTTTAGTAGCCTGTCTTCGATGCACCGTACGCTTGGGCACCACGGGCCGTTGCAACAGCAGCTTTTGCTGCAGTCGCCATCAGTGCCGCCTCATTCCCAGGAGTCACCATCTGAAAGCCTTGTTTGATGCGCATTGCCGCCGCTTCGCCAGATGAGCAAAAAATACCCGCTATTTTTCCATGAGCAAGCGCCCGTGTACGGATATGTTCGACTGCCTTCATGACGACTGGATCATCGGATTCGGATTTTGGTGTCGAACCCAACGCCAACGCCAAATCATTTGGTCCAATATAAATACCATCGAGCCCTTCTATGGCCAAAATCTGATCAAGATTATCTAAACCCGCTTGAGTCTCAATCATGCCTAGAACTAAAATTTCCTTGTCGGCATGCGGGTAGTAGTCGGCTCCGCCATACAACATGGCACGCGCAGGACCGAAAGAGCGCTGTCCATGAGGTGGGTAGCGGCAAGAGGAAACCAAACTAGCGGCATCATCGACGGTAGAAATCATCGGACAAATAATGCCGTAGGCACCGCTGTCAAGCAGACGCATGATCTGAGCAGGGTCGTTCCAAGGCACACGGGCGAGTGGAATAGCGGGCGTAGAAGACAAGGCCTGAAACATCGGCAAGGCGGCATCAATGCCGATCATGCCGTGCTGCAAATCCACTGTCACAGAGTCAAATCCCTGGTGGCCGATCACCTCAGCCGAGTATGAAGAAGGGATTGCCAACCAACCATTGATCACGGGTTGGCCTGCTGCGATTTTCTGGCGTATGGTGTTTTGTCTCATGCGAACTCCGCTTGTTTTGATGTCCGCGTTACTTTACACGATTAGCGCCAGGCTTTGTTCTCAGTGATTCTCTTTAGCGTGATTGATGGTGTAGCGAGGGATCTCAATCGTCAAATCCGCATCAGCAACTTTAGCCTGACAGGCCAATCTTGAGGTCGTTGAGAGTCCCCAGGCACGATCTAACAAGTCCTCTTCTGAGTCCGTCGCCTCTGCCAGTGATTGGAACCCTTGCTTGACCACAACGTGGCATGTTGTACACGCACAAGATAATTCGCACGCGTGCTCAAGCTCTACGTGATTGTCGAGCAAGACACGACAAATGGACTCGCCAACGGGCGCATTTTCAATCACTTTTCCTGATGGACAAACCTCAGGATGAGGTAAAACGGTGATCTTGGGCATGATGTTTCCTATAAATCCTCAAGCGAGCGCCCAGTCAGGGCGGCACGAATACTGCGATCCATCCGACGCGCAGCAAAATCATCGGTCACGGCTGAGAGCGCTTTAATCGAGGCTCTCATCGCCTCGACATCCTCACCCTTGGCCACTGCGGAAGTCATCTGCAACTGCTGTGATATACGTGTTTGTTCCGCAGCGCTCAGCAAATCCGCATCAGCGGAGAGTGCGGCGATCACAGATTCGATTAATTGTTGAGCGTCAACCTGCTGCTCACGCAGCATCCGCATTTGTGCATCAAGTCCTGCATGTGACATCCCTTCGGAGAGCATGCGAGAAACATCTTCATCATTCAGACCAAAAGAAGGCTTCACCGTCACGGAAGCCTCTACGCCTGAGCCTTGCTCCCGGGCAGTCACGCTCAGCAGTCCGTCTGCATCCACTTGAAATGTCACGCGTATGCGCGCGGCCCCCGCCACCATCGCAGGAATGCCTTTGAGCTCAAAGCGCGCTAGCGAGCGACAGTCGGTCACCAGATCTCGCTCACCCTGCACCACGTGAACAGCTAGGGCCGTCTGTCCGTCTTTGAAGGTCGTGAACTCTTGGGCACGCGCCACCGGAATCGTGCTGTTACGTGGAATGATGTGCTCGACCAACCCACCCATCGTCTCAAGACCAAGCGTCAGCGGCGTGACATCCAGCAACAGCCAATCCTCTCCGGGGTTGCGGTTACCCGCGAGCAAGTTAGCTTGCAATGCAGCACCCAATGCCACAACCTGATCGGGATCCAGATCAGTCAGAGGGGTTGTGCCGAAAGCTTCACCCACACGTTTGCGCACAATCGGCATACGCGTCGCACCGCCCACCATCACGACACCCTTGATATCGTTCGTGCTTAAAGCGGCATCTTTTACTGCCTGCCTCACACAGACGAGTGTCCGTTCAACCAAATTAGCTGAGAGTAGCTCAAAAGCTGCACGCGTCAATGTCAGGTGCTGTGTTGCGCCATTAATCAATACTGACTCTGTATGCTCAGTGTGATCGGTCAACGCCTCACGCACTCGGCGCGCTGCGCTTAAAAGCGCCCGACGCGACTGATGACTCAAGGCCATGAGCCCCTGAGTCTTAGCGAAATCATCCACAATCAGCGCGTCGAAATCATCACCACCCAAACGCGTATCACCACCGGTGGCAATCACCTCAAAAACGCCACGCGTCAAGCGAAGCAACGACACATCGAAGGTGCCACCACCCAAATCGTACACAGCGTAAACACCTTCAGCGCTGTGATCCAAACCGTAAGCAATGGCTGCCGCAGTCGGCTCGTTGAGTAGACGCAATACATTCAAGCCTGCCAGACGTGCAGCGTCCCGCGTCGCCTGACGTTGCGCATCATCAAAATAAGCAGGCACTGTAATCACAGCGCCGACGAGCTCGTCACCGAGCGTCCCTTCGGCAAGAAACTTTAATTTTTCAAGTATTTTGGAGGCGACTTCAACGGGTGACAGCGCCGCATGCTTAGTCTGAACCTTAACGCTTTGTCCATGCTCAGCGAAGTCATATGGCATCCCTGAAGTCACAGCCTCTTGATAGGATCGACCCATAAGACGCTTGATCGAAACCAGGGTATCTAATGGATACTCTAGCTGCATGGCAAGCGCATCAAATCCAACGTGCGCGCGACCATCCGCTTGTATGAACACTGCCGAAGGCACCAAATGGCGCCCTGCCTCATCTGGCAACACCTCAGGCACGCTACTGCGCACCGCGGCTACCAAAGAGTGCGTGGTCCCCAAATCAATCCCGACAGCAAGACGACGCTGGTGTGGGGCTGGCGATTCACCAGGCTCAGAAATCTGCAATAACGCCATATATTTGATTCAGTTGCGCACTCTGTGCCGCGTAGAGACCGCAAGGCCTAATCAATTGCACGACATTGCGCAATCAGCTTATTTAAAAACATCCACTCGCGCACTCGCGCAGCGGCCAAATCATAACGCCCAAGATCGAGATGTCCAGATACTGCGGCGATTACTTCCTGCTCTGCGGCTGCGAGCTCTTCGGCAAAGTGTTGTCGGGCAGCCAGATCAGAGGGATGATCGAGCAACGTATCGAGCTGCTCGTGCCACGCCATTTGCCGAAACAAAAAATCAGGCTCCATGGCCGTATTGGTCTCAGTTTGAAGATCAACCCCCGCTAGCTCGCACAAATAACGCGCTCTAGTCAAGGGATTCTTGAGAATACGATAAGCCTCATTGGCTTGAGAACTCCACTGCATTGCGACGCGCTTTTCAGCTGGAGAGCGCGTCGCAAAGCGATCCGGATGGACCGCTAATGCCACTCTCTTCCACGCTGAGTCAAGCACCGACGAGTCGATGCTGAATCGACGCTCAAGACCGAGAAGTGCGAAATGATCTTGCGCACTCAGCGGGCTATTCGCGGTTACTGGGCTATTCAACCTATCCAAGCTACTAGCGCTATGCGTTGCATCATTCAAAACGACTATACCGTGAAAGACTCACCACAACCGCAGGTTGCTTTCTCATTAGGATTACGAAATTTGAATCCCTCGTTCAAGCCTTCGCGTGCATAATCAAGCTCGGTACCTTCAAGATAAGACAAACTTTTGGGGTCGACAAACACCTTGACGCCAAAACTCTCGAATACTTGATCTTCGCTAGCCGCTTCATCGACATACTCAAGCTTGTACGCCATACCTGAACAACCCGTCGTTCTCACCCCCAAGCGCAGGCCTATTCCGCTACCGCGCTTCTGGAGATATTTGCCGATGTGGTCGGCAGCCTGAGAAGTAAGTGTGACGCTCATGATCATCCCGTGTGTTTGTTTTTGTAATCCTCGACAGCGGCTTTTATTGCGTCCTCCGCAAGGATTGAACAATGAATCTTGACAGGAGGCAAAGCCAGCTCTTCAGCAATCTGGGTGTTACGTATCGTCAGTGCCTCGTCCAAGGTCTTGCCCTTAACCCACTCTGTTACGAGTGAACTCGAAGCAATCGCCGAGCCACAACCATACGTCTTAAATCTTGCATCCTCAATGATACCGGACTCGTTAACCCGAATTTGTAGCTTCATGACGTCGCCACAGGCTGGAGCACCTACCATACCTGTTCCAACCTGATCGTCGCTCTTGTCGAACGTGCCGACGTTACGTGGATTTTCGTAGTGATCCAAAACTTTATCGCTGTATGCCATTTTAATTCTCCAACCAATGCGTTTAGTGGGCAGCCCACTGAACCGAATTTAAATCAATACCTTCTTTGGCCATTTCCCAAAGAGGTGACATGTCGCGCAGCTTTCCTACCCGGGCTTTGAGCAACTCGACTGCAAAGTCGATCTCCTGCTCGGTCGTGAAGCGACCAATCGTGAAACGAATCGAGCTGTGTGCTAATTCATCATTACGACCAAGTGCACGCAACACATAGGAAGGCTCAAGGCTTGCCGATGTGCAGGCGGAACCACTGGAGACCGCAAGCTCCTTGATTGCCATGATCAGAGACTCGCCCTCCACGTAGTTAAAGCTCACATTTAGATTATGCGGCACACGATGTTCGAGATCACCATTGAGATAAACCTCTTCGATTTGTGACAGGCCCGCCCACAAACGATCACGCAACATGCGGATACGCTCATTTTCAGTACCCATTTCCTGTTGCGCCAACGCAAAAGCCTCACCCATCCCAACGATTTGGTGCGTGGCAAGCGTGCCCGAGCGAAAACCACGCTCATGGCCACCACCGTGCATCTGCGCCTCAATACGAATACGGGGCTTGCGTCGCACATACAACGCACCAATTCCCTTAGGACCGTATGTTTTGTGAGCACAAAAAGACATCAAGTCGACCTTCAAGGTCTGGAGGTCAATCGCAACCTTGCCTGTTGCTTGCGCAGCATCAACATGAAAAATGATGTTTTTGGAGCGGCACAACTCACCGATTGCGGCTACGTCTTGGATCACGCCAATTTCATTGTTCACGAACATGACAGAAATCAACACGGTGTCTGGACGAATTGCTGCCTTTAGCGCGTCCATACTAATCAAACCGTTTTCTTGAACATCGAGGTAGGTGACCTCAAAACCTTGACGCTCTAGCTCTCGACAGGGATCCAACACAGCCTTGTGCTCTGTCTTGATGGTAATGACATGTTTACCGCGTTCAGCGTAGAAGGTTGCAGCGCCTTTGATTGCAAGGTTATTTGACTCTGTTGCACCCGACGTCCAGACAATCTCGCGAGGATCTGCATTCACCAGCGCGGCCACCTGATCGCGGGCACGCTCAACCGCTTCTTCGGCTTCCCATCCATAGGCATGGCTGCGCGAAGCAGGATTACCAGCATGCTCATAAAGCCAGGGGATCATTTTCTCAACTACACGGGGATCAACCGGTGTGGTAGCCGAATAGTCAAAATAGATAGGACGGGTTGACATGCTAAAGCTCCTGAATATTTGTTGATAACCGACCGTTACAAACTAATTGAGATGGCTTCTTTGCCAATGGATGGGCTGTTTGTGCCCACCACAGTGACACGCACACCCGCACCGGAAGTTTTACTGGCCTCTTGGATTTGGCGCAAACGCTGCTGGTCAACAAGATCCTGCAATGACACGGAATCAAGGAAATCGACCATTTTGCGATTGAGCGTCGACCACAGCTCATGGGTCATACAGATGCCAGGCTTACCATCTGTACCGCTCGCACAGTCCGTTTTACCGCCACAGTTGGTTGCATCAATGGGCTCGTCCACGGCAAAAATGATGTCTGCAACTGTAATATTGCGTGCAAGTCGAGCCAGGGTATATCCCCCGCCTGGACCTCGGACGCTTTCAACAAGCTTATGACGTCTCAGCTTACCGAACAACTGTTCAAGGTAAGATAGGGAAATGCTTTGGCGTTGACTGATCGCGGACAGCGTGACTGGCCCGCCCTGCTGCCGTAATGCCAAATCAATCATGGCAGTAACCGCAAACCGTCCTTTGGTAGTGAGCCTCATGACAGAATCCTTTAAAGAAACCTAGCGTGTGAGAAAACTAACCCGACTAAACAACTCAAGTATACATAATTCCCGAGTGTTTTACTAGGATTAATCCTCAAAACATTGTGGGATCTGAGGACTTTAGTCGTAAAAAAACCGCGCAAATGCGCGGTTAATTTTCTAAGGGTTAGTTAGGCAGCTTGATACTGAGTCGCGCGTTTACGCACAAGCTCAAGCACGCCCTGACAGGCATCTTCGAGGTAATCTAGCACCTTGCCAAACCCTTCGGGACCACCGTAATAAGGATCTGGAACAGTTGCTTCTTCGAATTCGTTCGCAAAACGCATCAACAGCATCAGCTTATGCTGATGGAGTTTTGGGCATTGTTGCTGCAATGCAGAAAGGTTTTCCCAGTCCATTGCAAGAATAAGATCATACTCGTGGAAGTCCTCAGGCTCGACTTGCCTGGCCTCCGCGCGAGTAATTTCGTAACCACGCTTTCGGGCAGCAGCGACTGCGCGCGGATCCGGCGCCTCGCCAACGTGAAAGCTATGGGTGCCGGCGGAATCAATCCCGACGACCTCAGAGAGGCCAGCGTCATTGATGAGGTGGCGAAAAACGCCTTCTGCACTGGGCGACCGGCAAATATTGCCCATGCATACGAAAAGAACTTTTGTCATGATGGTGCATATTGTGCGGGAAAACCCGTAACATGTCCAGATATTTTTTTATCTTTTTTTTGTAGACAAAAAGTACAGCATTATTAAAATAAAGTTATTAATTTCATATATTTAAAATACATATATCATTTAATACTTTACATTTAGTTTTTGAAATAGGCACTGTTAATAAAAACAAAACCCTAAAAAAGATGCACTGCAACAACGCCTGCTGGATGTTGTTATGCACCAGACAGTAGCACGCGATCTTTTAAAACCTTTAGGGCATCGCGCGCGGCAGCAGCCTGTTCAAATTCAAGATTGCGCGCATGATCCAACATGAGCTTTTCGAGACGTTTAAATTCTTTAGCAATCGATTTTTCATCCGTCAAATACGCCAAAGAAGCATCAGGTTCTTCTTGATTTCTAAAAGCAGGTGCCACAATCCCGTCGATCAGCTCGCGCACTGCCTTGCGTACACTTCGGGCCTGAATACCGTGTTCTTGGTTAAAAGCCAACTGTTTGTTACGACGACGTTCAGTTTCGCTCATCGCTCTTTTCATCGAGTCAGTGATCCGATCGGCGTAAAGAATCGCACGGCCGTTAAGGTTACGTGCGGCGCGTCCAATTGTTTGTATCAAACTGCGATCAGATCTCAGAAAGCCTTCTTTGTCTGCATCTAATATTGCAACTAGAGAAACCTCTGGAATATCAAGACCTTCTCGCAATAAGTTAATGCCAACTAAGACATCAAATTTACCTAATCGCAGATCCCGAATAATTTCCACACGTTCGACCGTGTCAATATCAGAGTGTAAATAACGAACTCGAACGCCATGTTCGGCCAGATAGTCTGTTAAGTCCTCTGCCATACGTTTAGTTAACGTGGTAACAAGTACGCGCTCCTCAATCGCCACACGCAACTTGATTTCGCCTAGCAAGTCATCAACCTGAGTACGCGCAGGACGAACCTCTACGATTGGGTCAACCAAACCTGTAGGGCGCACGACTTGCTCCACGACGTGATCAGTGTGTGCCTGCTCATATTGACCCGGCGTGGCAGAGACAAAAACACACTGCCGCATACGCGCTTCGAACTCTTCCATTTTTAGTGGGCGGTTGTCCATGGCTGAAGGTAGACGAAAACCATAGTTCACAAGCGTCTCCTTGCGTGCACGGTCCCCGCGATACATACCCCCAAGTTGTCCGATCGTGACATGGCTCTCATCGATGAACATCAGGGCATCGCTAGGTAAATAGTCGATCAGCGTGGGTGGAGGCTCACCGGGTGCAGCGCCCGAAAGATGTCTAGAATAGTTCTCAATGCCCTTGCAAAATCCCAGCTCACTCAACATCTCAAGGTCAAAGCGTGTGCGCTGCTCGATTCGCTGGGCCTCGACAAGATGACCGTTGTCCACAAAATGTTTTACACGCTCGCGCAGTTCTTGTTTGATCGTCTCGATCGCACGTAAAACAGTATCGCGCGGTGTGACATAGTGAGAACCTGGGTAGACCGTAAAACGAGGTACTTTTTGGCGCACTTTACCAGTGAGAGGATCAAACAACTCTAGACTCTCGACTTCATCATCGAACAATGACAAGCGCACCGCCAGCTCAGCACTTTCTGCTGGAAAAACATCGATTGTCTCGCCGCGAGCGCGGAAGGTACCGCGCGTAAACTCCGTATCGTTTCGCTCATATTGCATCGCAACGAGGCGCGCCAAGATCTCTCGGCGCGGGATCCGATCTCCCACACGCAGGATCAATACCATCGCATGATAGTCGGAAGGGTTGCCTATGCCATAGATACAGGAGACCGTTCCGACAATGATTGTGTCACGCCGCTCAAGAAGGCTTTTGGTTGCAGACAATCGCATCTGCTCGATGTGCTCATTGATCGATGAGTCTTTTTCAATAAAAAGATCGCGAGTCGGCACATAAGCTTCAGGCTGGTAGTAGTCGTAATACGAAACAAAATACTCAACCGCATTTTTAGGGAAAAATTCCCGCATTTCGGCATAGAGTTGTGCCGCAAGCGTCTTGTTAGGTGCGAGAACCACTGCGGGTCGACCAAGCCGCGCAATCATATTTGCCATCGTAAACGTCTTACCCGAGCCGGTTACACCCAGTAGGGTCTGACACATGAGCCCATCGCGAATACCCTGCTCAAGTTGATTGATCGCATTGGGCTGATCTCCACCTGGCGGGTAAGGTTGATACAAATGAAATGGGCTATCAGGGTAATCAACGTAGCGCGGTTCTTCTTTGCCTGTTGAAATCGTAGCAGCCAGTACTGGTGTCGTCGCGCGCAACACCTTGACGGTTTCGTGTGCGATCGCAGGCGGAAGCTGCCCTGCAGATATAGGATCGTCAGTCACTAGATTCGCCAGTATGTGGTCATCTCCCGACAAATCTTGAGGAGATCTTTCTTGATGCGAGCCAACTGAGGCATTAGCGTTGATTTTATCGGGTGGAATATTGGTGGTCATGCTAGACTTATTCGGGAAACCCCTTGGATGCGGGGTTAGCTATCTATTATGTTCCGTGTAAGCCCAAGCGTCCACCCAAAACCATTGTTGATATTCAAAATCAGACACCTATCATTCAAATGAGCACCCTCTTTCAATCCGTAGAACTTGCCCCACGCGACCCCATTCTGGGTCTGAACGAACAATTCAACGCCGACCCACGCGCGCACAAGGTGAATTTGGGTGTCGGTGTCTACTATGACGACAACGGCAAAATCCCCCTTCTTTCTGCTGTCCACAAAGCTGAGGTTGCCCGCGTAGAGGCCGCGGCAGCCCGTGGCTACCTTCCCATAGAAGGGATAGCGACCTATAACAAGGGTGCACAGGAGCTCGTTCTTGGCAAAAACTCACCTCTGATCGCTGCAGGCCGTGTGCTGACAATGCAGGCACTGGGCGGCACGGGTGCGCTCAAAATCGGCGCTGATTTCATCAAGCAACTGGTCCCTCACGCAAAAGTCGCGATTAGTAATCCTAGCTGGGAAAATCATCGTGCTCTGTTTGAGCGCGCGGGCTTTGAGGTTGTGAATTACCCCTATTACGATGCCGCTACCCACGGCTTGGACTTCAAAGGCATGCTTAGTGCACTGAAGACACTCCCCGCCCAGAGCGTCGTGGTGTTGCATGCTTGCTGCCACAATCCAACGGGTGTGGATTTATCAACTGAACAGTGGCGCGAAGTCGCCCAAGTCATCAAAGACAGCGGGCTCATCCCTTTTCTAGATATTGCCTATCAAGGCTTTGGCGACGGACTAGAACAAGACGCAACCGCTGTCCGTCTGTTTGCTGATATGGACATGACCATGTTCATCAGCTCATCATTTTCAAAGTCTTTTTCTCTTTACGGCGAGCGTGTCGGAGCTCTGACGATCGTGACGGGCAGTCAAGACGAATCCAATCGCGTCCTGAGCCAAGTTAAGCGTGTGATTCGCACCAACTACTCCAACCCACCAACCCATGGTGGCACCATCGTCTCAACGGTTTTAAACACCCCTGAACTGTTTGCGCTTTGGGATCAAGAGCTCGCGGGCATGCGCGAACGTATTCGTCTGATGCGCCGGCAACTCGTTGAAAAGCTCGCCGAAAATGGCGTCAAACAGGACTTTACGTTCGTCATGAAGCAACGCGGCATGTTCTCATTTTCTGGACTCAATGCGGCACAGGTTGAGCGACTCAGGGCAGAACACGCCATTTATGCCGTCAGCAGTGGACGTATCTGCGTCGCCGCTCTCAACAGCCATAATATCGATGTCGTTGCCAAGGCGATCGCGGGTGTCATGAAAGACTAAGCTGATGGTGAGGGTGATGATCCCGACCTGAATGAACAGCTCCGCATTGTCGGAGCTGTTTTTTTATACAGATATCATTTGCAAAGTCCCTGTAAATCATGGAGAATTATAACTGTGCATATAAACAGCACTGTTTATATGTTCGGTAAAATTTCGATCTCGCTTACAAGTGCGGCTTATAAGTGCAGCTTATAAGTGCAGATTGAGAACCCATATTTCTAGTTCACCTGACTAAGGCTCTGACCATGACCATCAAACTGACCGATCGCCAGCAGCAAATTCTGGATTTGATCCGCCAGGCTGTGATCCGTACTGGTTTTCCGCCGACTCGCGCTGAGATCGCACAAACACTCGGATTTCGTTCAGCGAATGCCGCAGAGGATCACTTGCGGGCTCTTGCCAGAAAAGGGGTGATCGAACTGACTGCCGGTGCTTCTCGAGGAATTCGCTTAACTGAACTCGCTGCAGAGTTTTCTACAGAAACGCTTCATGCAAATGCTTTTGATTCGATGGATGGGATGGATTCAGACTCAATTGATTCCAGCACAGGAGACTCAAGCGAATCAGGATCAAGGCTTTCTGTTAACCAAGCGGGACGCGTCAAACTTAAAAAACTCCCTGACATTGGCCAAGTACTCGTCCCCTTAATCGGTCGAGTAGCCGCTGGCTATCCGATGCTCGCGGCCGAAAATATCGAAAAAGAGATTAGTGTTGATCCAAATTTGTTCCTGCAAGCACCTGACTATCTGCTCAAAGTAAAAGGATTAAGCATGAGAGACGTCGGCATTCTTGATGGTGACTTACTCGCAATCAAGAAAACGAGTGATGCTCGGAATGGACAAATTATCGTCGCACGCATTGACGATGAGGTCACAGTAAAAAGGCTCAATAAAAAAGGGAACCGCATTGAGCTTTTACCTGAAAACCCTGACTTTGAGCCCATTGTTATTCAACCAGGCCAGGACTTCTCTGTCGAGGGCATCGCGCTTGGCCTTATTCGTAACACGCCGCTTCACTAAAAACTTACAACGTTTAGCTTTCCTTCCAACGTTCTAGTGCGCGTCGATTGCGCTTTGTCGGACGGCCAGCGATATTTTGTGAGGGTTCGTTATAAAACCGCCTATTCTCAGCTGCGGTCTGACGAGTCAACATGCTTTCTGGTGTTTCCTCGTAGAGAAGTTGAGCGAGCGGGGCAGATTTACGCTGCTCAGTAATCCCTCTCACAACTAACTCCATCCGCTCCTGCTCACGATTGATTTTCAATCGTTCGCCAACTTTGATTAAGCGCGCAGGCTTTGCACGCTCATCTGAAACTAAGATCCTACCCGCCTCAATCGCCGTCACAGCGAGGGTGCGTGATTTAAAAAAACGTGCCGCCCAAAGCCACTTATCAAGTCTCACAGAATCTACAAATACTTGCATGTCTCGAGCACTCCTTAACAAAAGAGGCGCCACTTGGGCGCCCCTCTCTTGGCTTACGCAATTTAGTGCTTAATCACCGGATCAATCACAGCAGCCGCATCAGCCTTTGCCACGACTTCTTTGGCAATCACTGACTCCTCTGGTAGTGGCGTGGTCGGTTGGGATAGGGCAACTTCAAGAACCTTATCGATCCAACGTACAGGCACGATTTCCAGATGATTTTTTACATTATCTGGAATTTCTGCCAGATCCTTGACGTTTTCCTCAGGAATCAAAACGGTTTTGATGCCCCCACGGTGAGCCGCCAAAAGTTTTTCCTTTAGGCCACCAATGGCTAACACCTCTCCACGCAGGGTAATTTCACCCGTCATTGCAACATCCGCTCTCACTGGAATTTGTGTGAGTGCAGAGACAATAGCCGTCGTAATAGCAATACCGGCTGATGGTCCATCCTTGGGGGTTGCGCCCTCAGGGAAGTGAACGTGGATATCCCGCTTCTCAAAAATAGTATCAGCAATACCCAAGCGTGCCGCCCTCGCGCGAACAACACTACGGGCCGCCTCGACAGATTCCTTCATCACGTCACCAATCGAGCCCGTACGCTGAATGACGCCCTTACCAGGCATATCAGCGACTTCGATCGTCAGCAAATCACCACCAACTTCTGTCCAAGCCAAGCCAGTTACCTGTCCGACTTGATTTTCTTTTTCAGCCATACCAAAGTTGTAACGACGCACACCAAGATAGTCGCTCAAGTTTTCTGAGTTCACGAGGACTTTCGCAATCGGCTCAGAGGACTTAGCTGCTTTTCTTGCTTCGCTTTCTGCCAACAGTTTTTTAACAACCTTGCGGCAGATTTTTCCAACGTCACGCTCGAGCGAACGAACACCCGCTTCTCTGGTGTAGTAACGCACGATGTCACGAATCGCTGATTCCTCAACGAGAAGCTCTTCGGGCTTAACACCATTGTTCTTCATCACCTTTGGAACCAAGTGATCGATCGCAATGTGGATCTTTTCATCCTCTGTGTAACCAGACAAACGAATGACTTCCATGCGGTCAAGCAAAGCAGGAGGAATATTTAATGTATTGCTAGTCGCGACAAACATCACATCAGATAAATCAAAATCCACTTCGACGTAATGGTCCTGGAAGGTATGATTTTGCTCGGGATCCAACACCTCAAGCAGCGCAGAAGCTGGGTCACCACGGAAATCCATGCCAAGCTTATCGATCTCATCGAGCAAAAACAGCGGGTTACGCACTGCAACCTTAGCCATATTTTGCAAAATTTTGCCAGGCATCGAACCAATGTAGGTGCGACGATGACCGCGAATCTCAGCCTCATCTCGTACGCCACCTAAAGCCATACGGATAAATTTACGATTCGTGGCCTTGGCGATCGATTGACCAAGCGAGGTTTTGCCCACACCCGGAGGACCTACTAGGCAAAGAATCGGCGCCTTCACTTTATCAACACGCTGCTGGACAGCTAGATATTCAAGAATGCGCTCTTTAACTTTGTCCAAACCATAGTGGTCATTGTCCAATACGCTTTCAGCATTTGGAATGGAATTATTGACTTTGCTCTTCTTGCGCCATGGCAATGCAATAACAGTGTCAATGTAGTTTCGCACAACGGTCGCTTCAGCGGACATGGGTGACATCAACTTGAGCTTCTTGAGCTCGCCATCGACTTTCTTGCGGGCATCTTTGGGTAAATGTGCAGCCTCGATTTTCTTTTCGAGTTCCTCGATGTCCGCGCCCTCTTCGCCTTCGCCCAACTCCTTTTGAATCGCTTTGACTTGCTCGTTCAGGTAGTAGTCACGCTGGCTCTTTTCCATCTGCTTTTTTACCCGACCGCGAATACGCTTCTCGACTTGCAAAATGTCGATTTCAGTTTCGAGTTGGGTCAGCAATGCTTCGAGACGCTCGGAGGTCGAGATGATCTCAAGCATTTTTTGTTTCTGCTCAAGCTTCAGTGGCAAGTGCGCGGCGATCGTGTCGGCCAAGCGACCTGCATCATCAATACCTGCCAAAGAGGTCAAAATCTCTGGAGGAATTTTTTTATTCAGCTTGACGTATTGCTCAAACTGGCTGACGATCGCACGGCGCAAGGCTTCAACTTTGGCCCCCATCGTGGAATCGGGCGCGATCGGCACAACTTCGGAGGTGAAGTGTGTGTCAGCATCCTGAATGTTGGCCACTCGAGCGCGTTGTGCACCTTCAACTAAAACTTTAACTGTGCCATCAGGCAATTTGAGCATTTGCAAGATCGTGGCAACACAGCCGATTTCATATACATCATCGGGTGTTGGATCATCTTTACCGGCTGACTTTTGCGCAGCCAACATAATGCTCTTACCGGCCTCCATAGCGGCTTCTAGAGCACGAATCGATCGGGGACGCCCCACAAAGAGGGGAATCACCATATGTGGAAATACGACAACGTCGCGTAACGGCAACAAGGGCAAACTGATGGGTTCAGAAGGCAAGGTCTGATGTCCGGACATGGTGTACTCCTAATAAAAACTCGGCGAATCCTAACTGGGCGGCCGATACAAAGCCCGTGTATCTACGAATAGCTTCGTTATTGGGACAATAGCCTAAATTTCAAGTTTTAACCCCTAATAAAAGGAAAAGCCCCTATGACGGGGCTGGAAACACTTGATTAAGTGCGACACTCAGGCAGCGGCATCCCGAACAGCTGGTTTCTTGGCGCGAGGACTCGGTTCGCTCTCGTCAGCTAAAACCAAAAAGGGCTTGCCCTCACCTGAAATCGAAGCTTCATCAAGCACAACTCGTTTGATGTTTCCTTGCGTTGGAAGTTCGTACATTGTGTCCAAAAGGGCAGACTCAAGGATCGAACGCAAACCACGTGCGCCAGTTTTACGCTTGATCGCTTTACGGGCAATCGCCTTTAACGCATCGGGGCGAATTTCAAGCTCAGCGCCTTCCATGGCAAAGAGCTTTTGAAACTGCTTGACGACCGCATTCTTGGGCTCGGTTAGGATCTGCATCAGCGTCTCCTCATCGAGTTCTTGCAGCGTGGCAATAACGGGGAGACGACCAACAAGTTCAGGGATCAAACCGAACTTTACCAAGTCCTCTGGCTCAACCTCGAGGAAAGTAGCCCCCGTTGACTGATCAGATTTAGATTCAACTGAAGCACCAAAACCAATACCCGAACGTTCTGTGCGATTGCGAATGACCTTTTCCAAGCCATCAAATGCACCACCAACAATAAACAAAATATTAGTGGTGTCGACCTGAACAAAGTCTTGGTTGGGGTGTTTTCGCCCACCCTGTGGTGGTACTGAAGCCACAGTGCCTTCGATCAGCTTAAGTAACGCCTGCTGAACCCCCTCGCCTGACACATCTCGTGTGATCGATGGGTTGTCGGCTTTGCGGGAAATTTTGTCGATTTCGTCGATATAGACGATCGCACGCTGCGCTTTTTCAACTTCGTAATTACAATTCTGTAACAGTTTTTGAATGATGTTTTCAACATCCTCACCGACATAACCAGCCTCGGTTAAGGTCGTCGCATCTGCCATCACAAATGGCACATTCAACTGACGAGCAAGCGTTTGCGCCAGTAGTGTCTTTCCAGACCCTGTAGGACCAATCAACAGAATATTGCTTTTGGAAAGCTCTACGCCATCACCTTTGACTTCACCATGACGAAGACGTTTGTAATGGTTATAGACGGCTACAGCCAACACGCGTTTGGGGGCTGTTTGACCAATCACATACTGATCAAGAAAGGCTTTAATCTCAGCAGGCGTTGGCAGATCAGTACGGATCGACTCTTGTGCACTTGCCTGAGCCTCTTCGCGAATGATGTCATTACAAAGGTCGACACACTCGTCGCAAACAAAAACCGAAGGACCCGCGATCAGCTTACGGACTTCGTGCTGCGCCTTGTTGCAAAATGAGCAGTGCAAAACCTTCGTCGTTGCAGACCCTTTCTTTTCAGACATAACCTTCCTATAGTTCTTAGTAGGTGCCCGCGACGGTTAGGCGGGATCCGCGCGTGATGTCAGTACCTTGTCGATTAGACCGTAGGCGACAGCATCTGGCGCCGACATAAAGTTATCTCGCTCGGTATCAATGCCGATACGCTCAACTGACTGACCCGTGTGCTCAGCCAACATCTGATTCAAACGTTCACGCAAATCAAGAATCTCACGAGCCTGAATCTGAATATCAGAGGCCTGGCCTTGTGCACCGCCGGAGGGTTGGTGAATCATGATGCGGGAGTTGGGCAGTGAAAAGCGCTTGCCCTTGTTGCCAGAAGCTAAGAGGAATGCCCCCATGCTTGCGGCTAAACCTGTGCAAAGCGTCGACACCTCTGGCTTGATAAAGCGCATCGTGTCATAAATTGCCATGCCTGCGTAAACCGATCCACCTGGTGAGTTGATGTAGAGTGCCACATCCTTATCAGGATTTTCGGACTCTAGGAACAACAACTGAGCGACCACTAAGTTGGCGGACTGGTCATTGACTGGTCCAACAAGAAAGATCACGCGTTCTTTGAGCAGACGGGAGTAAATGTCGTAAGACCGCTCACCGCGACCCGACTGCTCAATCACCATAGGTATGTAACCAAGTCCGGTAGGCGTCACTGAGGCGCCACCGTGCATGGATGCATAAAAATCGGTAAAACGTTGCATTTAGGTTGTTCCCATCACTTGTTCAAAGGGCACCTGCTCGTCTTCTACCTGTGCCTGAGCGAGTGCGTGTTGGACAACGTTGTCCTCGAGCACGATGCCCTCAACTTCTGCGCGCCGAGCGCGATCAGACAGGTAATAGCTCACAACTTCAGCAGGCTTTTCGTAATTAGCGGCAAACTCTTCAATACGGGCACGCACTTGCTCGGGCTTGGCCTGTAACTGTGCCTTTTGGACGAGCTCCGAAACCAGAAGTCCTAATTTAACGCGACGCTCAGCCTCAGCGGTAAAAGCATCAGCAGGAATAGGCATTTTGTCAGCATTTGGCACGCCGCGTTGCGTCAACTCAGCACGTGCAGCAGCCACTCGGGCCTCACATTCACTGTCAACCAGCGCTTTAGGGACGTCAAACGTCGCAGCGCCGATTAAGGCATCCATCACGCTGTTCTTGGTACGTGCCAAGGTTCTGGCTTTGACTTCGCGCTCAATGTTGCCACGAATGTCAGCGAGCAATTTTTCAACGTCGCCCTCAGCCTGACCCAGCGATTTGGCGAACTCGGCGTCCATCACGGGCAACACTGGCTCAGCAACTTCTTTGACAGTGATCGTGAACTCTGCTGTCTTGCCAGCCACGTCTTTACCACCGTAGTCAGCAGGGAATGCCAAGGGGAATACCTTGGATTCAGCGGGTTTCATGCCGCGAACGGCCACTTCGAACTCTGGCAGCATACGACCCTGTCCCAATACGAAGGGAAATGCCTCAGCTGAACCACCGTCAAAAGGGACACCATCAATCGTACCGGCAAAGTCGAGGGTGACGCGGTCTTCGTCGACGGCTGCGCGGTCTTCGCGTGCGGCATACTCTGCACGCTGTTTGCGCAAGATATCAACGGTACTCTGAACCTCTGCATCACCAACAGTCGTCACAGCACGCTTGATCTTGAGCTGAGTCAAGTCAGGGAGTGTAATTTCTGGGTAGATCTCAAACACGGCGTAAAAGGCTAATGTGCCTTCTGGCGTGCCTTCGGTTTTAGCCTCGAGCTTGGGCGCACCAGCGATGCGCAGGCCTGAAGCCTCGACCGCCTGCTCAAAAGCTTGACCGACCTTGCTATTGATCATGTCATAGCGAATGCCAGCGGCGTGAGAACGCTCAAGCATCGCCATGGGCACCTTTCCGGGACGAAAGCCAGGGGCTTTTGCAGTCCGGGAAACTCGCTTGAGTTCAGCCTGAACAGCTATTTCTACGTCGGCCAACAAGACCGAGATTTCAATGCGGCGCTCTAGGCCGGAAAGGGTTTCAACCACAGGTTGCATGAAAATCTACCAAACAAAGAGGACGGACAGCGCAGCATACAGCCCGCGCCGATTAAATGAACGGGTTTGGTGCGAAGGGCGGGACTCGAACCCGCACACCTGTTACGGCGTCAGGACCTAAACCTGGTGCGTCTACCAATTTCGCCACCTTCGCAATAGCCGTGCATTGTAGCGCACACTCAGCGGGTTTTCCGCCCCACCCTGTCAGGCAACTGGTTAAAATGCAGAAATGAATCCTCGTCTAGATACTTTACAGCCCTATCCTTTCGAAAAACTGCGCGCCTTATTGGCCCAGTCCAACCCTGCCGCCACGGGCCTGCGGCCAATTAACTTGTCAATCGGCGAGCCAAAACATCCGGCACCCCAGTGCGTAAAAGATGCGATTATTGGCGGTCTTGATGGGCTATCGACCTACCCGCCCACTAAGGGCGATCCCAAGCTGCGCCAAGCCATCAGTGCCTGGATTGGCAGACGCTACGGCATTCCATGTCCTGATCCCGAGACTCAGATATTGCCAGCGCTTGGCTCACGCGAAGCCCTTTTTGCTTTTGGCCAAGTCGTTCTTGATGCAGCCAAAAATGGTCTAGTGGTATGTCCCAACCCGTTTTATCAAATCTACGAAGGCGCAGCCCTTTTAGGTGGTGCGACTCCTTACTACGTTAATTCCGATCCCACTAAAAATTTCCGTTGCGATTGGTCTACAGTCCCTGCTGAAGTGTGGAGACAAACACAATTGCTGTTTGTCTGCTCACCAGGCAATCCTGCGGGTAATGTCATGCCGTTATCAGACTGGAAGCATCTATTTGAGCTGTCAGATCGATATGGCTTTGTGATTGCCTCGGACGAGTGCTACTCAGAAATTTATCTAGACGAAAGCCATCCACCATTGGGAGGCATGCAGGCGGCCTATCAACTCGGACGCACGGATTTCCGGAATTTGATGAGCTTTTCTAGCCTCTCTAAACGCTCAAATGTCCCTGGAATGCGCTCGGGCTTCGTGGCCGGTGATGCAGCACTGATTGCCAAATTTCTGCTCTACCGCACTTACCACGGCAGCGCCCTCTCACCCGTCGTCTCGACCGCCAGCATCGCTGCCTGGAATGATGAGGCACATGTGATTGAAAACCGCGCCCAGTATCGCGCGAAATTCGATGCCGTATTGCCTATTTTGCAGCCCGTGCTCGATGTACAACGACCCGACGCCTCCTTTTATCTTTGGGCGAGCACACCCGGACCGGATGCTGACTTCGTGCGCGACTTACTGACGCATGCCAACGTGACTCTGTTGCCCGGTAGTTATGTCGGAAGGGTCGTGAACGACATCAATCCAGGGCTGAATCGTATTCGTATCGCTTTAGTCGCTCCGTTGGCAGACTGCGTCGAGGGCGCCCATCGTATTGCTGATTTTGTCCGTCAATATTATCCAGGCGTGCAGCGTTAGCGCGATACGCCACACTTTTTTATATTCAACCACACTCATTCCATACAGGGCTGACATGACTCTTGATCTACAAACAACCATCGAACAAGGCTGGGAAAACCGCGCGAACTTGTCACCATCCGCGGCTGACGACGCGGTCCGCGAAGCCGTAGAACACACCATCGACGCTCTGGACACCGGTCGCCTGCGCGTTGCCGAAAAAATTAACGGCAAATGGGAAGTGCATCAGTGGATTAAGAAAGCGGTTTTGCTGTCCTTCCGCCTCTATGACAATGCCATTATGGGTCAGGCGCCCATGCAGTTTTATGACAAAGTCCCGCTCAAATTTGCGGAGTTTGGCGAAACTGCTTTTAAAACAGGCGGCTATCGAGTCGTGCCCCCTGCTGTCGCCCGCCGTGGCGCATTTATTGGTCGCAACGTCGTGTTGATGCCCTCTTATGTCAATATCGGTGCCTATGTCGATGAAGGCACAATGGTCGACACCTGGGCAACCGTGGGGTCATGCGCTCAAATCGGCAAAAACGTTCATTTGTCAGGCGGGGTTGGCATTGGCGGCGTGCTTGAGCCGCTGCAAGCCAACCCGACAATCATTGAAGATAACTGCTTCATCGGCGCACGCTCAGAAGTCGTCGAAGGCGTCATCGTTGAAGAAAATTCAGTGCTGGCCATGGGTGTCTTTTTGTCTCAAAGCACACGAATCTATGACAGAGAAACAAAAGAAATTCATTATGGTCGCGTACCCTCAGGTTCAGTCGTTGTTCCTGGTTCATTACCTGCTGCCGATGGCTCGCATAGTTTGAACTGCGCAATCATTGTCAAACGTGTTGATGCACAGACCCGCGCTAAAACAAGCATTAACGATTTATTGAGAGCCTAATGCATCTAACCTCACTCTTAGGTCCGCTGTCTTTATGATTATGCCTTCAGATGGTTCTCGTGAAGCGTTATGCAGCGTTCGCGATCTCATTCGCTACGCGGTGTCACGCTTTAATGCGCACAAACTGTTCTTTGGTCATGGCTCCGATAATGCCTGGGATGAGGCTGTTTACTTAGTTCTTCATGCGATACATCTCCCTCCTGATCAGCTCGAGCCATTTATGGATGCTCGCGTTCTGCCGTCAGAACGCGAAGCAGCACTGAGTTTGATTGACTTGCGGTGCGAGCAACGCTTGCCCGCGCCTTATCTGACGCATGAAGCTTGGTTGCAAGGCTACGCATTTCATGTTGATCAGCGGGTGATTGTGCCGCGCTCACCCATTGCAGAGTTGCTGATGAATCAACTCAGCCCTTGGGTGCCTGACCCCTACGAGATCACAGGTATTCTGGATCTGTGCACAGGATCAGGTTGTTTGGCGATCATTGCTGCCCATCAGTTTCCAGAAGCTTTTGTTGATGCGACCGACATCTCTAAGGATGCGCTCGATGTCGCATTGATCAACATCGATCAACATGGATTGAAAGATCGCCTCAACCTCCACCATGGCAGTCTTTACGATCCGCTGCCGCTATCGGCACAGTACGACCTCATCATTAGCAACCCACCCTACGTAAACAGCGCTTCCATGCTTGTGCTTCCACCCGAGTATCGGCACGAGCCTTCTCTCGCGCTTGCCGGTGGTGACGATGGTATGGACTTAGTTCGAACCATCATTGAACAAGCACCAGCACATCTTCGTGATCAAGGACTTCTGCTCATTGAAATCGGTCACGAGAGACCATACTTTGAAGCCGCATTCCCTGAGCTTGAGCCCGTCTGGCTCGATACCGCTGAGGCCTCTAATCAAATTCTCCTTCTTACTAAAGAGCAGTTAACACCGTGATTCGTGCTTCTGGCTTGACCGTTCGTCGTGGCACCAAGGTGTTGCTCGACCAAACGGAGTTTGTCGTTCATCCGGGTGAACGCGTGGGATTTGTCGGCAAAAATGGAGCAGGAAAATCCACTCTTTTTGCCCTGCTTCAACATGAAATTGAGGCCGATGCTGGCACCTTAGAGGTCCCTCAAGGCTGGCGCATGGCCAGTGTTAAACAAGAGATTGCGTCAAGTGAAAATAGCGCGCGTGATTTTGTCATCGATGGTGATACTCATCTTCGCTTTTTGCAAGACGAACGACTCAAACTCTCAGCACAATTAGAACGCGACCCAAAACAAAGTGAAGCGATCGGATCGCGTATTGCCGAGCTCGAGTCCGAACTCATTGAAGCAGGCGCCTGGTCTGCTGCCTCCCGCGCAGAGCAATTATTAGCCGGCCTCGGTTTTACGCCAACACAATGGGATGATCCCGTTGACAGCTTTTCAGGAGGCTGGCGCATGCGATTAGCGTTGGCAAGCGCGCTGATGGCGCCTTCTGAGCTCTTGCTATTGGACGAACCAACCAACCATCTGGATCTTGATGCCATGCTTTGGCTCGAGCGCTGGCTTGCCGCATATTCGGGCACTGTCCTGCTGATTTCGCACGATACGGAATTTCTGGATGCTGTGGCACAGACCATCTTGCATTTCGATCAGGGCAAACTCAATCGCTACAAAGGTGGCTATCAAGATTTTGTGATTCAGCGCTCCGAGCGCCTGCGTCAAACAAAAATTGCGTGGGAGAGACAGACTCGGGAAACCGCAAGACTTCAAGGCTTCATTGATCGGTTCAAAGCCAAAGCCTCTAAAGCCAAGCAAGCTCAGAGCCGTGTCAAAGCGCTTGCACGCATGGAGCTTTTGGCCCCCATTCATGCTGAGTCTGGCATCGATATCCGTATCCCGTCACCAGAGGAAATGCCCGATCCCCTGTTGGTTCTAGAGGACATGCAGGCAGGCTACACCAATGAACAAGGTGAGCTCGTTCCGATTTTACGCAATGTGCGCCTGATGGTGCGCGGTGGTGATCGCATTGGCATTCTGGGTGTCAATGGTGCGGGGAAAAGTACTTTAGTCAAAACTCTGGCTGGAGAACTCGACGTGCAAGCAGGCAGCCGAAATGCTTCACGCGGGCTAGAGGTCGGATATTTCGCACAACACCAACTTGATATGCTTGATCTGGATAGCAGCCCACTTCAGCATCTGGCCAGACTCGCCCCGCAAACACGAGAGCAGGAATTACGTAATTACTTGGGCGGCTTTGGCTTTGGTGGAGATCGCGTCATGGATAAAGTCGCGCCGATGTCAGGCGGTGAAAAGGCTCGACTCGCCTTGTCGCTCATCGTTTGGCAAAAACCCAATTTATTGCTACTCGATGAACCGAGTAATCACCTTGATGTCGAAACGCGTGAAGCCCTGACCACTGCGCTGGCGGAGTTCGGTGGCAGCATGTTGTTGGTCTCCCATGATCGACATCTTTTACGTACGACTGTGGATAGTTTCTGGATCGTTGCGGACGGTGGAGTTCAAGAGTTTGATGGTGATCTAGAAGACTATCGCGATTGGTTGGCACAACACCAATCGAATGCTCGTAAACAAGAGGCCCGCAAACAAGACAATGACTTGCGACAGAACAACGGAACTGCGCCTGCAAATCATCAACATAGTGACACTGCTGGAGGCGACCTCTCCTCGATTGATCGCAAACAGCAAAAGCGCGAGGAAGCGATAGAACGGCAGCGAACTGCCGCTGTGCGCAAGCCCATCGAGGCTAAACTCGCCAAGGTTGAAAAAGAGCTTGAACGAACACAAGCCGAAATCAAAATCCTTGATGCGCTGATCGCTGATGCAGATTTGTACACTGAAGCGCGAAGGCAAGAGCGCGTTCAGACACTCGCACAACATGGCGAACTGACCAAACGGCACGGACAACTGGAAGAAACCTGGCTTGAACTACAAAGTGAACTCGAAGTCATCGGTGCAACTTAAGCGCACCTAGCTTTGAATAATATCGAGTTTTGCAACGCCTAGCGCGAGCGTTTTTGCACCAACGTCGCGAAACTGGATTTGAGCCTGCGCATCCAGACCACTGCCAGACAAACCAAAAATTGTCCCTTCGCCAAAACGTGCATGTCGCACGCCTTGCCCTACCCTAAACTGCTGACTACCAACGGTGACGCCACTTGTCGAACTGCGCGCCACAGAAGGCGTCCGTGTAGAAGCGCCCTGTCTGGCGTAGGGATCAAATCCACTGCCGCTCGATTTCCAGCGCGGCTCCGAGTCACTCAAACCTTGCTTTGGTGTAAGCCACTTTAAGTGAGGCTCAGGGATCTCTGCCAAAAACCGTGAACGCATTGCATAACGCGTTTGACCATGCAACATCCGACTTTGAGCCAAACTGAAATAAAGACGTTCGCGCGCGCGCGTGATTGCCACATACATCAGGCGGCGTTCCTCTTCGAGACCGGCCTGTTCAAGGATACTGTTCTCATGCGGGAACAGCCCTTCCTCAATGCCTGTAATAAATACTGCGTCAAACTCAAGACCTTTGGCCGCATGGACGGTCATCAACTGAACAGCATCTTGCCCTGCCTGTGCCTGGTTATCACCGGCCTCAAGCGCCGCATGCGACAAAAAAGCCATCAAGGGTGATAAACCATCAAACCCTTCCTGCATAGGATCCTGAATACCTGCTGTTTGTACGATTTCTCCAGCAGGTAACCCCCCCATTTCTGACTCTGCAACAAACGCGGCGGCGGCTGTCACGAGCTCTCTGAGGTTTTCAATGCGATCAGCGCCTTCACGATCAAGCTGATAGTGCGCAATTAAGCCGCTATGTTCAATGACATGCTCAACCAACTCAGGCAGAGGGAGCGTCCGCGTTTCATCTGCCAGACGTTGAATCAGCAATGAAAACTGCGCGAGATTAGAACCACCTTTGCCGGGTACGCGCGCGACCGACGCACTCAAACTTGTATCGTAGGCTTTAGCTTGATCACCAAGCAGTTCAAGGGTACGCGCCCCGATCCCTCTGGGCGGAAAATTAACCACACGCATCCAAGACGTATCGTCGTCGAGATTGGCCATCAGGCGTAAATAGGCAAGCGCATGTTTAATCTCTTGGCGTTCAAAAAACCTTAAACCACCATAAACCTTGTAGGTCACACCCGCTGAAAACAAGGCATGTTCAATCACGCGCGACTGGGCATTACTACGATACAAAATTGCGATCTGACTGCGCTCGCGACCGTCAGAGATCAATGCTCTGACCTCTTCGACGAGCCACTGTGCCTCAAGTAGGTCAGTGGGCTGTTCGACAACGCGAATTTGCTGACCCTCTCCCTGTTCGGTCCAGAGGTTTTTACCTAAGCGACCAGTATTGTGGCTGATCAGGGCATTCGCGGCATCTAGGATATGTCCAAAAGAGCGGTAATTTTGCTCAAGCCGAATCACCATACCCTGGGCGTAATCGCGTTCAAAATCCGCCATGTTGCCAACATTGGCACCACGAAAGGCGTAGATTGACTGATCGTCGTCACCCACGGCGAACAAATGAGCCCCGCCACCAGCTAGTAACTTGAGCCACTTGTACTGCAACGTATTGGTGTCTTGGAACTCATCGACGAGTACTTGCTTGAAACGACGTTGATAGTGTTCGCGGATCGGAGCATTGCGTGTCAAAAGCTCATAGGCACGCAATAACAGCTCTGGGAAGTCAACCACGCCCTCACGTTGACACTGCGCCTCGTACAACATGTAAATTTCGATCAGACGACGACGAAAGCTGTCGTAGGCCTCAACATCACCTGGACGCTGGCCTTCCTCTTTGGCGCTATTGATGAACCGCTGAACGTCTCGTGGTGGATACTTGTCGTCATCCACACCGTTGGCTTTGAGCAAGCGCTTGATCGCTGCAAATTGATCCGCGGTATCGAGGATCTGAAAAGCCTGTGGCAAACCGGCATCACGATGATGGGCTCGCAACATCCGATTGCATAGCCCGTGAAAAGTACCAATCCAGAGGCCGCGGGTATCAACAGGCATGATCGCAGAAACTCTGGCGACCATCTCACGTGCAGCTTTGTTGGTAAATGTGACCGCTAAGATACCTAGCGGACTGACCTGCCCAGTCTGGATGAGCCAAGCCATGCGCGTCGTGAGGACCCGGGTTTTGCCACTACCAGCACCAGCAAGCACAAGTGCATGCTGAGCGGGTAGTGTGACTGCAGCGCGTTGTGGATCGTTAAGCTTATCGATCATGCCGCATAGCGGCGTAAGTGCAGAGCAAACTCCTCAAGGCTTGCAATGCCGCTCTTTTGGGCACGTTGACACCAGGCTTGCAAATCATGGAGTAGTTGTTCACTCGACGCGGTAGAGCTATCCCACAACTTAACTAAATCATGACGCATATGAACCAGCGTAGACAACGACTCATTTGTAGAGATGGCTTTTTCAATGCGCTCGCGTTCAGCGGGCGCAAGGTTTTCCTCACCACGGCCAAGCCAGTGCGTCGCCGCTGCCAATGCATCAGCCTTACTATCTGATTTAGCAGCCTTCAAGCGAGTCAGTTCGTCCTTGCATGCGGTCTTCATGATGCCCGTGTAGCGCGCCAAGATCTCGTAACGATGGGCAATCACACCCTGCAGTGTTCGCAAGTCAACACCTGACTTACCATGGGCCTCCAGTCGTAGTCGGGGGGCTACTTTCTTCACTTTTGCCAACCCCAAGGCCTTGAGACCCAGGATATACACCCAACCGATATCGAGCTCATACCACTTGCTAGAAAACTTGGCCGAGGTGCCATAAGCGTGGTGATTGTTGTGCAGCTCTTCACCACCAATAATGATGCCCCAAGGAAAAACATTCGTGCTTGTGTCTGGGCTGGCGAAATTACGATATCCAAAATAATGACCGATTCCGTTGACAACACCTGCTGCCCAAAAGGGAATCCAAGCCATCTGTATCGCCCAGATCGTAAAGCCGATTGAGCCAAACAATGCCAAATCAATGACCAACATCAGAATGATGCCGCGTGCGCTAAAGCGCGAGTAGACGTTGCGCTCAACCCAGTCATCGGGAGTACCGTGGCCAAACTTGGATATTGTCTCTGCATTTTTAGACTCGTGGCGATATAACTCAGCGCCACTAAACATTACTTTGCCGATACCGTAAATCATTGGCGAGTGAGGATCGCCTTCGCGCTCACAACGCGCGTGGTGCTTACGATGAATCGCCACCCACTCCTTGGTTACCATTCCGGTCGTCATCCAGAGCCAGAAGCGGAAAAAGTGCATAACGGCAGGATGGAGATCCAAGCCACGATGCGCTTGGCTGCGGTGCAAAAAGACGGTGACGGCAATAATGGTGATATGGGTCACGATCAGGGTGAAGACCACAACCTCCCACCACGATGCTTGAAGCAAACCACCTGCCGCGAAAGAAATGATGTCGTTCATGTATGTGTCTAATATCCAAGACAAGAAATTGAACGGAATTTTAGCCCAGACCCGCTTAATGATCTAGTAAAAACCCTCGAGTTTTTGCGCAAAATCAACTATTTAGGTCAAAACTGCCCTTAACCTGCTCAGAAAGCTGCAAATCACTCAATTCAGCAAAAACGAGGATCAACTGTTAGTTTTAGGCTTGGCTTTAGCACGGACTTTGGGTGGAATCTTAGCCTTAACTTCTTCTGGCTCAGCGATTTCAACAGTCACCTCAGGTTCAATGATCACCTCAACATCCGGCTCATCCATCGCGACCGACTTGTCTTTGACTATATTTTTCTTTCTCTCAAAGATAGCGGCAAAAAACCCATCCGTGCCATGAACATCAGGACGTAGGCTCAAATATGGGCCTTCAATCTGCAAAGGCGTTCTGGCAGCCAATATAGGGGCGGCATCCACCAGTTCAAAGTCTGGATGATTTGCCAAGAAAAGCTCAGCCTGCGCCTGATTTTCTTCTGTCAAGATGCTACATGTGGCATACACGAGCCGACCACCAGGGGCAACACAACGCGCAGCACTCGCAAGAATACGCGTTTGCAAGGCAGTCAGCTCTTGCAAGCTCTGCACGGACTGACGCCACTTCAAATCAGGGTTACGGCGCAATGTTCCCACGCCACTGCATGGCGCATCAACGAGCACACGATGCGCTTTGCCAGCAAGTCGACGGACACGCGTGTCGTTTTCGTGCTCAATCGCAACGGGCACGATGTTTGAGAGACCGCTACGAGCAAAACGAGGTTTAGCTTTAGCCAAACGGGTTGAAGAAACATCAAAAGCGTACAGTCGGCCGGTCGAGCGCATTAAAGCGCCTAACAGCAAAGTTTTTCCTCCAGCACCTGCGCAAAAATCAATCACCATCTCACCACGCTTTGGACCGACCAGCAACGCGAGTAATTGACTGCCCTCGTCCTGAACCTCGATCAAACCATGCTCAAACTGATGCCACTTATTCATGGCGGGGCGGCCTTTTAAGCGGATGCCCCAAGGTGAGTAAGGCGTTGCCACTGGAGCGTGCCGAACGGCATTGCCCTTGGTCAGATCCGCCAGCATTTCCTCGCGATCGGCCTTCATTGGGTTGACACGAATGTCCAGAGGTGCCGCCGTATTGAGAGCCGTCGCTAAAGATTCAAGTTCAGGTAAGTCTTTGATTCGATCAAAAAGCCAGTCAGGCAAGCTCGTGCGAATGGCGATTGAGAGGGACTGTGGATCAATATGGGCGATGCGATCAAGCCAGGCAAGCTCACCAACGTCGAGAACTGGACGGACCTTGTCAGCCCCCATGGTCGCGATCGCACCCTGAATCGCCAAACGACGCACAGCATTACCCACACCGCTTTCGCCCAACTGCCGATAGCGTCGTAAATGGCGAAGCACGTCATACACCACCTCTGCAACCTCAGCACGATCACGGATTCCAAGCTTGGGATGGGCGCGAAACCAATGGGAGACGACCGAATCTGCTGCAAATCGCCATGTCAGGACCTCATCTAACACCTGTCTGATCTGATCCAGTCGGACCGTCATCACAGGCTGACGGGGCTTGGGCACATAGGTCGAGACGACAGGCTTGGCTTCGCCACTCTGAATATTATGCTCGTAAGTACTATGCCCAGCTCCCGGGCGTGCACCACGTGGCTGAGCATTCAGCAGTCTTTCGGTGGCTGAGCCGGGTTTGACTGTGCGACTGCTCGCGCTCAGCGCAGCAGCGCGCGCCTCGTCTTTTTTATTTGTCCGACCGGCGCCTGGGGCACCATGTGGCCGACGGCCAGGTTTGCTGGTATTGCTCATGAAGATTGGCCTGGAGTAAAGAGTCTAGTTTCGACGCCATCGACCTGAACGCGATGATCGCTAGTCAGGTGGACACGGCCTTGCGCAAGCCATGCTGCGACTTGCGGGTAAATAATATGTTCCATGCCGAGGACGCGGTTTGCCAAGGTTGCTGGCGTGTCATTTGCATTTACGGGCACGACGCCCTGCGCAATAATAGGTCCGTGATCCAACACGGGCGTAACGAAGTGTACCGTACAGCCGTGAGACTGGACGCCAGTCGCTAAAGCTTGTGCATGCGTATGCAAGCCGGGAAACGAAGGCAATAAGGATGGATGGATATTAATCAGTCGACCTGAAAAGCGTTCGACAAAAGTCGGGGTCAGCACACGCATAAACCCCGCCAGCAGTACATAATTTGGAGAGAAACGATCAATTGCCTCGGCGAGTGCCCGATCAAAGGCTTCGCGGGACGGGAAAGCGTTGTGTGCAAGACCGATTGTTTCGATCCCTTGGGAAGCTGCCCAGGCCAGTCCCGCGGTCTCGGTCCGGCTAGCGATCACCGCGCAAACCTCGGCCGGACACGCTCCAGACTGACAGGCCTGGACGATCGCCTGCATATTCGAACCATGCCCGGAAATCAGAATAACAAAACGAGGACGCGCAAAAAAGGTGTCTGACATGGCATTCCACTATAAATCCGGTGCGAAATTGTAAACTGTCACCCGTGAAAACAATTCTCAGCATTTTTCGCCAAGCTCCTGCGTCTGAACAACGCCTGCCCTGCGCTCTGTCAATCGGTAATTTTGACGGGGTCCATCGCGGGCATCAGGCCATGATTGCCCAAGTATGTAGCGCCGCGCAGCGCCTCAACCTGTCCCCGACCATTCTGACTTTTGCGCCGCATCCAAGGCAATACTTTGCACAAGTCAATCATCGGCCAGAGCTTTCGCCACCCCAAATTACAGGTCTGCGAGACAAACTGACCGCACTGGCAGTTTCAGGCATCGAACGCGTTGTCCTAGCGAGATTTAATCGCGCGATGGCCGAGATGTCAGCAAGTGACTTCGTAACAGAATGGCTAGCCAAAGAGCTCAATGTCCGGTGGTTACTCGTTGGCGAAGACTTTCGCTTTGGTCGGCAACGTGTAGGAGATGTCACGCTTCTCAAAGAACTTGGTGAAGATTGCGGCATCGAAGTGCATACGCTGAGCGATGTCACCGACGAACACGGGCACCGAATTTCGAGTTCAGAGGTCCGTGCCGCCCTTGCCGCAGGAGACGTGGGACGTGCCGGAGACTTGCTTGGGCGCCCCTATGGCATGACGGGACACGTCATTCATGGCAAAAAACTCGGTCGCACGCTTGCCATGCCCACCATGAACATGCTTGTCACGCCTCGCTGTGCCGCACGTTCAGGCATCTATGTTGTGCGGGCGCACGGTTTAGGTCCTCTGCCACTCCCTGGCGTCGCCAGTCTTGGCGTGCGTCCCACAGTCGAAGATGACGGTCGAATATTGCTCGAGACACACTTATTTGATCTGAACATTGACGCATACGGTAAACTCGTGCGCGTCGAACTCCTCCAGCACTTGCGGGACGAAGAAAAGTTTCCCGATTTGCCAACCCTGACCGCCGCCATGCATGCCGATGCGCTGCATGCGCGCGCTTACTTTGCGCTCCATGGACTATAAAAACACACTCAATCTGCCCGACACACCCTTTCCGATGCGCGGAGACCTGCCGCGACGTGAGCCCATTTGGGTCGCGCAGTGGCAAGAAAAAAAGGTTTATCAGGCTATTCGCGATGCGAGCCGTGGTCGACCTACATTCTTGCTTCATGATGGACCGCCCTATGCGAACGGGGATATTCACATTGGACACGCAGTTAACAAGATTTTGAAAGACGTCGTTGTTAAAAGTCGCAACATGGCTGGTTTCGATGCGGCATACGTGCCGGGTTGGGATTGCCATGGCATGCCCATTGAAATTCAGATTGAAAAGAAATTCGGCAAACACTTACCTGTCGCAGAAGTTCAGGCAAAAGCCCGTGCCTATGCACTTGAGCAAATTGAACGCCAGAAAAAGGACTTTGAACGACTCGGTGTCCTTGGCGACTGGAATCGTCCCTACCTAACGATGAATTTCAGTAATGAAGCCAACGAAATTCGCGCGCTTGGACGTATCCTGGAAAAAGGCTACGTCTTTCGCGGACTCAAACCAGTGAACTGGTGTTTTGATTGTGGCTCTGCCCTAGCGGAAGCTGAGGTTGAGTACGCAGATCGCAAAGACCCAGCCGTCTACATCTCCTTCCCGTTCGCAGATCATTCTGCGGTGGCAAAAGCCTTCGGTGTTGAAAAGGTGGGTGCGGGCGCCATCGTGATCTGGACGACGACGCCTTGGACGATTCCCTCCAACCAAGCGCTCAATATCCACCCAGAATTTGAGTATGCCTTGGTCGAGGTGACACCTGCACCAGCAACAGGCGCTTTGCTCATCTTGGCTACGGATCGAGTAGATGCATGCCTCAAAGAATGGGGCCTCGAGGGCGTCATCCTAGCGCGCTGCGCAGGGAGTGCTCTGGATCAAGTCACGTTCGAACATCCATTGGCAGCCTTTGCAGAGGGTTACCGTCGTGTCGCGCCCGTTTATCTTGGCGACTATGTCACCCTCGATACAGGTACCGGTGTTGTCCACTCCGCTCCCGCCTACGGAGTAGAGGATTTCCTGTCATGTAAAGCACATGGGATGAAAGATGCAGACATCATCAACCCAGTTATGGGGGATGGAAAGTTTGCATCCTCACTACCTGGTTTTGGTGGCATGACCATCTGGGAAGCCAATCCCAACATCGTTGAAGCACTGAGCGCAGTTGGCACGCTACTTAAACAAGAGCCCCATACCCATAGCTATATGCACTGTTGGCGTCACAAGACCCCCATCATTTATCGTGCAACGAGCCAGTGGTTTGCAGGCATGGATGTCCAACCCAAAGATGGCGGTCAGACCCTTCGTCAAAGTGCACTTGCGGCGATTGATGCCACTGCGTTTTACCCCGCTTGGGGACGCGCGCGTTTACATTCCATGATTGCGAATCGTCCCGACTGGACCTTGTCGCGTCAGCGTCAATGGGGCGTACCCATGGCCTTTTTTATTCATAAAGAAACAGGGGCTCTACATCCAAACACGCCAGCACTTTTAGAGGAAGTTGCCAAACGAGTTGAAAAATCAGGTATTGAAGCTTGGCAAGCGATTGAGCCGGCAGATCTGCTTGGCGATGAGGCGCCTGAATATGAAAAGAATCGCGATACGCTAGATGTTTGGTTTGACTCCGGCACGACCCACGCCACAGTTCTTGGTGGACCAGATAATGCACAGCATGGCTCACATGGTGAATTAACCTGGCCTGCCGACATGTACTTGGAAGGCTCAGATCAGCACCGTGGTTGGTTTCACTCTTCTCTGTTGACCGGATGTATGCTCTCTGGACGCGCTCCCTACAAGAGCCTCTTGACACATGGATTTGTCGTCGATGGCCACGGCCGCAAGATGAGTAAATCAGTGGGTAACGTCATGGCACCGCAAAAGGTGTCAGATAGTCTCGGAGCCGAAATCCTGCGCCTGTGGGTGGCGAGTACGGACTACTCAGGCGAGCTGTCCATTTCCGATGAGATTCTTAAACGTGTCGTAGAAGGTTATCGTCGAATCCGCAACACACTGCGCTTCTTACTGGCGAACTTGGCTGACTTTGATGGCGCCTGCGATACAGTTCCCTTGTCTGATATGTTGGAAATCGATCGCTACGCGCTTGCGATGACCGACCAGATGCAGTCTGAGGTACTGGCGCACTATGAAAAGTATGATTTTCATCCGGCGATGTCGCGCTTGCAACATTTTTGCTCTGAAGATCTCGGTGCGTTCTATCTCGATGTCCTGAAAGACAGACTTTATACTTCCGCACCTCGAAGCATCGCGCGACGCTCAGCGCAAACAGCCCTGCTGCATATTACGCAAACCCTGCTCAAATTGATGGCACCTGTGCTCTCGTTTACCGCTGAGGAGGCGTGGGGTATTTTAGTGACGACAACACTAAAGTCTGTGCCGGACCTGGGACGTGTCACAATTTACACAGAGTGTTTTCACCGCTTGCCTGACATCGATGATGCCGACGCGCTCCATCAGCGCTGGACGCGCCTGCGTGAAATCCGAGCACTTGTGATGCGTAAGCTCGAAGAGCTGCGCAGCAACGGCAACATCGGATCATCCTTACAAGGTGAAGTGGATCTGACCGCGAGTGGTGAGGATTTAGTCTTGCTCCAAAGTGTTGCTGAGCAACTAGCCTTCATTTTTATCGTCTCGCGCGTCGGCATTCAAGCTGGTGCTGGCGAGCTAGAAATCAACATTGCGCCCTCCCTTCATCAGAAGTGCGAGCGCTGTTGGCATTGGCGTGAAGATATTGGTCAAGACCCCGCCCATCCTCATATTTGTGGACGTTGTGTGGATAGCTTGAATGAAGCCGCTGCAGGATAACCGTGCAGAACTCAAAACAAGAGAGTACGCAAACGACATCACTTGGCTATGTGGGTTTAGGCCGGTGGCTGTTTGCGGCATTTGTTTTGATCATTGTGGATCAAATCACAAAAATCGGTTTTGATCACGCATTGATATATGGTCAGCGCGTTCAGATTCTCCCTTTTTTTGACTTCACACTGCTCTACAACAAAGGGGCCGCGTTCAGCTTTCTCGCGGACCAACCAGGCTGGCAACGCTGGTTTTTTACGGCATTAGGCATTGGCGCCTCGGTATTCATACTATGGATGATGCACAAACATCGCACTCAACGTCGATTTTTGTTAGCGCTGACGCTTATTCTTGGAGGAGCAATCGGTAACGTCATCGATCGCATCGCTTACGGCCACGTGGTGGATTTCTTACTCTTTTACTGGGATCAGTGGTACTACCCCGCCTTTAATATTGCGGATTCAGGTATTACTGTTGGTGCTATCCTTTTGGTCATTGACGAAATTCTTCGGCTTCGAGGTCAACATGTCAAATCTTCATGACAAACGTATCGTTCTCGGTTTGAGCGGTGGCATTGCCTGCTACAAAGCAGCAGATCTTGTACGCCGACTGATCGAACGCGGTGCCCACGTGGATGTTGTCATGACAGAAGCCGCAACGCGCTTCATCACTCCAGTGACCATGCAAGCGCTCAGTGGACATCCGGTATTCATAGATGCCTGGGATAACCGAGTGGCCAATAATATGGCGCACATACAAATGTCGCGCGGCGCTGATCTCATTCTGATTGCCCCAGCCTCCGCAGATTTCATGGCTAAGCTCGTTCAAGGTCGTGCCGATGACTTGCTCGCCACGCTATGTCTCGCTCGGGCATGTCCTTTGGCCGTTGCACCAGCCATGAATCGCGAAATGTGGCTCGCCGCACCCACGCAACGAAATGTGACACAGCTAGGGCTCGATGGAATCGAGGTATTCGGTCCAGGTACGGGCGAGCAAGCGTGTGGCGAAACGGGTGATGGTCGCATGCTAGAACCCTTACAAATCGTTGCTGAACTTGAGCGTTTTTTTCAGTCAAAACTGTTGGCAGGAAAACGCGTTCTTTTGACGGCAGGACCCACGGTCGAACCGATCGATCCTGTTCGCGTATTAAGCAATCGGTCATCTGGTAAAACGGGCTATGCTCTCGCACAAGCGGCTTGGGAAGCGGGTGCAGAGGTGACGCTCATTTCAGGTCCAACAGCCTTACCGAGTCCTCATGGCGTGATGCGTCTGAATGTTGAAACGGCCGAGCAAATGTACAAAGCCGTGATGAATTGTGTGCGTGAACAAGATATTTTTATCGGAGTCGCCGCCGTTGCGGACTGGCGCATCAAAAACGTTTCTACTGAAAAACTTAAGAAAGACGGTGCTGGAGCACCTCATCTACAATTTGAAGCCAATCCTGATATTTTGGCGAGCGTTGCGGCGCTCGAGCATGGACCTTGGTGTGTTGGCTTTGCTGCCGAAACTGAAAATCTGTCCGAGTACGCACAAGCCAAACGGATTCGCAAGGGTATTCCAATGCTCATCGGTAATTTAGCTCAACATGTGATGGATGCGGATCACACAACAGTTTCCGTATTTGATGAGCATGGCGAGTATCTCTTGCCATCAAGCACAAAGCACGATGTAGCTCGTCAATTGATCGAGATCATTTCGCAACGCTTTAATGCAACCAAGCGTTTGACCTAAACACAGTTAGAGCTTAATGATGCAGGCTTTGATCGATCAATCTATTCAGTTTATCCAACATCACCAATCTTGGGCAGGCCTCGTTATTTTTCTAATGGCCTTTGGTGAATCTCTCTTTATCGTTGGATTATTTCTGCCTGCAACAGTGTTTTTGTTTGCCGCTGGCACGCTCATCGGAAGTGAAACCATTTCAGCAACTCCGATTCTTGTATGGGGTATTGTTGGTGCAATCGCAGGCGATGCGGTTTCATTCTGGCTTGGCCGCTGGTTCGGCCCTAAGATGCTGCGTCACAAGCGCCTGGATCCCTATCGACGCAACGTTGCGCGTGCCCGCTTATTTTTCTATCGCTACGGATTCTTGGCGGTATTGATTGGTCGATTTTTAGGTCCATTGCGCTGTTTTGTCCCTACGGTTGCAGGCGTAATGGGAATGCCAGAATTAAGGTTTCAAATTGCAAATGTTGTTTCTGCCGTGCTTTGGATGCCCGCGCTATTAGCGCCAGGTTATCTTGCAGCCATCAGCGTAGATGCCGCCAAGCACGCAGAGCATTCAACAATCTATTCCGTGATCGGACTGGTTGTTTTAGGAGGATTGGTCTGGTTCATCATCGCAAAACGCCGAACGATTAAAAGCAAGACAGCCAGCATTAAACTCCGCAATCGTCGTTAAACACATCCCCCTCATCTCTACCCTTTAGAGCTCAAGAGATTATTTCCATGAAAATCGTTGATGTCAAAATCCTAGATCCTCGTATGCGCGACCAAATGCCTGCGTACGCAACCGGAGGTTCTGCTGGATTGGATTTGCGCGCTTGTATCGAAGCACCTTTAGTGCTTGAGCCTGGTATGACTCAGCTGATTTCAACCGGCCTCGCCGTTCACGTGGCTGACCCAGGCTACGCGGCTGTGATCTTGCCACGCTCGGGTCTTGGGCATAAAAACGGGATTGTGCTGGGCAATCTTGTTGGACTGATTGACTCGGATTATCAGGGGCCGTTGATGGTGTCGGCCTGGAACCGAAGCAGTACTGCCTACACACTCCAGCCAATGGACCGACTCGCCCAATTGGTGATTCTGCCCGTCGTACAAATTCAATTTAATATCGTTGAGGACTTTGACGCCTCTAGCCGCGGCACCGGGGGCTTTGGCAGCACAGGGAAAGCCTGAGGTACCGTTAACTAGAACGTGAGGTCGTGCAACTAGAGGCCGTCGGAGCTGTTTGACCCAAGAGCGCTTGAGCGACTTGGACAGAAAGCGCTTGAACATTGTTCTGTTGACCTTGAACAAGCGCCAACACTCCCACGCCAACAGGCTGTTTGAGTCGTGTGTAACACGTCAAATAACTTTTTGAACCTGAGGCCTGGATACTCCATACCGCGTCAAGTGCAACATATTGTCCCGGCACGAGATCAAACCGTTGCACATCCAACTGCACCTTAGTGACTGACGCGCTTGCCGCTTCAGCAGGAAGCTTTTGAATGGGAGGCATCCCGACAAGTTGCGTGAGAGACTGACTGATCGCGGTCGATAACTGCGATGAAAGAGATCCCGTCCAACGATCATCCGCAAGCAGCATCAAGCGCCCATTGCCCTGCCGCACAACGAGTGACAAGTTATCCACCTCGGCCGGCACTGAAATATCGGAAAGCGAATACATCCGCCCTACTATCGGAGAGGTTTTTTGACGCACAGTCCCCCCCTCTGAGGAAACCGATGATGCCACGACAGAGTGTTGAGCGATGTCTGTCGCTATGCTGAGTGTGTAAAGCTGTGCCGGAGGACCGGCACAGCCCACAAGACTCAACAATCCAAGACTGAGAGCAAAACGTTTAGTTCTGACTGCACGGGTGGATTTCGTCAGACTCTTCATTGACCAGGGGCTCCAAGAGTATCTCTAGAATATGACTGCGTACTGCGACCTCGTATGAGCGAGTCAGGGTTAGCCTGCAAACCATCTGTCAAAGAACGTAATGACTTAAGGCTGCGTCTGAGGTCCTCGAGCATGGACTCCGTGCTTGCTGTCATCGCACTTCCGGGAGCGATCAGTGCATTTAAATTCTTAGCTGATTTTTCAATTTCGGCCAAAGATGAAGAAAGTTTTGGCGTGACAGTCTTATCTAAATTCATGCTCAGACGTTTGAATTCCTGCATCATTTCGTCAAGCTCAAGCGCAAGCTTTTCGAAGGGAATCTTATCAATTTTGCCGACAATACTCGTCAGTTGAGCCTGCAATTTATCAAGATCATCCGAAACAACCGTAGGAATCATCAATGGCAAAGTTAATGCAGAATCAGGCACCTTAGTTGCATTTGGGACGTCCGCCAGAGTAATGTAAAGCTGTCCAGTCAGAATATTTGCTGAACGCAATTGTGCGCGAAGGCCCTTAGTCGTCAGCTCCTTAAGCGACTCGGCCAACTCTTCTTGAGTCCGACTTGAAAGACTCATCTCCACGTACACAGCACCTAAGCGCTCCGGATATAGTGTCGCATCGACATTGGTAAAAAATTTCCTCGTGGACAGGTCAAAATCAAGCGCCACTGCATCCACTACTCCGATGTCCACACCATGAAACGCAACCGCTGCACCCACGCTCAACCCACGAACAGTCTGAGTAAATTGCATGCGAATCGGGACGGCAACGCCTTCAGGCACAAGCGCAGCGACACGACGCGAGTCAAATAGTTTAAAAGGAATCTTCTCATCCGGAAGGGGCTGAGGTTTACCAAAAGAGGAGAACGAGACACCTCCTGCAATTAGGGAAATTAAAGACTCTGTCTGCAATTGCATGCCATTGGCGCCAATGGTCAAATCGACGCCGCTTTCATTCCAAAACCTAGTACTGCCATCGACAAACTTGTCGTAGGGCGCATCTACAAACGCACTGATATCGACATAATGACCTGCATCATTGAGCTTAAATCCCGTCACTAAACCAACCTGAATCCGTCGATAATAAATTGGCGCACCCGGTCCTAAAGAACCAAGCGAGTTTGTTCGTAAGACGAAATGTCGTCCCGGACGATCGCTAGCGATTGGTGGAGGTTCTTCGAGTCCAACAAATACTTTTTCGTTTGTCCGTCTGTCAGTGGAACCGTCAAAATCTGTCTCAATATAAGAACCAGAAAGAAGCGTCGTCAATCCAGACACACCACCGAGTCCCACACGCGGCCTCACGACCCAGAACCGCGACCCCTCTCGTGCGAACATGGCACCGTCCTTGGTTAACTCA
>Ga0105050_10001221_pt1 | contig 38864 bp, 30 predicted proteins | sample FRY01_FD_78088 | JGI IMG/M metagenome (GOLD analysis project Ga0105050, IMG submission 78088) | Freshwater microbial communities from Lake Fryxell liftoff mats and glacier meltwater in Antarctica - FRY-01 | ecosystem: Environmental > Aquatic > Freshwater > Ice > Glacier meltwater ...
ACCGATGGTGCCGGAATAAAGCACGTTTTCGGCGGCATTGTTGCCCCGGTTCACCCCTGACAGCACAAGGTCGGGCCTTGCCCCTTCAAGCACGTCATAAATGGCGGCAAGCACGCAATCGGCGGGGCTGCCTTCGGCGGCAAAGCGGCGGTCATCCAGCCGGGCGATCATCATCGGGTGGGTGTAGCTGATGCAATGGCCCACGCCGGATTGTTCGAACGCAGGTGCCACCGTCCACACCTCGCCCGACGGGCCGGCGAGACTCTGGGCGATGGCGTTCAGAACGGCCAGCCCCGGTGCATTGATGCCGTCATCGTTGGTGATCAGAATGCGCATGGGGCCGTCCTTGGTTTGCTTCTGTTCCTGATTAGACGACCGGCAGGCGGGCGTAAAGCACGCAAGCCCGAATGATCCCATGCCGCAAGGGTCTGATGCGCACTTGAGGCTTGCTCTTGGCGATTGAGGGGGTGAACAAACACGCAGACCCCTTGCCCCGGAGCTTTCCCATGGAATTTTCGTCCGACATGCTGATCCTTGCCGCGCTTTTGCTGATGGCGGGGGCGGCGACCGGGGTGCTTGCGGGGGTGTTTGGCGTGGGCGGTGGTGCGCTGATGGTGCCGGTGCTGTATGAAACCTTCGGTTTCATGGACTACCCCGAGGCAGTACGGATGCCCATGGCCGTAGGCACTTCGCTGGCTATCATCCTTCCGACGTCGATCAGATCCTACCGGGGCCACAAGGCGCGCGGTGCGGTGGATGACGCGTTGCTGCGGGCATGGGCGGTGCCGATCGTGATCGGTGTGCTGGTGGGGGCGGGGATTGCCCGCTTCGCACCCGCGATGCTGATGCAAGCGGTGTTCGTGGTTGTGGCGGGGGTGAACGCCGTCAAGCTGATTTCCGGGACCAAACGCTTCGATGTCGGTGCGGACCTGCCAACCGGGGCGGGCCTGAAGGCTTACGGTGCGACGATTGGCTTGCTGTCATCGCTGATGGGGATTGGCGGCGGACAGATTGCCAACATCATCATGACCTTGCATGGCCGTACCATTCATCAGGCGGTAGCGACGTCCGCGGGAATCGGCGTGCTGATTTCGATCCCCGGCACGATTGGTTATGTGTTTGCGGGCTTGGGCAAGGCGGGCATCCCCATGGGCAGCATCGGGTTCGTGTCGCTTCTGGGGGTGGCGCTGTTTGTGCCGACGACGCTGCTGACAGCCAGTTACGGCGTGCGGCTTGCGCATACGCTGTCGCGGCGGCGGCTGGAGTTGGCGTTCGGGGTATTTTTGCTTATCGTCGCGTCACGCTTTGCCTGGGCGATCGGGGCAAAGGTGCTTGGGTGAAGGGCGATGAACCCGCCGGTGCGCGCAGGCCGGGGGGGTGTTTGCGCCTGCACCCCCGCAGGTGTTGGCCGCGCCCTGATCCTGCCGTCAGCCTGCGCTACTTTGCCAACGCCTTGCGGCACGCGCGCGGGCGTCCGAGCCGGAAACGCGCAGGTGCCGCAGAGGTCAACAGCCTGCAAAGCCAAGCACTTGCAGGCTTTTGTAATTCCGGTTGGGATTATGGGTTCCGGTGGTCTGCGCCCCGCCGGATGTCGGTCACCGCGACCCGCGCCGGGGCAAGGGCAGTCTCGATATGCGCTAGGGCCACCTGCGGATTGCACGCCCCGCACATGAAAATGTCGAGTGCTGCAAAACCGATGTCGGGCCATGTGTGGATCGAGATGTGAGATTCTGCCGACAGGACCATCCCCGTCACGCCGCTTTGGTCCGAAAACACCCCGAAATGCGTGGTGATCACCGTGACACCCGCAGCCTTCGCTGCCGCCCGGAGTATCGCCTCAAGCGCCGCAGCATCGGACAGGTGCTGCGCCTCCAGGAGGTCGATCAGCAAATGGCGGCCAGGCAAATGCGGGTGGTGATCGTCCATATCCATCAAATAGCCGAAACACAGCGCGGGCGCAAAGCCGGAATGCAGCGGCGCGGCAATGCGCATGGCTTGAAAGCGTGCGCGGGATGATGTTAGCCTTCGCGGCGACTTTGGCGGGGGGCACATGCAGGCTATCGCGAGGATGGGCAAAGCGTTCGCGCTGGCGGCGGCGCTGTGGTGCGGGATGGCCGGGGCCGTGCTGGCCGGCGGGATGGCACCCGAACAGGTGATGCAGCGCTGGTATCAGATGATTTTGGAACTGGTGCGTCACACGCCGACGTATTCGCCCCCGGTTGCCAGCCGGTCCTTCGCCTATGTCGGTGTCACGGCTTATGAGGCGGTGGCGGGTGGTAACACCAACCTGCAATCGCTGGCAGGCCAGTTGAACGGCTTGCAGCCCTTGCCCGCGCGCGTGGGCGGGGTTTATGACGAAGGCGTGCTGATCCAGGCCGCGCTGGCCGCCGCGACCCGCAGTTTCTTTGCCAACACCGGGCCCACCGGCCAGCGCGCCATGACGCGGATGGAAACCAGGCTGCGCGCCCGCGTGGCCGAAGGATTGCCCGCAGACACCGTTGCGCGGTCCGAAGCTTATGGCGCTGCGGTGGCCGCGCATATACTGGCATGGTCGGCAAACGACGGCGGGGCCGCAATCACCAACATGGGCTTTCCGCAGGATCATGCGCTGACCGAAGGTCGCGCGCATTGGGTGCCGACCAGTGTAATCGTGCAGCAGCAGGCCCCTTTGCTGCCCGACTGGGGCAAGAACCGCCCCTTTGCCATGCCCGCAGGCAATGCCTGCGCAGTGCCGGCACCACCAGAGTATAGCGAAGAGGAAGGGTCGGAGTTCTACAAGCAAGCGCGCGAAGTGTTTGATACTACGGCAAATATAACTCCGGAACAGCTTGTCATCGCGCGCTTCTGGTCGGATGATCCGATGCTTTCGCCCACGCCGCCCGGCCATTGGGTGTCCATCGCCATGCAGGTGATGGAGCGTGAAAATGCGGGCCTTGAAAAGCGTGTGGATGTCATGGTGCGGCTGGGGGTGGCAATGGCCGATGCGTTCATCGGCTGCTGGTACAGCAAGTTTCACCATGACCTTCTGCGGCCTGTGACCTACATCCGCCGCACGATGGATCCGCAGTGGGAACCGCCGCTGACCACGCCGCCCTTCCCGGAATACCCCAGTGGCCACAGCACCCAATCCGGTGCCGCCGCCGCAGTGCTGACTGCCGCATTCGGCGTGGACTACGCCTTTGACGATGCCACGCATCGTGATGACGGCCTGCCCGTGCGGCGCTTTGCGAGCTTTTGGGACGCGGCGGAGGAAGCCGGTCTTTCGCGGCTTTACGGTGGCATCCACTTTCGCGCCGCCATCGAGCGGGGTATGGATCAGGGGCGCTGCATCGGTGGCTTTGCCGCTGCGCTGACGACAAGGAAATGACCATGCGTTTCGTGATTGCAGCCGTTGCGCTGGTCCCTGCGGCGGCCATGGCGCAGAACGCCCCCGTGGTGCCGCAGTTCACCGAAGAAACTAAAAACGCAGGCATCGCAAGCATTTACACCGGCGAATGGGAATACATTGTCGGGGGTGGCGTTGCGGTGTTTGATTGCAACGCCGACGGGTTGGCCGATATGCTGCTGGCGGGCGGCGCGTCCCCTGCCACCTTCTACCGCAACCACAGCGTTCAGGGCGGCGCTTTGGCCTTCACCGCCGACGTCAGCGGGTTGGAGCTTGATGCGGTGACCGGGGCCTATGCGCTGGACGTGGACAGCGACGGCATCCTTGATCTGGCACTGCTGCGCGTCGGGGAAAGTCAGCTGATGCGGGGGCTGGGCGACTGCCGCTTTGCCCCCGCCAGTGCCGACTGGGGCTTTGACGGCGGTGATGTCTGGGCCACAGCCTTTGCCGCGACATGGGAGGCGGGGGCTGTCTGGCCCACCCTCGCGCTTGGCAGCTATATCGACCGGCGGGAAGAAGATTTCCCTTGGGGCAACTGCACCGACAACCAGCTTTACCGCCCCGGTGAGGGGGGCCGTTTTGCGACGCCGCTGCCCCTGACCCCCAGCTTTTGCACGCTGTCGATGCTGTTCACCGACTGGAACCGATCCGGCACCCCCAGCCTGCGGGTGTCCAACGACCGCGAGTATTACAAGGGCGGGCAGGAGCAACTGTGGCGCATCGACCCCGGCCGGCCGCCCAAGCTTTATACCGAACAGGACGGTTGGAAGAACCTTCGGATCTGGGGCATGGGCATAGCCGGCAACGATCTCGATTTCGACGGTTACCCGGAGTATTTTCTGACCAGCATGGCAGACAACAAGTTGCAGGCGCTGATGCCGACGGTTCCGGGCGCGGCGATGCAGCCATCTTACGGCGATGTGGCCTTTGCCAGGGGCGCCATCGCGCAGCGGCCCTATACCGGCGGGGAGGTCACACCCAGCACCGCCTGGCATGCCGAATTTGCCGATGTGAACAACGACGGTCTGGCCGATCTGTTCATCGCCAAGGGCAATGTCTGGGAAATGCCGGATTTTGCGATGAAGGACCCCAATAACCTGCTGTTGCAAGACAGTGCCGGAAGTTTCCACGAGGCGGGCGACAAGGCAGGTGTCGCCAGCTTTCGCACATCGCGTGGTGCGGCGCTGGCGGATTTCAACCTTGATGGCCTGCTTGATCTGGTGGTGGTGAACCGGCATGACGGCGCGCAACTGTGGCGCAACACAAGTCCGGAGGCGGGCAATTGGGTGCAACTGCGCCTGCACCAACCCGGTGCCAACCCGGATGCGGTTGGCGCGTGGCTGGAGGTGCGGCGCGGCGACACTGTGATGCGGCGCGAGGTTGCCGTGGGCGGTGGTCATGCCGGCGGTCAAAGCGGCTGGTGGCATTTCGGTCTGGGGGATGCCGCCCCCGAGGTGCGGGTAATCTGGCCCGACGGCGTGAAAGGCACATGGGAAAGCCTTGCCGCAAATGCGTTCTACACGCTGGAGCGTGGTTCGGCGGCAAAAGGCTGGACTGCCCGCTGACCTGCTTTTGGTTGCCCGAGCAACGCCCTGACCCGCTTGTTCGGGGCCGGTTCGCGCAAGCCGTGGTGTTGGCGCGGCGGCGACGGCCTGCATCGGCAACCAAAAAAGGCCGCGTCCTGTCGGGCTTTATCGAACAGGCGCGCAGTTCAAGCCGGGGCTTGCCAGTGCCGTGAAAAGCAAACGGCGCGACAGCGGCCGGTATCGGGAGGGGCCAGTATCGGGAGGCGCCGGTATCGGGAGGGGCCAGTATCGGGAGGGGCCAGTGGCCTGCCACCTGACCGCTTTCCTTCACCGCGAAAATTTTGGCTGGCTTTACGGTAGCAGCAGGCAGGACCGCATTCAGGTTTAAGCCGCTGCCAGAGGATGCTAGACTCACAACTTGCCAGCCGCTAAGACAAGCGGCGTTAGCGCTAACGGCCCCTCAAGGGCAGAGCGAGGAGAGCCATGGTTTCGCGCGTCATTCCGGTTGAACCCTTTGATCTGGTGATCTTCGGTGGCACGGGCGATCTTGCCCGGCGCAAGATCCTGCCCGGCCTTTACCGCCGCTTCCTTGGTGGCCAGATCCCCGATACCAGCCGCATCATCGGGGCTGCCCGGTCCGGGATGTCGCAGGATGACTTCCGCGACATGACCCGCGCGGCAATCGTCGAATTCGTCAGCGCCGACAAACAGGACAAGGTGGTGATGGAGGATTTCCTGACCCACATTTCCTATGTGGCGATTGATGCCAAGGGTGACGGCGGCTGGCCCGCGCTGAAGGCGATGATGCGCCCTGATGTGGTGCGCGCCTTTTACTTTTCGGTCGCACCTTCGCTGTTTGGCGCCTTGGCAGAACGGCTGCACGATCACCGGATTGCCAATGCCGACAGCCGCATCGTGGTGGAAAAACCCTTTGGCCGCGATCTTGCGACGGCGCAGGATCTGAATACGACGCTGGCGAGGCACTTCACCGAACAGCAGATTTACCGGATCGACCATTATCTTGGCAAAGAAACCGTGCAGAACCTGATGGCGGTGCGCTTTGCCAACATCTTGTTTGAACCGATCTGGAAGGCGCAATACATCGACCACGTGCAGATCACAGTGGCCGAAACTGTGGGCGTGGAAGGCCGGGGCGCGTATTATGACACGTCGGGTGCGATGCGCGACATGATCCAGAACCACCTGATGCAGCTTTTGTGTCTGATCGCTATGGAGCCGCCATATCATTTCGACCCCAACGCAGTGCGGGATGAAAAGTTGAAGGTGATCCGCGCACTGGACCCGGTGGAACCGCAAGACATCGTGCGCGGGCAATACCTGGCCGGGAACGGGCAGAAAGGGTATATCGAGCATTCGGAAAATCCGCAAAGCAAGACCGAAAGCTATATCGCGCTGAAAGTGCATGTGTCGAACTGGCGTTGGAAGGGCACGCCGTTTTATATCCGCACCGGCAAGCGACTGCGGGCCCGCACGTCGGAAATTGCCATCACCTTCAAGGAACCGCCGCATTCGATCTTTGACGATGCCGAAGGCTGGCGCGAAAACGTGCTGGTGATCCGGTTGCAGCCCAATGAGGGCATGAACCTGATGGTGATGATCAAGGAACCGGGGCCGGGGGGCATGCGGCTGACCCAAGTGCCGCTGGACATGTCTTTTGCCGAAGCCCTTGGCGAGGAAGGTGCAGACATTCCCGACGCTTACGAGCGGCTGATCATGGATGTGATCCGCGGCAACCAGACCCTGTTCATGCGCGGCGACGAGGTGGAGGCCGCCTGGGCCTGGGCCGACCCGATCATTCAGGCGTGGGAACGCAAGGGCGACAAGCCGCGCAGCTATGAACCCGGAACATCGGGGCCGGAAGACGCGTTGATGCTTTTGCACCGCGACGGGCGGCGCTGGCGGGAGATCAAGGAATGAAATTCGTCGCATATCCCGACCGCGAGTTCCTGATGCTGAAACTCGCCGATGTCATTGCCGGTGAACTGGCGGATTTCCTGCGGCGTGAAGGGCGGGCGAGCCTGTGTGTGCCGGGTGGCACCACGCCGGGGCCAATTTTCGACACGCTGTCGGGGGTGGATATCGACTGGGCCAATGTCGCAGTGTTCCTGAACGATGAACGCTGGGTGGACGAGGCCAGCCCGCGTTCCAACACCCGCCTGCTGCGTGAACGGCTGCTGGTGGGTAGGGCGGCCGCGGCGCAGCTGATCCCGCTTTACGCTGATGCGCCTGCGCCCGAGGATCGGCTTGAGGCCCTGTCCGAAGGCATCGTTGCGCATTTGCCGATCTCGGTGCTGCTGCTGGGGATGGGCGCGGATATGCATACCGCGTCGCTGTTTCCCGGTGCCGATCGGCTGGAAGACGCGCTGTCCGATCAAGCGCCGCCGCTGATGGCGTTGCGCGCCGAGGCGGCGGGCGAACCGCGCATTACACTGACCGCAAAACCGCTGCGCGAGGCAATGTCGATACATATCCTGATCACCGGGGCCGAAAAGCGCGCGGCACTGGAACGGGCACAGCATTTGACCGCGCTGCAAGCCCCGGTGAAATCCGTTCTAGCAAACGCAACCGTGCATTGGGCAGAATAACATGACCGAAACCTGGCAGGCGCTGGCGGCGCATCATTCCGCAGTCAAATCCCGCGCGATCATTGACTTGTTTGCGACAATCGACCGCGCTGCAAAATTCTCGGCGCGGCTTGGCGGGATGCTGTTCGACTATTCCAAAACCAATATCGATGCCGAGGGGCTTGGCCTTCTGCTTGATCTTGCCGCCGCCACAGGTGTTGCGGACAAGCGCGAGGCGATGTTTTCGGGTGCCAAGATCAATGAAACCGAGGGCCGGGCGGCTCTGCATACCGTGTTGCGCAAGATGGATATGCCTGTTCTGGTGGACGGAGTCGATGTGACGCCCGCGTTGCGCGCCACGCATGTGCGCCTGCACGCCTTTGCCGATGATGTGCGGTCGGGTGTGTTCAAAGGGCAGGGTGGGGCGATTACCGATGTGGTGAACATCGGCATCGGCGGGTCCGACCTCGGGCCGGCGATGGCACATCTTGCGTTGCAACCCTACGCGGACGGGCCGCGCTGCCATTTCGTGTCGAATGTCGATGGTGCGCATATCGCCGATACGCTGCGGGGGCTCGACCCTGCGACGACGCTGGTGATCGTGGCTTCCAAAACCTTCACCACCATCGAGACGATGACCAACGCGGAAACTGCGCGGATCTGGATGGCGCGCACCGTGACCGATCCCGGGGCGCAATTCGCCGCCGTTTCCACCTCGGCCGAAAAGACAGCCGCATTCGGGATCCCGCCGGAGCGTGTGTTCGGATTTGAGGATTGGGTCGGTGGCCGCTATTCGCTGTGGGGACCGATCGGCCTGTCGCTGATGCTCGCGGTGGGACCGCAGGCATTTGACGATTTCCTCGCCGGTGCCGCCGATATGGACACGCATTTTCGCACGGCGGATCATGCGCAGAACCTGCCGGTTCTGCTGGCCTTGGTTGGCATTTGGCACAATCAGATTTGCGGCTATGCCAGCCGCGCCGTGCTGCCTTATGACCAGCGCCTGTCGCGGTTGCCGGCTTATCTTCAGCAACTGGAGATGGAATCAAATGGCAAACGCGTGGCGATGGACGGGTCTGACCTGACCATGCACTCCGGACCCGTGGTCTGGGGTGAACCCGGCACCAACGGGCAGCACGCGTTCTATCAGTTGATCCATCAGGGCACCCGGCCCGTGCCCTGCGAATTTCTGCTGGCCCGCGAAGGGCATGAGCCTGACCTTGCGCATCAGCACCTGCTGCTGGCCGCCAACTGCCTTGCGCAGTCCGAAGCATTGATGCGCGGGCGATCTTTGGCGGAGGCGACGGCGATCATGGCGAAAAAGGGCCTGACCGGGGCCGAACTGGACCGGCAGGCGCGGCACCGGGTCTTTCCTGGCAACCGGCCTTCGACTACGCTGGCATACGCGCGGCTGACGCCCTTTGTGTTGGGCCAGATCATCGCACTTTATGAACACCGGGTGTTCGTGGAGGGCGTGATCCTTGGTATCAATTCCTATGACCAATGGGGCGTGGAGCTTGGCAAGGAGCTTGCCACGGCCCTCGGACCGATCCTGGAGGGGAAGCAAAGTGCCGACGCGAAAGACGGCTCGACACGCATGCTGATCGAATTTCTGAAAGAATAGGGATTATCAATGTGTTTGGCAGCGCAATTGATGCAAAGCGTCAACTGCGCTGGATAAGATCCCAGCGGTTGCCGAACGGGTCACGCCAGACGGCGACGGTGCCGTGGGGCTCGTGCCTCGGGGCCTCTTCAAAATCCACCCCGGCGGCCAGCATATGTGCGTGATCGCGGGCGAAGTCGTCTGTTTCAAGAAACAGAAACACCCTGTTCCCGGCCTGCGCACCGATGGACGCCACCTGTTCCGGCGTATCTGCCCGGGCCAGCACCAACGCCACCCCGCCACCCTTCGGCGCCACGGTGATCCAGCGTTTGCGGCCCTGATCCACGTCCGAGAGCACGTCAAACCCCATGATGCCGCCGTAAAAGGCAAGTCCCGCCTCGTAGGTTGGCACGACCAATGCCAACGCGGTGATGCGGGGCAGACCCGTCAAAGGTCGGGAAGCGGGATCGGGCGGGGGTCGTTGCCGCGCGCCTCGGGCAGGCTGATGCGGGCCACCTGTTCGGCGATCGGATCAACCGACAGCGGGTGCAATTCCGCCCGGTGTTCTGCCGGATCGCCGATATCCTGCCAGCGCCCGGCCTTGTAAATCTCCAGCGCGGAAAATCCGGCCTTGTAGCCCATCTTTCGGCTGCCGGGCACCCAATAGCCAAGGTAGACGTAGGGCAGACCCGCTTCACGAGCGATTTCGATGTGATCGAGGATCAGATAAGTGCCAAGGCTGTTTGCGCGCATGTCGGGATCGTAGAAAGAATAAACCATGCTCAGCCCGTCATCGAAGATGTCGGTGAGGCAAACGGCGGAAAGCGGGCGGCCACGCTCGCCCGGTTCGGGGCTGTGCGTGTATTCGATAACGCGGCTGCGGACCGGGGTTTCCTCGATCATCGCGGCAAATTCGAAGATGTCCATGTCGGCCATGCCGCCGTCGGCGTGGCGGTCATCCAGATAACGCCGGAATAACGCATATTGATCTTCGGTGGCCCATGGGCTCGTGGCATTGCGCTTTTGATCGGCGTTGCGGCGCAGGATGCGCTTTTGCGTCCGTGACGGCCGAAAATCCGCCACCCGGATACGCGCCGAAAGGCAAGCCGAGCATTCCGCACAGGACGGGCGGTACAGCACGTTCTGGCTGCGGCGGAAGCCTTGCTTGGACAGGGTATCGTTCAGCTTCTGCGCATGGTCGCCTTGCAAGGCTGTGAACAGCTTGCGTTCCATCCGCCCGTCCAGATAAGGGCAGGGCTGCGGGGCCGTCACATAGAACTGCGGCGCAATGGGGAGTGTGTGGCGCATGACCGTATCGGGGCTGAGTTGAGCCTTACGTTAGCAAGCCCGGTTGCCCGCGCCAAGAACTGTCTTGCGCCTGTTACCCGGCATTTTGGCTTTATTGTCGTTCAGGCAGCCGCAGCGCGGTTGATTGCGACCGTTCCCAACACATGGTCGGTCAGCCCCTGCGCCCGCGCCGTGGTCAACATCAGCGCGGCAGAGATCACCTGCGGGATCACAAAGGCAATGGATACAGTGTACGCGAGAGTATGCAAAAACGCCTCGCCCCCGTTCAGCGCGGTGCCACGATTGCTGCGGAAGGTGACGGCCATCAGCCGCATGCCGGGCGTGGCCGATGCGGTAGACAGGCTGACCCAGCGGTAGGCGAAGCTGACGCAAAGGAACAGCACCGGCAGAAACAACAGCGCGACGAAGGCGGTAAACGGCACAATCAGCGCGGTCAGGATGCCGATCAGGATCGTATCCACAACCCATGCCAGCGCCCGTTTCATCGGGACGTCGGCATAGAATTCGGCGTGGCGGTCGGGGTCGGGCAGGTGTTCGGTCCAGCTTCGGGTCATTGTCGGCTCCGTGGGAAAGGGCGGCCCGCGACGGGCCGCCCGCAGGGATATCAGTAGTTGCCGGCGCGGTTGTCGTCGCTTGCGGCAGGGGTCGCACGCTCGGCGGCACCGGCTTTGGCGCGGTCGTCCATGAAATTGTCGAACTCCGACTTGTCCTTGGCTTCGCGCAGGCGCTGAAGGAAGGATTCGAAGGCCACCTGTTCATCCTCCAGACGGCGCAGGGTTTCGGCCTTGTAGGCATCGAAGGCGGTGTTGCCGCTGGTCGAAAAGGCGCGGTTGAAAGACATGTGGGCATCACGCCGCGAGGCGCAAGAGGAACGTTTGAACATGCGTTTGCTCCAGATCATATAAGCGAGGATGGCGAGGCCGACCGGCCACAGCACGATGAAGCCAAACACCATTGCCGCGATCCAGGCCAAACGGCCCTTGCGGTCCAGCCAGGCTTCGGCGCGGGCGGGCCAGGTGGTGAAACCGCCGGACGCGGCGGTGGGGTTAGCGGTATTCATAGCGGCGGTCTCCCGGTTGCGATTGATGTGAACTCGTTTCACATTGGATAGATCGGTACCCGGGGGCGAGGGGTCAAGGGGCGATGTAAACTATATTTACATTGCGCGAAAGGCACGCGCGTCGCGCCGAACGCGGACCGTTGACCACCCGCAGGCCAGCCGTCATGCTGGCGGCATGAACCAAAAGCATCGCTTCGCCCGCCGCATTGCCCGCCAACCCGTTGCGCATGATCCGCAGACCGGGGCCGGGATCCGGTTGCGTTTTGCGGATCTCGGGCCGGAACTGGCGGACCTTCTGGCTGGCACGGCCGGATGCAGCCCTTATCTGCGCGACCTGATGGGGCGCGAGGCGGATTGGTTGCGCACAGCGCTGTTGGTTGCCCCCGAAACGGCGCTTACCTCGGTGTTGGTGCGTCTGGACGATCTGACGCTTGCCGAACTGGGCGCGGGCCTGCGGCAAGCCAAGCGGCGGATCGCGCTTCTGACAGCACTTGCCGATCTGGGCGGCGTGTGGACGCTGGAGCAGGCGACCGGCGCATTGACGCAGCTTGCGGACCGCGCGGTGGATCTGAGCATCCGTCGGCTGGTGGCCGAGGAAATACGGCGCGGCAAGATGCCTGCAATTGCCTCCGAGGGCACGGCGGGCGGGATGGTGGCGCTTGCCATGGGCAAAATGGGTGCTGGCGAATTGAACTATTCGTCCGACATCGACCTGATCTGCCTGTTCGATGAAACCCGCTACGGCGATGACTGGCACGAGGCCCGCGCGGGATTCATCCGCGTTACCCGCAAGATGACGGCGCTGCTGTCGGATCACACGGCAGACGGCTACGTGTTCCGCACCGACCTGAGGCTGCGGCCCGATGCTGCGGTCACGCCGGTCTGCCTGTCAATGGCGGCCGCAGAAAGCTATTACGAAAGCGTGGGCCGGACGTGGGAACGCGCGGCTTATATCAAGGCGCGGCCCTGCGGTGGTGATATTGCGGCGGGGGAGCGGTTCTTAAAAACGCTTCTCCCCTTTGTGTGGCGCAAACACCTTGATTTCACAGCGATTCAGGACGCGCACGACATGCGCCTTCGCATCCGCGACCATCGCGGCCTTCACGGGCCGGTGGTGATCGAAGGCCACAATATGAAGCTGGGTGTCGGCGGCATCCGCGAGATCGAATTCTTCACCCAGACGCGACAGTTGATCGCCGGTGGCCGTGATACATCGCTGCGTGACCGCACGACGGTGGGGGCGCTTGCCGCGCTGGCGGCACGCGGCTGGGTGCCACCCGAGGTAGCATCGGAACTGACCACGCTTTACCGCGCGCACCGCGAGGTCGAGCATCGTTTGCAAATGGTCGGCGACGCGCAAACCCATGATATTCCAACCGCGCCCGACGCGGTGGCGCGCATCGCGCATTTCATGGGCGAGGCGGACCCTCAGGCGTTCTGCCGCGCACTTTGCGACCGGCTGGAGCGGGTGGATGCGCTGACCGAAGGTTTCTTCGCGCCGTCGGAAACCGCCGAATCGCCAGAACTGTCGGGAAAAACCCGCAGCATCGTGGATGGTTGGCGCACCTATCCGGCGCTGCGTTCGGAACGGGCGGTGACCATCTTCAAACGCTTGCTGCCCGCGATCCTGCAAAGCCTGTCGCGGGCGGGGAACCCGGATGAGGCACTGGTGGCGTTTGATGGCTTTCTTGCGGGGCTGCCTGCGGGGGTACAGATATTCGCGCTGTTCGACGCCAACCCGCAATTGGTTGATCTGATCGTGGATATTGCCGCGACCTCGCCCACGCTGGCGCGCTATCTTGCGCGCAACGCCGGGGTGATGGATGCCGTGATCGGCGGCGGGTTTTTCTCGGCATGGCCGGGGGAGGGCGCTTTGGAGGCTGAACTTGCGGGCAAACTGGCGGATGTGCCGGATTATGAACGCAAACTCGACACCGCACGGCGCTGGATGAAGGAATGGCATTTCCGCATTGGAGTACATCACCTGCGCGGGCTGACAGACGCGTTTCAGGCCGGCAAGGAATATGCGGATCTGGCCGAGGCGGTAGTTGCGGCGCTTTGGCGCGTGGTTTGCGCCGAATTTACGGTGAAGCATGGCGCGGCTCCGGGTCGCGGGGCCGTGGTGCTTGGGATGGGCAGCCTGGGAGCGGGCCGACTGAACGCAGGATCTGATCTTGACCTGATCGTGATCTACGATCCGCTGGAGGCGGCCGAAAGTGTTGGCCCGCGCCCCCTGGCGACCCGGCCCTATTTCGCGCGCCTGACGCAGGCTTTGGTAACGGCGCTGACCGCACCCATGGCGGAAGGGCGGCTTTACGAGGTGGACATGCGGCTGCGTCCGTCGGGCCGCCAAGGGCCGGTGGCAACGGCAATCAGCGCGTTCCGGACCTATCAGCAGGAGGAGGCGTGGACCTGGGAACATCTGGCTCTGACGCGGGCGCGGGTGCTGGCGGGCGATGCGGGGCTGGCGGGCGAGGTGGAAGATTTCCGCCGAGCACTGCTGTTGGCGAAAGGGCCGGGGACCGCCGTGCTTGCCGACGTGGCAGATATGCGCCTGCGGCTGCAAGCGGCCAAACCCGCGGCGGGGACGTGGGATGCCAAGAACGGTCCGGGGCGTCTGATGGATATCGAACTGCTGGCCCAGACGGCGGCCTTGCTGTTTGGAAATCCGGCGCGGCAGGCAGAAGCGCAGTTGCGCGCCGGCGTAAAGGGTGGCTTTCTGTCGCAAAGCGACGCGACGGCGCTGCTGGATGCTTACAGGCTCTGCTGGCGGGTGCAGGCAGGCACGCGGCTTTTGACCGACCGGGTGCTGGACCCGGGGACACTGGGGGCCGGTGCCTGTGCTTTCCTGCTGCGCGAGACGGGCGACGCGTCGCAGACCGGGCTGGGTTCGCGGCTGGATGCGGCAGCGGCCGGAGCAGCGGCGGTGATCGGGGTGGTGCTTTGTGCAGGGAAGGATCGGAAACATGGAAAGGCACGCGGTGCAGCTGAATGAGGCGGACCCCAAGGGGCTTGTGCGCGAAAGCTATGTGATCGAGGGGATCACGCCGGGGGAATGCCGGTCGGTGTTCATGGACTGGGCGATGAGCCTGCCGGTGGACATGACGGTGCCGGACGCCCTGCGCGCGCTGATTGCGCATTACGCGGTGGCGGAACCGGAGCACCCGATGAGCATCGTGCTGCACGAAGGGCTCGCGCTGCCGGACCACCCGCGTCGCCGTGGCGGACGGGCGGCACGGGTGCCGGGCGGCTGAGACCGGACCGCGCCTTGCTCACCCGCCACAAGGGCGGGATCGCGCGGCGCGTTTGGTGCAAACCGGGTGGTGGGTCTGTGATTGTTTACCGTCGGTGTACGGGCACCATGCAACACGAGGGGGCTTTGATCCCGTGCTTCAGCGTGTTCAGAGTATCCGTCTTGATCAAGCCGCTTTTCGCGCCCATTCCCGGTCAGTTTTGATCAAAGTGTTTGCAAGCTCGATGAGCTTTCGCAAGATCAGGGTCAGTCTGGCGTTGGCCTGCTTCAGCGTAGAGGCCAAGGTCGGAGTCTGCAGACGGTTCTTCGGCCAGGTCTTGTCCTTGACCAGGGCCCTGCGGGCGACCTTTAACTCCCAGATATCCCTTCGGCTTTGTGGCAATGGCACGTCGGGTTCCAGCGCCGGCGCCGCCCCCATCTGCGCCAGCATCCGCGCAGCCAATGCCCGACAGGCGATGCTTGCATCCAATACCCTCTCGCGGTTTGCAGGCAAACCGCGAGAGGGTCCGAGAGGGAAGCCTTGCAACAGGCATCGACGATCGCGTGGTAGGTATCGAAGACGCGATTGGCGAGGTGGTGCTGGCGCAGGTATTGCCAGATGTTTTCGACCCATTGGCCGTCAGGCGGATTCAGCCCGGGGAAATACGGCGGGAGCGCCGGCAGGCCGATGTTGTCAGGCACTTTCAGCTTGTCACCGGCTGTGTGCCGGCCCGCCCGGTCCAGCGTCATGACGGCGTGCGCGCCGGTGTGATGTGGGTGGCAACCGGTATCCGGCGTCCTGGTGGTCTGCGGCGAGGTTCAGGCCAGCGCCGCAGCCTCGCGCGCGAGTGCGGTGATCCCGGCCCAGTCGCCGGTCTCCAGCATGGCCTTGGGTGCGACCCAGCTGCCGCCAACGCAAACAGTGTTCGACAGGCTCAGATAATCGCGGGCGTTCTTCAGCCCGATGCCCCCGGTGGGACAGAAGGTGACCTGCGGGATCGGCGCACCTATGGCTTTGAGCATGGGTGCGCCGCCAGAGGCTTGCGCAGGGAAGAACTTCTGCATGGTGTAGCCGCGCTCCAGCAGGATCATGACTTCGGTAGCCGTCGCGGCCCCCGGCAGCAGCGCCATTCCCAAGTCCTCGCACGCGGCGAGCAGGCGGTCCGTGGCCCCCGGTGACACGCCGAAAGTCGCCCCCGCGGCAAGTGCCGCCTTCACATCGGCGGGGGTCAGCAGTGTGCCTGCGCCAACGCTGCCACCTGGCACTTCGGCCATAATGCGGATCGCTTCCAGCGCGACGGGTGTGCGCAACGTCACTTCCAGCGCAGGAAGGCCTCCGGCGATCAGTGCTTCGGCCAGCGGGCGGGCGTGTGCGAGATCGTCTATCACCAGAACAGGGACGACGGGGGCGCGGCGGCATATGTCAATGGCGCGGCGGCTTTGCTCGGAGGGGGTCATGACAGTGTCCTTTACGCCGGGGGCGGGGAAGTGGGTGAGTTCGGGAGCCTCCGGCGGGGATATTTAGACCAAGACGAAAGCGCAAGGGAAGGGATCGGCGATTACGCCCCACCTCGGGCGGCAGATGGGCCGGAGAGGCAGGGCGCTTTCACCTTGGGCGGTCATCGGCGTCCCCGCCTGTACCGCAAATACCATCCTCGACGGCAATCCTTTCATCTTGGTTAAAATATCCCCGCCGGAGGCACGAATGTTCTGCTTTCCACGGCTACCGACCGTGCGAACGCAGCCTAGACCACCACCCCGGCACCTTCGGTGGAATTACCGACAGTGCGGCGAAAGGCTTCGAACAATTCGCGCCCGATGCCGTGGCTGTTGGCGGAGAGGTCGGCGACCACGGGGATGCGTGTGTCGAAGTCATCAGCCAGCACCTCCAGCCGGCCGGATACCGCATCGACGCGTACGATATCGCCTTCACGCAACCGCGCCAGCGGGCCGCCGTTGGCCGCTTCGGGTGCAATGTGGATCGCCGAGGGTACTTTGCCCGACGCCCCCGACATCCGCCCGTCTGTCACCAGCGCCACACGCAGGCCGCGATCCTGCAACACCGAAAGCACAGGGGTCAGCGAGTGCAATTCCGGCATGCCATTGGCGCGCGGCCCCTGAAAACGCAGTACCACCACCACGTCCGAGGTGAACTCGCCCGCCTTGAAGGCGGCTTTCACCGATGTCTGATCGTGGAAGATGCGGCACGGTGCTTCGATGATATGGCGTTCAGGCGCCACGGCAGAGACCTTCATGACACCGCGCCCGAGGTTGCCTGACAATTGTTTCAGGCCCCCCGAAGGCTGGAAAGGATTGGAAGCGGGGCGCAGGATGCGGTCGTTCAGCGTATCCGGGGCGCCGGGGTGCCACGACAGCACGCCGTCGATCAGCTTGGGTTCCTGGCGGTAAAGGCTGAGGCCGTCACCGAGGATGGTCTTCGCATCGGCATGCAGCAGGCCCGCGTCCGTCAGTTGACCGATCATGTAGCCAAGGCCGCCGGCGGCGTGGAAATGGTTCACATCTGCCAGACCGTTGGGATAAACCTTTGCCATCAGCGGCACGACATCGGACAGGTCGGCGAAATCTTGCAAATCGAGGATTACCCCGGCGGCGCGGGCCATGGCGGGCAGGTGGAGCACAAGGTTGGTCGAACCGCCCGTGGCCATCAACCCGACAAGGCCGTTCACGAACGCGCGTTCATCAAGGATCTCTGCTGCGGGGCGGAAATCGTTGCCCAATGCCGTGATTGCGGCAGCGCGTTCCACGGCAGCCACCGTCAGCGCCTCCCGCAAGGGTGTGTTGGGGTTGACGAAGCTGGAGCCGGGCAGATGCAGACCCATGAATTCCATCAGCATCTGGTTGGTATTGGCTGTGCCGTAGAAGGTGCAGGTGCCGGGGCCGTGATAGCTGGCCATTTCGGCCGCCATCAATACGTCGCGACCCACCGCGCCGGTGGCGAAAGCGTTGCGGACGCGTGATTTTTCGTCATTTGGCAGGCCCGAGGGCATCGGCCCGGCGGGCACGAAAATTGCCGGGATATGGCCGAAGGTGGCGGCAGCGATCACCAGACCCGGCACGATCTTGTCGCAAACGCCAAGGTACAGCGCGGCGTCGAATGTGTTGTGACTGAGCGCCACGCCCGCCGCCAAGGCAATGACATCGCGCGAGAACAGCGACAGCTCCATCCCCGGCTGACCTTGGGTCACACCGTCGCACATTGCGGGCACGCCGCCTGCGACCTGCGCTGTGGCCCCGACGCGGCGGGCGGAATTGCGGATCAGCGTTGGATAGGACTCATATGGCTGATGCGCCGACAGCATGTCGTTATAGGCGGTGACGATGCCGATGTTGGGCGCGCGACCAGAAGCCAGAGTGTCCTTGTCCACACCCATCGCGGCGTAGGCATGCGCCTGGTTGCCGCAAGTCAGATGCCCGCGCACCGGGCCTTCTGCCACCGCCTGCGCCATCCGGCCAAGATAGGTACTGCGCGATGCAAGCGAGCGTTCCCGGATGCGGTCGGTCACTCGGGCGAGGGTGGCATTCAAGGTTGGTGTCATCGGGTCACCTCTGGCAGTCGGCTGGAGAAATATTTGGTCATGTTAGCGCTAACAAAGGGTGAAGGAAAGCTCCGATCGCAGGCGTGACGGGATTTGTCGTAAGGTGAACGGCCGGGAGCCGAGCTTTCGCCCTTCTACCTTGTTTTGGCGGATCAGGGAACCGGGGGCAGAATTCGTTTCATGCGTATTGGTCTGCGGCCGGGGTCGCCTGCTTTTGCACATGTCTGTGATGCCGAAGCGCAGGCTGACGTTGGATGAGGCGAAGGCGCCGCTGACCGACGATCAAGCGCTGGTGCCGGCGCTCCGGATTTGCAGCTTGTTCCGGGACCGTTGGAATGCGCTGCCGCCCCTCCGAAAACCAGAGCACAACAGGCGCGGGACCCCCCCCCGCAGGCCGACAGGTTGCCTGTGCCGGCGCTGGCGCATGGCGTTCCGCCGAAATCGCGTCGCTTCCGGCCATTGCGAAGTCTGCGCCTGCACCAGTGTCGATGTCAGGCAAATGGCGGTGCCCGCCTGACCCGGATCGCCGTCGGAATAGCCGGAATGCGCGCCATGCGGGTACGGTTTCCACCCTTGTTGCTGCATGCGCAGGCGATATCAGCCCGGGTTGCCCGATTCCGACCGGCTTTCGGACGCCGCGCCATCGGCATGCCCGCGGGCTCTGGCCTTCCCCGGCTTCGCATGGCAGGTTCGGACCAGAAGCCGGAGACACCCATGATCCAAGCCCGCCCGATCCCCGTATTCGATGGCCATAACGACATTCTGTTGCGGCTTTATTTTGCCCCTGACCGGCGCGAGAAAATCTGGCTGACCGGCGAAGGACGCGGCCATCTGGACCTGCCGCGCATGAAAATCGGCGGCTTTGCGGGGGGGATGTTCGCCATCTACATCCCCTCGCCCCGCGACCCCAACGCGCCGGACTTCGAGGCGATGATGGACCGCCCGCCCTACGATCTGCCGCTGCCTGCCACCATCCTCGCCCCAGCCGCACAGCCCGTTGCCCTGACCATGGCCGCGCATCTGATGTGGATGGAACGTTCCAGCGACGGCGCGTTCCGCATATGCCGCACTGCGGCAGATATCGAGACCTGCATGGCAAAAGGCGTTATCGCCGGTGTGATGCATATGGAAGGGGCCGAGGCTATCGGCCCGGACCTTGACGCGCTTTATGCCTTTCACGCCATGGGCCTGCGCAGTCTTGGCCCGGTCTGGAGCCGCCCGACCGTCTTTGGTCATGGTGTGCCGTTCCGCTATCCGTCCAGCCCCGACACCGGGCCGGGCCTTACAGACAGCGGCAAGCGGCTGGTCAAGGAATGCAATGCACTGAAGATCCTTATCGATCTGTCGCATCTGAACGAGGCAGGGTTCCGCGAAGTGGCGGCCCTGTCGGATGCGCCGCTGGTCGCCACCCATTCCAACGCCCATGCCGTCACGCCCTCCAGCCGCAATCTGACGGATCCGCAACTTGCGATGATCCGCGACAGTGGCGGGATGGTGGGACTGAACTTTGCCACGGTGTTCCTGCGCGAGGATGGCCGCCGCGCGCCCGAAATCGGATGGGAGCCGGTATTCCGCCATCTGGATCACCTGATTGCATTCCTGGGCGAGGATCATGTGGGTTTCGGGTCTGATTTTGACGGGGCAACCGTGCCTGAAGGCATTACCGATGTGGCAGGCCTGCCCGCACTGCAACAGGCGCTGCGCAGCCATGGTTATGATGATGCGCTGCTGGAAAAGCTCTGCTGGCGCAACTGGCTGGCGACCTTGCGGCAGACCTGGGGACAGTAAAGCGTTCTTTGAGTGCCCAATTGATGCGCAGACGCCAGAGATGCGACGCGTCACCCCAATGCAGCATTGAACGTGACTGGCGCACGGCAAGGCGGAAAATTGAAAACGCTTTGACTGCGAAAACATAAAGAAAAGACCGAAAAACTGTTGCCACTTCTGCAATATGTTTGCGATAACATCAAAGCGGTTTGGCAGCCAACGACAGGGGCGGTGCACTTCTCTTTACGCAAGCAGGCCGGGCGCTGCGCTTGACCGCAACCGGGGCGCATTGCAATCCTTTGCCTGACCCGTCCGCTTCGTCGGACCTTCAACACGGACGTTACCTGTGACAGACCAGAGCCTCACCCCGAATGTGCTGAAAAACGACATATCGCGGCACCTGACCTTTACTCTCGGCAAGGACGCCCCGAACGCCAGCCTTTATGACTGGCGCATGGCGCTGTCATACGCACTGCGCGACCGGATCATGGAACCGTGGTTCGCCGCCACCCGCCGCACCTGGGCCGAAGACCGCAAACGGGTGTATTACCTGTCGATGGAATTTCTGATCGGGCGGCTGCTGGAAGATGCGACCATCAACCTTGGCTTGCATGAGATGGCCGAAAAGACCATGGCCGATCTGGGTCAGGATTTCCGCGCGATCATCGGTGATGAACCGGATGCGGCGCTTGGCAATGGCGGGCTGGGGCGATTGGCGGCCTGTTTCATGGAATCCATGGCGACGCTCGGGTGCCCGGCCTACGGCTATGGCATCCGCTATGAACACGGGCTTTTCATCCAGCGGTTCGAGGGCGGTCAACAGGTCGAATCGCCGGAAGACTGGCTTGGCCACACCAACCCGTGGGAGTTTGCGCGGCCCGAAGCGGCCTATACCATCCCCTTCAAGGGCCATGTCGAGAACCATGACGTGCGCGAGGTGTGGGTGCCTTCGGAAACGGTGATTGCGTCCGCCTTCGATACCCCGGTGATCGGCTGGCAAGGCAAATGGGCCAACACGCTGCGGCTGTGGAGCGCGAAATCCACGACGATGTTCGACCTCGCCCGTTTCAACCGGGGCGATTATGCCGCCGCGGCAGAACCCGAGGCTTTGGCGCGCACCCTGTCCCGCGTGCTTTATCCTGACGACACCACCTATGCCGGCAAGGAACTGCGCCTGAAGCAGGAGTTTTTCCTGACCTCGGCCGCACTGCAAGACATCCTGCGCCGCTACCTCGCGCGGCACAGCGACCTGCGCGCGCTTCCCAAACACGTCGCCATCCAGATGAACGACACCCACCCCGCGATTGCCGGACCGGAGTTGATCCGCCTGCTGATGGACGACCACGGGCTGCCGTTTGCCGATGCGCTGGAAACCGCGCGGGCCTGCCTTGGCTATACCAACCACACCCTGCTGCCAGAGGCGCTGGAACGCTGGGCCACCTACACCTTCGGCAATGTGCTGCCGCGCCACATGCAGATCATCGAACGCATCGACGCATGGCACAAAGACCAATACCATTCGCGCCCGCATTACATCGGCATCGTGAAACACCACGAGGTGCGGATGGGCGAGCTGGCGTTCATCATGGCGCATAAGGTGAACGGCGTGTCGGCGCTGCATTCCGATCTGGTAAAGCAAAGCCTGTTCCCTGAACTTCACAAGCTGCATCCCGGCCGGATCATCAACCAGACCAATGGCGTGACGCCGCGCCGCTGGCTGAAGATGTGCAACCGCCCGCTGGCGGGCCTGATCACCCGGACTATCGGCACTGGCTGGGAGGCCGATCTCGACCGCCTGAAGGAACTGGAGCCGCATGTTCCCGACGCGGCCTTTGCAGCAGCTTTTGACGCGGCCAAACGCCAGAACAAAGTGGCGCTGTCGAACTGGATAGGCGCGGAATGTGGCGTGATGGTCAACCCCGACGCGCTGTTCGATGTGCAGATCAAACGCATCCACGAATACAAGCGCCAGCTTTTGAACATTCTGGAAACCGTGGCGCGCTGGAAGGCGATCCGGGAAAACCCGACTGCCGCATGGGTGCCGCGCGTCAAGATTTTCGGTGGCAAGTCCGCACCCGGCTATGCCGTAGCAAAGGAAATCATTCATCTTATCAACGATGTGGCGACGGTTATCAATGCCGACCCGGTGACGGGCGACCTGCTGAAAGTGGTCTACCCGCCCAATTACAACGTGTCGATGGCCGAACGGCTTGTGCCGGCCGCCGACCTGTCGGAACAAATCTCCACGGCGGGCAAGGAAGCGTCCGGCACCGGCAACATGAAGTTCATGATCAACGGTGCGCCGACCATCGGCACGCTTGACGGGGCCAACGTGGAGATTTTGCAAGAGGTCGGGGCGGAAAACTTCTTTCTGTTCGGCCTGACAGCAGAAGAGGCGGGCAAGCGGCGGCAGGACGAAGATCATTCACGCCACGCAATCGAGGCGAGCCAGGTCTTGCAAGACGTATTGCAGTTGATCGCGGAAGGCACGTTCAGTCCCGGCCAGAAAGACCGTTATCACGATCTTGTTCACCGGGTCTGGCACCACGATTATTTCCTCGTCGCGGCGGATTTCGATTCCTATCTGGCGGCGCAGGCCGAGGCGGACGCCGCATATGCAGACCGCAAACGCTGGGTCACCATGGCTGCGCTGAACACTGCGCGGTCCGGCTTTTTCTCATCAGACCGGACGATCCGTGGTTACATGGCCGATATATGGTCGGTCGAGTCGGCACTTTAAGCGATCGCCATGCCATCACGGGGGAAGAACTCATGGCCAAGTCCGCTGTAGCACAGATGGATCTGCGGATTGCACAGGCCATTGTGGACGGAGCGCATGGCGACCCGTTTTCGGTGCTTGGGCTGCATCAGAAGGGAAATACCTTTCAGGTGACGGCCTTCGTTCCGGGGGCGGAAAAGCTGTGGGTGCTGGCAGATGGTGCGGCGGAAGCCAGGCCGGTTGCGGGCTATCCCGGGCTTTTCACCCGCGACATGGCCGAGCGTCGGCCCTACCGCCTGCGTGCGCAAGGCCACGGCGCGGAATGGGAATTCGACGATCCGTTCCGCTTTGGTCCTGTGTTGGGCGAGATGGACGAATATCTGCTGGGCGAGGGCACCCATAAACGCATCTGGCAGGTGCTTGGCGCGCATCCGGTCACGCATGACGGGGCGAAGGGCACCCACTTTGCCGTCTGGGCGCCGAATGCCGAACGGGTTTCGGTGGTGGGGGATTTCAATTTCTGGGACGGCCGCCGTCACCCGATGCGCAAACGCGGTGCGACGGGGGTGTGGGAAACGTTCATTCGCGGTGTGGGCGAGGGTATCGCCTACAAATACGAACTCCGTGCCCGAGGCGGCGGTGTTCTGCCGTTGAAGTCCGATCCGGTCGGATTTGGTTCGGAACATGCGCCCAAGAATGCAAGCGTCGTGCGTGATATCCGGGGCGCCGTGTGGGCCGATGCCGACTGGATGGCGACGCGCGGCCCGCGCCAGACCATCGACGCCCCGATCTCGGTCTATGAAGTGCATCTGGGGTCGTGGCGGCGCGCGCCGGGGGACCGGATGCTGTCGTACACCGAACTGGCGGATCAATTGGTGGGTTATGCCGCCGACATGGGCTTTACCCATATCGAACTGCTGCCGGTCAGCGAATATCCCTTTGACGGATCGTGGGGGTATCAGCCCGTCGGGCTTTATGCACCCACCATCCGGCACGGCACACCCGGTGAGTTTCGCGCGTTCGTCGATGCCGCGCACAAGCGGGGGCTTGGCGTGATGCTGGATTGGGTGCCGGGCCACTTTCCCACGGACGCGCATGGGCTGGGCCGCTTCGACGGCACGCCGCTATACGAACATGCCGACCCGCGTGAGGGGTTTCATCAGGACTGGAACACCCTGATCTACAACTATGGCCGGACCGAGGTTTCCAACTTCCTTGTGTCCAACGCCTTGTACTGGCTTGAGGAATACCACATCGACGGGTTGCGCGTGGATGCGGTGGCGTCAATGCTCTACCGCGACTATTCCCGCAAATCCGACGAATGGGTGCCCAACAAGGACGGCGGGCGCGAGAATTACGAGGCTATTGCCATGCTGCAACGCACCAACATCACCGCCTATGGCGAGGTGCCGGGCGTGGTGATGGTGGCCGAGGAAAGCACCGCCTTTCCGGGTGTATCCCGGCCAGTGAACCACGGAGGCCTCGGGTTTGGCTTCAAGTGGAACATGGGCTGGATGAATGACAGCCTCAAATACATGGAGAAAGACCCGCTTTACCGCCGCTTTCATCACCACCAGTTTACGTTCAGCCTGCATTACGCCTGGTCTGAAAACTATATCCTGCCGATCAGCCATGACGAGGTGGTGCATGGCAAAGGCTCCATGCTGACCAAAATGCCGGGCGACGGACCCGAGAAATTCGCCAACCTGCGCGCATATTACGGCTACATGTGGACGCATCCGGGCAAGAAGCTGATCTTCATGGGCTGCGAATTTGCCCAAGGGCGCGAGTGGAACCACAATCAGAGTCTGGATTGGCACTTGCTGGAAGACCCGTCACACAAGGGCATGCAGTCTCTGGTGCGCGATCTGAATACCCTGTACCGATCAACGCGCGCGCTGCATCTGAACGATGCGCGGCCCGAAGGGTTTCAGTGGCTGGAAAGCAACGATGCCCAAAATTCCACCTTTGCCTTCATCCGCAAGGGCGCGGTGACCGACCCGCTGGTGGTCGTTGCATTGAACATGACGCCGGTGGAACGCCGGATGCGGCTGGGTTTTCCGGTGGCAGGCCAGTGGGACGAAGTGCTGAACACCGATGCCGGGATTTACGGCGGGCAGAACCGGGGCAATCTGGGCGGTATCGTTGCGCAGGATGAGCCGTGGCACGGGCAGGCCCAATCGGCGCTGGTGACGCTGCCGCCGCTTTCGGCGGTGATCTTCCGGCAGGCATGAGATTGCAGCACCTGCGGGAGGAGCCTCGGGTGCGGCGTGGACGATCAGGCGGGGCCAACCCCGCACTCAGGGAGGACAGAATGAAACCAAGACCCAATCAGCGCCTATCCTCGCAGGCCATGGCGTTTGTGCTGGCCGGTGGGCGCGGCAGCCGCCTGAAGGAACTGACGGACAGGCGCGCCAAGCCTGCGGTGTATTTTGGCGGCAAGACCCGGATCATCGACTTTGCGCTGTCGAATGCGCTGAACTCCGGCATCCGCAAGATGGCGATTGCCACGCAATACAAGGCGCACAGTCTGATCCGGCACATGCAGCGCGGCTGGGGTTTCTTCCGGGCGGAACGCAACGAGTATCTGGACATCCTGCCTGCATCGCAGCGGGTGGACGAAAACAAATGGTATCTGGGCACCGCCGATGCCGTGACACAGAACATTGATATTGTTGACTCTTATGGCGTCAAATATGTGATCGTCCTTGCCGGTGACCATATCTACAAGATGGACTACGAGATCATGCTGCAACAGCATGTGGAAACCGGCGCAGATGTGACAATCGGTTGTCTGACCGTGCCGCGGATGGAGGCTGTGGCCTTTGGCGTGATGCATGTGGATGCCGATATGCGCATTACCGATTTCCATGAGAAGCCGAAAGATCCGCCCGGCATTCCGGGCGATCCCGACAATGCGCTGGCCTCGATGGGCATCTACGTCTTCAATTGGGATCTGCTGCGCGATCTGCTGATCCGCGATGCCGAGGATCCAAATTCCAGCCATGATTTTGGCAACGACATCATCCCGCAGATCGTGCAGAACGGCAAAGCCGTGGCGCATCGTTTTTCCGACAGCTGCGTGACAAGCGGGCTGGAAACGGAACCCTACTGGCGTGACGTGGGAACGATCGACGCCTTCTGGCAGGCCAACATCGATCTGACGGATTTTGTGCCGAAGCTGGATCTTTACGACCACGCGTGGCCGATCTGGACCTATGCCGAGATTCTGCCGCCTGCCAAGTTCATCCACGACACGGAGGCGCGGCGCGGGTCGGCGGTATCGTCGCTGGTGTCGGGCGATTGCATCGTGTCGGGGTCGGCGGTCAGCAACTCGCTGCTGTTCACCGGGTGCCGGACGCATTCCTATGCCAGCCTCGAATATGTGGTGGCGTTGCCGCAGGTGATCGTGAACCGCAAGGCCGAGTTGAAAAACTGCGTGATTGACCGTGGGGTGATCATTCCTGAGGGGCTGGTCGTGGGGCAAGACCCGCCGGAAGATGAAAAGTGGTTCCGCCGGACGGAAACGGGGATCGTGCTGGTGACACAGGATATGCTGGATGTGCGGGAGCGCGCGCTTTCGTAAGGCGGCACATTCGGCGATCACCGGGGGGCTTCACGCCCCCCAGGCGCGGCCACGGGCCGCACGTTGTTCGCGGAAATCCTCCGTTGGAGGATTTCTTGTCGCTCACCACCCCCCCGTGGGATATTTTTGAACTGAGAATGAGGGAAGCCATGGAGATACGCGGGCGGGTCTTGTCGGTGGCTTCCGAATGTGTGCCATTGCTGAAGACCGGTGGGCTTGCCGATGTTGTGGGCGCGCTTCCGGCTGCCTTGGTGGCGCAGGGGTGGGAGATGCGGGTGCTGATGCCTGCGTATCGCGGCTTGCGCGGTCGGCTGGACGGCTGGGCCGAGGTGTTTGCCGAGGCTGATCTGTTCGGTGGGCCGGGACGGGTGTTTGCGGGCGACGTGGCGGGGACTGCCATGCTTTTGCTGGACGCACCGCATCTTTATGACCGCGACGGCGGGCCCTATTCCGGGCCGGGGGGCGACTGGACCGATAATGCGCAACGCTTTGCGGCACTGAGTTGGGTGGCGGCGCAAATCGCGCGAGAGGGGCTGGCGGACGGCTGGCGGCCGCAGGTATTGCATGCGCATGACTGGCAGGCGGGGCTGGCACCGGCCTATCTGGCTTATGGCGCGCCGACAGATGTGCGGTCGGTGCTGACGGTGCATAATATTGCGTTTCAGGGCTGGGCGCCGGCGTCGATGCTGGGCGCGCTGCGCTTGCCTTTTGACCAGTTTCACCCGGATGCCCTGGAATATTTTGGCGGGTTGTCCAGCCTCAAGGCGGGGCTTGTCACGGCGGATGCGATCAGCACCGTGTCGCCGACCTATGCGGCAGAGTTGATGCGGCCGGCCTTCGGCTTGGGGTTGGAAGGCGTGATCGCCGCGCGGGCGTCACGGGTGCATGGTATCCTGAACGGGGTGGATACAGTTGTTTGGTCGCCCGAGGCGGAAGAACGCCCTTACGGGCTGCGGACGCTGAAGCGCAAGACGGACAGCCGTGTGGCGCTGTGCGATGTGTTCGGTCTGGAGGTGCCGGGGCCGCTCGCCATCGTCGTGAGCCGGTTGACCGACCAGAAGGGCATAGACCTGCTACCTGCCGTGCTGCCTGATTTTATTGCGGGCGGGGGCGGCCTTGCGGTTCTGGGGTCGGGCGATCCGGCGCTGGAGGCGGCGATGCGGCAGTTGGCGGCGCACTATCCGGGGCGGGTAGGGGTGCGGATCGGGTATGATGAGGGTATGAGCCACTTGATGTTTGCCGGTGCGGATGCGGTGTTGGTGCCTTCACGGTTTGAGCCTTGCGGGCTGACGCAGATGTACGGGCTGCGCTATGGCACCTTGCCGGTGGTGGCGGCGGTTGGCGGGCTGGCCGATACGGTGATTACCGCCAATCCGGCGGGGATTGCGGCGGGTGTGGCGACGGGGATCACCTTTCATCCGACCGATGCCACTGCCTTTGGGCAGGCGCTGCGGCGGCTGACCGAAATATATGCCGATGCGGCCTTGTGGACCCGGATGCAGCGCAACGCGATGAAGCATCCGGTGGGTTGGGAGGCGTCAGCCGCCGCTTATGCCGCGCTGTATGAAGGCTTGGCCACGTGAACGCTGTGGGCACATCGCCGGCGCGGTTGCCGGGCCATGCCACAGGGCCGGGGCGAGCCTGGCCTTTGGGCGCGACCTTCGACGGCGACGGGGTGAATTTCGCGGTGTTCTCGGTCCATGCCGAGGTGATGGAACTGTGTTTGTTCGCCCCCGATGGCCGCAAGGAACTGGCGCGGATTGCGCTGCGGGAACGAGACGGCGATGTGTGGCATATCCATGTCGGGGGTATCACGCCGGGGTCGCTTTATGGCTTCCGGGCGCATGGGCCGTATCAGCCGGAGCATGGCCACCGCTTCAACCCGTCAAAGCTGCTGATCGACCCTTATGCGCGGCAATTGTCGGGGCGGCTGAAATGGTCGGACGCGCTGATGGGCTACAAGATCGGGTCGCCGCGTGGTGATCTGTCTTATGACACGCGCGACAGCGCCTTTGCGGTGCCCAAATCGGTGGTGGTGGACCCGTCGTTCAACTGGGGCAATGATGCGGCGCCACAGGTGCCCTTGCGCGATACCGTGATCTATGAGGCGCATGTGAAGGGCCTGACCGCGCTGCATCAGGGGGTGGAGCCGGGCTTGCGCGGCAGTTACCTGGGGCTGGCGTCGGACCGGGTGCTGGACCATCTGACGCGGCTTGGGGTGACGACGATCGAGTTGTTGCCGGTGCAGGCGTTTGTGGACGACCGGTTTCTGATTGCCAAGGGGCTGAGGAATTACTGGGGCTATCAGACGCTTGGCTTTTTCGCCCCCGAACCGCGCTACATGACCAAGGGCGCGATCTGGGAATTTCAGACGATGGTGCGGCGGTTCCATTCGGCGGGAATCGAGGTTGTGCTGGATGTCGTCTACAACCACACCGGCGAGGGCGACGCGCAGGGACCGACGCTTTCGTTCCGGGGGCTGGACAACCGCAGCTATTACCGCCTGACCGAAGGCGGGCGGCATTATGTGAACGACACCGGCACCGGCAACACGCTGAACCTGACGCATCCGATGGTGCTGCGCATGGTGATGGACAGCTTGCGTTATTGGGTCGAAGTGATGCATGTCGATGGCTTCCGCTTTGATCTTGCAAGCGTTCTGGGGCGTGAGGCGATGGGGTTCGACCCGAACGGCGGCTTCTTTGATGCCGTGCGCCAAGACCCGGTGCTGTCCCGCGTCAAGCTGATTGCCGAGCCATGGGATATCGGCCCCGGCGGCTATCAGCTTGGGGCCTACCCGCACCCGTTTCTGGAATGGAACGACCGTTACCGCGACGGCGTGCGCCGGTTCTGGCGCGGCGATGCGGGCATGATGCCGGATCTGGCGAAACGCCTGCTGGGTTCATCGGAACGGTTTGACCATTCGTCGCGCGCGGCCACGACGTCGGTCAATTTTCTGACGGCGCATGACGGGTTCACTTTGGCCGATCTGGTCAGCTTTTCGGTAAAGCGCAACCTTGCCAATGGCGAGGACAACCGGGATGGGCACGACGACAACCATTCCGACAATCTGGGCCACGAAGGCCCGACCGACGATCCGGCGATTGCCGGGGCCCGCGCGTTGCGGCTGCGCAACATGCTGGCGACGCTGATGCTGAGCCAAGGCGTGCCGATGCTGCTGGCGGGCGACGAGATCGGCAACAGTCAGGGCGGCAACAACAACGCCTATGCGCAGGATAACCAGACGGGTTGGGTGAACTGGGCCGCAGATGACACCGCGATGACCGAATTTGTCGCAGCGCTGGCGAAGCTGCGGCGCAGTAACCCTGTGCTGCGGCAGCGGCGGTTCCTTCATGCCGCGACACGCCCGACCGACGGGCTGCCCGATGTGATCTGGCGGCGCGCCGATGGCGACACGCCGCGCGCCGAAGATTGGCACGACCCCGCGTTCCGCTGCCTTTGCGTGGAATTGCGCATGGCAGCGGAGGGCGAAGATGCTGGCGAGCTGCCGGTCTTTGCTGTTTTCAATGCGGGTGGGGCCGTTGCCCTGACCCTGCCGGATACGGCGCCGCTGTGGCAGTTGGTGCTGGACACCACACGCCCTGCGGCAGTGCCCGCACCATCCAAACCGGGGCAGGAAGCCCCGGCGCATTCCGTGCTGGTCTTTGTGCCAGCCGCACCCCCAGACCCGATTCCGGGAGGAAAACCATGACCATCCAGACCGTTCCCACCACTGCCTTTGCCGATCAGAAACCTGGCACGTCCGGTTTGCGCAAAAAGACGCCCGTGTTCATGAAGCCGGCGTATCTGGAGAATTTCGTGCAGGCGATCTTTACCGCGATTGGCGGGGCGCAGGGTAAAACCTTTGTGCTTGGCGGCGACGGGCGGTATTTCAATGACGCGGCGGCGCAGATCATCTTGCGGATGGCGGCGGGCAACGGGGCCGCGCGGGTGATCCTGGGGCAGGGTGCGTTGCTGTCAACGCCCGCGGCCAGCCATTTGATCCGGCTGAACAAAACCGATGGCGGCATCATCATGAGCGCCTCGCACAATCCCGGCGGGCCTGAGGCGGATTTCGGCGTCAAGTTCAACACGGCGAATGGCGGCCCGGCACCTGAAAGCGTGACCGGGGCAATATTTGCCGCCACGAAAACCATTGCGCAATACCTGACGATTGACGCGGCGGATATTGATCTGGGCGTGATCGGCCGCGTGACGCTTGGCGGCATGATCGTGGATGTGGTGGATCCGGTCGCGGATTACGCGACGCTGATGGAAAGCCTGTTCGATTTCCCTGCCATAGCGCAGATGTTCGCCAGCGGTTTTCGGATGCGGTTCGATGCGATGTGCGCGGTGACCGGGCCCTATGGCACGGAAATTCTGGAGCGTCGTCTGGGTGCTGCGGGCGGCACAGTGGTGCATGGCACGCCGCTTCCTGATTTCGGCGGGATGCACCCCGACCCGAACCCGACATGGGCGAAGGAGCTGATGGACGAGATGTTCGGGCCGGAGGCGCCCGATTTCGGTGCCGCATCGGATGGTGACGGCGACCGGAACATGGTGGTGGGCAAGGGGATCTACGTCTCACCGTCCGACAGCCTCGCGGTGCTTGCCGCAAACGCGCATCTGGCCCCCGGCTATGCGGGCGGGCTCGGGGGGGTCGCGCGGTCGATGCCGACATCGGCGGCGGTGGACCGGGTGGCGGCATCGCTGGGGATCGCGGCTTATGAAACCCCTACCGGGTGGAAGTTCTTCGGCAATCTGCTGGATGCGGGGCGGGTGACGCTGTGTGGCGAGGAATCCTTTGGCACCGGGTCGGACCATGTGCGTGAGAAGGATGGCGTGTGGGCCGTGCTGCTGTGGCTGAACATTCTGGCGGTGCGCAAGGAAAGTGTCGCGGATATCCTTGCGGCGCATTGGGCAAAATTCGGCCGCAACTATTATTCCCGCCATGACTTCGAGGCAATCGAAACCGCCAAGGCCGATGCGATGATGGCCGCCTTGCGCAGCACGTTGGCAAACCTGCCCGGAACCGAATTGGAAGGCATGACCATTACTGCGGCGGATGATTTCGCCTATACCGATCCGGTGGACGGGTCGGTCAGTCTGCAACAGGGGGTGCGGATCCTGTTTGGCGACGGCAGCCGTATCGTGCTGCGTCTGTCGGGCACCGGCACCGAAGGTGCGACGCTGCGGGTCTATCTGGAACGCTACACGCCTGGGCCGGACGATCTGGACCACGACCCGCAGGATGCGCTGGCCCCTGTGATCCGGGCGGCTCATGCGATTGCCCGCATCACCGGCTTTACCGGGCGGACCGCACCCGATGTGATCACGTGACGTCGCAAGGGCCGGGGGTATCTTGCGTCCGACCTTTGGCTTGCTTGCAAGATGGCCCGTGCCTGCTACGCTTCGGCAAAGCGCGCAAAGGCCAGCCATGACTCAACCCGATTTCCACCCGCTACAGTCCGCGCTGATCGTGGACGACCATCCGCTGTTCGTCGATGCCCTGGCAATGACGCTGAAGGCGGTGGCGGGGATCAGCCATATCGAAACGGCTGACCGGCTGGAAACGGCGTTGGCGCGGCTTGATCTGTTGCCTGCATTTGATGTTGTGGTGCTGGACCTGAACCTTCCGGATGTGAACGGGCTCGACGGGCTGATCCGGCTCCGCGCGAGCCTTGGCGCCGTGCCTGTTGTGGTGGTATCTTCGCTCGCCGACAACCGTGTCATCGGGGCGGCGCTGCGGGCCGGGGCTGCGGGGTTCATACCCAAACATTCGCGGCGTGAGGTGTTTCGCGCGGCGTTCGACGCCATCCGCGACGGACGCGGCTATGTGCCCGAAGGCTTCACCCCGCAGACCGACCCGACCGCCCCTGCCAGCCAGCGTGAAGAGGCGATTGCGCGCCTTTCGCTGTTGACCCGGCAACAGGCGAAAATCCTGCAACTGATCTGCGAGGGGCGGTTGAACAAGCAGATCGCCTATGACCTGACCATTGCCGAAACCACCGTGAAGGCGCATGTCACCGCGATCATGCGCAAGCTGGGGGTGCAAAGCCGGACGCAGGCGGTGCTGATCGTGCAGGAAGCCAGCTTTGCCAGCCTGATGCCGGAAAACGGTTAGGGCGGGCAGCGGCGCGGCAAGAAAGACGCCTTGCCAGCCCCGTGTTTTTTCCTGTCAGGTCATGCCAGACCGGCGACAGCCCGCGTCCCACAGGGGAGGAAACCCATGGTCCAGACATCCGACCCCAAGCCCGACGCGCTGGTGCCTTGCATGGACTGCCCGCTGATCGTTACGGCCAACGTGGCGGCGGACACCCGGCAGGCCGCCCGCGCGTTGCGCACGGCCTTGGGACCGGGGCCGTTTTCGCTGGTGATCCTGTTCCTCTCGCCAGAAGCCGATATTGCCCGGCTTGCGCTGGATGCCGAGGCGGCTTTTCCCGGCATTCCGGTGATTGGCTGCACGACGGCGGGGGAAATCTCGGCCGGAGGGTATACCGAGGGCGAGATCGTGGCTGTGGCGCTAAGCGCAAGGCATTTCGCGGTGGACCCGCTGCTGATCCCCGATCTGGGCGATCTGAACACCGAAGCCCTGATCGGTCGGCTGATCCGCGCACGGGCAGGGCTGGCCAAGGTGCAGCCCGGCTGGGGGCATGAGTTTGCATTTCTGATGGTCGATGGCCTGTCGATCCGCGAAGACGAACTTGCGTCCGCCCTCGCGTCCGGCCTTGGGCCCGTGCCGCTGTTCGGCGGCTCGGCGGCGGATGGCACCCGGTTCAAGGAGACATTCGTGTTGCACGGGGGCCGCGTTCTGCGCAATGCTGCCGTACTGGCGTTGGTGCGCAGCGATTGCCGGGTCAAGGTGTTCAACCTCGATCATCTGGTCCCGACCGACCGCCGCATGGTGGTGACCGAGGCAGACCCGCGCCACCGCATCGTTCGCCAGATCAACGCCGAACCTGCGGCGCGCGAGTATGCGCGATTGTTGGGCAAAGACCCTGCGCAACTGACCACATTCACGTTCGCCGCACATCCCGTTGTGGTGCGGATCGGCGGCAAGCACCACGTCCGCGCCATTCAGCAGGTGGCCGAGAATGGCGACCTCGTGTTCTTTTCCGCGATTGACGAAGGTCTTGTGCTGACCCTTGCCGAACCGCAGGACATGGTGGCGCATCTGGACGCCGCATTGTCGGCGTTGGCGCAGGATGGCGCACCGCAGGCGATCCTTGCATGTGATTGCATCTTGCGGCGGATGGAGGCACAGGAAAAGCAAAGTGTGGGGGCTATAAGCCACCTGTTGCGCCAGCATCGCGTGGTGGGATTCTCTACCTATGGCGAGCAGCTGAACGGCATGCATGTAAATCAGACCATGACCGGCGTGGCGATTTATCTGCCAGACCCCGCAACATGATCGACAGTCTTGTCAACCCTGACGACCCGCCCGACCGGCAGAACGAAAAGCTGCTGCAAATCGTGAAGGTGCTGATGCGGCGGGTGGAAAGCATCACCGATGACGGGGGTGCCGCCTATGCCCAGTTTCAACGTGCCGCGATGCTGGAAGATCAGGTGCGCGAACGCACCGCCGATCTGGAACGCACGCTGGGGCTTTTGAACCTGTCCAACGCACGTCTGGCGGATGCCAACAAGGCAACCGAGGCCGCGCGCCAAAACCTCGCCAACGCCATTGAGACGGTTCAGGAAGGCTTTGCCCTGTTCGGTGCCGACGATGTGCTGGTGCTGTGCAATTCGCGCTTCGGGATGCATATGCTGGACATCATCGACCATCTGAAGCCGGGTCTGACGTTCGATGCCTATATCACCCATGTCAGCCAGTCGCGCTATCTGGCCTTGCCCGATGCGGAAACGCCTCAGGATTGGGCGGTGCGCCGCCGTCGCCGCCACCTTGACCGGCATGTGATTTTCAACGTCCGCATGATCTGGGACCGCTGGGTGCAGGTGTCGGAGCACCGCACGGCTGATGGCGGCACGGTGATCCTGCAAACCGATGTCACCGACATCATCCGCACCGAGCGGCTGGAACGCGGCAAGATGCTGGACGATCAGGCCCGGATCATCCGCGCCACGCTGGACCATATCAATCAGGGGGTTTGCATTTTTGACGCCGACAGCCGGCTTGTCGGGTGGAATCAGCGGCTTGGCACCCTGTTGGCGATTCCGATGGCGCGGTTTCGCATCGGGGCGAGTTTCGACTATCTTCTGGAGCGTTTTCAGCGCGAAATCAGCTTTGGTGATGGTATGTCGGCGGGCGCGCTGGACGTGTGGGTAAAGGCCCGGTCAGGCCGTGCCGCGCTGAGTTTCGAATTGCGCCGCGGCGAGGATATGATCGTTGATGTCTTCGCGCAGGAAATGCCTGACCGCGGCTTTGTGATGAGCTTTACCGATGTGACCGCCGAACGCGCCGCGATCGAGGCGCTGTCGCGCGCCAACGAAACGCTGGAAGCCCGCGTGATGGACCGCACGCTGGAACTGGAAGACGCGTTGGCCCATGCCGAGCGCGCCAATGCCAGCCGGTCGCGTTTCGTGGCGGCGGCCAGCCATGACCTGCTGCAACCCCTGTCGGCGGCCAAGCTGTTCATCGCGTCCATCGGGGATGAGGCGGTGGAACCGAAATCGCGTGAGGCGCTGGAAAAAGCGCAGAACGCGCTCGATTCGGTAGAAGGCATTCTGGGCGCGCTGCTGGATATATCGAAGCTGGAAAGCGGGAAGGCGGCGGTGTCGGTTGGCCCGGTGCGGCTGGACCGGCTTCTGGCGCAATTGCGTGATGAATTTTCGCCGCTGGCAGCGGCAAAGGCCTTGCAGCTTGCGGTGCTGCCGTCGCGGGCCATAGTGGCTTCGGATCCGGCGTATCTGCGGCGGATTTTGCAAAACCTGATCGGCAACGCGATCCGGTACACGACGCAGGGCCGGGTGCTGGTGGGGGTGCGGCCGCGCGGTGGCATGGTGCGTCTGGAGGTCTGGGATACCGGGCCAGGCATACCCGAGGCGGATCAGGAAAATATCTTCAAGGAATTTCACCGCCTGAACGCACCGGCGTCCGCGTCCGAAGGCATGGGGCTGGGCCTGGCGATTGTGGAACGCGCCTGCGGCCTGCTCGGGCATCCGCTGGGGTTGCGCTCGGTCGTTGGACGCGGGACGTGTTTCATGGTGCAGGTGCCAAAGTCCGTTGGTGCGGCACCGCAGGTTTCACCCGACCCGCGGCGCGGTGGCGATGAAACCCGGCGCATGGCGCAGGACAAAATTGCCTTCCTTGTCGAGAATGACGAAGACCTGCGCCGCGCCATGGGCCTGCTGCTGGAGAAATGGGGCATGAGCGTGCTGGACGCCGCAACCGGCGAAGAGGCGCTGGCCCTGATTGACGAGATCGGCATCCTGCCTGATTTCTTCCTTGTGGATCATCAGCTTGGAACCGGCATGACCGGGGTGGAGTTCATTGTGATGATGCGAGAACGGCATGGTGCGGTGCCTGCGTCCATCGTTACGGCAAACAGGCGGGCCGAGGTGGCGGCGCTGTGCGCGGCGTCAGGGATCGGGCTGATTCACAAACCCATAGACGCCCGCGCACTGGAGGCGTTCCTGGGTGACTTGTGATATGATCCCTGTTTGTTCGCCAATGTTCTTAAAAAGTTCTTTACAGACATGAGCGATTATGAGAACAATACAGCAACATAACGCAAAGGAGGTTGCCATGCTGCACGAATTGAACGCCGTCCTGAACCGCTCTGCCGGCACGCTGCTGGAAGATACCGTTGGTGTGGCTTTGCTTTTCTCCTTGCTGTTTGCCGCGCTGTATTTGCCCGGCCTTGTCTGACGTTACTGCCTGCGGTCTGCTCTCGGGCGCATTTGTCCCCATTTGCCCGGCGTCATTGCCTCTGATGCCCCGTCCCGACCAGACACGCCACTTGCCGCCGCATATCCCATGGATGTGCGGCGGTTTTTTCATGTGAACCGAGGTGCTTACGCCTGTTCGGCCGCCAGCATCGCCTCGGCTGCGGCTTCAATTGGCAACAGGATCGACGCATGGCGGTTCTTGAAATCCCGCGCCGGGATCAGCACTTCAAATCCGTCGAAAGGTGCTGCGGGCACCGGGCCGCCGTCCTTCAGCATGGCCCGCAACGCATCGCGGGCCGCTTCCACCTCGATCCGCGTCCGCCCCGCCAGCGCCCGTCCCATGACCGACGCCGCCGCCTGACCCAAAGCGCAGGCCTTCACATCCTGCGCGAACGCGCTGATCCGGCCATCTTGCACCATCAGATCCACCGTCACGGTCGATCCGCACAAAGGCGAGCGCCGCCTGGCGCTGCCTTGCGGTGCGGGCAGGCGCCCCAGATGCGGGATATCCGCAGCCAGTTCCAGAATCCGCCCCGAGTAAAGTTTGATAAGTTCGTCGCTCATGTCTTTCCCCGGTGCCGTGCCTGCCTTAAATAGGCCTCCGCGCGCCCCTTGCAAAGGAAAAGCCCGATGGCTTTCGATCCGATGACGCTAAAGTACGACGCAGCCGGTCTTATCCCGGCAATTGCGCAGGATAATGCGACGGGCGAGGTGCTGATGCTGGCCTGGATGAACGCCGCAGCCGTTGCGCAAACACTGGCTACGGGGCGGGTCACCTATTGGTCGCGGTCGCGGGCGTCGTTCTGGATCAAGGGCGAGACGTCGGGCCATGTGCAGCGACTGGTCGAGTTGCGGCTGGATTGCGACCGCGATTGCCTGCTGGTGCTGGTTGAACAGGTGGGCCCCGCCTGCCATACCAACCGCAGGTCGTGTTTTTACACGGCGGTGCGGACCGGCGAAGAGGTCGAGATCATGGGCCCGATGGCCTGATCAAAGGCCGGCCATGCGGCGGATTTCCTGTGGCGTGGCACCTTCCGCGCGCAACAGTGCAATCGCGCGGGCGTCATCACGTTTCGCCAGACGCCTACCCTGCACGTCACGGATCAGGTCATGATGGTAATAGTCGGGTGAAGTAAGCCAGAGAAGCCGTTGTAACAGCGCATGAATCGCTGTGGCCTCGAACAGGTCTGCACCGCGAACCACTTCGGTCACGCCTTGCGCTGCATCGTCAACGACCACTGCCAGATGATAGGCCACACCCACGCCACGCCGAGACAAGACGACATCACCGACACTCTGCACCATGAAACCCGCGTCAAAGGCATAGTGACCGGCATGAAGCGGCCCGGTTTCAGTAAAACGCACGGTTCCCGCAACCTGCATCGCCGCTGCCATGTCCAGCCGGATCGCATCGTCCGGACCCGCGTCGGCCATGCTGCGGCCGCGGCAAATTCCGGGGTAGATCAATCCATCCGGCCCGGCCATCACCACGCCTTCCTGTGGGGCCGCCAGCGCAGCGCGAATATCGCTGCGCCGGCAGTGGCAGGGGTAGCACAGGCCCATATCCATCAGCGCCGCCAGCGCTTCGGCATAGGCATCAGCGCGTTGCGACTGGCGCATCACCGGTTCCGGCCAGTCCAGCCCGAGCCAGCGCAGATCGTCATAAATCTGCGCCTCCCACTCGGGGCGCGACCGTGACGCATCAATATCTTCGATCCGTAACAAGGCCTTGCCGCCCATTGCGCGCGCGCGGTCCCAGGCTGTCAGCGCCGAAAAGGCGTGGCCCAGATGCAGCGGGCCGGTGGGGGATGGGGCGAAGCGAGTCATGTAATCAGGCATTCAACCATGCCGTGAAGGCATCCTTGGCGCGGTCAGTATAGGCTTTGTAGCGGTCCTTGCGCCCCCTTCGCCCGCCTTTGGCATCAATCGGGGGAAACAGGCCAAAGTTCACATTCATCGGTTGAAACGTCTTCGCATCGGCTCCGCCGGTTATATGGGTGATCAGCGCACCCATGGCCGTTTCCGGCGGCGGAGGCGCAAGATCTTTTCCCAGAATCTCTGCGGCTGCCATCCGCCCTGCAAGCAAACCCATTGCGGCGGATTCGACATAGCCTTCCACCCCCGTCACCTGACCCGCAAAGCGGATGTGTGGCTGCGACCGCAGGCGCATCTGGTTGTCCAGCAGCGAGGGCGCGTTCAGAAAGGTGTTGCGGTGGATGCCGCCAAGACGGGCAAAGTTTGCGTTCTCCAGCCCAGGAATCGTTTTGAAAACAGCGGTCTGCGCGCCGTACTTCATCTTTGTCTGGAAGCCGACCATATTGTAGAGCGTGCCCAGCTTGTTGTCACGGCGCAGTTGCACCACCGCATAGGCCTTAACCTGCGGGTCATGCGCGTTGGTCAGCCCCACCGGTTTCATCGGTCCGAAACGCAAGGTTTCGCGGCCCCGTTCAGCCATCACTTCGATCGGCAGGCAGCCGTCGAAATAGCCTGCGGTCTCGCCGTCCTTGAACTCGGTCTTGTCGGCGGCAAGCAGGGCGTCGATGAAGGACTCATACTGATCCTTCGTCATCGGGCAGTTCATGTAGGCGGTCTGTTCTTCTTCCGTCTCGCCCTTGTCATAGCGCGACTGCATCCAGGCGACAGACATGTCCACCGATTCCGCATAGACGATGGGTGCTATGGCATCA
>Ga0105050_10001222_pt1 | contig 38840 bp, 31 predicted proteins | sample FRY01_FD_78088 | JGI IMG/M metagenome (GOLD analysis project Ga0105050, IMG submission 78088) | Freshwater microbial communities from Lake Fryxell liftoff mats and glacier meltwater in Antarctica - FRY-01 | ecosystem: Environmental > Aquatic > Freshwater > Ice > Glacier meltwater ...
CTAGGACGCTAGGACGCTAGGACGGTTCTGAAGTTAATAAACCTTGCTGGGCCGAGCCAAAAAGACCTCTTCAAAAGAACCGTCCAGAGGCTGAATTAAAACCGCGTTAAAACCACACCTTTTTTAAGCTAAGTATTTGAAACTAAACAGTAATTCACTTTAGAAACACCTCATTTTGACGGCTCTTGTAGGAAAGAGGTGCATAAACCCCTGCTTTTAGGTGTTAAACCGCCAATAGGATGGAAAGTGGGGGTCCAAGCTATTGATTCTATTGACGAAAAAAACAGGAATTTTCACTAACCCATAAAGGTACCCAAAGAATGCCAAAACGACAGAATAGTGAGCGCGAACTGATATCAGTCCTCTTTGAAGCGGCTATTGATTCACTGGATGTTAATCAACTGACTGAGACACCGGTGCAGCAAATCATTCAATCTGAGTCAATATTATCCCCCTCCCCCTATTCATTGGTTTCGGTAATGGCGACAGCCCATACCGATCCTTCTCGCAACTGGGATTTACTTAAGGGGGCTACCCTGACGGTCACCTCGAAGAACCCTAATATTGGGGGTGGGCAAATCTTCACCACCAACCAAACCATCTATCGATTGGAGAACAGGGTGGCTCATGTCACCAATTCTTATTTGGAGCAGTTTGACTTTCTGGGTACCGACGTCTCGGTCCTTTTCAATGCAGAAAGAAGGATCAGTAACTACTTTCAATGCCAGTCGCCCAGCCAGGTGGCCGCTTATGCATTACAATGCCTGGGTGTCACTAATATGGAGATAGAGCCTTCGGGACCTTCGCGTGATTATCAAGCAGCCAATATTCACCCCTTTCAGGTGCTGGCCGAGCAGGCTGACGTGGCTTTGGCTGGTGGCACCGATCCTTCTTTCCTTCACTTCGCAACTCTGGAAGGGGGTACCAGTACTCACCATTTCAAGTCAGTCCGAGCCATGACCAAGGAATCACCGGTGTGGAGATTTCGCACGGCTGACTCTGGGGGTAGGGAACTATTATCCAACCCGGGCAATATTCTGCATTTCAGCTTTCCCTGCGACTTTGATCTACTGGGTGATCTTATGAATGGCATGACTTTGAATGGAGGCTATAGTGCCTCGACAATAGCAATGAACCCTTTTACAGGTACCGCTTCCTTGATTGGAGGAGGTATGCAGGAATGTGGTGGTATCGGTGGGGCTCTGGTAAACTCGGTGCAGACTGACACCGGCTCAACCGATACTTGCGGCACAACACCAGAAGATTATACTTCACTAAGGCAGGCCAGGCTTAGCCTGATACAGCCTGACAAGATCGCACTGGCCATAACAGTGCCTTATAACCCCCTTATACATGTCGGGGATATGATAGAATGTATTTTCGTGAACAGAATAACACTGAAGGATAACTATGGTTCGGGGGAGTATCTGATAGTTAACCTGACGCATACTCTCAAGGCTGGTGGCTATGGAGTAACTTCCCTCGACCTTGTTAGTAACTCGGTGGGAGTGGGGGTTGTTTAAGCAGGAGAATATTATTCTAATAGGAGTCGGGGTTAGTGAAATATTATTCTAATAATAGCCGTCAAAAGAAGCGAAACCATTACTTCCCACCAGTGGTAGATAGAATAATATTCTAATGTAGGTCCGCGGCTAGCCGGGCTGCTCACTGAGGTATATATAAAAGTGAGGGAAACCCTAGGGTTACCTCTGGTTACCTCGGTATACCTCTAGTTACCCCATAGGTACCCCCTAGGGAAAGGTTTAACTCTGGGCGCCCGTGGGAGTAAAAGTAAGGGAAACCCTAGGTTATTCAGTTTAACCATAGGTACCCCCTAGGGAAAGGTTTAACTCCGAGGTTCAGTTTATAGTAAAGTGAGGGTTTCTGTCACTTCCTTATCGGACCATAGGTACCCCCTAGGGAAAGGTTTAGAATATTATTCTATTAATGACAAAATGACAGAAACCCTAGGTTGTCAGTCAAACCATAGGTACCCCCTAGGGAAAGGTTTAGAAGGTAATAAAAATGACTTGGTTGGATAAAACAGAGAAGTTGGGAGTGGTTGTTGCTTGGGATGAAGATCATCCCGGGCGCGTCAAGGTTGCGTTACCCAGCATCATGGGCAATAAAGTCGATATAGACCTATTGCCCTGGACAACAATAGCTAGCACAGCCAATGGTGATGGCCCGACAAGTAGTGGCCGACCCCCGCAACCCGGCTCATGGGTCAATGTAAAATTCTCTTCTGGCAGTGGTTCGGTAGCGGGTATTATAACAAATATTATAAATGGTGAGAGAAACCCTGAGGCTTTGACGGGGGTTGACTTGAATAATGCTATAGGTTGGCTCAAGGATGCGTTAAACTTCAAACCCGAAATGAATAAACCCCCCAATACAAAGCAAGTCGCAGAGTCAAACGTTACCGGGGTTGAGAAGATTACTACTATTATTGAAGAAGCTGGTCAGGTTTTATCAATGGTTGAACGGGTCAACTTACCCTCAACACTAGCCGCTCCACTATTTGTACCCGCATATGCGGCGCTGAGCAACGTTTCTACTGCGGTGGATGCTGCGGCCGGTGCGTTTTCCAGTAGTATGAGCAGCTTAATTCCGGGAATTCCCCTGGATTTACCTGGGTTACTGGGTAAGGCGGGGCTGGGTAATATTGGGGCGGCGCTTAGTTCGCATAGTCCGTTATCTGGAAGTAACTTTACCGCTATTGGATCCCGCATGTCTGAAGCAGGTATTAGTAATTTTATAGACGAATTTCAGAATTTCAGTGGTTCTTTTTCAGAACTTAGTTCGCGGTTAAACAGCTTCCTCAATGATCCCGCAGCCACCGGCGCCCTGGATTTATTTCCCATATCAATTTCTGTTGACCTATTGGGAAGTAAAGGGGCTATTACTTTGGGGGCTGATGGTTCTCTATCCCTCGATGTAGGCGACATTATAAAACAGTTACTTGATGAACTATCGGGTGTTGTCAATAGCGTGGAGATAGCCACCGGTACTCTACTATCTGGTAGTGACATTATAAGTACAATGAATAGGCTGCCCTCGGAGGCTCTGGCCAAGGTTCATGATGTATTGAATGCTGTACCTGAAGCCTTGGATACGGCTTTGGTCAAGGCTCGGGCTGCTTTAGGATAATAGGATAGTAGGATAATAGGATAATAGGATAATAGGATAATAGGAGAGATTATATAAATGATTGATTACCCAAAGGATAGTAGAGAGGGGGGTTTGGACCCTCGATACAGTGACATTAAAATAACTCCCTCCGGACATAAGATAATATGTGATGATACACCTGGAAAGGAGTCAATGACCTTTGAAGGTCGTGATGGTAGTCTATTACAGTTTCAGACAAATGGCTCGGTGGTGATGATATCCAAGAATAACTCATACCAGGTGGTGTTTGGAGATAATAACATGGTGGTCACCGGGGCACAGAACATGACGGTCAACGGTGGTTGCGCGGTGAAGGTGGAGGGGGATTACGACGTTACGGTGGCGGGTAGTATGAGGACTAATGTGGCTGGTAATCATGACATGACAGTGGCTGGTAATAGTACCACCCTGGTGGCTGGTGATAGTGAGTCGGTGGTGGGTGGGAATAATAGTAGTAAGGTTAACGGGGCTTCGGAGATACTGGCGGAGAGCATGGCGGTAGTGGCTAGAAATGGTCTTACTCTGGGTGGGCGTTCGGTCGACGCAGTATCAGATGGATACTTTGCGGTTGCGGCTGGTGCAGACGTTATTCTTGAGGCTGGGGGTGATACTCAGGTGACCACGGGGTCTATTGAAATAACCTCCGGCGACCTCATGACAAATAATGGTGTAAATGTTGGTGATACCCATACCCATACAGGTGTCATGTCTGGTTCGCAGTTAACTGATGTTCCGGCCTAGGGATAGATAAATAGAACACCATGGCCAGTATTAATCAAGCAGCGGCCCCTCCGGCTGGCACCACAGCCCAAAGACCCGATGATGCAGAACCAGGAGCAATTCGGTATAATACAGACCTGGGCGGGCTGGAGGTATATCAGTCTGGTGACTGGACATTATTCAGTACGACGGCTGGTACGGCCGACGCCCTGGCTCGCCTATGGGCCAATACTGCTAATGGGACTGCTAATAATAATCTCATTACGGTTGGTTCAGCCTATGGTGTGGCTAATACTGCATTGCTTACGGCTCAGGGTGCATTTGAGGCTGCTAATGCCGGTTCACCCGATACTTTGGCTAGAACCTGGGCCAATACTGCTAATGGGACTGCTAATAATAATCTCATTACGGTTGGTTCAGCCTTTACCAAGGCCAATGTGGCTTGCACCCAATCCGATACTGCTGGTACTCAGGCTAATAATGCCTATGGGTTTGCCAATACAATACCGGCTACTGTAGCCACAGCATATGCAGCCGCTAATACGGCCTCTAATAGGGCTAATACAGCCTATAATGCATCCAACACGGTATTGGTTACTGCACAGGGTGCATTCGCGGCTGCTAATACAGCCAATGTTGATATAACTGCCAGGTTATGGGCCAATACTGCTAACTTGACTGCAAATAACACAGCCATTACAGCGGTTGGAGCCTTTGCCAAGGCCAATGTGGCCTGCACCCAATCAGACTCAGCGGGTACTCAGGCTAACCTTGCTTATGTTGCGGCCAACACCTCCAACCTAACAGCAAATAATAATCTCATTACGGTTGGTTCGGCCTTTGCCAAGGCCAATGTGGCCTGCACCCAATCCGATACTGCTGGTACTCAGGCCAACCTTGCTTACACCCATGCGAATAATGCCTATATTTCATCAAACTCAGTTCTAGTTACCGCTCAGGGTGCATTCGCGGCTGCTAATACAGCCAATGTTGACGTATTGGCTAGAACCTGGGCCAATACCGCCAACTTGACCGCTAATAACACAGCCATTACAACCTCCGCTGCATTTGCCAAAGCTAATGTGGCCTGCACCCAATCCGATACTGCTGGTACTCGGGCTAACCTTGCTTATGTTGCGGCCAATACTGCTAACCTAACCGCTAATAACGCGGCTATAACGGTAGTCTCGGCCTTTGCCAAGGCCAACCTTGCTTGCACCCAATCCGATACTGCTGGTACTCAGGCCAACCTTGCTTATGTTGTGGCCAATACCGCCAACTTGACTGCAAATAACACAGCCATTACAGCGGTTGGAGCCTTTGCCTTGGCTAATATATCATCACGTTTAGCCTATGCTTCTGTTAATACCGTGGCTAATGTGGTAACGGCCAGCACGAATAACTCAACACTCACTATTAGAGGCGGTAACAATATAATCATTACGGCTAATACAGCCAATGGCGTTCTTATGATTGCCGATGATACTCGTAATGAGATTGCCGCCTTTGCCAAGGCCAATGTGGCCCTAACAACAGCCCAGTCCGCATTTGCCACGGCTAATGCCGGCGCACCCGATTCTTTGGCTAGAACCTGGGCCAATACTGCTAACTTGACTGCAAACAATACCGCCATTACAGCGGTTGGAGCCTTTGCCAAGGCCAACCTTGCTTGCACCCAATCCGATACTGCTGGTACTCAGGCCAACCTTGCTTACACCCATGCGAATAATGCCTATATTTCATCAAACTCGGTATTGGTTACCGCTCAGGGTGCATTCGGTACCGCCAATCTGGCTCTATCCACAGCCCAGTCCGCATTTGCCACGGCTAATGCCGGTTCACCCGATTCTTTGGCTAGAACCTGGGCCAATACCGCTAATGCCACGGCTAATACAGCCACAACAAACTTGGCGTTGAAAGCCAATCTTGCAGGGGCTGCATTCACTGGTGCTGTTACGGTCTCCGTCGCCTCTGCACCGCAGTTGACCGTGTCCCTGTCTGATGACGGCACGTCCGTCGGTCCCAATCTTCGCCTTGATCGAATCAGTGCCTCGCCGGCGGTGGGCGATCTCATCGGGGCTATCGACTTCTACGGCAGGGACTCGGGTGCCGCGGTTGAGCAGTACGGCACCATCCGAGTCCAGATCATCGACCCAACCGCAACGTCCGAGGACGCGCTTATTGGCTTCCAGACGGCCCTGGCTGGGGCATTTTCGAGCCGCATGATTATCGCCGGCGGCATTTATCATCCTTCTGTTACTGGTGGTGATAAAGGTAATAACACTCTAAACATTGGAACTATCTATGAAAATGACGTTAGAGTAGCCACAACTAGTAGTTATCCTTTTCCCGCTGGCAGCATATATGGATTTACACTTGAGAACAGTGTTGTAGATGCAACAAACGACTTAAACATACAGGCCGGCTCGTGCCGTAGTGACGATAACCTTTCAAACATAACCGTTATTGCAATGACAAAACAGTTGGATGCGGCCTGGGCTGCTGGTACAGCCGCGGGGATGCGCGATACTGGAGCTATATCAAATGCAACATGGCATATATTTGCCATTAATAATCCATCATCGGGAGCTAATGATATTCTAGCATCATTGTCTGCCACAGCACCCACAATGCCGGCTGGGTATACATATTTCCGTCGAATTGGAAGTATTATTAGATCGGCTGCAACTATTCTGGGATTCAAGCAGACCGGTAATACTTTTTGGTGGAATAATTCTGTTCAAGATTATTCCGCAACTACCTCTAGAGCTTGGGCACTTTTGACTACCACAGTTCCAACAGGGATATATACAATTGGTAAGTATGTCGTTAGACAAAGACAGTTAGCAGTAGGTGATATTTATGCACTTGTTGGTCCTGCATCAGGTTTCAATAACATAATCGCGCGAACAGCTATAGCATCAGAGAGAGCAACCACTGAGTTTAATATGAGAATTGTCAATACTAGTGCCCAAATATACTACGGGGTCACTATCGGTTCCGGCACATTAACAGAAAACGTTATCGAAACTATAGGTTGGACTGATGATCGTAATCAATATGTTATAGGAAACTAGAATGCGATTATAAGGATAACATAAATAATAGATGCCTCTGATAAAATCAAGACAACAGAACGATTACAGCGACCTAGACCTATTCTTTGTAGCACACCCTGCAACAGGTGATGTGCCTAAACTATATGGTGAGGACGCAATCAGGCGATCAGTTCGCAACTTGATACTCACCAACTTCTACGACCGACCATTCAGATCAAATATTGGTAGTAATATAAGAAAAACTCTATTTGATAATATAACTGAGTTCACATCAATACACATACAGAATTTTATTGAAGAGGTTATCAACAACTGGGAACCACGAGTTGAGTTACGAAGTGTTGTAGTATCTGTCGCACCCGATTCTAATGCCTATATTGTTAATATGTTGTATAAAATATTAAACAGACAAGAGCCAGTAACAAATACTATAATTTTGAAACGACTACGCTAATGAAAGATAGGAACGATTAAATGGCTGATCAACCACTAAGAATAACTGAGCTGGACTATCTTTCTATTAGAGAGAATCTTAAGGCATTTCTACGAAATCAATCAGAATTCTCTGATTTTGACTTTGAAGGTTCTGGTATGGCGGTTATACTAGACCTTCTTGCATATAATACTCACTACATGGCTATGAACCTTAATCTTGTTGGTAATGAAATGTTCTTGGATACTGCTCAAATCAGATCATCCGTCATATCTCTAGCCAAACTCACCAACTATGTACCAACATCAAAGGTTGCAGCCACCGCCAAGGTCAATATTACTGTTACTCCCACAGGTTCAGAACCCAATACAGTCCCCACAATCACATTAAATCGATATACGAGATTTCTGGCCGATCCAATCAGTGGTATTTCATATAACTTCCTTTCTGTTAATGCAAATACAGCAGTTCTGGCTAATGGTAGCTACCTATTCAGTAACGTTGTTATTCGTCAAGGCGAAGCCCTATCATCAACATTTTTGGTTGATCAAAACAACCCATCCCGCCGGTTCATTTTAGGGGCCACAGATAGTATTGATACATCCACATTAAGAGTTTCGATACAGGACTCAGAAGCAAACACAACATTGACAACATATAATGAAGCCGATGATATCACAGAAATAACAGCCAACTCAACAGTATATTTCATTGAGGAAAACCCTGCGGCTAATGGTAGTCATACACTATATTTTGGTGATGGTATATTAGGCAAGAACCCATCAAATGGTAATATCGTAATAGCCAACTATATTGCAACACAAGGTCCCATTGCTAACAAGGCTAGAGTATTTACTGCAATCAATGGTATTTCTGGATATAGTAATGTTGCAGTATCAACAACAGTTAATGCATATGGTGGATCAGAGAGAGAATCCATTGAGTCTATAAGATATCGTGCGCCGGTACATTACACAACACAAAATAGAGCGGTGAATGATACAGATTATGAAGCCATAATACTTAAGGAATATCCTAATATTGAATCTGTTAGTGTTTGGGGAGGTAAGGATAATGTACCTCCTATTTACGGTAAGGTATTCATTGCTATGAAACCTGTCGATGATTACTATATCACAATATACGAAAAGGAACAAATCAAGAATGATATTATCGCAAATCATTCTGTTCTTACGGTATTCCCAGAAATAGTTGATCCAGAATACACATACATAACATTGAAAACAAAGGTACATTATAATAAGTCCAACACAACTCTCGACGGTGAAGAAATAAAGACTCTTGTTAGAGTAGCAATATTAGATTATAGAGAAAAGGAACTAAAGAAGTTTGGTGCTGTATTTCGTAAATCCAAGCTGCAAAAATACATCAACGATGCTCATGAATCAATAACAGGTTGCGATATTAGTGCATATCTACAAAAACGTGTTGAACCTATACTGAATCAAAACCAAGCCATCACACTAAATTTCAACACTTCATTATATAAGGCCGGAAGCATCAACAAACTGTTTTCTTATCCAGAAGTCGTTGTCGTTGATGTTAATGGTGTGCAGAGACGAATCAACATAGAGGAAGTTCCTGATAGTTACACAGGTATCGACAGCATCATTGTAGTATTAGCAGGTACGAACTATACCTCAACCCCCACAGTTACCATTACAGGTGATGGTACAGGAGCAACAGCAGTAGCCAATATAGTTAATCGCAAGCTTAATAACATTGTTATAACAAATAGAGGTTCTAACTATTCACGAGCAGTAGTATCTATAACTGGCGGTAATGGTTCAGGAGCAACAGCCACGGTAGAACTACAGGCTAGGAATGGTACATTGAGAACATTTTACTATAGAACAACAACTGGTGAGAAAATCATTGTTAATGCACTTGCAGGTACCATCGATTATAGTAGTGGTGAACTGACATTAACATCGTTTGAACCATTAAGCATTATAACTAATACAATATATGATGAAAATGTATTAACTGTTAGTGTTCAACCCGAGGAAGATACTGTGAAAGCATTGCGAAGTAGCATATTGGATATTGATGCTAATGATATCTCATCCATATCAATCGAGGTGACAACAGATTAATATGACAAACAATAAAATCAGTAATATCATCAGTTCGCAGGCTCCTGCCTTTGTCAAGGCGGACCATGAACAGTTTATCACGTTCTTAGAGCATTACTATAAGTTTAATGAACAAGCCAATAACACACTACGATTTGGTGGTGTGGTCGAACGTACCAAAAGTTTACTGGATTACATTGATATTGATAGAACTCATGATGATACGGCTGAAATATTATACGAAAGGTTCTTAAAGTTTATACCTAAAAGTGCTTTAGCCAACAAGAGTTTGCTTGTAAAGCACATTCTCGACTTCTATCGAGCAAAAGGTACTGAAAAAGGTCTCAAGTTCCTACTTAGAATCATACTAGGAAAAGAGGTTGAACGTATATATTATCCCAAGCGGGACATACTTAGAGGTTCTGATGGTAAATGGTTCATCAGAAAATCATTAAGGGTCGAATCTATTCTATATGATAGTGTTGAAGATGCATCATATACAACAATGGAGCTATTCATATCCAGACAGGCGACTGGTGTTGTATCTGGCGCAACAGCCACGGTTGAATCTGTTAACAGGTTCTTCGACCAAGGCAGACAGATAAATGAACTATTCTTGTCAAATATACGAGGAACATTTGATGAAGGAGAGTCGGTCTCTACAGCATTTACGGATATTAACGGTGTAGATCATACATTATCGGCCACCATCTTCGCCGGGGTTGTATTATCAATAGCAGTTATTAATGGCGGACTAAACTATTCTGTAGGTGATCCAGTAGTCATAGATTCGCCAGTATCAGGAGGATCAGGAGCAACTGGTGTTGTTAGTCGAGTATCATCCGGAAACATTGCCAACGTCAGAGTTGTATATGGTGGTGCTGGGTTCCAAATAGGCAATCCCATTCTATTGGTAGGCGGCGGAGGATCAGGAGCCAATATTGCAGTTTCAAACGTTGATAACTCTGGTCTATATCATACAAACACATATAACTTATACACAAGCACCATCGCCATCGAAGCCAACACTCAAATCGGTAATGCAGTATATTCCAATCTAATAGCAGCCAATGCTAATACGACACTGGCCAATAGTTTGTCATACTTCACATTTACCAACCTTGGACCCGTAACAGATGTTTCAGTTATATCGGGCGGAAATAACTACATCTCTATTCCTTCATATGATACTCAAGCAAACACCATTTTAAGAGAAATGGGTATTCTTGCGCGTATGAATATTGCAAATGCAGGTACAGAATACCGCGTGGGTGATATTATCAAGTTTACTAACACAATGACGGGCTCTGGATTTGGTGCAAATGGTGTTATAACAAGTGTAGATACAGGTAGCTCCAACCTAATAACTGGTGTGGCGTTTACTGCAAATGTTGGTTGGGCTTTGGGTGGTTATGGTTATCAACAAGACGATCTACCAACAACATCAATAACAACTGCAAATGGTTCCGGAGCAGTCATAGATGTTCTGGCTATTTTAGGTGATGGGGAATCATATACCATCAACACAGCCGCTATTGGTAGAATAGAAACCATAAGTGTTGTTGATGAAGGATCGGGCTATTCTGAGTCTCCAACAGTTAATCTATCTAGTTACGGTGATGGCACAGCACAAGCAGCAGCCACAATACTAACATCGGGGGTGTTTACTTATCCTGGATACTATCTAACTGATGACGGTCATTTAAGTTCTTATAACTTCTTACAAAACAGAGACTTTTATCAAAACTACTCATACGTTATAAGAATACGAGAATCGCTTATCAACTATCTACAGGCCGTAGAAGAGTTATCAACCCCCGCTGGTATGAAAGTTTTCGCTGAATACATATCCGAGGATAATACGATTGCTATGAGTATTACACCTGTTGAGGATAATACATTTGTGATTGAACCTTCACTTGACCTCAACTTCACTTTGAATCAAGGTTATCGATACACAGAACCAGATGTTATAGTGGCCGCCAATACTCTTATAACAACAACAAGAGCCTCTACAGCCTATGCCGACAACGTTGACGGTGTATGGGGTCCCTTCGGGCCAGGCGCGCCGCGCATTACGAACAAGGGCTTGTTGGTCGAGGAAGCGAGGACCAACAGCATCCGCAACAACTCGATGCAGGGTGCGGCGGCGGGCACGCCGGGGACTATTCCGACGAATTGGGCTACCGGGCTCGCGGGCCTCACCCAGACAATTGTCGGTGTCGGCACTGAGAAGGGTGTCGATTACCTCGACTACCGTTTCTCTGGGACGGCATCTGGTGCGAGTTACTTGGTCCTACTCTTCGACGCGACAACAGCCATCGCGGCCTCGGCTTCTCAGATATGGACTAGCTCCATTTTCCTGTCGATGGTCGGCGGAAGCCAGTCAAATATCAGTTCTATTCAGTTCAACGATTATGAGTATGACGCTGCAACCGTATTTCTCAGAAATAGCACGGCGATTTGCGCCGTTACATCTGCGCTGACTCGCTTCTCAAAACCGTGGACTACCGGGGCCAGCACCGCCTTCGTCCGTCCAGGTATCTTCCTTTATGTGACCGCCGCGGGCGCTGTAGACATTACTATCCGCATCGGCTGGCCGCAGCTTGAACTAGGCGCTTTCGTCACCTCGCCCATCCGCACCACCAGCGCGGCTGCTACCAGGGCGGCGGATGTGATTGTGGTAACGAGCCCGCCGGCGTTCGGGAGCGCATGGACTTTGTACGTCGAAGGCTATCAGCCGGCGCTGGTAACTGGAGGACGTATTGTCCAAGTCGATGACGGGACTAATCTCCAACTGGTCAACAACAATGGGGCCAACTTCCGCAATCTGTTCACGGCATCGGGGGGGGTGACTCAAGCGGACATGACTGCCGGAACCCCTGTCGCAGGGGTCAACGCAAAACTGGCTTCCGGCGCGGAGGCGAACAACTTCGCGTTTGTGGCGAATGGGGGGGCGCCAGTGACGGACGTATCTGGCGCTGTGCTTACTCCCACAGTCTTTCACATTGGCAGCAGCACCGCTGGGGCGCAATCCTGGAACGGCTACATCCGCCACGTCACCTATTTCCCGGCCAGATTCACCAATGCTCAGCTACAGGCGCTGACGGCATGATCGACCTCGACGAGGCCGGACGCAAGAAGATGTGGAGAAAACTATATCCAGCTCTCAGAGAATTCACAGAAATAGTAGACGCATACTAAATATAGATACAAATGATAAGGGAATCACATGGCTTCAATCAAATACAATAACATGTCTGTGTTTGCCGCAGAACAGTTTTTAGAGTCAGTAGCAGAACCATCAAACAGTAATCTATACATGGTTTTTGGTAAAACTATTGCGTGGGCCAATGATAGTTCTCCTCCAACAGCAAACACAATGCCAGTTAATCATATTGATGTGTGGAATAATGCTATTGGAGCCAAAAGAGTTACTGGTTTTGATGTATCCCATGTAATAAAAAGATACAACTGGACTGCTAATACAGTATACACACAATATGATGATCGTAATCAAAATATATATGATGATGATATCAAGTTTTATGTTATGAATAGTGAATATAGTGTATATAAATGCCTATACAATGCAAATAACGCCCTCTCAACATCAGAACCACTAACTGTCAGCACAACATCGATACTTCAAACCGCAGATAACTATATTTGGAAGTATATGTATACAGTTAGTAGTTCCGGGCAGTTACGATTTACAACAGATAACTATATTCCAATAAAGAGATTAACAGGAAATGATGGTTCTAACCAATGGCAAGCACAAAATAGCACCGTGGATGGTGCCCTCTACGCAGCAGTTATTAGTGACGGAGGCACAGGCTATTCTAACACAAGCAATCTCATTGCAACTGTTACTGGGGATGGGGAAAATGCTCTAGTTACTCTAACAATCAACACCGCATCAAATACGATAAACTCGGCCATATTTACCAACTATGGTACTGGTTATAAATACGCAACCATAGATATTTCAGGGGGAGGCGGTTCAGGAGCAGTAGTCAGACCAATCATTGGTTATCCTGGAGGACACTCCTCTGATCCTATCTATGAACTAAATGGGAAAAGTATTCTAGTAAACATTAGGCTAAATAGTACTGAGGATGGGGAATTCTCTGTTGATAATGACTACAGACAACTATCATTAATCAAGGATCCTTATACAGCAGGTACTTCTAATGTTAGTTCCAATACCGTAGTTTCATTATCATACGACATAACAGTAACAGGCGGCGGTCCGGACTATATACTCGATGAAACTGTATATCAAGGAACATCCTATGATACATCTACATTTAGTGGTATAGTTTATGACTATAACTCAGCAAATGGCACAATAAAGTTGATAAATACCATTGGTATACCAATAAACGAGACGTTATTAGGAATAACATCAACAGCAACAAAGTTCATTTCTTCTGTTAGTTACCCTGGTATGGAAAAATATACTGGTAAGTTGTTGAGCATAAGCAACATACAACCAATAACAAGACATACTGATCAGACCGAAAGTCTTAGAACAATTCTGATCTTTTAAGAGAGGTAATAAAACGTGGCATCTTCAAATGTTATAAACACCAGTGTTGTTCCTGTAGAATCAACTGTCAGACCATATTGGGATGACTTTGATGAGGAAAAGAACTTCTATAGAATACTATATCGCCCTGGTTATGCCGTCCAAAGTCGCGAACTGATACAAATGCAAACCATGTCTCAGGTTCAACTTGAAAGACTTGGTAGACATATATTCAAGAATGGTAGTATTGTGCAAGGTGGACAACTATCATACGACACAGCCACCGCCCTTAACCTAGCCACTCAATATGCCGCAACTGATATTGAAGTAAGCAACTTCATAGGCAATGAAATCGTTTTCGCATCTGGCAATAATGATGTGAGGGCTCAGGTTATCTCCGGTGAGAATGCATCAGGCACCGAACCTCCAACACTAATGATCAAATATCTATCCGGTAAAGAGTTCGGACCATCATCGGTTATAAAGGTCTCGGGAGCTAATACATTTGCCAATGTAGCCATCTCTGGTATTTCATCGAATGGTACAGTAGCCTCTATCTCTGATGGTATTTTCTTTCTAAACGGCTTTTTTGTTAGAAATGGTCGTCAGACAATCACAGTCAGTAAATATAACACAATAGCAAATACCAAGGTTGGTCTGCAATATACGGACGCCATCATTGATGAAGAATCGGATAATAGTTTACTAGATCCTGCATTAGAAGCATCAAACTTTGATGCTCCGGGAGCCGCAAGATACAAAATCGATCTTGAGTTAACCACTCGATCACTTGATAGCACAGATTTATCAAAATTTGTCGAGCTATCCCGCCTTGAATTGGGTGATCAGACCAAATCTATTCGTATTCCAATATACTCAGAGTTGGAAGAGACCTTCGCTAGAAGAACCTATGATGAATCAGGTAACTACACTGTCAGACCATTCAAGCTTGACTTGAAAGAAGATAGCGCAAACAGCGCAAATCTTATCGCAAAGCTAGATTCCGGTAAAGCATATGTGTATGGTTATGAGTTCGAAACAATCGCCCCCGAAGTACTATATCTTCCAAGAACAAGAGAATACGCAAACACAAATAACTATGATATATCAACAGCATATGGTAACTATGTAACAGTTAATACTATACGAGGTATTCCCGACATATCAACTATGGCAGTCATGAACCTTCATAGTGTCAATGTTCAAAGTATAGTCAGAACAAGTGCCGCAACATATAATTCCACGAGGATGGGTACAACCAGAGTTCGAAGCATGTTATATAATACTGCTACGAATACAGCCGATGGTCTACTTCATAATCTAAACTACTACATTTTCGATACTCAACTAATATCACTTACAGGCCTGGCCGGACCCCTTGGTAACACAACCAACTCCATAAACTTATTGGGAACAGCCGTGGCTTCTGCAAATGATAATGCCTATAATGGCGCAACCATCAGAATAACTGGTGGTACTTCTTCCGGCGATCTAAAGACCATTGTGGCCTATAATGGTGCAACCAAAATGGCTAATGTGGATTCTGCATGGTCCTCCAGTATCGATGCCACATCAACATGGTCAATAGACTTCTCCACTAAAGAGATTGAATCACTCGATAGTGCATCAGCCAACGCAAATATATCATTGTCAAGCAAAGATAATGGTACCACAACGGGAAATACTGCGATAAGTGAGCAAGGCTTTGATAGTCTTGTGTTTCCATTCCCAGCCAGCTATATTCGTCATAATCCAACAGTTAATAACTACCAGTATAAGAAAACGTTTGCGGCGGTATTCGCAGCCAACTCTGCGGCAATAACAGCCGCCAGCGATGAAGCCTTTGTGGGAACAGGATCACTATCTGATAGTATCAAACTCACCAACTACCTTGTCATTATCACTAATCCTCTAACATCTGGTTTGACTAACGGTCAGGTATTATCGATGACCGAGGCCGCTGGTAGATCAATCAGTGTGGCCGGCCAGGTTGCAACCTTCACCGTAAATGTGTTCTCTGGAGCCTTTAATGCAACTATTATAGCATCATGCGATATTAATACAGGTCAATATACCAACCCCAAGACCAAAACTTTAGTATCTGCTAATACGTGGTCGATCAGTAGTTCAGCCTCAAATGGATCCTTCATATCAGCCAATGGAGCTAATGCTACATTATACCTGAACCAGGGTCAAACCATTATTCAAAATCCAAATAGAAGGCCTTCAGTTCTAGATAGTCTATATATCTCGGACGTTACCAAGGTTAATGCAATATTTGACCTGGCTGGTGCCACGGTTACAGCCGGTACACTATTGTCTGGATATACCAATGTTTCAAACCGGTTCACTTATGATAATGGACAGAAAGATACTCATTACGATCATGCCAGCATCATACTAAAACCTGGTGTGGCTGCGCCGAAGGGTCCATTAGTTGTATGTGTTGACTACTACAATCATGTTCAAGGAGCCGCAGATAGTTTTGCGGGATACTTCTCCGTTGACTCATATCCTAGTTCATCAACAACAGAAGGTTACTCAATCATTCCTTGGTATACCACTGAAGATGGGGTACCCATTAGACTATCCGATGCGATAGATTTCAGACCAAAGAGACAGAATGCAGCCAACACCTCACCTGGTTATACAATGCAAGGCATTCGTATTCCTACTCCTAATGAGGAATATTCCGTATCATTTGCTGCCTATTTGGGACGTAAAGATATCATTGCTCTATCAAAAGACAAATCTTTCCGATATCTACAGGGTATTTCGGGATACAACCCAACATACCCAAGTACACCAGATGATGTTATGGTATTATATAAGCTTGACTTGCCGCCGTTCACCGCATACGCAGCCAATGTTACAATAACATACATTGAGAACAAGCGATATACAATGAGAGATATTGGCAAGCTTGAGCAACGCATCAAGAATCTTGAATACTATCAAACCCTATCTATTTTAGAAAAGTCTGCCACCGACGTGACAATCCGAGACTCTAATGGTCTGGAGAGAACAAAGTACGGTATTATTGCAGACACATTCCAGGGACACCAAATCGGTGATATTACAAACTCAGACTATCGTTGCTCTATAGACTTCACAAGAGGAGGGTTAAGACCATTCTTTAAGCAAGATGCTACAGCCCTGGCATATGTAGCAGGTGATAGTAACTCCGCACGCCATGGCAGTACTGCCACATTGGCTTACACCGAGGAAGAGTTTGTAACAGTTGCGGTCGCATCCAAGACAGAAAATGTACAACCATTTCTTATCGCTAAGTTTATCGGCCAGCTAAATCTATTCCCAGATAATGATATTTGGCAAGATACAACGCAACGACCAGATGTTGTTGTTAATCTATCAGGCGCCAATGATGCCTGGGATGCACTAGCAACAGAAATCAATAGTGAAATATTCGGTACCGAATGGGGATCATGGGAAAACCATTGGACAGGCACTTCGAAAGATTCCAACACAGTTGGTAGAGGAAAAAATGGCGACCCATCCAAAGATGGTAATACCAGACACGGCACCATCAAGACGACCACTATTACTGATACTGGGTTTGCCGAAAGAACAGGTACTCAGACAACACTAAACTTTGATACAATAACAGAAAGTTTGGGTGATCGAGTTGTTGATGTTAGTATCGTACCTTTTATTAGACCAAGAGCAGTTATATTTAGAGCAGACAACATGCGCCCAAACAGGACGGTGTTTGCTTACTTTGATGATGAATCTATAGATCAATATATCTATCGACCAAATGAAATAGTTACTGATAATACTAATAAATTCATTGACTCATATGGTAGATATGAAAGAGTTTCCACTATTGCAGGGGCAAATACTGCAACTCTATTGATTTCGAGACCAAACCTAGCCAATACACAACAAAGAGTATTACAAGTTGTTTCATCTAATGGAGCGTTTGTTGTGGGGCAAACAATCACGGGAGCATCCTCAGGTAATACCGCAGTTATAATGTCGGTCGACCACTTCTCTGGTAATACAGTATCCGCAACAGCTTCGCAAATCACATTGAAATCCGAAGCATCTACTGTAAATGATTACTATACGGGTAATACAATTGTTATTGTTGCTGGTACTAATAAAGGTGTTGCTACTGGTTATGCAATCACTGGGTATAACGGAACAACAAAAGTGGCTAACGTTTCACCAAGCTTTGCTATTACACCCACCAGCAATTCAATATATTCAATACATAAACCAACATCCGTTGATGGACCATTCAAAACTAATGATGATGGTACATTTGGTGGTATATTGTACATTCCTTCGGATGACACCATGAAGTTCCGCACGGGCCAAAGAATTTTAAGAATTATTGACAACAATACAAACGACCTTGATAATGCAAGTACGCGCGTTGATGGTAAATATGTCGCACAAGGCTTGATGCAAAGTAAGGAAGAACTATCTGTCTCTGTAACAGTGCCGGTATTAACAGTAACTGATATAAGAGAAACTGTGCCGATAACAAATGTTACAACAAAGGTCAAAACCACAGTCTACAAAGACCCATTGGCTCAGACCTTCTATGTTGAAGAATCTGATTATCCTGGCGGTGTGTTCTTAAGTTCTGTGGATTTATTCTTCAAACTTAAGGATACCAGCCTTCCAGTATGGGTAGAAATCCGACCTGTTGTAAACGGGTTCCCTCATTCAAGCTTGAGTCTTCCATATAGCAGAAAGACTGTAAACGCAGAGAGTGTAAATATAAGCAATCTTCCTGATACTACCGCCAGTAACACAGCCACAACATTCGCGTTTGATAATCCTGTTTATCTTGAAGCCGGTAAGGAATATGCATTGGTAGTGCAGACCAACAGTCTAAACTATGAGGTATTCGTCTCCGAGTTGGGTAAAAAACAAATCGGTTCAGACAGTATAATCTCCGAACAGCCTTATCTAGGATCACTATTCAAGTCGCAGAACGCTTCAACATGGACACCATTCCAGTTTGAAGATATGATGTTTGTGCTAAAAAAGTGTGTATTTACAACAACTCCTTCGAACATATATTTTAGCAACGAAACACTAACTGTAAATCAGTCGATGGATTGGATGCATGTTCAAGGCAATAACCTATTGTTGTCAAACACAAAAATAGATTTTGCATTTAAGGCCAAGAGCATAGCATCCGAAGTTCTTGATACTGCTTACGCACCGTTCAATATCAACAGCGATTATGCCCATGATGCAAGAAAGGTAATAACAGTTAGTGGCACCGAGTCATTCAACTTGAAATGTACATTATCAACATCAAATCCAGACATAACACCATGGGTTGATTTAACGAGATATAACATTATCACCATTGAAAATATTATCAATAACGCAAACTTGTCAAACACAACTATTGTTATAACTAATGATGGTTCTGGATATGGACTTGCTAGCACCCTTAACGTAAGTATAGTAACTGCGGACTCGGTTAGCCCCGCAAATGCATATATCGGAACAGTTACTACAGGCAACATTGCAACAATAATCGTTGATGCTCCTGGTTCTGGTTATCTTGGTAGTGCCAACGTTCAAATATACGGCGCAAACACAACACCAGCCAGTGCGGTAATGTCATCCGAGTTAGATGCAAAAGGCGGAACTATTCTATCTAAATATATCACAAGAAAGGTTATCCTTAATGAAGGTTATGATGCTGGAGACCTTAGAGTTTTCATAACAGCATCCAAACCCATTGGTACAGACTTGGTCTTGTACTATAAAGTAAGAAGTACAAATGATCCAACCAAGTTTGAAAACAGACCTTATGTAAAAATGGTTCAGGCAACTGCAACAAACAGATATTCATCATATGATGGGGAAATGCTTGAGTATGAGTTCAGACCATCAAACAGTACAAACGCAATAACATATAACAATGGATCGACAACCTTTGACACATTCAATGAGTTTGCTATTAAGATTGGTATGATTTCAACTTCAACAATCACAGTACCAATAGTCAAAGATTTCCGTTGTATAGCATTGCCATCATCTAGCTAATGATTATACAGACGGAAAATAAGAACTTTGTTCGCGACCTTAACTCAAAGGCGTTGCTATTGAATAAGAAAACGGAGCATGATGAATACATGAGTCGTAGCCGAATGCTGAATGAACAAAAACAACAAAGATCAGATATCGATTCAATAAAGAATGAACTTGGTGATATCAAGGATTTATTAAGAAGGATTGTAGAGAATAATGGCACTATCACTAATAACATTTAGCACTACATTCGGACAGTGGCTCACTAGAACAAATGAGATAGTTGCATACCTCAATGGTGTTATGTCCACTGATGGTGTGCGTATCGATACAACCAAACTTTCTGGTAATCTAATAAACGTAGTTTCAAATACGGCTGCATTATCCGTTACGGGCGGGCTGAACATGAAATACGGTAACACCGTATATATAAATGTTGCAACGCTAAGTGTTTTGAGAACAGATGTAAGCACAACAAATATAGCATCAGCCAACGTTGTTAATACCGTGTACACTTATGCAACAGTTGCCAATGCGACCTCTATTAGTGCCATCGCAACAGCCTATACACAGGGTAATACAGCGTTCAATAAGGCTAATACCGCTTGTACCCAATCAGACTCCGCGGGTACTCAGGCCAACTTGGCTTACGGTAGAGGTAATACTGCGTATACCCAAGGCAATACAGGATACACTCAAGCCAACGCAGCCTATGTCCAAGCCAATACGGCCTATGTCCAAGCCAATGCGGCTTTTGTCAAGGCCAATACAGCTAATGCCGGCGCGGTTAACTGGTTCAATGCTGCCGGTATAATATCACCATTTGCTGGTTCTGTTGCTCCTACAGGATGGTTACTATGTTTCGGACAATCCGTAAGCACAACCACATACGCTCTCCTTTATAATGTCATTGGATATACATACGGCGGCGCCGGTGCATCAATGTCGATACCCGATCTTAGAGGTAGAGTAGTGGCAGGTAAGGATAACATGGGTGGGGTAAGTGCCGATAGGCTTACTACACCAATCGACGGCGACGTTCTAGGCGCCTCAGGAGGCGCAGAAAGCGTTACGCTAACGGTTGCTCAAATGCCTACACACACACACTTCACGGCATCCCAAACACCAACTACAACTGCCGGTGAAGGCACCCACTCTCACACATGGTCGGGTACTGTTACTGGTACCGTGGGTTCTGATTCTCACTCACACCAATTCTCTGGTGACACCGCCAGCAATACTGCCGGATCCGGTAGTGGGGATAGAGTAACCTCACTTACTAGTACCACAAGCGGCAGCCAGGTCAGAACAACTGGCTCAGATACTCACAATCACACATGGACGTCTAGTGTTGTTTCTGGTACTGTGTCGGGCGCTGGTACCCACACGCATACCATGGTTATACCCGCCAGCAACTCATCCTCAAATGGTAGTAGCACATCACACACCAACATACAACCAACAATAGTACTAAACTACATCATATATGCAGGTGTATAATGATAGTACCATATAAAGAACTTCTAGTAAACAGAGGGGCAGATTTTCGCACCACAATATATGTCACAAATCCTTTAACAGGCAACGTTGTAAATATATCTGGAAATACAGTCACCTCTAAGTTTAGAACGTCGTATTATACAGCCAATGCCACAGGGACAATCACCTGCAACATTTCAAACGCTGTCAATGGTGAGATTACTCTAACTCTATTATCCCCCAACACAACAGTCTATGTACATCCTGGTAGATATGTCTATGATGTTAATATGACATACGCAAATAATGTAACCAGAATTCTAGAGGGTGTGGTAATCATAAAACCGGGAGTAACTTACTAACATGGCAATAACTTCAAGAGCAGGTTTGAAAGATTGGTGTCTCAAGAGGCTTGGGCACCCCGTCATAGAGATTAACGTTGATAACGATCAGGTCGAAGATCGTATAGATGAAGCATTGGCGTATTATCAAACGTTCCATTATGATGGTACTGAAAAAACCTTTATGAAACATTTGATTACACAGGCAGATATAGATAATCGATACTTTACTGTATCAGAAGATATCATTGGTATTACCAAGATATACCCACCAAGTTCCAGCCTAGCCACAATAAACATGTGGGATATTCGATATCAAATGATGTTACATGATATGCAAAGCTTTATCACCGGCTCCATTGCGAACTACTGGATCACAATGACGCACTTAAGAATGCTTGAAATGGAACTTCAAGGAGAAAAGCCTATTCGGTTCAATAAAGCCACACATAAACTATACGTTGATTGGGATTGGCCTACCGATGCCAAACTGAACCAGTATATGTTAGCCGAGGTATCAGTTATCGTTGATCCAGGCACATATACTGCAATCTGGGATGATAGAATGCTTAAACTTTATGCATATGCTTTAATCAAGCTTCAATGGGGAAACAACCTAAAGATTTATAGCGGTATTCAACTACCAGGCGGCATCACATTGAATGGTCAGGAGATATATGAGGAAGCCTTGAAGGATATAGAAGAAATCGAAAAGGATTTCCAAAGCACTTATCGCATTCCGGGAGAAGCCTTCTTGGTAGGATAATAATGACAACATCAAAATACTTCAACTTTTATCCAAAAACTCGCTCACCAGAACATGAACTAATCGATTCCTTGATTGCACAAGCAGTTAGGATCAAGGGAGAGGATTGCTACTATCTGCCCAGAGAATCATGGTCTGATAAGGATCATATCTATGGTGAGGATGCATCATCCAAGTTTACTTCTGCATATATCATGGAAATGATTCATAACACTGTAGACCAATATCAAGGTGCAGGAGATTTCTTCTCCAAGTTTGGTATGCAAATGAGAGATAATATGGATCTGACCGTTTCAATCCGCGGTTGGAAAGCCTCTATGGATCAAACCATTAGATCGGTGCCAAGAGAAGGCGACCTGGTGTTTGTTCCTTCACAGAGACGTATCTGGGAAATCAAGTTTGTTGAGCAGACCAAAATGTTCTACACATTGGGTAATAGGGAACCATACATATTTGAGTTAAAGTGCGAGTTGTTCCAGTATTCACAAGAAGATATCGATACAGGAGTCGAAGAAATCGACATTCTAGAACCAATGATTGCATACACGGTAAGGTTAAACATGATCACACCAGGAACTGGTGATTTTAGTGTTGGTGAAGCAGTTAGTGCCGTCGGTGTTACCGGGCAAGTATCAAGTTGGGACTATCAAAACAAGGTGTTGGATGTTATTAATACTCGCGGCGAGTTTACTGCTAATACTAGTGTTACGGGATCAACATCTAATACTTCTTGGACGATATCAACGGTTGGTGATGATGACAACTATAATGAATATGACAGAACAGATAGTGGTCTAGTTCAAGATGAGGCCGAGGAAATCATAAATCGATCAGAAACAAACCCATTTGGTACCGTATAATGTTTAGATATTTTCATCACAATCTCATTCGAGCCTATACAAATCAGTTCGCCAATCTTTTCAATAACATAACAATATTGAAGGTCAACTTCACGAATGACGCAGAAATCAAACGCATAAAAGTGCCTCTTACCTTTGGTCCCAAAGAACGTTATGATATTAGACCAGAACAAGACCCCGATCTAAAACGTCCCATAAACACAATCTTTCCGCGCATGTCCTTTGAAATGACAGGTATCAGCTATGCACCAGAAAGGCAGCAAGTCCGAACATTGGTAAACGCAAAAGCCAATACACAATCCGCGCTTGCGACAACGTATATCGGCACCCCCTACAACATGACATTTACTCTAACAATTTTGTCTAGGAACTTCAGTGAGTCCAATCAGATAGTGGAGCAAATACTACCATATTTTGCTCCCGATTATAACGTACAGGTTAACCTGATTCCTCAAATCGGTATTATCAAGGATATACCCATAATCATGAACTCCGTATCCCAGGATATTGAGTATGAGGGCGGGGATGATGCAAATACTAGGCAAATCACAACAACAATGATGTTCACCATGCAGGCTTGGTACTACGGTCCGGTACAATCTTCTGGTCTTATCAGAAAGGTTATCGCGAACATTTATGATGATCCTACGCTACTTCCCGGCTATATATTAACAGCTAATATGAATAATGGCAACAATGGTACATATAGTCTGGATGATTTTGTCTACCAAGGCACTGAAATCAACACTTCTACTGCAATAGGTAAAGTTTTACGATGGAATGCAAACACCGCACAACTTGTTATAGGTGGTGCGCAGGGAACATTCAAATCAAATACTGCGGTTAGAGCAGAAAGTTCCAATGCAAACTATACAATAGTGTCATTTGATACAACACCAATCAAGTTGGTTACCATTGAGGTTACTCCTGATCCTCTAACAGCAAATGCAAATGATGATTATGGATACACAACCACTATTAGGGAATGGCCAGACGCATAATGTTAAAGTTCAAACAGTTCCTAGAAGAAGCCAATATAAAGTCTACTGATTATCCATGGCCTGTAAAAACAAATAAGGATCCAGCCACAAAATTTTGGTCTAATCAAAGTAAAGAGGCACGCGTTCGAACGTGCTGCACAAACATCTCTATTTAAGACCAAACAAAACGTTCCTCCAATCGCTACTTTGTCGCGGTTTACAGGTTGATGGTAGCAAGGGCAGTTGCTGGAGAAAAACTTATACCAAACCCTCCGGACACAAAGTTTGTTTCGACAAGTAAGGTAAAACCAGAAGAAGTATCAAATAAAAGGATATAATAATGAATGAGAATTTTGAAAGAGAGAATGTGGTTATCGATAAGACGTTTGATTTTGAAACGGTAGTGTCACTCAGAGTACTATTTTTGATCGCCAAGGCATGCCATGAAGTCAATAGATCATGGTGCGATATTAACGGTGATTCCAGCCAGGATGCATGGCATTTAACCCCAAAGTGGCAGCAAGATAGTGCAGTCAAAGGTGTATTGGGGGTTTCCAATGGTAATGGACCAGAAGAATCTCATGCGTCGTGGATGAAAGAAAAACTTGCAACCGGTTGGAAATATGGGTCAGTAAAAGATGCCAAACAGAAAGAGCATCCATGCATTATGGCTTACTCCGAGTTGCCTCCAGAACAGAAGATCAAGGATCATCTATTTGTAACAACCGCAAAAGCATTATTGTCAGCATATGAAAATACCAAAACCCCTGACTAACTTTTCTGATACATTAGATATTGACGACGCGGTCTATGAAGAAGTTGATTCAACATTACCTATGGAAGTACCACAACAACAAGTTGCGGTAGCAAATCAGTCGATTGATGAGCGAGAAGATTATAATACGGCTAGAAGTACTTACTCGGACCTCATAAGAACAGGTCAAGAGGCTCTGGAAGGTATACTAGCAACAGCACAGAATGATGAAAGTGCCAGGTCATTTGAGGTTGTAGCCAAAATGATAGATTCAGTCACAAATTTAACCGAAAAAATGTATGCCCTGCATAGAAAAGTTGCGGAGACAACAGGTAATCAACTGCAACCCCAAACATTTAACGTGGATAAGGCTGTATTTTATGGTACAGCAGCAGATTTGCTCGACAATATAGAGGATAGTAAAACCAAGTAATGCAACTACCCCTAATCAACGGCGTAAAAATAAAGCTATCATTCAAGGGAAACTCGTTGCTTATGCCAAGCAACGCTACTCACCCATGGACTCAACACGAAAGAGATGAGTTTGAGAAATGTAAGAAAGACCCTATATACTTTGCCAAGACGTATATAAAGATCATTCATGTAGATAAAGGTCTTATTCCCTTTGAAATGTGGGATTTTCAAGAAGAACTGATTGAGTTGTGTGTAAACAACCGATTCGTTGTTGGTAAGTGGCCACGCCAGGCTGGTAAATCTACAACAGTTATAGCATATCTACTATGGTATCTATTATTTCACCGCAAAGTGAACGTAGCCATTCTATCAAACAAAGCCAGTGGTGCTAGGATTACGCTCAGCCGTCTACAAATAGCATATATGTATCTACCAGATTTCTTGAAACAGGGTATCAAATTCTGGAACAAGGGGTCTATTGAGTTTGAAAATGGTTCGAAGATCAAAGCCGATTCAACAACAGCAACATCCGTCCGAGGCGATTCATTAAACTGCGTTTTCCTTGATGAATTTGCCCACGTTCCCGATGGCATTGCAGAGGGCTTCTTTGCATCCACATATCCAACCATTTCATCGGGCGAAACAACCAAGCTACTGATCGTATCTACACCCAGAGGCATGAATAAATTCTATACTATTTGGATGGACTCGATTGAAGGCAAAAACAGCTACAAGCGATCCGACGTTCGGTGGTCGCAGATTCCAGGCCGTGATGAAAAGTGGAAAGAAGAAACAATCCGAAATACCAGCGCCGAACAATTTCAACAGGAATTTGAATGTGTTTCTGGGGATACTATTATAGAAATATTGGATACCAAAACTCAACTAACTCATAGGGTTCAAATAGAAGATTTGATGTATATGTTACAGGATTTCTAGGAATACTAAATAATACATGTCATACATATCTAGAAAAACATGGATAAAATACAACGGCGCTATACCCATTGATGCCAATAATAGACCCTTTGAAGTCCATCATATAGACGGTAATCATTCAAATAACGATATCGATAACTTAAGTTGTATACCGATACAAGAACACTATAACATACACTATGGACAGAGAGACTATGGTGCTTGTGTACTAATCACCAAGAGACTGCAACTTCCAGTCACATATATTTCTGATATACAACGAGGTTGTAAAAGACCAGGTATCGGAGAAGTAAAAAAGGGCACTATACCTTGGAATAAAGGGAAAAGTGGTTACAATATAAATATCACAGAACAGGGTAAGCTTGCAAAATCACAGGCTGTCAAATATAGAGCAATAATACAAGACAGTCTTGCTGATGATATTAGAATATTATATAGTGATACCATGAATATAACTGATCTAAAGATAGGAAGAGTGCAAAAGAATGGTAGAGTATACACATATAAAACAGCATTTTGTAATCATTTTGCAATAATATATAACGTAACATCAGCATATATTCGTAGAATAATAGATAAAAAATCAAAATGTTCGTAAAAAATAATAGATTTCTCATAAAAACACCTTATGGATATGAAAAGTTTGATGGTATACTAACCAAAACTACCGATAAACTATACAAAATAGAGTTTAGTGATGGTAGTTGTATCAAATGTTCCGCAAAACATGCATTATTATCATCAAGTGGTTTTAAGTTTTCTCAAGATATAAGAGTATCTGACGATATTACTGGTAAAACAGTTGTTTCTATTAGTGTTGACCATGGAAACTTTACAGTATTTGATCCAGTTGGTGTAAAAGATCATGCATCCTACTATTCCAATAACGTAATATCACACAACACAGAGTTCCTCGGCTCCACCAACACACTCATAAGTAGTTCCAAGTTGGATTCGTTGAGAGCAGGCTGGAGAAACCCAGCATTCATTGAGTTGGATGGACTATTCAAGGTTTATGAATATCCCGCACAAGGCAGGAAATATGCCATTACAGTTGATCCATCGGAAGGGCAAAACAAGGACTATTCTGCAATATCAGTCTTTGATGTTTCGGAAGCGCCCTATAAACAAGTCGCCTTGTATCGTAATAACAAGATATCTCCCTACTTATTCCCTACTGTTATATATACAATAGCAACAAAATACAACGATGCATTCATACTTGTTGAAATCAACAGTATAGGGTTGCAAATATCCGATATTCTGCATTATGAGTTGGGGTATGACAACCTTGTCAAGATTGAGACCAAACAGAAACATGCCCAATCAGTATCTAGTGGGCATAAAAAAGGTCAGAGGATGGGTCTTAAAACCTCGGTTGCAACCAAAAGAATAGGCTGCACCAATCTAAAAGGCCTTCTTGAATCCGACAAGTTGTTGGTTTGGGATAAACTAACGATTGCCGAACTATTTACATTCACATCAAATCATCAAAGCTTTGCGGCCGATGCCGGAAGAAATGACGACTTGGTCATGACCCTTGTTTTATTTGCTTGGTTGATTTCACAGAAGTACTTCAAAGACATGATACAAGTGGATATAAGAAAAATCATTCAAGATGAAGAACTAGACATGATGGATTCTGATATTGTGCCAGTTGGTGTTATAACTGATGGTAGAGAAGAAGAATATACTGTAGATACTGAGGGGAATGTATGGAGAGATGTTGATGATTGGGCGGGAAATCCTTGGGAATCAAATCCCTTCGACATGACGGGCTCATTCAGGAATAGACTATAATCTTACATTTCTCTAAATACTAAGAATAGAATACCTAATAATAACTAAAAATAAGGAGAAATAAGATGGGATTTCGAGTTTCACCAGGTGTGGATGTAACAGAACAAAGTGTATCGTTAGTAGCTCCAGCCGTTGGTACAACTGAAGGTGGTTTCGCAGGACATTTCCAATGGGGTCCAGTCGAAGAAATCATCAATCTTGCGAATGAAGTGGAATTGGTGGATCGAGTACATATTCCCGACGCAAACACATTTACTTCATTTTTCACAATAGCAAACTTTCTACAATACACCGGTCAAGCGAGACTGGTGCGAGCCAGCGCGGACGGTATGAGAAATGCTATTGCAAATAGTAATGCAACTTCAGTTATGATCAAGAATAGAGACCACTACGACAATCAGTTCGCCTCAGGTGCAAACACTTATGGTATGTGGGCCGCAAAATACCCAGGAGATTTGGGTAATGGGCTAAAAGTTTCAATTTTCTACTCCTCAGATACAGCACTATTTGCAGCCTGGATATATAACGGTTACTTTGATGGAGCCCCAGTCACCTCAGATTACGTTAGTACTCGCGGCGGTACCGAGGATGGAATACACATTGTTGTTGTTGATGCACTAGGTAAGTTTTCTGGTGCGGCTAATACAGTTCTCGAAAGATTTGGCTATGCATCTAAAGCTTCTGATGCCAAGAATTCAGATGGTACCTCAAACTACTACAAGGATGTTGTTAATAGAAGATCCAAGTATATTTGGTGGTTGGCTCATCCGGATGCAGGAACAGGTCCCGCAAACTCCGCTGGTTGGGGTGTTACAGCAAATGGAACTACCTTCAGTACAGGTAATGGTCTTTCCCATACAGTAACTCTGAGTAAAGGTGTTATTGCAACACCAGCCGCTGGTAATACAATCAATGGGTTTTCAAAATTTGTCAATGCCAATGAAGTTGACGTTGCTCTATTGATGACCGGCGACCATAATGCTTCCGTCGTAAATTATGCAGTTCAAAGTGTAGCTGAAATCAGAAAAGACGCGGTGGTATTTGCTTCTCCCACAATGAATAATGTTGTTAACAATGCCGGCAATGAAACAACCGATGTTATTACATACAGAAATACTCTACCAACAAGCACATACGCATTCATGGATTGTAACTGGAAGTACCAATACGACCGTTATAATGACGTTTATAGATGGGTGCCTCTAAATGGCGACGTTGCCGGTCTTGCTGCTAGAACCGACCTACAATATGACCCATGGTTCTCCATTGCTGGTTATACTCGCGGTCAGATTAAGAACGTATTCAAGTTGGCTTGGAACCCTTCCGAAGCAAACATAAAGGACTTGTATAGATCAAGTGTCAACGCTATCATTATAGAAAAGGGTGAAGGTCCTATTCTATTTGGCGACAAGACTCTTGTTTCCAAACCGGATGCATTTGACAGAATAAATGTTCGACGTTTGTTCATTATTCTTGAGAAGTCTATTGCAAAAGCAGCCAAGTACTTCTTATTTGATATCAACGATCAATACACCCGAGCACAATTCGTCTCCATGGTTGAACCATTCTTGAGAAACATCCAAGGTAGAAGAGGTATTTTCGCCTTCCAAGTTATCTGTGATGAAACAAACAACACACCGGATGTTATCGATAGAAACGAATTCGTCGGATCAATTCGAGTCAAACCCGCAAGAAGCATCAACTTTATTCGACTAAACTTCACAGCAGTTGGAACTGGCGTTTCATTTGAAGAAGTTGTTGGATAATCGGATAAATATTAGAAAACAAGGAGTTAACTCATGACTGCATTCGACTTACAGGGATTTAGATCACAACTTAAGGGCGACGGTGCGCGCCCCAATCTCTTCGAAGTACAAATGGCAATGCCTGGAACGGGCATTGCTACTATTGGCACCTCTGCCGCGGATATATCCAGAAATATAGCATTCCTGTGCCGTGCAGCCAGTTTGCCTGGTTCTACCATGGGTATTGCAACAGTACCATTCTTTGGAAGAGAGTTCAAGCTACCCGGTAATCCATCATACCCAGAATGGACAGTAACCATCATCAATGACGAAAACTTCACCATTCGAAATTCATTTGAAAAATGGATGAACGCATTAAACGGACACCTTAGCAACTTGCGCGATCCCGCTGGTTATAATAGCTCGGAGTACTCGGTAGATGCTCACGTCATTCAGTATGCTAAAGGTGGAGCCTCTTCTCCAACAGCAATAACCGCAAATGCCGGTGTACTTAAGAAATATAAGTTCATTGGAATGTGGCCAACAACTGTTTCTCCGATTGAACTAGGCTGGGATACAAACAACCAAGTTGAAGAGTACTCAGTAACGTTTGCTTATCAATGGTGGGAATCAACAACGGATGGGGTCACAAGCTAAGAACTTCATAAGTCTTAGTATTATCCCTATATATCTCTAGACCAGTTATATAAAGGAAGTTACTAACCTTGGAGTGGAGTTACGCATAATGCAGTTGTTTGGTTTTGAGATAAAGAAAAAAGAAGATGACGCCGAAAAGTTAGAGGTGCAAAAATCATTTGCCTTACCCGCCAATGATGACGGCGCTCTAACTATTCAAGTCGGAAGTTACTATGGAACTTATGTCGACCTCGACGGAATCGTCCGCAACGAAGTTGAGTTAATAACTAAGTATCGTCAAATGGCGGGTCAACCAGAACTTGACGCTGCCATTAACGATATCGTCAATGAATCTATCGTAACGGATAATAAAGGTAAATGCGTTGATATCAATGTTGATGACCTAAAACAACCAGATAACATCAAAAAGAAGATCAGAGACGAGTTCTCCAATATTCTTCGTATGTTAAATTTTGGTAACACAGCCCATGAACTATTCAGAAAATGGTACGTTGATGGTAGACTATTCTACCAGTTGGTTATCAATGAAAAATCCCCTCACTCAGGCATTCAAGAACTTCGATATATAGACCCCCGCAAGATTAGGAAAATCCGAGAAGTCCAAAAGACCAAGGACCCGGTATCGGGGGTTGAAATCGTCAAATCCGTCAAAGAATACTATCTATACAATGATCGTGGCACCTTGGCAACATCAACGCATATGGGCACCAAGATTGCTGTGGATTCAGTAGTTAATGTCAACTCAGGTATCATGGATGAAAGACAAGCCATGGTACAATCATATCTCCACAAAGCTATCAGACCCCTAAATCAGCTACGCATGGTTGAAGATGCGACGGTAATCTATCGTCTGGCTCGCGCGCCAGAACGTAGGCTTTTCTATGTCGATGTTGGTAATATGCCTCCACAAAAGGCTGATCAGTATCTTAAAGACGTAATGAGTAAGTATCGAAATAAGATTGTATATGATGCCAACACAGGTGAAGTTAAAGATCAGCGCAAGTATATGGCAATGCTTGAGGATTTCTGGCTGCCTAGACGAGAAGGTAACAAAAGTACTGAAATATCAACCCTACCGGGTGGTCAAAACTTGGGGGAAATACGAGACGTTGAATATCTACAGAAAAAGCTATACGCGGCTCTAGATATACCATTTTCACGAGCAGGTGGACAGGTTGGTCCTGGATCATCCAATCAACAATCAAGTGTATCGGTTGGTCTTGGTAGATCATCAGAAATACAACGAGACGAATTGAAGTTTCAGAAACACATCGATAGACTTCGCAATAAATTTTCCATTCTGTTTGATGATATACTTCGAACGCAACTAATACTAAAGGGTATTTGCACCGAGGAAGATTGGGATGAGTTCAAGGAAGAAATCTTCTATGACTACAAGAAAGATATCTATCAGGTAGAACTAAAAGAACAAGAGTTATACACCCAGAGAATATCACTATTAGGAATGATCGAACCATATAAAGGTGTTTACTTTTCGGATATGTGGATCAAGAAGAATGTTCTTCGCCTCACGGATGATGATTTGGAGAAAATGCAGAAAGAAATGGATAAGGAAGCCAAGGATGCAGAAAAACTCCAAGCCAAGATGGCTCCCCCCATGGACGGAATGGGCAATCCCCTACCAGTAGGTCCGGATGGACAACCTATGCCTCAACAACCACCACAGGAAATACAACCATTGGATAGCGGTCAGATAGATCAAGCCCAAGGGAATAAGTATAACAGTGTTAGTGCGGAAACCGCTAACATTTCACCCGGCGAAAACAGTAGTGGTCGTAAAAATTCCAGATTTATTGCGAAGGCCCAATGAAAAATTTAAGTAGTCTTAGAGAAGACCTGGCCAAATATATACTAAGACCTGCAAGATATGATAGAAGAAGCGCCACCGCAAGGAAGGCATCTGCTCTACACCTTGATTATTATGGTTTTGGTAGATACGGTAAGAACGGAAAGGTTCAATACTATGTTAATAACAATCAACTGATTAAATTTCCAGACTACTCGGCCGCGGCCGGCCAAATTAATCCGGACCAAGTACTAGTACAAAAAATAGATAATGTTATAAATGATATTGACCAAGAAGGGGTAGTTGTAAATCAAAGACTTATAGATAGTCGTGTATACGAGGATCTAGTATCCGATGAAAAAGCTTCAATGAATGCCTATACGGGATTTTCATATAGAGATATCAATAGGTATTTAACCAAACCGCCAGGGCAGGAACTAAGGGCGGATATAGATAATATAGTTATGGACGATAGTTATAAAATATTCTCATATTACGAAGCCAATGAGTATATTTTGAGTATATCAGACTTGATTTCCAGTTTAGATAATCTACTTGATGATCGATTGTCTCCCATGAGTTTTATCTCTTACTCAGGAAAAAGTAACTTGCATATGGAAATAGGAGAGACATACATACTTCCTGTATATACATCAACCAGCTTATCATTAAAAACTGCCTTGGGCTTTATTTCCAATATGACAACACGTGACATAAGAAACAATGTGATATTACAGTTTAATATCAAAAAAGGACAAAAAGGGTTTTTTCGTGGAGGTCATGAAACTGAGTTTATACTTCCAAGAAACATCAAAATAAAAGCTTCTTCAATGAAAAGTATACCACTCGACCCATACACAACGACATATGTAGATAATCCTAAGGTAAATCTAGACATATATGTTGTGGATATAGTGGAAGATCAATGAAACCATTCGACACAATCAAAGAAGATTTGCGACTAGCGTTTCGCGAACCCAAGTCGGAAACAGCCAAGGAGGCTAGGCGGCTTGGATTAAAATACTTGGGATTTGGTCGTTATGGACGCAAGGATCAACAAAAACCAAAGGTTACTCATTTTGTTGAGGATGGAAAACTAAAAAAAATCTCCACTAGGTATATACATAGTTATGAAGTAAAAAAAGAATGGGACCAATCAATAGATGATTATATCGATGCTGGTTATTGGAAAAAAATAAACCGGACACTAGTGTCCCACTATAATGCCACTCGCCTTTCTAGGGATGAAGAAAAAACCCTGGACCATTATACCAAGGAAGGATATCGGGATTTTACAAAGATTATTCTTAATAGGGCTAACCCTCAGAAATATAAGCTTCCGGAATATAAATCCACCCATGATTATCATGGGCTGAGAAAATCCGCCCATGATTCATATTGGAGGTTAGTTAAATATCGGATCAATCTACTAGATGATATCATTGATGATGAGTCTCATACATCACCCACAGATTTCATAGCGTATAGTGGAAACCACAACTTAAGTATGGAAAAAGGTAGGGTTTATCTACTACCTTTATTTACATCTACTAGCCTAAATCTATACACGGCTCTTTTTTTTGCCGGCAATAAAGGAAGCCTACTACAGTTTAATATAAAAAAAGGACAACAAGGTTATTATCTTGGGGAGAGGAACCCCGGGGAAAATGAGTTTATACTTCCAAGAAACACCAAAATAAAAGTGTTGGATAAAAGAAAAATGATGATTTACGGGTTTGAAACAGACGTTTTTATGGTAGATATAGTAAAATAAATGAAAACATATAGAACATTTCTAATAGAAAACTTCCATGAGATTACTAAAGAACCCAGCACGTTTGCAGCAAAATCCGCGCAAAAGCTTGGTCTTGAATACTATGGTTTTGGTAGATACGGTAAGGACAACAAGGCTACTCATTTTGTAGCGGGTAGTGATCTTAAACCTATAGCTCAAAGACCTCTGGATGCAACCAGGCATGAAAAGATAATCAATCATGCCAAAGGACTGGCAAATAATGGCAAGTTGACTAATATGAAAACTTCCAATCCAGAAGCCTACAAGAAGTCAGTTTCAATCGCACAAGAAAGAGTAAAACTGGCTCAGATCAGACATAAGGATCGAATACACTCCTCTGATACTATGGATAAAGTAGCAGTTGATTATGATAAATACTTCAAGGATCAACAGGAAGTTGCAGAGAAAACCCATGCATCAATAAAAGCCAACTATGATTGGAGAGGATTAAGTCAGGACGAAAAGAATACACTCAGATCATATAATGCTGGTGATCATAAAGCCATCAATGATGCTCTAAACGGTAATCCCAACTTTATGTATGATAAGGTCAATCTGACTACCGACGATGGTAAGGGAAAGCAACTGCCTCTGAAACATGCTATAGACCACTTGGATAATGCGTTATTAAAAACCTCGGCTTCTCAAGATTTCTTTACTTATGGTGGCGTCGCGGAATTTGATCCTTCAAAGAGTAAAAGTGGCATTTTTAGTCATAAGGGCTATCGTTCAACCACACTAAACCCAAGTACAGCCATTAGATTTACCAAGGATGAGAACAACCCTGAATCTCCTTCACATGTAATACAGTTTAAGATAAAGAAGGGCGATAAAGGTATGTATATGGATGGTCACTATACAGGGGCGGTCGCGCCAGGGGAGAGAGAATTTTTGATGCCCAGAAACACACATTTTAAGGTTTCAGACAAACCAAAGAAGATAGTGGATCCAAATACTGGTCATGTTATTAACATACATCAAGCAGAAATCGTGCCTGATCCAGACCTATATTCCTAAAGAATCATAAATACCTATAAATCAGGAGAATACTATGAGTATCAAAAAAGCAATAAGAGCACTACACAACGAGGATGCCGAAGGATTCAGAAAAGGTATTGTGGAGACTCTACAGGAAAGAGTTATGCTTGCCTTGGATGCAGGCAAAGTTGTAGTTGGAGAATCATATTTTGGTCCTGTCAACGAGTTAAGAACAAAAACTCTCCAGTCTTATATCAAGAATTCCAGGAAAGACGGGGAGCGCACTCGGGATACTCTAGAAATACAACAAAAATTTGGAACGCGAGGAGAGTTTAGGGGTTACAAAGAATATCGTGGCTGGGCCCGTAAGAGTGGTCCATCCAATAGTGAACTAGAAAGAAAACTACAGAACCGTAAAAATGGTCTTTATCTAGCCAGTAAAAAACTCGAAACATCAACAAATGAAGATTTTGGTCCTGTCAATGAGCTAAAAACAAAAACTCTACAGTCTTATATCAAGAATTCCAGGGAAGACCGCGCAGATGATCGTAAAACTCTAACAAGACAACAAAGATCATGGAGAGAGGATGAGTTCCGAGATCACGGCGAAAAATACCACGACTTTGTTGGTAAGAGCGGTCGATCCAATGGGGAACTAGAAAGAAAACTACAGAACCGCAAAAATGGTCTTTATCTAGCCAAGAAAAAACTCGAAACATCAACAAATAAAGGTAAGCGCGCCCCAAATTGGGGCGCCGCCCCAAAAAAGAAGGCAGTCATGAATTCATTGAATTCATTTTCAAATCCGGCGCCGTTCACGGCGGCGGGATCGTCGAGGCGCCGCGGTAGTCCGCGCGGCGGAAGTTGACGTTATGGTAGGCCTTTTAGACGTTAAAGTTCCCGTAGTATTAGTGTTCCATCGCAAAGGGATTCGTATATTTTCTGACGGTACTAGGGTTGCAACATACCATAATGATCGTATCAAGAGAACCATTACCATTCCTTTCTCTGAAGTTGGTGTTGGTCTTGGGGAGGAAATAGTCAATGAGCTAAAAACAAAAACTCTACAGTCTTATATCAAGAATTCCAGGGAAGACCGCGAAGATGATCGTAAAACTCTAATAAGACAACAACCATCAGGACCGGGAGGGTTTAGGGGTCGTGAAGAATACCTTGGCTATATCGGTAAGAGCGGTCGATCCAATGGGGAACTAGAAAGAAAACTAATTAACCGTAGTAAAGGCGTAGGTCTAGCCAAGAAAAAACTCGAAACATCAACAAATGAAGATTTTGGTCCTGTCAACGAGTTGTCTAAAGGTACCCTTGTAAAATATGTACGCAAATCAGCCCTGGATGTTGCAGATAAGAACTATGCCGTAGGGTATAGAACATCCAAGAGAGGCAAAACCCTGGAACAACCTATTAGAACCAAGAACGAAAAGCGTAAATGGAATAGTAGAATCAAAGGTATAAACATAGCCACAAGGAAACTATCAGAAATGTCCACTAGACATACCTCGGAACAACTTAAGAAAATTTCGGATGAACTAACAGAGAAAATCAAGATTGCGGTAGATCGGTTCCGAATCAAACTCCAGAAGGAAGTGGCCGCAGTAAAGTATGTGCCCAGACGAAGATTAAAAGAATCTGATGAAAATCGAGACCTTAAACAGGTAAAAAAGTGGATAAATAATACAAGAGTAACCCAAGCGGCAGGTGAATATAACGGTAGTAGTGGGGAAAGATTTGTGGCCCATTTGAGAAATCTGAATAAAGACAAGAAGAACCTGAAATCTGCGGTTAAGGCCAAGTTTGCCGAGAGAAATGCCTCAAGAACAGAAACTAAAAACAAGAATCAACTAAGCTTAAAGATTTAAGGAACAATAATGCCCAATCAATATACAGAACAGAGACTTATAGATTCCCACCGAAGAACCTTAATAAAGATTACAGGGTTTCTTGACGGTAATACTGCATCAAACAATACGGTTGTCGACGTATCAACTCTAGCATATGCGTTAAATGCCAATGGGTTTATTATGTCTGCAAACACACACCCTAAAACAAACTATAGAACAACCATAAAGCACATATATGGTGATATCAACGTTCCTCAATATCTAAGTCTCCAGTGGAAAGGCGATGCAAACTCAAGCATAATCACTCTTGGTCCAGATAGATTTGACATAAACATGGATGGAGACGGAATGACAGGAGTTCTGAATAATCCAGAAGCAAATACAAATGGAGATATACTACTTTCAACATTTGGTGCTACAACTAACTCATCATATACAATATTCATCGACTTGAAGAAAGATGCCCGCGATTTCGACGCCGGACAAACTGCTGATCCGGCTGCATTTAATAGATAAGAATAATGTATTCCAAGAAAAAAAGCAGAAAGAGATTTGCGTTTAGTAGATGGTGGCGGGCTGAAGCCTCACTTGACCTCAACTTCATTTTGAATGAAGTTTATCGATCTATAGAACCAGGTGTTATAAGAGACGCCAATACTCTTATAACAACAACAAGAGCCTCTACAGCCTATGCCGACAACGTGGCCGGGGTTTGGTCCCCATTCTTGGACGACATCCCGCGCATTACCAACAAGGGCTTACTCGTCGAGGAAGCGCGGACCAACAGCATCCGCAATAACTCGATGCAGGGTGCGGTGGCGGGCACACCGGGGACTGCGCCGACGAACTGGAACTCAGGTCATCCCGGGTTAACCCGAACCATCGTTGGGACCGGCTCGGAGAACGGCATCGATTACATTGACATCCGGATTTCTGGGACCACGGGTTCTGTTTCAAACAACATCAACTTTGAGGCCCAAACCGGGATTGCGGCGGTAAATGGTCAGACATGGGCCAGCGGTGTCTTTCTTGCGGTAGTGGCTGGGTCGTTCACTAACATCACTGACATCGCTGTGCGCTCGGCAATCCATTCAGTTGCGCCGACGTACCTTGGCGAGGTGTGGGTGCCGACGTTCCACACATCCCTGCCGGCGTCTCTCACCGCTGCGTCGCGCAGGTCCGAGACCGGAACGATTGCCAACGCATCCACGGCGTGGATACAGCCCTACATCCAGTTCCGATGGTCTTCCGGCGTCGCCGTCGACATCACCATCCGCATCGGCTGGCCGCAACTTGAACTAGGCTCTTTCGTCACCTCGCCCATCCGCACCACCAGCGCGGCTGCTACGAGGGCGGCGGATAACATCGTCACCAGTAGTTTCGGCTGGTACACGGCGGGGCCGGGAACGATCTTTGCTGATGGGTCGGCGCTCTCAACGGCAGTCGCGACGGCTACCGTCTTTCAGATCGATGACGGGTCCACGAACAACCGCTTTAACGTGGCCATTGACGGTGCGGGGGACAACGCGAGTGGGAACGTAATCACAGGCGGGGTGCAACAGGCGGCGTTGCTCGCGGTCTCTACCGCCAACACCAAGATCGCGATGGCATTTGCGACCAATGATA
>Ga0105050_10001231_pt1 | contig 38725 bp, 36 predicted proteins | sample FRY01_FD_78088 | JGI IMG/M metagenome (GOLD analysis project Ga0105050, IMG submission 78088) | Freshwater microbial communities from Lake Fryxell liftoff mats and glacier meltwater in Antarctica - FRY-01 | ecosystem: Environmental > Aquatic > Freshwater > Ice > Glacier meltwater ...
CCACCGCGCACCGCCGCAAAAGCAAAGACCCTCGCCGTTTTGGGATCGACTTCCAGATCAACCGAAACGCAATGCGGCAAGAACAAGGAGGGGTCTGAATTCACGTCGGCAGCATCCGAGTTCCAAGGGACAACTATAGGTATTCCAAGCCCTTGATAACTCTGCACCGGTCTGCTGCAAAGCACCATGATTTCAACTGGTTTCCCCGGGTGGATCGCCACCCCTGTGGTTTGGCATACCGAGTGTGGCACCCCTGTGCCCAACCGCCCGAACGTAGCCTATTGGGCAATCCCTGCATTTCGGCCCGCAACCCGCTTTCTTCATTGCCCGCAAGGTCCGGCTAAAGGCAGCGGCTTGGCTGGAACTTGGCACTCGAACGGAGCCTGACCGCGGCCACTATTGCGCTAGCAGCCTGCGGAATCCCATGTCCAGCAAAGGCCCCCACAAGATTTAGGTACCGCGCACAGCAAAGGCGTTTAACGATAGCGCGTTGCATCAGTGCAGTAGATCAACCAGCCCCAGCCCCTCAAACGCTGCCTTCATCGCCGGATCAAACCCGGGATCGATCCGCGCCGGACCATAGCCGTGCGCCCGGTTCCAAGCATCGACTTCACGCAACTCGGCGGCGAACTCCTCGGGCGACGCGGCCTCCTTCAAGGTCGTGTCGCCCTCGCAATAGTTGAAGATCATCAGGCGGGTCGGGTTGGCCCAAGTGCCAAAGTAGGAGGCATCTTGGGCCGTATCGATCTGCGCCCAGCCCTTCTCGTAGCTGCACAGCCCGAAATCATAGACGTAGCGATCGCCGGGGCAGAATTCGCGGGTGATCTTCATGCCGCTGCTCCCATCCGGGCTGTGATGGCGATCACGCAAAGGTCGCGGTAGCGCGCGATGGCCTTGGGGCTGGAGGAGATCGGGTTGATGTCGAAAGCCTGCAGTGCCGCGACATCGCCTGCCTCGGCCAAGGCCATGATCTGGGCCAGCTTGGCGCGAAACCGGGCGTGGGTCGGTTTGGAGAAATCCGGCGCGGTTGGAAGCGCGCCGGTCTGCGCCTGATCGAGAATGGCTTTGCGCTTGCCGATCACCGGGGCGAGCACCGCCTTCGGTTCATCGACCGGTTCCGGGATCGGCTCCCCCGCGGGATCGGGGTTGCCGTAGTCCAGCACCAAGGTCAGCCGGGCCTCGGCCTGATCGGCGGTGTCGGCAATCATGATTGAGGTGAAGGCAAGGGCCGCGCGCTCGGCGCCAATCCTTGCCGCCAGCAAGCGGGCGAAGTTGTCGCCCGCCTTCTTGGCGCTGGCGCTGGGCCCAACCGGGGTTTCGGAAAGGCGCTGGGCGAGCATGTCGATCTGCGCGGCGGTCAGGGCTTTGGTGTTCAGGGGAGTCATCCTTCAGGCGTTGGTGATGTGGGCGGAATGGCCGAGCGTCGTGACCGCGTAGATCATCGTGCGGCCGTCGCCGATCGCGGCCCCGAAAGCCTGCGCCTCGGGCAGGGTCGCGAATTGCTGCCGGGTGCGATCGCGGGGCGTACGGCCCCGGGCGGCAACAAAGTGGGCGGCGTTCTTCAGGCAGAATTCTTCGTGGGTTGTCAGGGGCTTCATGGCGGTCTCCGTTGCGTTGCGATGGCTGCAGACAGCGCACGAGACCAGAAGAGAGCAACTCCTATGTCGCTGAATAAAATGTATTTTACCTCGACGCCGAAGTGCCAATCATCGGGCTTTTCATCCCGAAGAATTGGTCTCAAGGTCTCCGCGCAGCACAGCGCCACCGAACCGACGTTTCTTGTTATCGAGCTGATCCAGACCGTCCTTGTCGGGGCCAAGGATCACGTCAGCCGGGTATGCCGACGCGCTGTTCCAGTAACGGCCGAAATCAGTCGTAACATCGGCGGCAATGAGGCCGACGGCCAGCACATCCAGGTCGAAGTAGCCGGCGCCCTCGCCGTAGACAATATATATGTCGCCGATGTTGCGGCCACCAAGGATCGTGGTGACGCCATCAACTGTCATCGACTTCTTGTGCATCCGGCGATTCGGCCGGAAAAAGTCGAACGTGTAGAACAGCAGCTTGGGTCGCCTCAGGATGAAGGAATTGAACATGCGTACCGCGATCATGGGGTGGGCATGCAGTGCAACCAGCACATCATCAAGCACCTGAATGCCGTTGTCGTCCACCAACGACCGAACGCGGACGCCCCGGTCGGCCGCTGCGCGCAATTAGTCGAGCAACAACCAGCATGTCGTGTCGGTCTGTCAAATGTAGTACTGTACGTCGATCAAAGCCTCGGCGGCGCTTGCCAAGAGGATTCGGGGGGACAGTGCTTCGCGCCCGTCCACAAGCGGCACCATTCCACTCTGCCCCGGATGGTCCGCCGCATGCGCAACGTTCGCAGCACCAAGGCGCGGGCTGGGCGACAGGGCGGCACCCGCCGCGATTCAGGACCGATCGGGCAATGGATGCGTCAACTTGAACCCGACCAGGCACAGGCACAGTAGCAGGGCGAGAAAAACCAGATCTTTCAAGAACCTCGTCAAGTGCCTTGTGCCAAACGTCGGCCCTGCCGAACATAGACTTTGAACAGGGTCAAGTTGCTGGATTTTCCCGCCGCCGTTAGAGTGCGGTTCCAATCAAGCTCGCTTGGCGTGAGCTTTCGTAAGCTGGGCAGAGTCCCGGGCGTCCATCCTTCCAAACCAGCTCGACAGGACTGAGTGCTTGGGGTCCGGCGGGAGTCCCGCCCGGTTGTTCGCGAAATCCATGAAGCAATAAAGCGCAATGTCCGCGAGCGTCAGCATGTCGGAGGCAACGAATCCACCCGCCGGCATCTGCGCGTCCAGCCATGCCTCGCCATCGCGGGCAAGCGCCGCCATGCCTTCGGCGGCCTCAGGCAGACAGCGCAGGCGCAGGCCGAACATTGCAAGTCCCGGCCCGTAGCGAAAGGCCGCAGTCACCGGCTGGGAGTATCGTTCTTCGATCCGGCGCAGCCACATCCGCGTTCTGGCCCGCCTGAAAGGATCACACCCGATAAGGTGAGGTGACGGAGTGTCCAGCGCTTCATCGAGATACTCGCAGATGGTCAGACTTTCGGCGATGATCTGCCCGGGCCCGATTTCAAGGACGGGAAGCTGCCCCGCCGGATTGAGGCTTAGAAACGGTTCGCGGCGGTTTTCGCCTGCGGCCAGGTCGATCCAGATTTCTTCCAGTGCGACGCCACGTTCGGCGGCATACATGCGCACGATGCGCGGGTTCGGCCCGATGGACACGTAAAGGCGCATCAACCGCCACCGTTGCGGTTTCGCCAAAGCTCGCCTTCGTCGAGCGCCCAGTCGAGACCGTTCAGCACCAATTGGCGATAGTTCGGATCGGCGTAGGTTCTGGCGTCATGGCCAGGCTGGATATAGGCCAGCGGGCTGTTGCCCGCTTGGCGTGTCCACACCATGATGTTGCTGGTGGTTGGGCGCGACCAGCCACGGTTGGACCGGCGTTCACCTGTCATGGCAAGCGCGAGCGAATGCATCGAAGCCGAGGAATAATCCCAGTCGGATCGTGCGACGGGTGTGATGCTGTCGGTAAACACCTCCATCGCATAGGTTTCATCCTGGATCTCGAAAGATGGTGGAAGCTTGCGGAACAACGGGTGACCGGGATCCTCGGCGGTAATCCGGTATCGTGCCTCTTGCCGATAGCCACTGTCCATCACGGGACGTCCGCGCACCACACCGGGAGCGTGCAACAGGATACCGCCAAGCGCTTCGGCGTAGTCGGGCCAAAGAGACCACGCCCCAATCGCATGGTGTAATGCGAGGATCGGCATTCCAGCGTCGAGCAAAGCCAAGAACCCCGCCCTGGCCTTTTCTGTGGGCGGCACCTCGTATCCCGGACCGTCCCAGACGTTGCCGCCGGGCATGTGATAGAGCACGAGGACATCCACATCGGCCAGCGACGTCGGGTTCAGCACCTCTTCTGCTAGGGGGTGTTCCACCAGGAAACATTCCTTCCCCTCAAAGCTTTCGAACATCGCCATCAGGGCGGTCCGGTCGTAGGTGTGACCGTTTCCGACGATCAACACCCTAGGCCTGCGGCTGTAATCGATGAACCCCATGTCAGTGGTAGTTTATCGGAAAGCTGACTTCGGGATCATAATGGGCATCCCAATAGCCCTTCAACAACGCCCGGGTCAGCGGGCCGACGCTGCCGTCACCGACGGGCTTGCCGTCAAGCTGTGTCACAGGCATGACCCCACCTGCCGTCGCAACCATCATCAACTCGTCCACCTCATAGATCAGGCTGACCGCAACATCCTCGGTCACCCAAGGGATGCCCAGTCTGTCGGCGACGGCCAGAACCGATTTGCGGGTCACGCCTACGAGCGCGCCCGGTTTAGGAGTGTAAAGCTTGCCGTCCTTGACCAGCAAGATGTTGAAGCCCGACCCTTCGGTCAGATTGCCATCGCCATCGGTCAGGATCGGGTATTGTGCCCCGCGGTCGCGCGCCTCCATGATGCCGCGTGTGAAATCCCCCCCCTGCAGCTTCTTGATGGTTGCGTCGATGGCGCCGGTCGGGATGCGCCTGCGCTCAATGACGGCGCTGCCGCCGTTTTGCTGAACCGCTTCCTCCATGATCCAAAAATAAGGAGTCACCATCAGGTGCCAGTTGTTCACACAGTCCACGGGCGGAGTCTGTCGGATGTAGCGCAGTACGCGCGTCACGATCATCATCACACTGGCATCGCGGATGCCGCTGGTCGCCACTGTATCGACCAGCTTATCGCGCAGGCCTGGAGTACCGAGCGGGTTCGTTAGACGCAGTTTCGCAAGGCTTTTCTCGAACCGGTCCAGATAGTCGTCCAGACGGAAGAAGCGGCCATTCCAGACGGTCGGGACGTCATAGGTCAGGTCGGACTTCAGGAAACGTTGATCGAGCAGCGGCACCTTGGCCTCGTCGATCGGCACAAAGTCCGGCCTTCCCGTCCAGGCGATGCCATGTGCAAACGGGTTGGGATTGCCTTCCAGATCGGCAAGGCGACGGGTGTAGCCTTGGTAGAGTGTATCAGTCCAGGACATGGGCAGCCTCCAATGTCGGCGGAAGGGATCAGGTTGGAACGACTCCGGCTGCAACGATGTCGCGCAGGGCGAGGTCGGCGGCTTCAAGCGCGCGGTCGATATCCTCGGGCTGATGAGCCGCACAAAGGAACATGTTGTGCTTGGGGTGCAGGTAGATGCCATGACGCAAAGCGGCGACGGTGAAGGCATTCGCGATGCGCAAGTCCACATCGCCGTCAAACAGCACCATCGGCATCTGGGCCGGACCGGTCTGGCGCAGGGTGAAGCCATGGGCCCGCGCCATGCCATCCAGCCCGTGGCGCAGCCGATCGCCCATGGCGCGGGTATGGGCAATGGCGTCGGTGTCGCGCAGGATCTTCACCGTCGCAAGGCCAGCCGCCATCGCGGCTGCCCCGTACCAGAACGAACCTGTAGTGAAGATCTTCGACGCCCCCTCTCGCGCGCGATCGTTGCCGGCGACAGCGGCCAACGGCCATCCGTTGGCGATTGCCTTTGAAAAGGCTGCGAGGTCGGGTTTTACGCCATAAGGTGCCCAACTGCCGCGCACATCCAGCCGGAATCCGGCGCGGACGTCGTCGATGATGAGCATGGCACCGGTGCTGTCGCAGACGGCGCGGGCCTTGCGCAGCATCTCGACCGAAGGCTCTTCCTGATCCTTGCCGACATCATGCCGAAAGGCGGTCAGCAGGATCGCAGCCAGATCCTCGCCCGCGTGGGAAACAGCGGTGTCAAGGCTGGCAATATCGTTCCAGTCGAAGGTGATCACATGGACGCGATCATCCGACATCACACCGACAAGTGAAGGCGAGCACCACGCGGCAGCCCCGTGATAGGCGCCCTTGGCGACGATCACCTTGCGTTTGCCGGTTCCGGCGCGGGCCATGGTCACACAGGCGGTCGTCGCATCGGTGCCGTTCTTCTGGAACATTGCCCAATCCGCGAAATCGAGGGTCGAGACCAGCGTTTCGGCCAGTTCCACCACCACTTCGGTCGGGCCGTTGCCGGAATCCACGGCAGCCATCTGCGCAAGGGCGGCGACTTGCACCTGTGGATGCTTGTAGCCAAGCACGTTCGGACCCCAGGCACACATGAAATCGATATATTCGTTGCCGTCCACATCCTTGACGCGGCACCCGTCCGCCGACGCAAAGAACTGCGGATATCCGGCAGCGATGGAGCGGGTCGCCATGTGGCCCCACATGCCATTGGGGATCACCTGGGAGGCTCGAGCTTGCAGGGCCAAGTCGTGACTGTTGGGCAAGTGGTGGGTCATGGCTGCTTTCCCGCTGGATTGATGGATCGGGGGGCGCTGCCGCCCCCCGGATTTTGCCTCAGTTCGAGATTTCCGCCAGCGGCAGGTTGCAGCAGGCGCTGTAACGCACGCCTTTGACGTTCGGCCCATAGGCAAGGATCAGATCGGGGCTGACCATCGGAATGATGATCTTGTTATTGATCATCTCGGTCGCGGCCTCGGCCCACAGCTTTTCAGCCTCTTCCGGGGTCGCCGCAGCCAGAGCCTGTGCCTTGAGCTCGAGCGGCCGCGGATTGATGATCGAAGGGTCGGTCGCGCCGCCAGCCCGCTTGGCCCAGGTCGTGCCCTCCGACATGCCGAAGAAGTCGATGTATTGCGAGGTGCCAAAGAAGTCGGGGGCAAACATCACAGCCGTCATCGGGATATGATCGCCATTCGCCGCCTCGCGCCAGTTGGCGAAGGGAACAGGTGACAGGTTGACGGTAATGCCGACCTTCGACAAATCCTGCTGGATCTTCTGCATCATGATCGAGAAATCAACGCCATAGACGTTCATGTCTGGGTAGATTGAGTCGAGCGTGAAGCCATCGGTAAATCCGGCGGCGGCGAGCATTTCCTTGGCCTTTTCGGGGTTGTATTCGGGAATTGCATGGCCATCACCACCCGGGAAGCCTAGCGGGATCGGCGCGGCCAGTGGACGACCGGCACCGCCCAACGTGAAGTCGATCAGGGCGGTACGGTCGATGGCGATAGAGATCGCCTCGCGCACGTCGGGCGTCATCTTGATCTTCGTGGCCTTGGCCCCCGGCGACAGCGCGATGTAGACAAAGTTGTAGGACGGTACGCGCTCGACCACGGCGGTGGTGCCTTCCAGCGACTTGGCGGTTTCGGGGTCGATCTGCATCGCGATGTCGGCGGCCCCCGATTGCAGCATCTGCGCCTGCGCCACTGCATCCTTGACCTGACGGAAGATCACTTCGGGAACAGCCGGTTTGGCACGCCAGTAATTTTCGTTCCGCGCCAGACGCAGTTCCGAATTCGGCTCATAGCTGGTCAGCACGAAGGGGCCGCTGCCGGCCGAAGTCGTCAAGAACCAGTTTTCCGACGTGTCCTTGTCCACCGCCGTCGCATCTGCCAAAGCGCCGTTTGCGGCCGCCATGTCGCTGTTGATGACCCCCAGATAGGGCGCTGCTGCCTGGTTGAGGAATTCTGAGTTCGGGGCCGACAGCGTGATCACCACCGTCCCTGCGTCCGGCGTTTCGATGCCGACGATGGGATCGGCCAGGAACGACGCATTGCCCTTGATGTTTTTCAGCCGCTCGAACGACCATTTGACGTCCTTCGATTCAACGGCCGAGCCATCCGAAAACTTGGCGGCCGGGTCCAGCTTGAAGTTGAACACGGTCTGGTCGGCGTTCGACGTCCAGCTGGCTGCCAGCAGCGGCTGCAGTCTGTTGTCCTTGTCCAGCGTGACCAGCTGTTCATAGACCGAGGTGTTGTAGATCTGGCAGGTGTCGCACCACCCACGCGCCGGGTCGAGCGAGTTCACATCCATCTCGCGCGCGATGACAAGCGCCTTTTCCTGTGCGCGGGCCTCGTGGGCGGGTAAGCCTAGCATTGCAGCACCAACGGCAGCAGCTAGGAACAGGACGCGTGGTAAAGGCAGTCTGAAGGTCAATCCGTGCATCTTCTTTCTCCTGTTGGTTCGGGCATGGTCGGTTTCTTGTCAGTGGGCAGTAATCCTCTGCAGCGCATCGCGGATGTCGGTGACCGATCCAAGTGCGGCCCGGTTCAGCACCGCCGACACGGTCGGTGCAGCAAGACCGCCAGTCACGCGGATGATCTCGTGGTCAAGAAAGTCGAAGAACCGCGTCTGCAGCCCGTCCGCCCAAGTAGCGCCCATGGACATGCTGCGGGCGGTCTGTTCGGCGATGATGACGCGGCCGGTCTTTTCGACCGAGGCACCGATCATATCCCAGTCGATGCCATGGTAATCAAGGTTGCGCAGGTCGATCACCTCGGCGTCGACCCCGGTCTCATCCGCCGCCCTGACCGCGTTGCCGACCATGACCGAAGTTGCCAGAACGGTGCAGGCCGCCCCTGGCCGCACCAGATGGGCGCGTCCGAACGGGATGATGTAGTCGCGGTCACCGGCGGGCACGTCGAACTCGCGCTGATAGAACTCGGTGTGTTCAAGTATGATCACCGGGTCGTCACAGGCCAGTGCCGCGTTCAATTGACCGATATAGTCGAAGGCGGTCGACGGCGACAGGATGCGCCACCCCGGAAACAGCCCGAACAGCGCCGAAGGGTCGGTCGAGTGTTGCGATCCATAGCCGGTGTGCGGCGACACCCGCGCCCGCATGACCAGCGGCACCGGAAAACCGCCGCCGAACATGTGCCGCACCTTGCCCACGCCATGGGCGATCTGATCGGCTGCGGAAAAACAGAAATCGCCGAACATGATCTCGACCACGGGCCGCAACCCGTTCAGCGCCGCCCCCAGCGCCACACCGGTAAAGCCGTTCTCGGCAATCGGCATCGGCAGCACGCGGTCGGGCCAGCGTTCCAGCGCACCCCGGGTAAAGCCGGATACCCCGCCCTTCATCTGATGCGCATCCTCGCCCATCACGATGATGCGGGTGTCGCGCGCCATCGCGGCGGCCAGCGTTTCCGAGGCGGCGGTGACGAACTTCACCCGTTCGGTGCGCAACTGCGCCAGATCGGAGTGGTCAAGCTGACGCAGACCGTCCAGTTCCGACAGATCACCCAGAATCCCGGTGTCGCGGCTGGCCGGATCGGGCCACAGGTGTGCGGGGATGCGCAGCGCGTTGCCGCTCGGCACCGGTTCGGTCAGACGCGCCGCCGCCGCCGCGACCCGTTCGCTCACATGCCGGTCGATCCGTGAAAATCCCTCCGGCGACAGCACCCCCATCGCCGCCAGTCGCGACTCGGCCATGCGGATCGGGTCGCGGGCCTTCCAGGCGTCTTCCTCTTCCGTGCTGCGGTATCCGAAATCGCTGCCGGTGCGGCTGCCCGACTGATGCAGATGGCGATACAGCAGCGCCTCGACCACAACCGGCCCGCCGGTTTCGGTGATGATCCGCCGCGCCACGACCATGGCGCGGTGCACGGCGACCACGTCCATCCCGTCCACCTCGATCGACGCGATCCCCAGCATCGCCCCCCGCGATGTCATGCGCGTTTCGCGGGTGACCTCGTTGATGCGGGTCGCGACGGCGTAAAGGTTGTTCTCGATGAAGAAGATCGTCGGCAGCGACTGCGCGGCGGCAATGTTCATCGCTTCGTAACTCGCGCCGTTCTGAGCCGCGCCATCGCCGAAAAACGCGACCGAGACGTTGTCGCGCCCCAGCATCTTGTCGGCCAGCGAATAGCCCACGGCATGGGGAAGGTTACCGCCGACGATGGCCGAGGTGCCAACCACGCCCGCAGCCGCGTTGCGCATGTGCATCGACCCGCCGCGACCGCCACAATACCCCGGGGTCAGACCCATGATCTCTGCCATGAAGCGGTGCAGGGTGTCGTCCATTTCCGGGGTGAAATCATCGGTGCGGATGTCGAACCCCGACGGAACTTCGCAGTTTATCAGTTTTAGCAATACCTGATGGTGGGCGCGGTGGGTGCCGTTGATCTTGTCTGCGGTGCCCAAGACCGACATGGCACCGACCGCGCCCGCCTCTTGCCCGATGCTAGCATGGGCAGGACCGTGGATCAGACCGCCTTTTTCCAGATCGAGCAGTTTCTCTTCAAAGCGCCGGATGAGCAGCATCTGCCCATACCAATGCACCAGATGAGCCGCGTCCTCCGCCAGCCAATCCTGCTCATCCGTGGTCAGGCGAAACCATGGAGAGGATGGGGCAAGCGGTGTCTTAACGGCCATATGGTCCTCGGCGGTCAGTGGTCAGCATAGCGATTCGCGGTGGCTTTGTATTTATGGAAATAAATTCCGTTTTCTGTTGATGCGAAGATTAAGCTGTGCCAGCCTTGCGTTGCAAGACATAATTTTCGGCCTTGCTCACGCGGCGAGGGAACAAGACATGATACGGGATCCCGAACTGCTTTGTGGTCTGATCGACACGGTCCGGCGCTTTGTCGAGGAACGGCTGATTCCTGCCGAAGGACAGGTGGAAGAGGAAAACTCGATACCGGACGCCATCCTGCAGGATATGAGAGAGCTGGGGCTGTTCGGCATGTCGATTCCCGAAGACTATGGCGGGCTGGGCCTGACTATGGAGGAAGAGGTGATGGTCGCGCTTGAATTGGGCCGCACTTCCGCGGCGTTCCGCTCGGCCTTTGGCACCAACAACGGGATCGGTTCGCAGGGGATAATCGCCGACGGGACGGAGGCGCAAAAGCAGTATTGGCTGCCGAAGATGGCGACGGGCGAGGTAGTGGGGTCCTTCGCCCTGACCGAGCCGGATGTGGGATCAGACGCCGGATCGGTGAAGACCACGGCGCGGCGCGAGGGTGACAACTATGTGCTGAACGGCACAAAACGGTACATCACCAATGCGCCCGTCGCGGATGTTTTCACGCTGATGGCGCGGACGGGCGGCCCCGGGTCGGGCGGGGTGACGGCCTTTCTCGTGCTGGCGAACAGACCGGGCCTCTCCCGGGGCCCGTCCGACCGCAAGATGGGGCAACGCGGGACCCAGACCTGCGATGTCATCCTTGAAAACTGCGTGGTGTCTGCGGATGCCGTGATCGGAGGACAGGAGGGGCATGGGTTCAAGACCGCCATGAAGGTGCTGAACCGGGGGCGGCTGCACATCGCGGCCTTCTGTGTGGGTCAGGCACAGCGGTTGTGCGAGGAATCCGTGCGCTATTCCCGCGACCGCAGCCAGTTCGGCAAGCCGATTGCCGAGCACCAGCTGATACAGGCGATGCTGGCCGACAGCGGGACCGAAACCTATGCCGGGCGCTGCATGGTGATCGAAACGGCGCGGCGTTTTGACCGGGGTGAGCGGATCATCCGCGAGGTGGCAGAGTGCAAGTATTTCTGCTCGGAAATGGCGGGACGGGTGGCAGACCGCGCGGTGCAGATTCACGGCGGTTCAGGCTATATCGCCGACTCGGCGGTCGAGCATTTCTACCGCGATGTCAGGCTTTTCCGGCTGTATGAAGGAACATCGCAGATCCAACAGATCATCATCGCGCGCGAGATGGTCGCCCAGGGGTAGAAAAGGATGGCACCGGTGCTTGGCATCATTGCTGATGATTTCACCGGCGCTGTGATGGTGGCGGGGCTGTTGGAAACCGCGGGTGTAAGCTGCCCGGTGGTATTCGATCCCAAAGCCCTTGCTTCGGACGAGGCAGCCCCGGTGATCATGGTTGCCGCCCGCAGCCGCACCGTGCCGGTGGATGATGCGATGGCCGAGGTCGCGCGTATCGCCGACCATCTGACGGCAGCCGGTTGCACGCTGCTGGCTTACAAGGCCTGCGCAAGTTTCGACTCGACCGCGTCGGGCAACATCGGTCCGGCGGCAGACCTTCTGGCTGCGCGGGCCGAGCGGCGGCCCGTGCTCATGAGCGCAGGGTTCCCGCGCTTCGGCGCGACGGTGCATCAGGGATATCTGTTCTATCGGGGGCGGCTCGTGTCGGAGTCGATCAAGCGTTTGGACCCGCTGACACCGATGACCGACCCCGACCTTGTGCGGTTTCTGGGGCTGCAGACCCCATTCGACGTCGGGCTTATTGCGCATGGCACCCTAATCGAGGGGCTGGATGCAGCGAGAAGGGCGTTGAAGCGGTTGACCGAGGCCGGGATGGGCCATGTGCTGTGCGATGCCAGTGACGATTGCGATGTCGAGGTTACGGCCGATCTGGCGATGGGCAGTGGTTTGCCGGTGGTGGCGAGCGATCCGTTGATCGTGGCGCTGGCGCGGCGATTGGCGCAAGGTGTGGTTGCAGTGCCTGTGCCGGTGCGGATTCCCGCCGGACCCGTAGCCATTCTGGCGGGCAGCACCGGCCCGGTGGTGCTGGAGCAGTTGGCGGTCCTCGGCCGGGCGCATCCGGTGCTGGTCATGGATGTACTGGATGCACGCGGCGAGGCGGCGCTGGTGGCCGAAGCCTTGGACTGGGCTGCGCGACAATCCGGGCCGTTCACGGTTTCGACCGCTGTCGATGCCAATGGCGTGGCGCGCAGCCAAGCCGCGCTGGGCCCCCTGGGAGCGGCTCGTCGGGCCGAAGCGCTGCTGGGATCGGTGGCGGCCGGCTTGCGCGACCGGGGGCGGCGGCGCTTTGTGGTCGCCGGGGGCGAAACGTCGGGCGCAGTGGTCGCGGCCTTGGGGGTTCGACGTGTGCGTGCCTTGCCCGAAGGGGTGTTGGGTGTGGGTGTTTGCGTGGCCGACGGGGAGGATCCGCTGGTGCTTTACCTCAAGCCCGGCAAACTGGGCGCGCCGGATGTGCTGGCGCTGGCCGCCAGCGGTGCAGGATTTGACCGGCAGGAGGGCGGGCGATGACGGATGCGGCGCGCCGCGCACTGGTGGGCGCGGCCAGACAGTCCGTCGAGATGGGCTTGAATGCGGGCACCGTCGGCAATTTCAGCCTGCGCCACGGCGCGGCAATGCTGATCACTCCGACGGGCATCGCTCCGGCTGAGATGACCCCGGGGCAGATCGTCGAGATGGGGTTTGAAGGCGCGTGGAGCGGGGAGTGGCGGCCGTCATCGGAATGGGCGATCCACGCGCGGATTTACCAGACAACCGGCGCTGGGGCGGTGGTGCATTGCCATCCCGATCATGCGGTGGCGCTGTCGACGTTACAACGTGATGTTCCGGCGTTTCATTACATGGTGGCGGGGTTCGGGGGCGATGTCATTCCCTGCGCGCGCTATGCCGGTTTCGGCAGCCCAGCCCTTGCCGAAGCGGTGATTGCAGCCCTGGGGCAGACGTATTCGGCCTGCCTGATGGCCAGCCATGGCGTGGTGACTCTGGGGGCCGACCTGACCACCGCGCTGGGGCGGGCGCAGAAGCTGGAAACCTTGGCGCGGCAATATCTACTTGCGCGACTGGCGGGCGAGCCGGTCCTGCTGACCCCGGCCGAATTGGCCGAGGTTCATGCGCGGTATGCCACCTATGGGCAGCAAGGCACCAATGCCTAGGCCGCGCTGCGGACAAGTTCCTGCAGGAGCCGCAGGGACAGTTCGGGATGCTCCAGATGCGGCAGGTGACCGCAGGAGTCCACCGCGTGCAATCCGACATTGGCCGGCAGGCAGCGGGTCGTGTCGAACGGCAGAATGCGGTCCTGGCGGCCAAAGATCACCCTCACCGGCTGACGCAGCGCGACAAGGTCGTCACGGATGCTGACAGACTGGGTGCCATCGGGGAAGAAGCGGGCGGCAAAACCGGACATCGCCGCAATCCGCTCGGTATCGCTGCGAGCTTCGGCAACGGCCTTGACGAAAGCCTCGGAGATGACCTGCCGGTCATGCACCAGAAGCTCGAGCCAGGGGCGCAGGCTTTCGGCTCGACGGCTGCGCAGGATGCCGTGGATGAAATCCTCGTTGATCTGCGGCCCAAGGCCCGCCGGAGCAAACAAGCACAGGCCGCGCACGTCGAGCCTGCCGCGCGCCGCCATGCGGGCAGCGACGGCCCCGCCGAATGAATGGCCACCTAGCACTAGCGCGCTGACGCCCAACAGGGACAGGGAAGCCTCCACACGTTCGGCCAGCGCGTCGAAGTCCTGCGGGACATGGAGGGGCGATGCACCATGCGCCGGCAGGTCAATGGCCAACACCGGCCAGTCGACACGCGCACCGGCAAGAAGGCCGCGCCAGTTGTTTAGGTCAGCGCTGAAGCCGTGAAGCAACACCACGGGAAGACCTTCGCCACGTCGCAGCCATGCCGCGTTGAGCCCGTCGCCCGACGAAGGCTTTGCGACGTGCTTTCGGGGATCGGCCGCAAGGTCGGACAGGTAGGCCAGAACATCCTTTTTCTGCACCCGCCCGCGGGGGCCGGTACCGGGAAGTCCCTGCAGGTCGACGCCACTGTCTCGCGCGATCCGCCGGGCGAGCGGTGTGGGGTTGGGCGCGCGCGCCGCGGGGCGCGGCATGGCACCCGCTCTTAGAGGGATTGCGGCTACGATCGGTTCTGCAGCGGGGATCGCCTCTGGTGCGATTACCGGCGCATCCTTTGGCAACAGGATGCGGGCGACTTCTGAGCCTACGTCGACCGTTGCGCCTTCGGGGACCAGACCGCTGGCGACGCCGGATGCCGGGGCTTCGACTTCGACCGCGGCCTTGTCATTCTCGATCTCGAACAACACCTGTCCGGCGGTCACGGTTTCGCCCTCGGCCACCAGCCAACGTGAAACGCGGCCAGAGGTCTCTTCAAGACTGACCTTCGGGTAAAGGACGGGAACGGGCATGTTAGCTCCTTTGGGCGGTGGGCTACTCGGCTGTGGTCTTCCAGTTCTTTGGAAGCGGCGCAGCGCTGGATGCACCGGAATGTCCCATGAGTGCGGCGCGCAGCAGCCCGACGGTACTGACCAGATCGGGGCCGACCTGTTCAAGGCAGGCCTGCTTCGGAACCAGATCGACAATGCCGCCACAGGTCAGCGCAACGAGGGGGGAACCGTCGGTGGGGCGGAATGCCACCCCGACGGCGTTGATGTAGCTGTACCAGTTGCCCAATGTCGTGACGAAGCCAAGCGCTTGGTAACTCCGGATGGCTTCGGCAACGAGGGCACTGATCTGGCCTTTGTGTTCGGGATCGGCTCGGACGACTTCCTCCAGCACCAGGGCTCGGATTTCGGGCCGCATTTCTGCGAGATAGGCAAGCCCCATTGCGGTCCGCCAGATCGGCAGGCGCGACCCGACGTTCAAACGCAGCGTGACCGGGCTCATGGATCGACAGGACGCGAGATAGACCATCTCCAGCCCATCGCGGGTCCCGAGCGCCACGGCCACGCCTGTCTTGTCGGCGAGTTCCTGCATTAGCGGCCGACCGATATGCACCACGGCGCTGGAGCTGAGCGCGGAATAGCCCAGCGATACAGTGGCAGGACCGATGCTGTAGCGGCCAAGGCGGTCGTCGTAATGCAGATAGCCCAGTGAAACCAGTGTCGCGGTCAGACGGGAGATTGTGGCCTTGGGCAGCCCGGTGCGCTCGATGAGGTCCTGATTTCCAAGGGTCGAGTCATTGGCCGTGAAGGCGCGCAGAATCCCCAGCCCACGAAATAGCGAGGCGGCGGGATTTCCCGCTTCCACCGGATCGGCCCCGTCCTCTGCTTTCGTACGCTTGCGCATGACCCCTTCACCCATTCAAATTGCCGTCGGGCCTTGCCCGGTGCCCTTGCCCGCAGATGGACAATAAATGGAATATAATTTCATTTACGTTGACTGGGCTCTGTGCTGTTGTCAATGATAACCGTATCGACGCCCGGTTCCAGCCAGCGAGGCGCGGGCCCGTGACAACAGGAAGGACTGCCGCATGACCCGCTATATCCTGCGTCGGCTTTTTGCGATGCCGTTTCTGGTTCTGGGAATCGTGACGCTTGCCTTTCTACTGACCTCGGTCACGAAGGGGGATCCGCTGACCGCGATCGTTTCGGACCGACAGATGAACAATCCCGAAGTGGTGGCCGCAGCCAAGGCGCGTTGGGGCTTGGATCGCAGCCTTCCGGAACGGTATGTGATCTACGTCGGCAACCTGTTGCAGGGCGACATGGGAACCTCGTTCATCACACGGCGGCCCGTCGCCCAGGATGTGCTTTACCGTCTGCCCGCGACGATGGAACTGGTGATGGCAGCGATGATCGTCGGATCGGTAATGGGTATCTCGCTGGGGGTTCTGGCTGCGGCATTTCACAACACCGTGATCGACCATGCCGCAAGGGTCTTTGCGCTGTTCGGATCATCGATCCCGGTATTCTGGCTGGGGCTGGCGTTGCTGTACGTCTTTTCCGTGCAATGGGGCATCCTTCCGGGGCCAGGGCGGGTCGATCCACGCGCGGCGCTGCCGCCTGCGGTGACCGGGTTCATCACGATAGACTCGCTGATCGCGGGGAACATCCCGCTGTTGCTGGATGCGCTTAGGCATCTGATCCTGCCGGCCTTTGTGCTGGGGTGGGCCGTTGCGGGCACGATTTCGCGGCTGGTACGGGCCAACATGCTCGAGGTGCTGGGTCGCGAGTTCATTCTGACCGCAAGAGCCAAGGGCGCGGGAGAGTTCCGGGTGATCGTGCGCCATGCGCTGCGCAACACGATGGTGCCGACACTGACGGTGATCGGCTATTCCTTCGCCTATCTGCTAACTGGCGCGGTTCTGACCGAGACGATCTTTTCCTGGCCGGGCATGGGGTCTTATGCGGTCGAAGCCGCGCGGGGACTCGATTTTCCCGCGATAATCGGCGTGACCATCGTGGGTGGGGTGGTGTTCCTTATCACCAACCTTATGACGGATGTCGCCTATGTCATTGCCAATCCGCGGGTGAGGCTGGGGTGACACCATGACCATCAGCCTGACCGCCCCCCGCAAGGTCCGCCGCCTGCAATGGCTGTCTCTGCCTTTGGCGATTGGCGCTGTAATCGTGATATTCTGGTTACTTGCGACGTTCGCCGCCCCATGGCTGACGGTGTACGACCCTCTGGAAATGGTGGGGCGGCGCTTGCAGGCACCAAGCTGGGACCATTGGCTTGGCACCGATGCGCTGGGGCGCGATGTGTTCAGCCGGACCCTGCACGGAGCGCGGCACTCCCTGCCGATTGCGGTCGGGGTGGTTGCGGTCGCGGTGGCTATCGGGGCTTCTCTGGGCGCGGTGTCCGGCTTTTTCGGCGGTTTCGTTGGTGCCGCCATCATGCGGCTCGTAGATGTGACACTGTCCTTTCCGCCGATGCTGCTGGCGATGGCAGTTGCGGCGTCTCTGGGGCCGGGACTGGGCAATGCGGCGATTGCAATGGTGATCGTCTGGTGGCCGGTCTATGCGCGCCTGATGCGGGCGCAGGTTCTGGAAGTGCGGGAGCGCGAGCATGTCGAAGCGGCGGTCGCCTCGGGGGCCGGGCGGGTGCGTGTGCTGACCAAGCATATTCTGCCGCTGTGCTGGACGCCCACGCTGATCGCCGCGACGATGGACCTTGGTCAAGTGATCCTGCTGGCGGCCTCCTTGTCGTTCATCGGTCTGGGAGCCACGCCACCAACGCCGGAATGGGGGTCGATGATTTCGGACGGGGCGTCACAGTTCTATTCCTGGTGGGTGGCGCTGGGGCCGGGTCTGGCGATCCTTACCATCGTTCTGGGGTTCAATTTTATCGGCGACGGACTGCACGACTACTTTGATCCGAGGTCGAAATGAGTGGTGGGGAAACCCCATTGTTCGAGGTGCGCGACCTGCGGGTCGCCTTTGGTCGGCACGGCCAGTTTCACGAGGCGGTGCGCGGCATAAGTCTGACGGTCCGGCATGGCGAGGTTCTGGGCATCGTGGGCGAGTCCGGATCGGGCAAATCGGTGGCGATGCTGGCCGCCCTTGGACTGCAGCCCGAGGGGGCACGGGTCACCGGGTCGGTCCGGTTCAAGGGTCAGGAATTGGTCGGCATGTCGCGGCGCGGATTGCGAAAGTTGCGTGGGTCTCGGGTGGCCATGATCTTTCAGGATCCGCTGTCCTCGTTGAACCCGGTGATGACGGTGGGGGCGCAGGTCGCCGAGGCGGTCTTGCTGCACAACAGCGGCATCTCGAGTCGCGCGGCGATGAAGCGGGCGGTGGAACTGCTGGAACTGGTTGCCATTCCGCAGCCCGACCGGCGCGTGAACCAGTACCCGCACGAGTTTTCGGGCGGGATGCGACAAAGGGTGATGATCGCCATGGCAGTGGCCAATGACCCCGACCTTCTGATCGCAGACGAGCCGACCACGGCACTGGATGTGACGGTTCAGGCGCAGATCATGCAGGTTCTGGCCGACTTGCAGCATCGGCTCAACCTGGGGCTGGTTTTGATAACGCATGACCTTGGGGTCCTGGCCGGGCAGGCCGACCGCGTCGCAGTGGTCTATGCGGGACAGGTGGTGGAGCAGGGGCCGGTGGACACTCTGTTCGCAGCGCCGGGCCATCCCTATACGCGCGGCCTGATAGCTTCGATCCCGAACATGGAGGTGGAAAAGGAGCGGCTGTTCTCCATTGACGGCACGCCGCCCCCTTTGGGCCGGTTGCCGGCAGGCTGTCCGTTCAACCCGCGCTGCACGCAGACGCGCGACATCTGTCGCAGCGTCGTGCCTCCGGTGCGGGGGGCTGCAGATCATACCGCGGCCTGCCATTTCGCCTTTGGCATCTCGGCAAACACGGACAACGCGGCATGATACCGGTACAACCGATCCTGTCCGTCCGTAACCTCGTCAAGCACTTCCCCGTTAAGGGTGGCGTGATCTTCGAACGCGAGGTTGGGCGGGTCTCTGCCGTGGCGGGTGTGTCGTTCAATCTGGCCGCGGGCGAGACGTTGGGGCTGGTGGGCGAATCCGGCTGCGGCAAGTCAACGCTGGGCCGCTGCCTGTTGCGCCTGATCGAGCCGAGCGATGGCGAGACGCTGTTTCGCGGGCAGGACATCAACCGAGCCGATGCAGCCGGTATGCGGGCGCTTCGACGCAAGATGCAGCTGGTGTTCCAGGACCCCTATGCCTCGCTACATCCGCGCATGTCGGTGGCCGACAACATCGCTGAACCGCTGCGGATAAGTGATCTGGACAGCGCGGGTCGCAAGGCACGCGTGGCGGAAATGCTGGACCTTGTGCAGTTGAACCCAGAACATGGTCTGCGCTTTCCACACACGTTGTCGGGCGGGCAGAGGCAGCGCGTGGTGATCGCCCGCGCGCTGGCGCTGAAGCCAGAGCTTCTGGTGCTGGATGAACCCGTTTCGGCGCTTGATGTCTCGGTACAAGCGGGGGTGCTGAACCTTTTGAAAGACGTGCAGCGCGAACAGGGAACGGCGTTTCTGTTCATCGCGCATGACCTGTCAGTCGTGCAACACATCAGTGACCGCGTGGCGGTGATGTATCTGGGCCGCATCGTCGAAATTGCCGCAAAGCGCGACCTGTATGCAGCTCCGTTGCACCCTTATACCCAAGCGCTGATGTCGGCGGTGCCCCTTGCCGACCCCCCGCGCGAACGTGCGCGCAAACGGATCGTGTTGCAAGGCGATGTTCCCAGCCCTTTGAACCCGCCGTCGGGCTGCCGGTTCCGCACGCGCTGCCCCATCGCGCAGGACGTCTGCGCAAAGATCGAACCCGGATTGGCCGAGACCGCGAGTAACCACGCGGTCGCATGCCATTTTCCAAAACCGGTCGAAACCGGGCTTGTGAAAAGACGATGAAACAGACTGCCGGGAGGAAGGCGTGACAACGCAGAAGCTGCCGCTGGACGGTATCAAGGTGTTGGACCTCACACGGGTTCTGGCCGGGCCATGGATGACTATGTCGCTGGCCGATCTGGGCGCCGAGGTCTGGAAGATCGAAAACATCAAAGGCGGCGATGATACGCGGGCGTGGTCGGTTCCGAACTACAAGGGGGTCAGCACCTATTACCTCTGTGCCAACCGTGGCAAGCACAGCATCGCGTTGGATCTGAAATCGCCGGCAGGGCGACAGATCGTGCTGGACCTTGCCGCCCGCGCCGATGTGGTCGTGGAGAACTTCCGCGCCGGCACCGTCGCCCGGCTGGGCGTCGGATACGACGATGTGCGCAAGATCAATCCGGGCGTGATCTATTGTTCGATCTCGGGGTATGGCCAGACCGGGCCGGAACGGAATCGACCCGGTTATGATTTCGTGATGCAGGCTGAAAGCGGGCTGATGTCTATCACAGGGCAAGCCGACGGCCCGCCCAACCGGCTGGGCGTGGCATTCACCGATGTGGTCGCGGGGATGGTCGCCGCGCAATCGGTACTCGCGGCGCTTTACCAGCGTCAGAACAGCGGCGAGGGGCAATTCATCGACGTGGCGTTGCTCGACTCGACACTCAATCTTCTGATCAATGTGGGCACGGGCTATCTGAACGCAGGAGTCGAGCCGACGCGCTTTGGCAACGCGCATCCCACCGTCGTGCCGTACCAGCTGTTCGACACCGCCGATGGCAGCTTTGCCCTTGCCGTCGGCAACGACCGGATGTTCATCGACCTTTGCGAAAAGATCATTGATCGCCCTGCGCTGGCGCGCGATCCGCGCTTCGTCACGTCGCACCAGAGGGCGTTGCACCGAGAACCACTGCTGGCCGAACTCGCCGCCATCCTGCAGACCCGAAGCTCGCGGCATTGGCTGGATGCCTGCCTTGCGGCCGATGTTCCGGCAGGTCCCGTCAAGACGGTGTCCGAGGCGCTGAACTCTCCCAGCGTGGTCGAACGCGGGCTGATCCAGCGGCTGGAGCATCCCGAACTTGGCGAGGTTGCGCTGGTCGGCCCCGCCCATGGCCTTGCCGCGCAAAAGGACGCCCGCCCTAAAGCACCGCCGTTGCTGGGTGAGGACACGCGGGACGTGCTGTCGCGCGTGCTCGGACTGGATGATCGCCAGATCAACAGCTTGACCGCAGACCGCGTGGTCGCCTGCCATGAAGGCGCGGTCACCCCTGCGGCCGAGGCGGTTTGATATGACCGGAGCCGGGACAGGGCATGATATTAAGGTACGTCTTGAACGACACCATGACGTGGTCGTCGTGACGATCGACAACCCGCCGGTCAATGCGATGGGCCGCCCCATCCGAGTGGCATTGATTGAGGCTGCAGATGCCGTTGATGCTGACGCTTCGGTCGGGGCGGTTGTGCTGACGGGGGCTGGCAAGCTTTTCGTCAGCGGGGCGGATATCGCGGAATTCGAACGTCCGCCCGAAGCGCCGCATCTACCGGACGTGCTCGCGCGGATTGAGGCGTCGCGCGTGCCATGGATCGCCGCGATGCATGGGATGTCGCTGGGCGGCGGAGTCGAGCTTGCGCTGGCTTGCAGCTTTCGGGTGGCCGCGGAGAACAGCCGGTTTGGGCTGCCCGAGGTCAATCTGGGGATCATCCCGGGATCGGGCGGCACTCAGCGGTTGGCGCGTCTGATCGGGGTGGAGGCTGCGCTGCCCGTGGTTGCCGAAAAGCTGGTGCTGGACGCTGATCGGGCGCTGCAGGTCGGACTGTTGGATCGGCTGATCCCAGGGAACCTGGTTGAAGGCGCGATTGCCTTTGCGCGGGAAGTGCGAGCGAAACCCCTACCCCCGCTTGCCTGCGATCGCCCGCTGGCCGATCCGGGTTCTCTATTCTGGGAGGCCGCGGAAGCACGAGTTGTCAAAGCGTCGCGCGGGCAAATGGCCCCGTCGCTTGCCGTCGCGGCGCTGCGCCGGGGCGTGGAGCAGGGGTTCGAGGCCGGGCTGGCCTTTGAACGGGAGACCTTCCTGCGACTGCGGGCCGGCGACGAGGCCGCGGCCCTGCGGTATCTGTTCTTCGCCGAGAAGGCGGCACCGCGACCCGCGGATCTGCGGTCGGTTCCCGCAAGGGTGGTACGGCTGGTCGGCATCGTGGGTGGTGGCACGATGGGCGTGGGCATCGCTGCGGCCTTGCGCAATGCGGATGTGCCCGTGGTGCTGTCGGAGCGTGACCAGCCCGGTCTGGACCGTGGGCTCAAAGCGCTCTGGGCGGTGTTCGATGCGGGCGTCGCGCGCGGAACGATGACCGAAGCCGCAGCAGCGGAGCGAATGGCCGGTGTGACCGGAATTGTCGGGTTGGATGGCTTGGCCGATTGCGATCTGGTGATCGAGGCGGTGTTCGAGGATCTTGGCGTCAAGTGCGACGTGTTCCGGACGCTGACCCGTGTCTGTGCACCGGGGGCCATTCTGGCAACCAACACCTCTTACATCGACCCGCACCTGATCTTTGATGGCCTTGCTGGGCAGGAACGGTTCATCGGGCTGCACTTCTTCAGCCCGGCACAGGTTATGAAGCTGCTGGAAATCATCCCGCTGCCCCGGACGGCCGCCCCAGTTCTGGCGGCTGCGTTCGAACTTGCGGCGCGGCTGGGCAAGGTGCCGGTGCGGTCGGGCATCTGCGACGGGTTCATCGGCAACCGCATCCTGCGGCGCTATCGGTCCGAGGCAGAGGCGATGTTGCGCGAGGGCGTGGGCCATGCCGCGATCGACGCAGCAATGCGTGGTTTCGGCTATGCGATGGGGCCGTTCGAAATGCAGGACCTTGCGGGCCTCGACATCTCGTTCCTGTATCGCGAAGCGGCGCGGGCGCGCGGCGAGGATGTGCCGGAAACGCCCGGCGACATTCTGGTGCGCGCCGGTCGCAAGGGGCAAAAGACCGGGAGCGGCTGGTATGACTATGCGCCCGGCAACCGGACGCCGCAGCCGTCCGATGCTGTGACCCGGCTTTTGGCCCAGATGCTTGGCCCGCCGTGTGACCTGCCGGCGGCCGAAATCGTGGACCTGCTGATCGCCGCCATGGCCAGCGAGGGGCAAGTGATCCTCGACCAAGGAATCGCGGCCACGTCGCAGGACATCGATCTGGTCGAAGTGCATGGCTATGGCTTTCCACGCACCAAGGGCGGGCCGATGTTCTTGAAAAATCGCAAGTTCCAGACTGACAAGGACGCATGAGATGACCTATCCGAACACCCAGCTTTTCATCGACGACCGTTGGCGCGATGGGACCGGGGGGCGGACCATCCGTGTGATTGATCCGGCAACAGGTTTGCCCATCGGCACCGTGGCCCATGCCGACCGCACCAATCTGGACGCGGCGCTTGCCGCCGCCGAGCGCGGCTTTGCGGTCTGGCGCAAGACATCCGCATATGAACGGGCCAAGCTGATGCGCAAGGCCGCAGACTTGGTCCGCGCGCGGGTCGAGGATATTGCCATCTTGATCACGCGCGAGAATGGCAAGCCCCTGGCCCAGTCGCGTTTGGAGACACTGGCGGCGGCCGATATCATCGACTGGTTTGCGGGCGAGGGGCAGCGGGCCTATGGTCAGATCATTCCCGCCCGCGCGCCTGATGTGGTGCAGATGACGCTGAAGCTGCCGGTCGGCCCGGTTGCGGCCTTTACGCCCTGGAACTTTCCGATCAATCAGGTGGTACGCAAGCTGTCGGCGGCGCTGGCGGCGGGCTGTTCGATCATCGTGAAGGCGCCCGAGGAAACCCCGGCGTCACCTGCCGCCCTGATCCGCGCCTTTGCCGATGCCGGGGTTCCGGCGGGGGTGGTGAACCTTGTCTTTGGCGTGCCTGCCGAGATTTCGGAGTATCTGATCCCGCATCCGGTCATCCGCAAGGTCAGCTTCACTGGCTCGACTCCCGTCGGCAAACATCTGGCGGCACTGGCAGGGCTGCACATGAAACGCGTTACGATGGAACTTGGCGGTCATGCGCCGGTGATCGTGGCGGGGGACGCCGATCTCGAGGTGGCCGTCCCCCAGATCGCAACCCACAAATTCCGCAACGCGGGGCAGGTCTGCGTCTCGCCGACACGGTTTCTGGTGCAAGATGCCCTGCATCCGAGCTTTGTCACCCGCTTTACCCAGATCGCACAGGCGACCAAGGTGGGCAACGGGCTGGACCCCGAAACCACGATGGGTCCGCTCGCAAACGAACGGCGGATTCCGGCTCTGGAAGGCTTGATCGCGGACGCAGTCGACAAGGGTGCCACCCTTGCCACCGGTGGGCGGCGGATCGGAAACGAGGGGTATTTCTTTGAACCCACTGTTCTGACCAATGTGCCGCTGACGGCCCGGATCATGCACGAAGAACCGTTTGGTCCGATCGCCATCATCAACCGTTTCGCCACGCTGGATGACGCGATTGCCGAGGCGAACCGGCTCCCCTTTGCGCTTGCGGCCTATGCCTATACCACCAGCAGCGCCACTGCAACGCGACTGGGGGCCGAAGTCGAGGCCGGGATGCTGTCTATCAACCATCTGGGGCTGGCCCTGCCCGAAGTGCCCTTCGGGGGCATGAAAGATTCGGGACACGGCACCGAAGGCGGGTCCGAGGCGCTGGACGCCTATCTTGAAACGCGGTTCGTGACACGGAAGGGATAGGGGATGCGGAGCAACTCAGTCCTTCTTCGATCGCCTGTACCGATGCCGATGGTATCGGGCGAGTCGAATTCACCCAGCTCGTGCAAGTGCCGGATGCGGGTGGAGGTGACGGCCCCGCAGCCCGCCCCTGCTTCCTACGCCTTCGACTTCCGCAGAGATCATCGGAACCAATCAACCTAGGGGAAAGACCATGCCAATTTCCGGAGAGACAGACCTGTTCTACATCGTTGGCTCGCCCGTGCGGCACTTCCGCTCGCCTCCGCTTTTTAACAGCTACTTCGAGGCGCAGGGCCGCGACTTCCTTGCCGCAGGGCTGCATGTCCTGCCCGACGACCTGGAGTCGATGCTCCGCATGGTGCGGAAAATCGACAACGTGAAGGGCATGTGCATCACCATTCCGCACAAGATCGCCGCGGCTGCGTTGGTGGACGAGATGACACCCGCTGCACGCCGCGCGAACTCGGTCAACTGCGTGCGGCGAGAGAGCGACGGTCGGCTGGTGGGCCACAACATCGACGGCGAAGGCTTCATGGCAGGTGTTACCGCCGCGGGATTCGAGCCGAAGGGCAAGAGCGTGATTCAACTCGGCGCGGGCGGCGTGGGACGGGCGATCGCCTTTTCGCTCGCGGCGTCCGGGATTGCACACCTGACGTTGATCAACCGGGACAAGGCCAAGGGACAGACGCTGGCAGACGAGGTGCAATTGGCGACGGGCGTGACGTCGGCTGCACGGGGCGATGGGGAAGGGCTGGATCTTTCCGCGGTCGACCTCGTTGTCAATGCGACGTCGCTAGGGATGGGTGGCAAGGGAGATGTGCCCTTGTCGCTCGACAGTGCGGGGCCTGACACGGTGGTCGCCGATGTGATAATTCATGCAGAGGACACCCCGTTTCTGGCGCGGGCGCGTTCAATGGGTCTGCGGATTATGTCCGGCGCTGGCATGCTGAAACCACAGATCGAACTGTATGAAGCGTTTCTGTACCGATAGGCACTGTGCGGGCCGGCAGCGTAGCGGCACGGTCCGATTATTCGATCACGGCCAGTTCCGTCTGCGGCCGGACTAGAATGTTGTGCGATGGTCGGGCACGAAGCACGATGTGACGTGGAGCGATTGGTTTGATCTATCGAGTCCAGGATGGGATAAATCATTGATAGACTGTGACCTGCCCATAGCGTTCTTGCGTGTTCTTTTTCCGTTCTGACAGCACTCGCCTGGCATCCTTTGTTTGGTGAGCGACCGGTCTGACCGCTCTGCCGCGGGCGGATAGCGCCGCTTGGTTTTCATCAGCGACGGTGTTCCACCTGGCCCGGCAAGAGCGCGACACTTGGGTCACCTGGCCCAGCAGAGTGGCGGCGTCAATGGCCGCCGAAGTGGCTGCAGAGGTGGAAACGCGGTCCGGCGCGCCGGTGATGATCGATGCTGCGATCATGCAAAGTGTGCTGGAAACCCATGTCAGGGCACAACTCGAGGCGCTTGCCGATCTCCGGGTTTCGCTTGGATGACGACGATTATGATCGGACTGAAGACCATTTAACCGAGGGTCTCGACCTTAACTTTGACAGGGAAAAGGAACTTCTGCCGCCAACATTTTCTCGCAGGGAACTATTCCTCAACCCCCTTGCTGTCAGAAGACCATATAATGATCAATATAGGCGAATATCGCGAATAGTGGACGCGGACCGGCTGGGAGCCGGTGGCTTCGATCCTTTAGATGGAAGCTGACAGAAGAAAACGGATGTACATCTTCATTGCAAGCGGGATGATTTAGGGCGACGTCGTGTAGTACCGGAAGGGAGATCATTTTATCATCCATAAATCCTACAAAACCGCACGGACCGGCTCAACCGAGTTTCTTCTGACACTGCCCTTTACTGTCATCCCGCAGTAGAGATTGCCGCCGTTGTAGCCATGCACCACGAAAAATGGGGTGAGGCTCCCTGCGCTTTTGTTAAGCGCGCAGCAGTGCAAACCGTAAAGGCCGCGACCCTGCGCGCGTTTTGCAAGGATCAGGTTGCACTTTGTAAAGTGCCTGAACAGTTGGTCTTCATTTCGATCCCACACACCTCAACCGCCAGATCCCGAAATTCGTCTTGCGAGACCATGCCAGAAAGATCGCGCAAGACGGAAATGCGGGGCGGATGGTCCCGGCTTCGTAGCTAGCTCCTAGGCTCTTCTAAAGTGCGGGCAACACCTGAGATTTCTGCGCTCCCAAGCCAGCGATGCCCAAAGTCACAACTTCTCCGCCATGCAGATATTGCTGCGGAGACTGGCCCATGCCCACGCCAGGAGGCGTCCCAGTCGAGATAACATCCCCCGCCTGCAGGCTCATGAACTGGCTGCAATAGGAGATCAGATGCGGGATATTGAAGATCAGTGTCGAGGTCGATCCCGTTTGCATCCGTTTGCCATCTACGTCTAGCCACATGTCCATTTTGTCCATGTCCTCGATCTCATCAAGTGTGACAAGCCATGGCCCTGTTGGTCCAAAGGTGTCACAACCTTTGCCCTTGTCCCAGGTACCCGAACGATTGAGCTGAAAATCACGCTCCGACACATCGTTGATAATGCAAAAACCTGCCACGTGATTCATCGCGTCGGCCTCGTCAATATAGGCACCGGGTTCGCCGATCACGACGCCCAGTTCAACCTCCCAATCCGTCTTGACCGAGCCGCGAGGGACACGAATAGGGTCATTTGGGCCAACTACTGCAGATGTCCATTTGTTAAAAATTATGGGTTCTAGTGGGATCTGCATGCCCGCCTCTTCCGCGTGATCAGCATAGTTCAGTCCGATGCAGACGAATTTGCCGATGCTTCCGACACAGGCACCAAGGCGCAGGCCTTCTTGTGGAATCCCTTCCACCAGTGGCAACATCTCCGGGTCCAACGCCTGCAGCTCCTTCAAACCAGCAGGGCGCAATGTGTCACCTGCAATATCCGTGACAACTTCTGACAGGTCGCGCACACGGCCCAACGCATCCAAAAGCCCAGGTTTTTCAGCGCCAATCGCGCCATAGCGGAGGAGTTTCATGGAATGGTCCTTTATTGTTGTGATGGCGGGCCCGCGCGGCGCTAGGCCGCCTGTCCAGGTGTGATACCGGAGATCGCCTGAATCAGATTCTCTTCCGTTACTTCGTCCGACGTGAAGGTCCGCATGATCTGGCCCGAATACATCGCAACGATCCGGTCCGAGACATGTAGGACCTCGGGCATCTCGGAGCTAATCACCATGACGGCATAGCCTTGGGCCGCCAATTCACGAAGCAACTTGTGAATCTCTGATTTGCTGCCCACGTCAATGCCGCGGGTCGGTTCGTCCACGATCAACACGTTCGGATGCATGGATAACCATTTGCCAATGACGATCTTTTGCTGATTGCCGCCAGACAGGTTACCCACCTGCTGCTTCCAGCTTGGTGTACGGATGTCCAAGCGATCGCGGTACTGATCAAAAATCGCAATCTCCGCCCCTTCGGCCACAAATGGCCCCGCCTTCAAATCGTCAATCTGTGGCAAGGTCATATTGTCGCGGCAATTCATGCCTAGTACCAGGCCCTGGCCTTTGCGATCCTCCGGGACAAGCGAAATGCCCCGCGCGATGGCATCGGCCGGGGACGAAATGCGCACCTCTTCACCGTTGAGCAGAATTTTCCCCGCCGAAGGGTCGCGTAAGCCAAAAAGTGTCTCAGCTATTTCCGTGCGGCCCGCGCCAACCAGCCCGTAAAAGCCGACCACTTCGCCGCGCCGGACCTCAAAGCTGATGTCAGTGTACAGGTCGCCACAGCTTAGCCCGCGCACCTCCAGTGCCACTTCTCCCAGTTCGTGATCCGACACAGTGCGGCTCAGGTCCAGTTTGCGGCCAATCATCATTTGGGTAACGGACTCCTCGTTGGACGCGGCTGTATCAACCGTGCCCTGATATTGGCCATCGCGCAGCACGCTGATCCGGTCGGTGATCTTGAAGATTTCCTCCATCCGGTGGGAGATGTAGATGATCCCCACCCCGTCGGCCTTGAGGTCTGCAATTACGTCAAACAACACGGACTTCTCCGCGTCCGTCAGCGACGCTGTTGGTTCGTCAAAGATTACCGCCCTCGCGTCCACTGTCAGGGCACGGGCAATTTCAACCATCTGCTGATTGGCGATCGAAAGATCGCCAACCAAAGTTGTGGCGTCAAACCCGACGTTGAGCTTTTTGAGAATCGTGTTGGTCTTTTCGGCCAGCGTAGACCAATCCACACGACCAAAACTTTTGCGTGGTAGTTCTCCAAGATAGATATTTTCAGCCACGCTCAGTTCTTCGGCAAGACTCAGCTCTTGGTGGATAAAAACGATGCCCTTAGCTTTCGCTTCCAGCGGGCCAGCCATGACAACAACGTCGTTGCCCATGTAGATGGCACCACCATCGGGTTGATGAATGCCGCCAAGCACCTTCATCAGGGTTGATTTACCGGCCCCATTTTCGCCCATAAGCGCGTGGACTTCGCCCGGCATGACAGAAAAAGACACGCCATCCAGCGCACGCACGCCCGGAAATGTTTTGACTATGCCTTCAAGGCGCAAAACCGGATCGGTCATACCTTCAACTCCTCTTTGCCTTTGACGTTCAACTGGCGGTCCAAAATAAGCACTGCAATCAGGATCAAACCAATCACAAGGTTGACTGTGGACGTATCGGCCCCGATGTGACCAAGTCCTTTTCGCAGCAGCTGGATGGCAAGGACACCTCCAAAAGTGCCAATCGCATTGCCCGCGCCGCCGGTAATCTTGGTCCCGCCCAGCACGACGGCGGTGATCACCCACAGCTCGTAAAGCTGCCCGTCATTGGGGTTGACCGAGCCACTTTCGGAATAAAACACCACTGCCGAGAGTGCCGCCAGAAAGCCGATAATGGCGAAGTTGATCATAATGTGAGGGCCAACGCGGATACCCGCGTTTACCGCTGCTTCCCGATTATCGCCGATGGCATAGACGTTGCGGCCATGTACTGTCTTGGCCATCAAGAACCAGATCACAATGGTCACTGCAAGCAAGAACCACGAAGCTGTTGCAAGACCAAGAAATTCGGCCTCGGCAAAATCAACGAGGGTCCAATTTAAGTGGCTGGTGGGTTGTTCGCCATTTAGCATAAAGACGATACCGCGGTAGCCGAGCATCGAACCCAGCGTGACGATGAACGCATCAACGCCGGTTTTCCACACGATGAACCCGTTGATCGCACCCAGAACCGTGCCCACAGTAAGCGCCAGCAGCCATGCCACTGGAATCACCCAGTCGCCAAGCCCTGCAAAAATCGGCCATGTCATGCTGTCGAGCAGCACAATCGCAGCAATGGCGAAGGTGGCCCCGACGCTTAGGTCGATATTACCGTTAACCATGACGATCGTCATGCCCATCGCAATGATGCCAATAGGGGCCGACTGCTTCAAAAGCAGCAGCATGTTTTCCCAATCCATGAATGCCTTGTCTGACAAGGACAGGAATTCACCGGCGACGCTGAAGAAAACCAACTCAAGTACGATAAAGCCCCAGATCGCACCGCTCTTGAGCATTTTGGACATTTTACCCGGTTTCATGACGTTCTCCTCACGCGATTGGCGACAGTAGCTTGCCGCGCTTGGCTGCGATATCAAGCCAAACTGCAAGGATGATAATGACCCAGGTCACTACGAACTGAACGTAAAATTGTAGTCCCATAATCAGGAGACCGTTCTGAATAAATCCGAGTATGAGAACACCGATCACAGTTTTGAAGACCGTGCCAGAGCCACCGAGTAGCGATGCGCCCCCAAGGATAACTGCAGCGAGCACTTCCAGCTCAAGCCCCTGACCCACGGTGTTTTGGGAGCCAAGCGACCGGCTCGCCTGCATAAGTCCCGCCGTGGCGACGCACCCTGCAGACATGATGTAGCACAAGAAGACGGTCCGCGCCCTGCGGATACCCGAAAAAGTGGCCGCAGTACCATTGCCCCCGACCGCGTAGATCTTTCGCCCGAAGCCAGTTTTGGCCAGCACCAGACCCAGAAAGGCTGCGAGGGCCAGAAAAATCAGGATAGGCACGGGAATGCCGAGTGCAGTTCCCTGCCCGAACACGCTGAACCACGTGCCTTCCTTGTCGGCAATATCCATGTTCTTTCCACCCGAATAGGTCAGCGTCAGGCCATGAATGGCCGACAGCATCCCAAGGGTTACAATCAATGAATTCAATTTTAGATAGCCGACCAGAAACCCGATAAGAGCGCCAAGCGCCAATGTCATCGCAAACATTGCCGGGATCGCCATTGCGGGTCCAATCTTGTCGTGCAGATCCAGAACGACGATGGTCGAGAACGACATCATCGACCCCACAGAAAGGTCCAGATTGCCGCTGATCACCACAAAGGTGACACCAAGCGCCATGACACCCAAAATAGCGGACGACCGCACCACGCTGAGAACATTGTCTGGCGTCAGAAACTTGGGGTTGGCAATCGTGAAGGCAATCATAAAGGCCACGAAGGCGATCAAAATCCCCTGCTTGGCCAGAACGCTTCCGATCTGGTGTTTGGTCAGTGTAGCCATGATCCCCTCCCTAAGGTCGCTGGCGGTATATTGCTACGTCATGGATGCCGCAGGTGGTTGAACGTCAAACTAGGATCATACCACCGTCAATCATGACGATCTGCCCAGTCATGTAATCGCTGTCTTTCGAGGCGAGAAACGTCGTTGTCCCAGTGATATCTACAGGCTTGGCCACGCGCCCTTTCAGAATCGTCGCCGAGAATTCTTCCATCGCCTGGCCTGGTCGCTGGGCGGCTCCAATCTCCATCAGGTCTTGATCAACCTGATCCCACATTTCTGTTGCCACAACACCCGGCGCAAAGCCTGTGACAGTGATGTTATGCTTCGCAAGATCGCGCGCACCTGACTGGGTGAGCGATACGACCGCGAATTTTGATGCACAATAGGGTGCAACATTGTCAAAGCCTTGCCTGCTGGCGACTGAGGCAGTGTTGATGATCTTGCCACCTTTGCCTTGGTCAATCATCTGGCGGGCAGCCTCTTGCATGCCGATCATGCAACCAAGGCCATTCACGCCCATGATAAAATTCCAGTTGTCTTCAGTTACGTCCATGAAGTTCATCGGTTTGTTCACGCCTGCATTATTGAACTTCACGTCCAAACGCCCAAACGTTTCAACAGTGTGCGCAATCATGGCACGGACCTGCTCGCGGTCGGTGACATCAACTTGGCGGGATGTGATGGCGCGTGATATCCCATTTATCCGGCTGCAGTTGGCCTCTGCGACCTCTGCGACCTTCTCAGCGTTGATGTCTGCAAAGCATACCATCGCGCCTTCGTCCAACAAGGCCTCGCCAATGGCGCGGCCTATCCCCTGCGCCGCACCCGTCACAATGCATACTCGATCAGATACGCGTCCCATTACCCGTTCCCCTATCGTCTAGCTGAAAGAAACTTACGGGGCGCGCAAACATACCGCGCGCCCCGCAATCGGGAGGTGCCTTAGAACACTGGCTTGGTGAACTCTTTAATGTTTTCCTGCGTGATCTTCGGTGTGTCGAAGTAGTTCAGGAAGGGCAACTCTTTGCCGCTGATCAAATCGATCGCGGACTGAAGCGCTGCTTCGGCGTCATCAACAGGGGACTGATAGATGGAGCCCCAATACTCGCCGCGCTCCATGGCCTCGTAGCCGACAGCAAAGTTTGTAGCCCCCACAAAGGTGATCCCTTTGGTGCGGCCAGCAGCGTTCACTGCATTCAATGCGCCAACGCCCATATTGTCATCCCCGGCATAGACGCCGTCGATATCGTCATACTTCACAAGGAATGCTTCCATAACTTGCTGAGACTTTTCACGGTTCCAGTCACCGGGCTGCGTTTCGACCAGCGTCACATTGGGGCAGACCTCTGGCAGACGGTCTTCAAAGCCTTTTTGGCGCTCGATAGCAGTTGTGTAGCCAGGCTGACCGGAGATTTGGACGACGCGGGCTTCGTTTTCGGTGCCAAGAGCTTTGAAACGGTCACACATGATCTCGGCCGAGCGCGAACCTTGCGTGATGTTGTCAGGACCTGAAAATGTTGCGACAAAGTCAAAGCCAGCTTCGGCGATGTTGGAGTTGGTCACAACGACCGGAATACCGGCAGAATGCGCTTTGCGAACCGCCGGAATAACGGCTTCGCCATTGGTGGGCCAGATGATGATTGCGTCAACTTCCTGCTGGATCAGATCTTCCATCTGGGCGATCTGACGGGCCACGTCACCACCAGCGTCCAGAACAACGACTTCGACCTCTGCATTTGCTTCGGCCGCTGCGATGAACGCCTTTGCATACGTCGTCTGGTAGCTATCGACGCCCACGTTATTTTGCGTGATGCCGATCCGCATTGTTTCAGCGTTGGCAGCGCCCGCGATGACTAGAGCGGTTGTAGCTGCCGTAGCTGACAGAATTGTGCGTAATTTCATGAATGTCTCCTCCAAGAACTCTTTGTTTCCAGAAACCCCTACTCCCGTCGGGGAATCACCACCCAGTGTACCGGGATGACTGATCAAAGAATGCCAAGTCGCTGGCGATCAAACCTCTCTAAAAATATCCATTATGAATATCTTATAGTCCAAAATGGATATTTTTGCGATACTTCCTGAATAGCAAGCTCAATATTCTTATGGAGGACGTGACGTGTCGGACCAAAAAAAATCTAAAACGAACACATCGCAAAAGCCATCGAAGCAACAACTAGACGAGCCATTAAGAAGGGTGAAATCAGGAGCCATGAACGCGATGAGGGGGGATAATTTCAATCAGCTTATGCCACCTCAAGCTAAGGCTGAAATGCTTCAGATCATCGGCTTTATCGAAGAACTCGGTGATGAACTTGAAAGCGCCTCAGACATCTTTGCTGCGACACCAAACCTGAGGATCGCGATGCACCTTGTTCGGGGGCATCTGGAAGGCAAGGTCATCACCCTGACCTCGCTCATCAGTGCAAGCCGCGCCCCATACGCGACCGCCAATCGTCGTGTAAGAGATATGGTCGACGCGGGTTTGATCGAGCAGCGATCGCGTACCAAGACTGGCAAAAGCTTTTCAATGCACCCGAGTAATCAGTTGCTTGAGCAATGGTCACAACTATCCGGCCGCGTGCGCAGGCTTGCCAACAGACAACTTGTTGGCAACGAGGCATCTCATGACACCACCGACTATTACTTTGGCGGGTCTTACTTGAACGCTAAGTCCATTCCACCAATGCAGGTTTTGGTAGAGCCGTTACGATTGGCAGGGGGTCTGCGCGTGCTTGTGCACGGAGATCCGACCTTCATGGTCATGGACAATTTGAAACGCCAGTTTGAACAAACTCTCGGCACGCAGATCCACCAGCGCGCCTTTTCTATCGACCGGCTGCGCGACGAAACCCTGCGCAATGCTGCGCGCAAGGCCAGTAATTACGATATCATTGCAGTTGATCTTCCATGGATCGGACGCTTTGCCGAAGAAAATATTCTGATGCCACTTGATGAGGCAATGGATATCGCGCGTTTGGACCCGGCAGACTTCCATACCGCTGGCTGGCAAGCGGCGCATTGGGGCGGGCGAGCCTACGGCGTCCCGGCACAGACAACGCCAGAGTTGCTTTTCTACCGCAAGGACATTTTTGCCGAGGCCGGATTAGAGCCGCCTACCACAACACAAGGCTTGTTGGACGCGGCGAAAGTGCTGCACAACCGAGCAGAGGGCACGTCTGGCATTGCTTGGAACGCCGCGCGCGGAACGGCATTGGGGCATACCGTTTTAATGACCTTGGCTGACTTTGGGCAGCCTGTTCTGGATCTGACGCCAAATGCCGGTGGGTTTGACACTCAGTCGCTTGCCACCGATAATTACCGCATCACGATTGATACAGACGCCGGACTAAAGGCTGCGGAGTTTCTGAAAGAACTGCTCGATTACTCGCCGCCCGATATTCTGTCGATGTCCTGGTATGAACGGATCCGCCCCTATGCTTCGGGCAAGATTGCAATGGCATACGGCTATACCCTTCTAGCCCCTTACTTTGAACTGGACGAGACATCGCCTGCACAGGGCCAAACAGGATATCTGCCGCATCCCGCAGGTCCCGGCGCGTCGCGGATTGCCCCGGTTGGCGGCTACGTTTTGGGGATTCCTGCAAATTTGCCAAAAGAGCGCATTGCTGCTGCTGTTGAGGCGCTCTTGGTGTTCACATCCCCCGCCGCACAGAAATTGTTTGTGCAAAACGGCAGCCGCACCAATCCACGTTATTCGGTTGGCTCGGATCCGGAAGTGCGGCGATTGTCCCCCATCTTCGAGGCTATCGATACCATGTCATGGCACGATGAATTGCAATTCTGGCCCCGCCCGCCGGTTCCCGAAATCGATGCGATCATCCAGATTTGCGGAGAAGAATTTCACGACATGCTGCGCGGGATCATTACCCCGCGTGACGCTTTGCGCCGCGCGCAAGAGCGGGCCGACGCAACCATTCACAAGATACGTCCAAAGTGACATCATGAGGAGACGATCATGGACCCCAACCGCCTTGAAGGTAAAAACATTCTTATCACCGGTGCCGCCCGCGGCATGGGCGAAGCCAACGCACGATCGTTCGCCGAGCAAGGCGGCAACGTATGTCTTGGGGATCTTGACTTCAAAGCCGCGCAAAGTGTTGCCGACGAGATCAACGCAGCAGGCAATGGCCGTGCGATCGCCGTCAAAATGGATGTCACTCGGCGCGAAGACAATGCCGCAGCAGTTGCCGCCACGGTTGAAGCGTTTGGGTCGATCAATGTTGGTGTCTTTAATGCGGGCCTGAACTAGCCTCGGTTCTTTATGGATATTGATGAAGACAACTGGGACATGATTATGAACGTCAATACCAAGGCGATGTGGCTTGGCATGCAAGAAACTGCGCGCCAGATGATCGCGCAAGGGCCAATGGAAGGTCATCCCTACAAGTTGATCAACGTGGGCTCTATTGCGTCACGCAAGCCCCTTGTGGACGTGACTGTATACTGTACCTCCAAATATGGCTGCTTGGCATTGACCCATTGTGGCGCAATTGGCCTCGCGGAACATGGCATCACAGTGAATGGCTATGCGCCCGGAGTGGTTGTGACCCCCCTTTGGGAGCAACTAGACAAGGATCTTGTCGATATCGGCTTCAAGGAAAAAGAAGGCCAAGCCTACGACGATATCGTGCGCGATGCATTGCAGATTAAACGCGTATCCTACCCCAATGACATCGTTGGCACAGCCTCTTTCCTCGTATCTGACGACAGTGACTACATGACCGGCCAGATGATCCACATCGATGGCGGCTGGTGCATCCAGTAATCCAGCGGCGCCAGCGCCACTTTTGAAGTTCAATATTCATAGCGCACCATTTACGGTGCAAAGGAGACCCTTATGGCTCAGCCAAGCACATCCGCACTGAACCCGCGCATCCTGCAACCAGGTGATATCGACCCTAATTGGCGTTGGGACAAACACATTCCCTCATCTGGTCACATGTCTGTCGATTTCGAACGCCGCGTCGATCACGATCGGTTGCGTCGCTATCGTTTGTCGCGCGCAAAAGATGCTTTGAAGAAATCCGACCTCGGTTCGATGCTGATGTTTGACGTCAACAACATTCGCTACGTTTCGGGCACCAAAATTGGAGAGTGGGAGCGCGACAAAATGTGTCGGTTCTGCCTTCTTGCCGGTGATGAAGAGCCATACGTTTGGGATTTTGGGTCGGCCGCCGTGCATCACAAAGACTATTGTGACTGGCTTGATCCGGACCGCATGTTGCCCGGCGTTGTGGGTATGCGCGGCACTATCCCGCCAAGCTTTGGACTTATGAAACGGTATGCCGAAGAGATCGCGAGCCTGATCAAGAAGGCCGGGATGGCCGGGATGCCCGTGGGTGTAGACTATGCTGAAACGGCGATGTTCTTTGCGCTGCAAGAGGCGGGTCTGAACGTGGTCGATGGCCAACAGGTCATGCTAAGCGCCCGCGAGATCAAAAACATCGACGAGATCCAATTGTTGAACCAAGCGGCCGCCATGGTCGATGGCGTCTATCACATGATTTATGAAGAGCTAAAGCCTGGTGTGCGCGAGAACGATATCGTCGCGATGTCCAATAAGATGCTTTACGAGATGGGTTCGGACGATGTTGAGGCGATCAACGCAATTTCCGGTGAGCGCTGTAACCCGCACCCGCACAACTTTACGGACCGCCTGATCCGTCCGGGCGATCAGGCGTTCTTTGACATCCTGCAGTCATATCAGGGGTATCGCACTTGTTATTACCGCACGTTCAACGTTGGCTTTTCGACGCCGAGCCAGAACGATGCATATATCAAGGCGCGTGAGTGGATTGACGCCTCGATCGACGCTATCAAGCCGGGTGTCACAACGGATGAAGTCGCAAAGCTTTGGCCCAAAGCCGAAGAGTTTGGCTTCCCTGACGAATTGTCGGCCTTCGGCCTACAATTCGGTCATGGCTTGGGTCTGGCGCTGCATGAGCGGCCGATCATCAGCCGCGCTGTATCGCTCGAGAATCCGATGGAAATCCAGACCGGCATGGTCTTTGCTTTGGAAACCTATTGTCCGGCAACGGACGGGTATTCAGCTGCGCGGATCGAAGAAGAGGTCGTGGTCACCGATACAGGATGCAAGGTGATCTCGCTCTTCCCAGCCCAAAACCTGCCAATCGCAAACCGGTATTAATATGGACAACCCGTTTGATCTGACTGGTCGCAAAGCTTTGGTTACGGGCGGGGCAACCGGCATAGGCGAGGGCATTGCCCTCGGCCTTGCCGCCGTCGGGGCCGATGTGGCGTTGACCTACCGCAGCCACGCGCCCGAGGACACCCTCGCCAAGATCAAGGCGTTGGGTGCCAAGGGGGCCGCCGTAAAGGCGGACTTTTCCGGCATGGATCAGGCCGCAGCAGAAGACGTGGTAAGCTTTGCCAGTGACGCTTTGGGCGGGTTGGATATTCTTGTGAACAACGCGGGGATTATCCATCGTGAGGAAAGCACCGACATGCCGCTTGATGACTGGCGGCGCGTCCTATCGGTCAACCTTGATTCCGTTTGGCTGCTGTCTCAGGCAGCGGGCAAGCGCATGGTCGCCCAAGGGTCTGGCAAGATCATCATCGTGTCCTCTGTGTTGGCATTCCAAGGCGGACTGCGCGTGCCGGCTTATGTGTCAAGCAAACATGCAGTGGTCGGTCTGACAAAGGCGCTGTGCAACGAATGGGCGGCCCACGGCGTCAACGTCAACAGCATCGCCCCCGGCTATACCGCCACAGACAACACCCAAGCGCTGCGCGAGGATCCAGACCGCTCAAAAGCACTGCTGGAGCGTATTCCTGCAGGACGTTTCGCAGATCCTTCCGAGATCGCAGGCGCTGCGGTTTTTCTGGCGTCTAACGCCGCCAATTATTGCCACGGAAGCGTGATCACCGTTGATGGCGGTTGGCTCGCCCGCTAGGAGAAAGACTATGGAACACTCCCTTGAAGGTAAAACCACACTGATTACGGCGGCAGGTGCAGGCATCGGTCGTGCCAGCGCCGAAGCCCTTGCCGCGCGCGGCGCGCAGGTGATCGCCACCGATCTGAATGGCGCTTTGGTTGCTGAACTGGCGGGTACATCACCCAACATCACAGGCATGCAATTGGACGTGCTGGATGCAGCAGCGGTTCAGACCCTTGTCGCATCGGTCGCGCCCGTGGACATCCTGCTCAACTGTGCGGGCTGGGTGCATGACGGCACGATCCTTGATTGTGACGAAGTCGTCTGGGATCGTGCCTTTGATCTGAACGCCAAGGCCATGTACCGCGTCACCCGCGCTGTGCTGCCCGGCATGCTAGACAAGGGCGTGGGATCGATCATCAACATCGCCTCTATTGTTTCCAGCCAAAAAGGCGCGCCCCGGCGTTTCGCCTACGGAGCCTCAAAGGCGGCGATCATCGGCATGACCAAGGCGATTGCTGCCGACTTCGTCAAAGACGGCATCCGCTGCAACGCGATCTGCCCCGGCACCGTTCAAAGCCCGTCCCTGAACGACCGGCTTGCAGCAACCGGCGATTTTGACAAAGCGCTTGCCGCGTTCAAGGAACGGCAGCCCATGGGACGGCTTGGCCAACCCGAAGAAATAGCCGAGATGGTCTGCTATCTGGCCGGAGACCTGTCGGCCTTCACCACGGGTCAGGCCTTCGCCGTGGATGGCGGGTGGTCGATCTGATGGGACTTGATCGCGCCGCCTCGATCGATGATCTGCGCCTTATACCAACCTGCGCTGATCAGCACTCATGAGCCCATTGGCGCATCCCGATGGATTTGATGCGGGCGGGCTGGTCGATCAGCTTGTTCCAAGCATCACAGCAATGATCGACAATTTCG
>Ga0105050_10001233_pt1 | contig 38678 bp, 35 predicted proteins | sample FRY01_FD_78088 | JGI IMG/M metagenome (GOLD analysis project Ga0105050, IMG submission 78088) | Freshwater microbial communities from Lake Fryxell liftoff mats and glacier meltwater in Antarctica - FRY-01 | ecosystem: Environmental > Aquatic > Freshwater > Ice > Glacier meltwater ...
CCCCGCCTGCCCCCCAGAAACCGGCGCATCAAGCCAAAGCAATCCCCGCCCCGCCGCCTCAGCATACAAATGCCGCGCCAAGGTGGCAGACGCCGTCGTATGATCAATAAACAACGCCCCTTCAGCCATCCCCGAAAACGCCCCCTCGGCGCCGGTCGTCACCGCCAGCACATCCGCATCCGCCCCCACACAGGCGGCCACCACATCAGCGCCCGCCGCCGCTTCAGCCGGCGTATCAGCCAGCCGCCCGCCCTGCGCCGCCACAAAATCCTCAGCGCGAGACCGGGTGCGATTCCACACCGAAACATCGTGTCCCGCCGCCAGCAAATGCCGCGCCATGGGGCCGCCCATCACGCCCAGCCCCAAAAAACCTACCCGCGCCATACCCATTCCTTACCCGGCAACAGCCAATTGCACCCCGTCACTACCCGCGCTAAGGCCCTTGAATGAACAATTCTACCCCCAAAAACCCCGAAAAAACCCTGCCTATCAGCCGCGGTGACGTGGAAAGCGCCGCCAAAGCCCTCGCCGGCAACATCGTAAACACCCCGTGCCTGCGCAGCGAAACCCTTTCAACCCTAACGGGCGCCGATGTCTGGCTCAAATTCGAAAACCTCCAGTTCACCGCCGCTTACAAAGAACGCGGCGCCCTCAACAAGCTCCTGAACCTCACCGAAGAAGAGCGTAAGCGCGGCGTTATCGCAGCGTCAGCCGGCAATCACGCGCAAGGCCTGGCCTATCACGCCAAACGCCTCGGCATCCCCGCCACCATCGTCATGCCGCGCTTCACTCCCATCATAAAAGTTCAGCAAACTGAAGGCCATGGCGCCAATGTCGTGCTCCACGGCGAGAAGTTTGAAGAAGCCTCAGACCATGCCCATGTGCTGGCTGAAAAGCGCGGCTATGTCTTCGTTCATCCCTTTGATGATCCGCTGGTCATGGCCGGCCAAGGCACCGTCGGGCTGGAAATGCTGGAAGCCGTGCCAGAGCTGGACACGCTGGTCGTCCCCATCGGCGGCGGGGGGCTTATCTCCGGCATCGCCACCTATGCCAAAGCCATAAACCCAAACATCGAAGTCATCGGCGTGCAGGCCGAACTTTACCCCTCCATGCACGCCCTCATGAACGGTCAGGATTCCATTTGCGACGGCGACACGCTGGCCGAAGGCATTGCCGTAAAAACACCAGGAACCCTTACGTCTCAAGTGGTTAGAGAACTCGTCGATGACATTTTGCTGGTCGGCGAGCGCGATCTGGAACACGCCGTCTCACTCCTTCTCACCATCGAAAAAACCGTCGTCGAAGGCGCCGGCGCTGCCGGTCTCGCCGCCCTGTTAGCCCATCCCCGCCGCTTCCGGGGCGCCAAAGTCGGCCTTGTGCTTTGCGGCGGCAATATCGACACCCGCCTCCTCGCCAATGTGTTGCTGCGCGAACTCGCCCGCTCCGGCCGGCTAGCGCGCCTGCGCATCCGCCTGCGCGATCGTCCCGGCCAGCTCTTCGAAGTCGCGCGTATTTTTGATCAACAACAGGTCAACATCCTCGAAGTCTATCACCAGCGCGTGTTTACCAACCTGCCCGCCAAGGGCCTGATCACCGATATCGAGTGCGAAACCCGTGACCGCGACCATCTCGACCGGCTCATCGAAGCCCTCCGCGCCGCCGCTTATGACGTCCGAACCGTAGAGCTCGGCTAAGCCCCTGCGACATTAACCACGATTTTCTCTATGGCGGAGAGCGCCCCTGCCGCATTAGAGTGTTACCAGCTGCTAACCAAAGGGGGGCGACATGACCGATCAAGCATTCCGCTTCCCCCGCTTCTTCGTAACAGCCCCCGCGCCCTGCCCCTATCTGCCCGGCCGCACCGAGCGAAAAGTCTTCGCCGAGCTAAAAGGCCCGGACACCGCCGATATGAACGAAGCCCTTGGCCGCATTGGCTTTCGCCGTAGCCAAAATGTCGTTTACCGCCCCAGTTGTGATTTCTGCCAAGCCTGCCAGTCGCTCCGCGTGCTGGCCCGAGAGTTTCGCCCGTCCCGCACTCAGCAGCGTCTGCTCCGCCGCAATAGTGACCTTGAAATCCATGCCTGCGAGCCTTGGTCCACCGAAGAACAATGGCAACTCCTGCGCACCTATCTTGCCAGCCGCCACCCCGATGGCGGCATGGCCAGCATGGACAGCAGTGATTATGCCGACATGGTTGAGCAATCGCCTGTCGATACCGTCGTCGTCGAATATCGGGAGCCGTCACAAGATGGCCGGCCCGGCCGGCTTGTGGGCGCCTGCCTCACCGATAAGCAATCCGACGGCCTTTCAATGATTTACAGCTTTTACGAAACCGGCGAGGGCGCACGTCCGGGGCTAGGTAGCTACATAATCCTGGATCATATCACCCGCGCCGGCGCCGCAGACCTGCCGCATGTCTATCTCGGCTATTGGATAGAGGGCTGTGACCGGATGAATTACAAAACCCGCTTCAAGCCTGCAGAAGTTCTCCGCTCTGGCCTGTGGCAGTCATTTGAAGAGACAAAGCCTAGCCTAAAGCCTCGCGCATCAGCGCCGCTGTTGAAGGATCCGTCTCCGTAAGCGCGCCGCTCAAAACCGCCTGCGCCACTTCCTTGCCCAATTGCACACCCCATTGATCAAACGGGTTGATGCCCATCAACACCGCCGCTGAAAAAATGCGGTGCTCATAAAAAGCCAGCAGCGCGCCCAGACTATGCGGGTCCAGCCGGTCCAGCAAAATCGTTGAAGACGCGCGGTTGCCCGGCATCACCAGCGCCGCCGCCAATGCCTCATCGCCGTTGGCCAGTGCCAGCGCCTCCGCCTCGCGCCGCCCCCGCAAAAGCGCCGCCCCTTGCGCCAGACAATTGGCCAAAAGCTGCCGATGATGGGCCGCGGCCAGCCCGTGCCCCGGTGTCTTGACCGCCACAAACTCCGCAGGCCCCTGCACCATGCCTTGATGCACCAATTGAAAGACCGCGTGCTGTACATCAGTGCCGGTGCCGCCCCATGTCACCGGCGCGCTGGGCAAGGTCATATAATCCCCGTCCCGGTTCACCCGCTTGCCGTTGCTCTCCATTTCAAGCTGCTGAAGATACATCGGCAACATCCGCAGCCGCTCATCATAGGGAAAAACCCCGCGCACCTGCTGACCACAAAAACGATGCGCCCACACATCCCCCATCGCCGCGAGCACGGGCATATTGCTAAGAAACGGCGCGTCCAGAAAATGCCGGTCCATCATGGCCGCCCCTTCATGCAGCGCCTGCCAATCTGCCCCGCCCGCCCGCAGCACGAACCCTAGCCCCACCGCCGTCCACAGCGAGTATCGCCCGCCCACCGTATCCGAGAAATCCAGCACATGCCCGGCCCCCCAGTCCCGCGCCCGCTCTGGTGCCGCCGTTACGGCGACAGTGCGTGCTGCCACATCCTCCACGCCCGCCGCTTTCATCCATGCAAAAGCACTTGCCGCGTTAATCATGGTTTCAGTCGTATCGAAAGACTTGGACACAACAATCAGCAGCGTCCGCGCCGGATCAAACCGCACCATCGCTTGCGCCAACGCTTCTCCATCCACATTGGAGATGATCATCACCTCCGGCCCGTCGGCCATCCGCCCCAGCGCATCCAAAAGCACCGCCGGCCCCAAAGCCGACCCGCCAATGCCGACATGCAACACATGACGCAGCTTTGCCGCCTCACCGCCGGCAAAATCCGCCTCCAAGCGCGCCGCCAGCGCCATCATCTCAGCGCCGCGCGCCGCCGCAGCCTCCACAAGCCGCGCTGGCCCGGTGCCGCGCTCCGCCATATGCGTCGCCGCCCGGCCTTCGCTAAGGTTCACCACCTCACCTGCCAGCATCATCTCCCGCCAGTGCGCTAGGTCCGCCGCCTCCGCCAACGCCTCAAGCCCGGCAAGGCTCTCATCATTCAGATCAAGCCGCGAGAAATCGAAGCGAATACCCGCCAGCTTATGGCTCAGTTTCTGCAGCCTCTCAGCGTCATTCGTGAAGCTGGACAGGATAGACGCGCGTGGCTTACGCGCTAGCGCCGCCAGATGCTTCTCAACTGCCAAAACCTGTGCTTTCATGCTCGTTCCATGGCGCAATAATACTCTACCGCCAAGTGGTTGTGAAACATGACTGACACATATCAGCAAAGATTAGCGACTTGGATAAGCTACTTGACCGGGCCGCCCCGTCACGCCACGCCCGCAGCATGAGCTTAGCACTTTTGGACCGCACAAGGCATCAGGCCCGCACACGGCGGCTGAAAGCACGACTGAGCCGAATCGTCCGCCTTGGCTTGCTGGCCGTGCTGGCCGCGCTGTTTCTGCGCAGCTGTGTTTATGCGCCTTATGCTATCCCGTCGCGGTCAATGCAGCCGACGCTTGAGCGTGGTGACTATATCTTCGTTGCAAAATGGCCCTATGGCTATGGTCGACATGCGCTGCCGCTTCCTTCCGCTCTGCCCATCAGCTTGCTGCCCCGATTTTTCGCGCATCTTCCTGATCGGGGGGACATGATCGTGTTCAAGTCCCCGCGCGATAATCGCTCGGATCTGGTGAAGCGCGTTATCGGCCTGCCCGGTGACGTAATTGCCATGCGTGGCGGTCAGCTTAGCCTCAACGGCACGCCGGTGCCGCGCCGCGGTGCTGGCAGCGCTGCCCATTATATTGAAACCCTGCCCGGCGGCCGGGACATCAGGATCATCGATAGCGCCGCGCCCGCCGATTTCGGCCCGGCGATTGTGCCGGAAAATCACCTGTTTCTGCTCGGCGATCATCGGAGTGCCTCCGCAGACAGCCGATGGACTCTGGCCCAGAACGGCCTTGGCATGGTGCCTTTCGGACATGTCATCGGCCGCGCTGATATGATCATCATGTCTCTGGGCGCAGATGGTCTGCATCCGGACCGCATCGGCACGAAACTATGAGCGATCAAGATCAGATACTTGCCGGGTGGGCAAAAGCGCGGCTGGGGCATAGCTTTGCCAATCCGCTGCTGCTGCGCCGGGCGCTCACGCATAGCAGCGCCGCTTCAGGGTCGGCCAGCTATCAGCGGCTGGAGTTTCTGGGGGACAGGGTGCTGGGCTGCGCCATCGCAGCGATGCTCTATACGCAACATAATGAGCAGGAGGGCAGGCTCACCGCCCGGCTTCATGCGCTGGTGGAAGGCCCGGCCAATGCCGAAGTTGCACGCCATCTGGGCGTGCCTGAACATCTGATCATGGAGCCTACCGCGCGCCGCAAAGGCCTGCATCTCAATGATAATGTGCTGGGCGATGTGGCGGAAGCCTTGGTCGCCGCGCTTTATCTGGATGCCGGCTGGGCGGCCGCTGAAGCCTTTGTGCTGCGCGAATGGGGCCGGCTGGCGGCAGAAGGCCGGGAGATGCTTGCGGACCCCAAGTCCCGCCTGCAGGAATGGGCGCTCAAACGCCGGCGCGGCATGCCCAGTTATGTGGTAATAGATCGCCAAGGCCCTGATCACGCGCCCCACTTCACCATCGAAGCCTTGGTACGCGGGGAGCCCCCCGCGCAAGGCCAAGGCACCAGCAAACAGGAAGCCGAAAAGGCGGCCGCCCTCCTTCTCCTCGAAAGACTACCTACATGACCGAAACCCCTCTTCCAGAAACGCCCCTCCGCTGCGGCTCCATCGCCATCGTCGGCGCGCCAAACGCCGGCAAGTCTACGCTGGTGAATGCTCTGGTCGGCCAGAAGGTCGCCATCGTCTCGTCCAAAGTGCAAACCACCCGCACCCGGCTGATGGGCATCGCCACCCACGGCACGGCGCAATTGCTGCTCATCGATACGCCGGGCATCTTCACCAGCACGCGCCGCCGGCTGGACCGCGCCATGGTAAAAGCCGCCTGGGACGGCGTGCAGGATGCAGATCTCATCGCCATGGTTATTGATTCCGCCGCGGGGCTAAAGGCCGATACCCGCGCCATCTTGGAAAACCTCTCTACCCGGACCGAGCCGCGTATTTTGATCCTTAACAAGGTGGACATCACCGCCAAGCCCAAACTGCTGACACTCGCCGCCGAGGCGAACGAAATCTGCGCTTTCTCAGATATTTACTTCATCGCTGCCAGCCAAAATGACGGCGTTGAAGAGCTGAAAGCCGCGCTTGCCGAGCGCCTGCCAGAAGGCCCGTGGCATTATCCCGAAGACCAGCTTTCAGATACCACCAGCCGCATCATGGCCACCGAAATCACCCGCGAGCAGCTCTACAACCAGCTCCACAAAGAGCTGCCTTATGCCAGCACCGTGGAGACCGAAAAATGGGAGGAGCGGCGCGATGGCTCGGTGGCAATTCATCACCAAATCCTCATTGAACGGGAAAGCCAGCGCGCCATCGTGCTGGGCAAAGGCGGCGCGCAAATCAAATCCATCGGGGCCACGGCGCGGGCCAATATCGCCGAGCTTCTGGGCCGCAAGGTGCATCTGTTCCTGCACGTGAAGGTGAAGGAAGATTGGGCCGAAGACCGCGCCGTCTATCGGGATTCCGGGCTTGATTGGGTCGAATAACCCCCGTCTATGCAGCTAGAGACGCAAGCCTTGGTCTGCACGCTACTGGCGCATGGCGAAAATGGCCTGATATTGCGCGCCTCAACAGCCGATCATGGTCTGCTCGCCGCCTATGTGCCGGGCGGCCGCTCCCGCAAGCTACGCGGCGTGCTCCAACCGGGTAATCTTGTGGCGCTGTCTCTGAGCGCTCGGACCGAAGGCCAGCTCCCCACCGGCCGGCTGGAACTCGCCGAAGCCCGGGCGGCGCTCGCCACCAGCCGCGCGGCGCTGGCCACGCTGGAATGGGCCACCGCGCTCACCGCCGCCGCCCTCCCCGAAGCCGCCCCCCATCCTGCGCTGCATCACGCGCTGGATGCGCTCGTGCTAGCCTGCGCCGCCGAAGCGCCCGCCCGGACGCTGGGCGAAACCCTTGTCCGCTACGAACTGCTGCTGCTCGCCGATCTCGGTTTCGGCCTCGATCTCACCAGCTGCGCCGCCACAGGCAGCCGCGAGGACTTGGCTTTTGTGTCACCAAAATCGAGCCAAGCCGTAAGCCGCACCGCCGGCACGCCCTGGGCCACGCGCCTGCTGCCGCTCCCTGCCTTCCTGATCAGCCCCGCCCCCGCCACAGTGGATAGCATCCAAGACGGCCTCCGCCTCACCGGCCATTTCCTCGCCCAGCATATCCTCACCGGCCGCCATACCGCCCTGCTTCCCGCCCGCGCGCGCCTGCTCGCGCGGCTGAGCCCCGAACAGAAGATGGACGAAGCGCCGCCAGCCCGCTAATCCGGGGCCATGGCCAAAACAACGCTCGAACCCCCCAAAGACCCGCCCGCCAATCGCATCCTCGATACGCCCTTCGATAGCGCGCTCTCGGATCGCTATCTGGTCTATGCGCTAAGCACCATCACCGCGCGCTCGCTGCCCGATCTGCGGGACGGCATGAAGCCCGTCCACCGCCGCATCCTCTGGGGGATGCGCCTGCTGCGGCTCGATCCGGCGTCGGCGTATAAAAAATCCGCCCGCGTGGTCGGCGATGTCATGGGCAAATATCACCCGCACGGTGACCAATCCATCTATGATGCCATGGTCCGGCTCTCCCAAGATTTCGCCCTGCGCTACCCCCTCATCGATGGCCAGGGCAATTTCGGCAATATCGACGGTGATAACGCTGCCGCCATGCGCTACACCGAAGCCCGGCTCACCGATGCCGCCACGCTGCTCATGGACGGGCTGGACGAAGAATGCGTGCCCTTCCGCACCACTTATAATGGCGAAGAAGAAGAGCCCGAAGTCTTCCCCGGCGCTTTCCCCAATCTGCTCGCCAATGGCTCCAGCGGCATCGCGGTCGGCATGGCCACCTCAATCCCGCCGCATAACGTGGCCGAAGTACTGTCCGCCGCACTGGCCCTGCTGTCAGAACCAGACCTGCCCGACGAGCGTTTGCTTGAACATGTAAAAGGCCCGGATTTCCCCACCGGCGGGCTGCTTATCGAGCCGCAGGAAAGCATCGCCGAAGCCTATACGACAGGCCGAGGCTCGTTCCGCCTGCGCGCCCGCTGGCACAAGGTGGAGGACAAAAACGGCACCTGGCATATCGAGATCACCGAAATCCCGTGGCAGGTCGTCAAGGGCAAGCTCATCGAAAATATGGCCAATCTGCTCAACGACAAAAAGCTGCCCCTCGTCGCCGATCTTGATGACCAATCCGATGAAAACATCCGCATCGTCATTGAGCCGCGCGCCCGCACCGTCGATCCCGAAATCCTCATGGAAAGCCTGTTCAAGCTGACCGAGCTTGAAACCCGCATCTCGCTCAACATGAACGTGCTCGATGCCGGCCGCCCCGGCGTGCTGTCCTTAGCCGACGTGATCCGCAAATGGCTCATCCATCAGCGTGAAGTGCTCACCGCCCGCGCCCGCTTCCGGCTCGGCAAAATAGATGCCCGGTTGGAAATCCTCGGCGGCCTCATCAAAGCCTATCTCAACCTGGATGAAGTCATCCGCATCATCCGCGAAGCCGATGACGCCAAGGCCGAACTCATCACCACCTTCGACCTCACCGTCATCCAGGCCGACGCCATCCTCAACATGCGCCTGCGCTCCCTGCGCAAGCTGGATGAGCTAGAAATCACCCGCGAAAACAAAGCCCTTAATGCCGAAGCCAAAGACCTGCGGCACCTGCTAGACACGCCGGCCGAACAAACCCGCCGCCTCACCGCCACGCTCACCGAAATGCGCGAAAAATACGGCGCCGACACTGAATTAGGCCGCCGCCGCACCCAGATCGCCGCCGCCCCCAATGTCAAAATGGTGCCGCTGGAAGCGATGATCGAGCGCGAACCGCTCACCATCATCGCCAGCCAAATGGGCTGGGTGCGCGCCCTGAAAGGCCATATCGATCTCGCCAGCGCCGACGCCATAAAGTTCAAGGAAGGCGATGGCCCCGCCTTCGCCTTCCACGCCCACACCACCGACAAGTTGATGGTCGCCAGCTCCGATGGCCGATTCTTCACGCTCAGCCCGGACAAACTCCCCGGCGGCCGCGGCTTCGGCGAGCCCCTGCGGCTGATGATCGACATCGCCGAAGGCGTTACCATCATCACCCTCGCCGCCCACCGCGCCGACGCCACGCTGCTTCTAGCCAGCACGGATGGCCGCGGCTTTCTCGTCAAAACTGAAGATGTGCTCGCCGAAACCCGCAAAGGCCGTCAGGTCATGGTCCCCCGCCCCGGCGCCAGCCTCCTGCTGATAAAACCCCTCACGCCAGGCGAAGACATGATCGCCACCATCGGCGACAACCGAAAACTCCTCGTCTTCCCCCTCACCGATCTCCCCACTATGGCCCGCGGCCAAGGTGTGGCGCTGCAAAAGTTCAAAGACGGCGGCCTCGCCGATGCCCGCAGCTTCGTGATGGCAGAAGGCCTCAGCTGGCCCATGGGCGGCAGCACCGCCCGCACCCGCACCGAGGCTGATCTCAGCTTCTGGCAAGGCAACCGCGCGTCCGCAGGCCGCCTCCCGCCCACAGGCTTTCCCCGTAGCAACAAGTTTGAGTGACAGAGCCGCCCGGCGCGCTACTATGGCGTATGATCGGGATCGCCATGGTTCTTGCGCTCAATCTCGCCTCTGGAATCTGGGTCGTCCGGCTCATCGACAAAGACCCCGCCAATTTGCGCAAGCGCCGCCCACCAGCGCCTGAAAAACCGCCTGAGACGTGACGAAGGAACGGCAAACATGACTGAAACCAACAGCCCCAGCCGTGAATTATCCGGCGCCGGCGGCAGCGGCTATCCGGCGCTGGCGCTTTGTCTCGCCGGGGCTTTGCTGGCTATCTTCGCAACAATAGGCGGCGTGCAAGATCCGATTATCCTCCTTGCCGTGCCGCTCTTGGCGATCTTCAGCTTCTTCCTGCTGTTCGGCTTTTACAAGCTCCACCCCAATGAAGCCGCCGCGCTCACCCTGTTCGGCGCTTATCAAGGCAGTGACCGGGGTAATGGCCTGCGCTGGGTATGGCCGTGGATAGGCCGCAAGAAAATCTCGCTGCGCGCCCATAACTTCATCAGCCAGCAGCTCAAGGTGAATGATCAGCGCGGCAATCCTGTAGAAATCGCCGCCCAGCTGGTCTGGCGCGTCGTCGATACTGCCCAAGCCCTGTTCGATGTCGATGATTATCTCAGCTTCGTCGCCGCCCAGGTTGAAGTCGGCGTCCGCACCATCGGCGCGCGCTACCCCTATGACGATTTCGAACACAAAGAGACAACGCTGCGCGGCGACCATGAAAGAATCAGCGAAGAACTCCGCACAGAGCTGATCGCCCGCCTGAAAGTCGCCGGCATCACTGTGGATGAATGCGGCTTCACCCATCTCGCTTACGCCCCGGAAATCGCCGGCGCCATGCTTCGCCGCCAGCAAGCCGCCGCCGTCGTCGCCGCGCGTGAGACCTTGGTGATGGGCGCGGTTTCCATGGTCGAAATGGCGCTGGAGCAGCTTTCCGCCAAAAAAATCGTCACCATGGATGATGATCGCCGCGCCGCCATGGTCGCGAACCTGATGGTGGTGCTCTGCGGAGAACGTGACGTGCAGCCCATCATGAACACCGGCAACCACAGCTAGCCCAAACTAGCCTCAAAAAGCGCCGCATAATCGCCCGGAAACCCTGCGGCCACCCAGTCCCGCTCAAACCGCGCCAGCCGCGTCGCCACCTCCGGCCCCGGCCCCACGCCGCGTGCCACATAATCCCGGCCCGAAACCGGCAGCCTGGGCCGCTCCCAAACGGCCAACTGCCGGGCGTCCTGCACAGCGCCGGCGATCAGCAGCCGGTCCATCGCCGCCGCCGCCCCAATGCGCCACGCCATGGCATAAACCGGCACTGGCTCCACCGCCTGCACCGCCAGCCCCACCCGCGCTATATCCACCTTAGAAAGCCGCAACCGCCGCGCTGCCGCAACCCCGGCATCACTATGCAACAACGCCGCCAGCCGCCGCCGCCAATCCCCCGCAATTCCGGCCTCAGTCTCCGCCGCAACCGTCTGCCGGAGCCGCGCCACACCTTCGGCTACAATCTCCGGCAGCACCGGCCGCAAAATCCCCTTGTCCACCATAAGCGCCACCACCGGAACCGGATCAACCACCCCCAAAATGCCGCGTATCTCGCCCGCAATCCGCTCGCGTGAAAGCGCCATCAGATCATTGGCGCGGCCCTCACACGCCGCCAGCCCATCCGCATCCATCTCAGCCCCAAACCGCGCCGAAAACCGAAAAAACCGCAAAATCCGCAAATGATCTTCCGCAATGCGCTGCAAAGGATCGCCAATAAACCGCACCCGCCGCGCCGCCAGATCCGCCTGCCCGCCAAAATAATCCTCAATCTCGCCGCCCGGCAGCCGCGCATAAAGCGCATTGATGGTAAAATCCCGCCGCGCCGCATCGGCCTGCCAATCATCGGTAAACGCCACCTCCGCGTGCCGCCCATCAGTCGCCATGTCACGGCGCAATGTCGTCACTTCCGCCACCAGCCCGCCAGAGATCGCCGTAACCGTGCCATGCGCCAGCCCGGTCGGCACCGCCTTCAGCCCCGCCGCCGCCAGCCTTTCCATCACGTGCTGGGGCGTCAACACCGTCGCAATATCAATATCCGACGCCACCACGCCCAGCAGCGCATCCCGAACACAGCCCCCCACCAGCCGGCTCAAGCCCTCGCCAGCCCCCAGCGCCGCCAGCAACCGCGCGCCGTCATCGCTCTGCACCCAAGGCGGCATCAGCATCATGACAGCAGCTTTGAAAGATTGACGATCATCGCTGCCGTGGCCCCCCAAATCTCACGATTCCCATGCCGAATGACAAAATATCGGCTGCTGAACCCTCGGAAATTGCCTTCACGAAGTTCATGATTCGCAGGATCAAGCGCATGGGCGAGCGGCACATGGAAGATCGCCTCCACCTCGCTAACTTCCGGCACCAGCGTGAGTCCCGACGGCACCAGCCCAACCACCGGCAACACCGAGAACCCCGTGCCCGTCACGTAAGGCGCAAGCTGCCCAATCACCTCCACATGACGGGCCTCAAGCGCCACTTCCTCATGCGCCTCGCGCAGCGCCGTCGCCACGGGAGACACATCTCCCGGGTCCATCCGCCCTCCCGGAAACGCAATCTGCCCAGCGTGGCGCCGCAAATGCGCTGTGCGCTTCGTCAGGAGCAATTGCGGCACGGCTTCCTGTGTCACCGCCATCAGCACGGCGGCCCGAATAAGCTCGGCAGGCTCAGGCAGCAGGGCGGCGCCGGAAATATCCCAATCGCTACGCCAAGCCTGATCGGCAGGCCCCTGCAAAACATCGCGTAACCGCTCAATAACCATCAGCCGCGCGCCCTCAGCGCAAAAAACGCGCCAGCGCTCCAAAGCCCGGGCGTTTCCTCGCCCTCTGCCAGCGCCAGCGCCGCAAGCTCATAAAACACCGGCCGGTTGATCAACGCCTCCAGCCCCGCCCGCACCATTACATAGGGCCGCGGCGTCCCATCCTCCGCCTCCTCCACACGTAGCGGATGCAAAGGCCCCGCCTCCACCAGATCATCAGTATTCAACCGAAACACCAACCGCCGCGCCTCACCAGCCCCTTCAGTCAGCATTTCCACCGCCACAAAGGGCGCATCCTCCACGTCGATATCCAGCTTCTCATGCGGCGTTACCAACACATAAGCGCCATCCGGCTCCCGCCGGAGAATAGAGGAAAACAGCTTCACAAGCGCCGCCCGGCCAATCGGCGTGCCCTGATGAAACCAGGTGCCGTCCCGCGCAATCCGCATCTCGCTGGCCCCGCAATGCGAAGGATTCCAAAGATGCACAGGCGGCAAGGCCTTGCTATTCAACGTCGCCAACAAAGCGGCCAAAGAACCATCAGAACTCATGGGACAACCATAAACCGCCAGCATCATCACGCAATGAGGCACGCGGCGCCTGATCGCCGCAGCTAGGAGTGTGCCTTGGCATCATTAGTCCGGGGCTCAAGCCACCCTTCCGCCGGCAAAGCCTTAGAGCCGCCGCGAAGCAGCAATCGGTCACGCTCCACAGGGCCGGGCACTTGCCAGCGCCCGGTATGTGCCGCGCTAAAGCCGAAGCGGCCATAATAAGGCGCATCGCCAATCAGCAACATCGGCAGCGCAAACAGGGCATCAGCGCGCGCCAGAACGTCGATCATCAGCAAGCTGCCAATGCCTTCCTTCTCATGCACAAGCGCCACCGCCACCGGCCCGAGCAATATGAGCGGAAACACCTTCCCCTCGCCAGTGCGCAGCTGCAACGGCCAGCATTGCACCGATCCCAGCAGCTGCTCACCGACGCGGGCCACCAGACACAAAGACGAAATAGCCTTCACCCCGTCGCGGAGCCGATAAGCAGTTCTATGCTGACGATCCGCCCCAAAGCGCGCATCGAGCAAGGCCTCAACCTGCGCCCGATCAGCCGATGATGTGAGCGAGATTTTAATCAAATCAGAGCCTTAGTGCAGGCGACGCTCCAGCCCGGCAATCGCATCCTCAGTAAGCCGATCATGCATGGGCTTGTCGGTTTTGGCCATGATAACCGCCGTCGCCGCTGCGGTCACACGCTGCGCCAGTTCCCCGCGCAGCTCCGCCTCAGCGCCGCGCTCAGCCGCCGCAATCTTGGCCTCAGCAGCAACTGTCCGGCGCGCAATCAATTCAGAAGCCGCTTTTTCGCTCTCGGCAACCAACTGCTGCGCTTCCACTCTGGCCTGCGCTACAATAGCCTCCGCATCACGCGTTGCCGCCTCAGCTCTGGCCTTCGCCGCCGCCAGCAGCGTCTGCGCTTCCTCACGAAGCAGCTTCGCTTCATCAAGCTGACGCCGCACCGATGCAATACGCTCATCCAAAGCCTCAGCAATCCGCTGGGGCAGTTTGCCCAAGATCACCGCGAGCACGAAGAAGATAGTGACCGAAATATAGACCCAAGTCTCAGCCCCAAGGCCCAGAAGCACCTCTTCCGAATGGCCACCAGAATCATGGCCACCTTCAGCGCCGGTCATCGCAATCATTTCCGCGCCTTCAACCGGCTGGCCAAAAGCCCCCGGCATTTGGGCACTAGGCGGTGGCAGCTGTTCAGCCATTTTGCAGCTCTCCTGCCGCCAGCGCAGCTTCAATATCGCCAGCGGGCACATCAATCCCCGCCACGCGCTGCACCGCATCCGCCGTCAGCGCCGCCGCAGTTGCACCAAGCGAAGCACGCGCCTCAGCCCGCAAACCCGCCAACCGCGCCACGGCCGCTTCAGTGCGGCCATCAAGCTCGGCAGAAAGCGCAGCAAGCTGTGCCTCTGCCTTACGTGCCGCCGCTTCACGCGCCGACGATACATCAGCCTGCGCCGCCTTGCGTGCCGTCTCCATGCCCTCGTCGTAGCGAACACGGATAGCGTCAGCCTCGCCCTTGGCGGCTTCCGCCGTATCAAGGTCACCAGCTACCTGCGTCTCCCGCGCCTCGATCACCCGGCCCATCTTGGGCAAAGTGGGCCGAACCACGAAGAAATAAAGCAGCCCGAAGATGACCGACAGCCAGAAAAGCTGCGGCAGAAAGACGGTAGGTTCAAACTGAGGCACCGTGCCCTGCCTCAGCCGAAGGCGAGGGCGAGGGCCACAACAGCCGCAATCAGGCCGAGCGCTTCCGTCACGGCGAAGCCGAAGATAAGACGGGCGCCAAGCTTGTCAGCAGCAGCCGGATTACGCAGCGCGCCTGAGAGGAACATCCCGAAGATGAGGCCCACACCAATAGCAGCCAAACCAGCGCCAATAGCAGCAAGACCAGCAGCGATCAGCTTTGCAGATGCAACGTCCATAGTAAATCCTTCCGTAAAAAGTCTAAAAGTCAGTGAAGATTAACAGCGTCGTTAAGGTAAATCGAAGCCAGAAGCGCAAATACATAAGCCTGCACAACAGCAATCAGCAGTTCAAGGGCCGTAACCGCCACATTAACACTAAGCGGAATGAGCCCGAACACATAAGGCAGGGCTTCAAAAGACCCCAACGCCACCACAAAGCCGCCAAAAACCTTCATCAACACATGGCCGGCGGTCATATTTGCAAACAACCGGATCGCCAGCGTGAACGGCCGCGACAGGAAGGATAGAAACTCAATCACCGCCACCAGCGGCAACACAAAAAGCGGCGTGCCCTCAGGCAGAAACAGTGTGAAAAAGTGCAGCCCATGCTTTGCAAAACCAACCACCAGAACCAGCGCAAACACAATCACCGCCAGCCCAAACGTCACCGCAATATGGCTCGTCGGCGTGAAGCTATGCACAAACGGCACCATGCCGAGCAAATTGCAGGACAATACAAATACGAACACAGCAAAAATCAGCGGCGCATATTTCAAGCCCTCACGGCCCACATTCTCGCGCAACATATCTCGTATGAAATCATAGAGATACTCCACAGCCGCCTGCCCGCGACCGGGAATCAACTGCGGCTTGGCCGTGCCAATGAACAAAAACGCTGAAATCACCAAAAGCGAAATCAACATCCACAGCGCGCTATTATTGAACGACAAATCCTGGCCGGCAACAACGATTGACGGACCAATCCGTTCAATCTCAAACTGTTGCATTGGGTTGGCCATATCAGTCCTTGTCCTCTTGCGACTGCTTTCGCAAAACACTTCGCAGGCCCGTCACAAAGCCCAGCAACAGCATCACAATCATGCCCCAAGGGCCCCAGCCGAACTGCCGATCGATGAACCAACCGATGAAACCACCAGCCAACATCGCGCCAACAAATTCCGTCGCTACAGACCAGCCCGCCGATTCCGCGCGCTTTGATCCATCTCGACGTCCACGTTCAGCCGCTCTTGCTGCCTTAATACGCTTGGAAAGCGCATCATCTGGCTTGCTATCATCAGCCACTCGGGAAGACCCCTGTCAGACATTCTTAGACACCGTATCGCCAGAACCCTGCCAACACTGCATCAACAGCCAACAAAACCTGCGCACAGGCTCATCAAACTGTCCGGCGCGCGTCTATCTGCCGCCTCGCATGCTGTCAACCTTGGAAGCCCCCCTTATATTGCAACGCAACATGGCGCACCGTCTCCGGCACGCCATGTTTCGCCTTACTTATTCAGGCGTTCAATTGAGTGGCTGACCTCCACCCCGGCGCCCGCCGCCACGCCCGTCGCCACGCTCACCGCCACCAGAGCGTCCGGCACCCGAGCGTCCGGCACCCGAGCGTCCGGCACCCGAGCGTCCGGCAGAATAGCCGTTACCCTGTCGCTGGCCACCTTGAACGCCGGACTGCTGGCGGCGTTCTTGCCGCGCCGCGCGCCGTTCTTGCTGCTGAGGCGTGCGTACACCGGCTTGGTTTTCATTCCGGCGCTGCTGGCGAATAACCTGCCGCTGGCGGTCTATCGCCTGGTCTTGCCGGCTAATAACCCGATCTTGCTGACGAACCGCTTGACGTTGACGGTCTATGACGCGGCCTTGCCGATTAATAACCCGATCTTGCTGGCGAACCACCTGACCCGGACGCACTTGACCCTGACGCACTTGACCCGGACGCACTAGACCCGGACGCGCTTGGCCCGTCAAAACGCCAGCCCGGCCTCTATATAGCCCGCGCGCCTCTGTACGCGGCTGCCAAAAGCCCCGCTGCTGCTGGTTCCAAGCCCGGCGCACACCGCGGCGATCATAAACATATATCCCATTGCCGGGATAAAAGTTATTTCCATACCAACCGAAGCCATTACCAAGAAAACCTACCGGCACTTGCTGCCATCCTAAAGGATTTCCATAATATTGGTCCCATTGGCTATAGCCATAACCATCATCATAACCGGGCGCTCGACCATATGCATACTGATCAGCACAGGCACCCAAGCCCAAGGATGATATCAATACTGCACCAACAACGATCATTTTCTTCGGAAACATTACACATCTCCATTTCTAATACAGAGATTCGCACAAATTGATTGAACAGGAAGTTAACCTCAGGCCAGCGCCAAAAGTTTTTCAGCTGCCTGTAAATCCACACTCACCAGCTGCGAAACCCCCGGCTCCCCCATCGTCACCCCATAAAGCCGGTGCATCCGGCTCATCGTCACCGCATTATGCGTCACAATCAAAAACCGAGTCGCCGTCACCGTCGCCATCCGGTCCAGCAAATCGCAAAACCGTTCAACATTGGCATCATCGAGCGGCGCGTCCACTTCATCCAACACACAAATCGGCGCCGGATTGGCCAAAAACAGCGCAAAAATCAGCGCCGTCGCCGTAAGCGCCTGTTCGCCGCCTGAAAGCAACGTCAGTGATTGCAGCTTCTTCCCCGGCGGCTGCGCCATAATCTCCAGCCCGGCCTCCAGCGGATCATCTGCATCAATAAGCGCCAGACGCGCCTCCCCGCCGCCAAACAACTCCGTAAACAACGTCTGAAAATGCCCGTTCACCGCCTCAAACGCACTCACCAGCCGCAGCCGGCCCTCCCGGTTCAAGCTCCCAATCGACCCGCGCAACCGCGCTATCGCCGTCTCCAGCTCCTCCTTCTCCGACACCATCAGCGCCGCCTGCGCACTCAATTCCTGCAATTCTATGTCAGCACGCAAATTCACCGGCCCCAGCCGCTCCCGCTCCGCCGCCAGCCCCTCATGCCCCGCCGCCAGCGCCGCCATTTCCGCTGCGCCTGCCTGCTCAGGCGCAAACCCAAACCGACCCGCCAAAACCGGCGGCGAACACTCAAACCGCGCGCCGCATTGCTGCTCGGCCTCGGCGCGCGCCGCCCCCAGATGCTCCGCCTCCGCCTTGGCCGTCGCCCAGGCCTCGCGCGCCGCCGCCACCGCCGCGTCCGCCGCCCGGCCCTCACCCGCCAGCCGCGCCGCCTCGGCCTCACTCGCCGTTAACAGATCAGCCGCCGCCGCCCGCGCCGCCTCCAGCCCCTGCAACCGGCTGGCCACCCCCGCCACTTCAGCCGCCACGGCCTCACCGCGCGCCGCCAGCGCGCCCCGCTCTGCCTCCACACGCTCTTGCCGCACCAAAAGCTCCCCGGCCTGGCTCGTGTTGGCCAAAAGCCGCTGCCGCCAGCGCTCCCGCTCTTGCGCTATGCTCGCCAGCCGCCCGCGCGCTGTCTCCGCCTCCCGCCGCCGCGACGCTGCTGCTGCTGCCGCCCCCGCCGCCGCCTCCCGCGCCCGCCCGGCCCCGGCGCGCGCCGCCGCCAGGCTTTCCGAAAGCGCCGCCACCACCTCTTCGCCCACCAAAGCCGCCTCAGCCTGGCTCGCCTCGGCCACCAGCAGCTCATGCTCCGCCGTCAGCCGCTCAGCCGTCGCCGCCAAGCTCGCCGCTTCGCCGGCCAGCCGCCCGGCCGCCGCTTCCGCCGCCGCCAGCCGCCCCCGCGCCTCGCCCAGGCCGCGCGCCGCTTGCTCCCGCAGGCCCCTTGCGGCACGTTCCGCCGCCTGCGCTTCCCCCGCCGCCTTCACTGCCTGCTCAAGCCCCTGCCCCGCCGCCGCCAACGCTGCGTCTGCCCGCAAAACCTCAGCTGCCACTTCGCCAGCTCGGCGCTTCGCCCGCAGCCGCGCCGCCGCCGCCTCTGCCCGGCCGCCCGTCTCCACATAGCCATCCCAACGCCACAACCCGCCCGCAGCGCTCACCAACCGCTGCCCCGGCTTCAACGCCCCCAACAACCCCGCCACATTGTCCTCAGCAACCACCCCAATCTGCGCCAGCCGCCGCGCCATTTCCGCCGGCCCCCGCACCAGCATCGCCAGCGACACCACGCCCTCCGGCAAATCAGGATCGCCCGCGCACAAAGCCCCGTCCCACCGCCGCGCCGCCGCGCTCCCCGCAGGCCCCGCCTCCAGATCATCCCCCAGCGCCGCCGCCAGCGCCGCCTCATAGCCAGCCTCCACCTCAACCATATCCGCAACTCTCGGCCCCTTGCCGCCGTCCGCCGCCAGCCGCCGCGCCAGCGCCTCGGCCTCAGCTTTAAGCCCCGCCAGTGTCGCCCGCGCCCCCGCCTGCGCCGCCGCCGCCTGCTCGCGCGCCTGATCGGCCGCCGGCCGCGCCGCCTCCGCCGACGACAAAGCTTCATCCGCCGCCAGCATCGCCGCTTCCGCCCGCGCCACCTCAGCCGCTAAAGGCGCCGCATCCGGCACCGGCACCAAGCGCGACCGCAACCGCTCCAGCTCCGCCCGCTCGCCCTCCACCCGCGCCAGCCGCGCCGCCGCCGCCCGCGCCGCCTCGGCCCGGGAGCGCGCTGCCGCCGCCGCCGCCGCATGCGCATCCATGGCCTCAGTAAGCACCGTCTCCGCCGCCAGCGCCGCCGCCGTCACCGCCGCCGACGCCGCCTCCAGCGCCGGAATAGCCGCCGCAGCCGAAGCCGCCGCCGCGCTTAATCCATCCGCCTCGCGCACCAGCCCGGCCTCAGCCGTCGCCGCATCCTCCGCCAGCCCCGCCTCGCGTGCCCTGTCCCGCGCAATCGTCTCCAATTGCCCCGCCAAAGCCGCTGCCCGCGCCTTCGCACTCGCCGCTTCCGCCTCCAAAAGCGCCCGCGCCTGCCGCGCCGCCTGTACCGCCGCCGCCGCCTCAGCCTCAGCCTGCCGCTGCCCCGGCAACGCCGCATTAGCCTCCGCAGAAGCTGCCGCCGCCACAGCCGCCGCCCGCGTCCGCGCCTCCACCAGCGCCGCCGCCGCCGCCGCCGCTTCCAGCGCCGCCCCCGCCGCCGTCCGTGCCGCCTGCCAGCGCGCATGCATCAACATCGCGTCTGCCAATTTCAGCTGGTCAGATAGCGCCCGGTAACGCTCCGCCACCCGCGCCTGCCGCTTTAGCCCCGCAACCTGCGTTTCAATCCCGCGCACAAGATCATCAATCCGCGCCAGATTGGCCTCAGCCGCCCGCAACCGAATCTCCGCCTCCCGCCGCCGCACATGCAGCCCGGCAATGCCCGCCGCCTCTTCCAAAAGCGCCCGCCGCTCCACCGGCTTGGCCGAGATAATCGCGCTAATCCGCCCCTGCCCCACAATCGCCGGCGAATGGGCCCCCGTCGCACTATCGGCAAACAGCAGCCGCACATCCTGCGCCCGCGCCTCCCGGCCATTCACCCGATAGTCCGAGCCACTACCGCGCTCAATTCGCCGGGAAACCTCAATCTCCTCAGCCGCCGCCCCGGCCAGAGCCAAGGTCACCTGCGCAAAGCTTCGCGCCGGCCTTGAGCCCGTACCCGCAAAAATCACATCATCCATGCCGCCAGACCGCATGGATTTGGGGCTGCCCTCGCCCATCACCCATCGCAGCGCTTCCAAGAGATTGGATTTGCCGCAGCCATTAGGCCCCACAACCCCGGTCAGCCCCGGCTCAATCCACAGCTCTACAGGCTCCACAAAGGACTTGAAGCCTGCAAGTCTGAGCCGCTTGAATTCCAACTTGCGCTGCCCCCCTCAGGCTGTTTTGGCCCGCCTAATTAAGCGCTGCCTGCAATTTCGGCTCCAACGTCTGCCAATCAAAAACCTCAGCCTGCGTCTTGCCATTGATGATAAAGCCCGGCGTGCCCGTCAGCTTATAAGTGTCCGTCGCTTGCGTCCGCAAATCGGCCAGCGTCTTGATAGCCGCCGGATCAGTCAGGCATTGATCAAACTTCGCCTTGGTAATGCCGCGCGCCCTAACATATTCATCAAGCTTACCCGCCGCCGCCATCGCCGCAATCTGCTGGTCCTGAGGCAGGCCCCCCAGCCGCTTCTGCTCATCGGGTGAAAGCGTGGTAAACGGTTCTACCCAAGAGGCCTGATCATCAAAAAACGCCTTCAACAGCCCAAAAAACGGCCCCGCCCCCTGGCAACGCGCCAGCAAAGACGCCGCATAATCCGGGCCATTCAACACAAAATTCCGAAACTCATAGCTAACATCCCCCGAGGCCACATATTTGGCCTTGATCGTGGAAAATGCCGATTCATGAAAATCCTTGCAATGCGGGCAGGTAAGCGAGGCAAATTCCAGCAGTTTCACCTTGGCGTTGGGATTTCCCATTCGAAAACCCCCTTCAGGCGTAGCCGTCACCACCTCGGTCCAAGGCTTGGTCGCTGAGGATTGACCAGCAGCCTTGCCCCCCGTTGCAGCAGCCGCAGCCCCGCCATTAGCCTCAGCATCACAGCCCGCCACCAACGCCAAGATACCGACAACCACCGCAACGCGTGCACTTTTGCTCACAAGCCATTCCTCATCTCAAGCCGGACACAACCGACGATTTCCAATCCATAAAGCAAAGCCTGCCCTGCAAACAAGACAGCATCCCAACATCAGCGCACCACAGGCAGCCCCTGCGTATCCGCCAGCGCCTGCGCCAGCGATTCGAGGCTGCTGCGAAGCTCAGGGTCCGCAATCGCCCGCAACGTAGAATGAGTCGCCTCAGAAAGCGCCACCGGCGTGCGCCTCACAGCCTCCACAGCCCTGTCATCCTCCAGCACATCAGCATGACGCAGCTTCACCCGCGCCACCGCGCCATGCCCCAAAACCCGGTTCACCCGCTCAATCAATTGCGGCACCGCATGGCTCAGCATCGGCGCCAGCGCCCCCGTCACCGCAATCTCCAACGTCCCCCCCGTCTTCTCCCCGCGCTTGAACTTTAGCCCCTCAGGCCGGCTGTGCCGCGCATGGGCCGGCCCCACAATCTCCGCCCAGCGGCTCACCAGCGCCCCTTGCGCAAACCCAAACCGCTTAAAAGCCACCCCGCCCACATCCGGCACCAAATCCGCCACGCGTCGCACACCCTTTCCGCGCGGAGCTTCCTTTGGGGGCGACATCGAATCTCTGGCCATAACCGCTATCATGCCATAGCACCCCGCCAATGCACACAGCCGCCACGGCACTTCTTAATTGGTACAGCGCCCACGCCCGGCCGCTCCCCTGGCGACGCCTCCCAAATGCCCCCTGGTCGCAAGACGAAAACTGGCCCTACCGCGTCTGGCTCGCCGAAATCATGCTCCAGCAAACCACCACCACCACCGTCGCCCCCTATTTCGCCCATTTCCTCGCCCGCTGGCCCAGCCTCAGCGCTCTCGCCGCCGCCCCAGATGCCGATATCATGGGGGCCTGGGCTGGCCTCGGCTATTACGCCCGCGCCCGAAACCTCCTCGCCTGCGCCCGCGCCACCGTAACGCGCCACGGCGGCCACCTCCCAATCACAGAAGCCGAACTCCTAACCCTCCCCGGCATCGGCCCCTACACCGCCGCCGCTGTCGCCGCCTTTGCCTACGGCCAGCGCGCCCTCATCATCGATGGCAACATAGAGCGCGTCATCACCCGCCTCGCCGCCATCCCCACCCCGCTCCCCAAAGCCCGCCCTGAAATCATCGCCGCCCTAGATGCGCTAACCCCAGAAGGCGAAGCCGCCGGCGATTTCGCCCAAGCCCTGATGGACCTCGCCCGCAGCCTCTGCACCCCCCGCGCGCCAGGGTGCCCGCGCTGCCCGCTAAACCTCCACTGCAAAGCCCAAACCACCAATCCAGAAAACTACCCCAACAAACCCAAAAAGCCCCCCCGCCCGTTACGCACCGGCCATATCTGGTGGCTGGTCGCAGAAGGGCACCTCCTCACCATCATCCGCCCCCCCAAAGGCCTGCTCGGCGGCATGCGCGGCCTGCCAGACACAGAAACCCCGCCCCATCCCGGCGTATGGCAACCACTCGGCCAAATCACCCACGGCTTCACCCATTTTGAGCTAAACATGTCCGTCCACGCCCTATATCTCCCCGCCCGCCCCACGCTAGAAGGCGACTGGCTCCCCCTCCCCCAGCTCGCCCAAGCCGGCTTCCCCACCCTCTTCCAAAAAGCCGTAACCCTCGCATGCGCCCACGCGGAGACCCCATGACCAAGCTATTCGCCCACCCCACCCCCCGCGTAGGCCTCACCGGCTCCCCCCTGGACCGTGCCGATCACCTCCGCCGCCGCCCCGAAGACATGGCCCGTCTCCAAGCCGACCCCAGCGCCCGCTGGCTCATCATGGACGAGCTAAAGCCGCTCATGAGCGAAGACGAACATCCCCACATCATCTGGTCCCCCGCCACAGACATCCCTGACGACGCCCCCATGGTGTTCCTAGGCCTAAACCCCGCCGGCGAGCCCCGCTTCGCCGCCAGCACCAGCGCCGCCGCCCTCATCGCAGCGCACGGCGGCCAACTCCTGGACACCCGCGCCGCCGCCCAGCTCCTCCCCCATGGCCAAGCCGCCATCCTCGCCCAGTCCCGCTCGCTCTTGGATTGGCACGCCCGCCACGGCCATTGCGCCGTCTGCGGCACCGCCACCCAGCCCGTAAAAGCCGGCTACGCCCGCCGCTGCCCCGGCTGCCACGCCGAACATTTCCCCCGCACAGACCCCGTCGTCATCATGCTCGCTCTAAAAGGCGAATACGCGCTGGTAGGCCGCCAATCAGGCTTCCCGCCCGGGATGTATTCGGCGCTGGCCGGCTTCATAGAGCCCGGTGAAAGCCTCGAAGAAGCGGTCGCCCGGGAACTCCACGAAGAAGCCGGCATCATCACCACAGATGTCCAGTATCTCGCCAGCCAACCCTGGCCCTTCCCCTCATCGCTGATGATAGCCTGCTTCGCGCAGGCCCAAGGCTATAAAATCACCCTCGATCTGGATGAACTGGAAGAAGCCCGCTGGGTCACCAAAGCCGAAGTCCAAGCCGCGCTAGACGGCACCGGAGACTGGCTCGCCCCGCCCCCGCTGGCCATCGCCCACACGCTCTTCACCGCGTGGCTGGCCAGCTAGGGTCTTTCAAAAAAATTAAGCCCCCCGGCTTGGCGCATCTCCAATTGTTCTCTAAACGTTCGCTATGAGCACTGCCCCTTTTCCCGAGCCGCCATGGCTCGCCGGCCTCAACGCCCCCCAGCGTGAAGCTGTCACCCAGCTTGAAGGCCCGGTCCTCATCCTCGCCGGCGCCGGCACCGGCAAAACCCGCGCGCTAACCGCCCGCCTCGCCCAAATCCTCTGGCAGCGCCAGGCATGGCCGTCAGAAATACTGGCCGTCACCTTCACCAACAAAGCCGCGCGGGAAATGAAGCACCGCATGGCCCAGCTGCTCGGCCCCGATCATCCCCTCGCGGCAGAAGGCCTGCCCTGGCTCGGCACCTTCCACGCCATGGCCGCCAAAATGCTCCGCCGAAACGCCGGGCTCGTAGGGCTAGAACCCAGCTTCACTATCCTCGATACCGATGATCAACTGCGCCTGCTGCGCCAAGTCATCACCGAAGCCGGCCTCGATGAAAAACGCTGGCCCGCCAAACATCTCGCCCACCTCATTGACCGCTGGAAAAACCGAGGCCAACGCCCCCCCAACGTCCCGCCCGGCGAAAGTCACGCCTATGCCGATGGCCAGGGCGCCGCGCTTTACGGCCGCTATCAACAACGCCTCGCCCGCCTCAACGCCGCCGATTTCGGCGATCTGCTGCTGCATATGCTCACCATCTTCGAAGAACATCCAGACGTGCTCGCGGATTATCAAAAACGCTTCAAATATCTCCTCGTCGATGAATATCAGGATACCAATATCGCCCAATATAGCTGGCTAAAAGCCCTTGCCGGCACCCGTCACAATATCGCCTGCGTCGGCGATGATGATCAATCCATTTACAGCTGGCGCGGCGCCGAAGTCGCCAACATCCTGCGCTTTGAAAAAGACTTCCCCGGCGCACGCCTCATCAAGCTGGAGCAAAATTACCGCTCCCAGCCGCATATCCTGTCCACAGCCAACGCCCTCATCGCGCACAACACCGGCCGGCTCGGCAAAACCCTGCACACCGAAAAACCGCTGGGTGATCTAGTGCAAGTCTCCGGCGTGTGGGACGGCCCCGAAGAAGCCCGGCAAATCGGAGACCGCGCCGAAACGCTGGCGCGCGATGGTGCCAGCCTCACCGATATGGCCGTCCTCGTCCGCGCCCAACACCAAACCCGGGAGCTGGAAGATCGTTTCGTCGCCATCGGGCTCCCGTACCGCATCCTCGGCGGCTTCCGCTTCTATGAACGCGCCGAAATCCGCGACGCGCTGGCCTATCTCCGCCTCATCGCCTCGCCAAACGACGGGCTAGCGCTGGAACGCATCATCAACACCCCGCGCCGGGGCCTCGGCAACAAAGCCATCGCCAGCCTACACCACATCGCCCGTACCCTGGACCGTCCGCTCACCGACGCTGCGCATCACGCCCTAGATACCGACGACCTCACCCCCGCCGCCCGGCGCGGCCTGAAAACGCTGATGCAAGATCTCAGCCGCTGGCGAGACGAAGCCGCCACCACCCCGCACCCGGAGCTGGCCCGCATCATCCTCGAAGAATCGGGCTATGTCGCCATGCTGCAAGCCGATAAATCCCCGGAAGCGCAAGGCCGGCTGGAAAACCTCATGGAACTGCCCCGCGCCATGGAGGATTTCCCCTCGCTAATCAGCTATCTGGAGCATGTCAGTCTGGTGATGGATAATGACGCCTCAGACGACACCGAAAAACTGTCAATAATGACCCTGCACGGCGCCAAAGGCTTGGAATTCGATCATGTCTTCCTGCCCGGCTGGGAAGAAGGCCTGTTCCCCAATCAGCGCGCGCTTGATGAAGGCGGCTTGTCCGCGCTGGAGGAAGAGCGCCGCCTCGCCTATGTCGGCATCACCCGCGCCCGCAAAACCGCCACCATTTACCACGCCGCCAACCGCCGCATTTACGGTCAATGGACCGCCTCCATCCCGTCGCGTTTTATCGAAGAACTGCCAGAAGAGCATATCGACCAAAGCAGCAGCATGTCCGGCGGGGCCAGCCTGTGGCGCGCCGCCCTGGGCGCGCATGATCCGTTCGCAGATAGTTTTGGAGATGCCAGCAGGAGCACCGGCAGAGGCGCCGGCTGGTCCCGCGCCGCAAGCCTGTCCACAAACAACGCCTCACGCAACCGAACACCGCTCATCAACGTCCAACCAACAAAGCGCCCCGCGCCCAAAACCGACATACCAGTCGGCGCGCTCGTGCATCATCCCCGGTTCGGCAACGGTAGCGTCATCAGCGTCTCTGAAGACAAGCTGGAAATCTGTTTTGAAACCGGCGAGACCAAACATGTGCTCGGCAGTTTCGTCACAATCATTAACGAATGATGAGTTTATACAGGGCGCCGTCACTCATCAAAGATGAGCCCCTTCAATAATGTGTATCAGGCCGGCTCACAGCGGTAAACAAAGCCGTGGCGATGGTAGGCGTAATGAACATCAGCCCCGGCAGCGTGAGCAGAATAGCTTCGAGCGGTGATTGGAACCAAACATAGGCACTGAACAAGTAAACCCCTGCAAGTAAATATAAATTTACTCTCATAAACATACTGAACACCAGCGCCGCAGCCGCAATCTTCCAGCCAAACACATGGTCCAAACCAAGCCACGCCATGATCATCATCATAAGCGCAACCGTCGTGAAGATGGCGGCCATGATAAAGCCTAAAAACTCTCTCGCCGCCACCATTTCAAGCTCCAATTGTTAAATAGTATATGCCAGATTCGAGGCTTTAGGTCAATGAAAAGTTTACACTAGTTAACCATTCGTATCGTATCTGAGCTTCTGCCTGTAAGCCGTTGTAGTGCCGTCTTTCCCGCTTTAAGGCAGGCACGTGTCCATCATTCCCGCGCCCCTGCTCATCCCTGATTATCGCGCCTTCTGGGTTGCCCGATTGTTCGCCACGCTGGCCGGCATGATGATGGTCATCGTCATCGGCTGGCAGGTCTATGATATGGCACGAGAGACCATGCCGCCCCGCGAAGCCGCGTTTCTGCTCGGCATGATCGGGCTGGTGCAATTCCTGCCCATGCTCATCCTCACCCTGTTTATCGGCGTGATCGCAGACCGGCTGGATCGCCGCCACATGGCCCGCGTCGCGGTCGGCATAGAGCTGGCCTGCGCCGCCGCCTTGGCCGCCATGGCATATGCCGATGCCATCACCATCCCGGCGCTGTTCGTAGTCGCCGGCCTGCTCGGCGTCGGCCGTGCCATCGCCGGGCCGTCGCTCTCTGCGCTGGCCCCCAATCTGGTCCCGCGCGCGTTGCTGCCGTCCGCCATCGCGCTTAATTCCATCGCCTGGCAAATAGGGGCCATCGCCGGGCCCCCAGCCGGTGCCTTTATGTATGCCATAAGCGGCACCACGGCCTATGGGTCCGCCGCCCTCATGTTCGCGGTCGCCATGGCCGGCCTGTTCGCCATCGGCCCGGTGCCCCGCCCGCCCGCCTCCACCCTCAAACCGCTGCGCAGCCTCATCGAAGGGCTGGGCTATATGCGCAAAAACCAGATGGTGCTGGGGGCCATCACGCTTGATCTTTTCGCGGTCATCCTCGGCGGCGCCACCGCCATGCTGCCAGTATACGCCCGCGATATCCTGCAGGTCGGTGTAGAAGGTCTGGGGCCATTACGCGCCGCCCCCGCCGCCGGGGCCGCGCTTGTTGCCGTCACTTTGGCAATACGGCCCTTAAAGCGCCATGTCGGCATCATCATGTTCGCCGGCGTCGCGGTGTTTTCCATCGCCACCATCGTCTTCGGCGTCAGCCGCTCCATGCCGCTCTCGCTCGCCGCCCTGGCCATATTGGGGGCCGCCGACATGCTGTCCGTCTATGTCCGCGCCTCGCTCATCCAGTTGCACACGCCCGATCAAATGCGCGGCCGCGTCTCGTCAGTGGCCGGCCTGTTCATCTCCGCCACCAATGAGCTGGGGGAGTTCCGCAGCGGCACCAGTGCGGCATGGTTCGGGCCGGTAGAATCCGTCGTCATCGGCGGCGTCGGCGCACTCATTGTCACCGGGCTATGGGCTTGGCGCTTCCCCGTGCTACGCCGTGCCGATCGGTTTGATGCGCCAGACGGTATGGGCTAACGATAAACGAAATTTGCGGGAGACAGACATGAAAGCCGACAATATCCTAGCCACCATTGGCAACACACCGCACATCCGCATGAACAAGCTGTTCCCGGAGGCCGAAGTTTGGATCAAATCCGAACGCAGCAACCCCGGCGGCTCGATCAAAGACCGAATAGCCCTCGCCATGGTAGAAGCGGCCGAAGCCTCAGGCGATCTGAAGCCGGGCGGCATCATCGTAGAGCCAACATCCGGCAACACCGGCATCGGCCTCGCCATGGTAGCCGCCGTAAAAGGCTATAAGCTCATTCTCGTCATGCCCGAATCCATGTCCATCGAGCGCCGCCGCCTCATGCTCGCCTACGGCGCCAGCTTCGCCCTCACCCCGCGCGAAAAAGGCATGAAAGGCGCCATAGAACACGCCGCCGAAATCACCGCCCGCACGCCAAACGCATGGATGGCCCAGCAATTTGAAAACCCCTCAAACATCGCCGTCCACACCCGCACCACCGCCCAAGAAATACTCGCAGATTTCGCTGACACGCCGATTGATGCACTCATCACCGGCGTCGGCACCGGCGGGCATATCACCGGCGTCGCCGAAGTGCTCAAAAAAGCCTGGCCACACCTAAAAGTCTTCGCCGTAGAGCCAGAAGCCTCGCCAGTAATCTCCGGCGGCCAACCCGCCCCGCATCCCATCCAAGGCATTGGCGCCGGCTTCATCCCCCGCAACCTACACACGCAGCTTCTGGATGGCGCCATCACGGTAGACGCCGCCGCCGCCAAAGCCATGGCGCTCCGCGCTGCCAAGGAAGAAGGCATGTTCGTCGGCATCTCGTCCGGCGCAACGCTGGCCGCCATCGCCCAGAAACTCCCGGAAATGCCCGGCAAACGCATCATGGGCTTCAACTATGATACCGGCGAGCGTTACCTCTCGGTGCCGGACTTCTTGCCGGTGGAATAAGGCACCAGATCAATCACCACAATTTCCGGCGGGGCATTGATCCTGAGCGGCACTATAGACGTCCCCAGCCCCGCCGAAACCAGCAGCCACCGCACGCCTATCCGATACAGCCCCCGCCGATGGGCATCGTGAAACGCATTAACCCGCTTGCCGCCAATAAACGGCAGCATCACCTGCCCGCCATGGCTGTGCCCTGAAAGATGCAACTGGCTCGGGCCGGAGAGATATTGGAATGTCTCCAGTTCGTGGCTCATGGAGATGATCGGCTTGCCCGGCGTGGCATCGGCTATGGCATTGTTGAGGCCATAAAGCGGCGGCGGCAGGTTGGCGGCCGACCCTGCACCGGCCACCACCAGCGGCCCTACATCAATCCAGCTGCCTACCAGCAGTTTGATAGAGGTGCGAGCAAACACTCTTTCGCTCCATAAGCGATTGTCATGGTTTCCCATCACCGCCAGAACGCCTAGCGGGGCTTTCAGATCCTCCAAAGGCGCAAGGGCGGCTTCCATGCGGATGCCGGGGTATTCCCAAAGTTTGCCGCCCATGAAATCGCCGGTGATTAGGATGAGGTCGGGGTTTTGGAAGTTTACAGTCTTTACAACCCGGGCGATGCGGCGCGGGGGCATGTCTTGCCAGCTGGCGTGGATATCTGAGAGGTGGACGAGACGGAGGTGTTTTTTTAAGCCTTTGATTTCTATGGTATATTTTGTTATTTGGGGATCTACTACGGCGCCGGCTAGCCCTAGCATCAGTGTAAAGATTGCGGCCAGGGCGGCCAGACGCCAGATCATTTAGGGGGTGTAGAATTTTTGGTGGTTTTTGGCCATGTCTCGTAAGAGTTTTGGCGGGGTGAAGCGGGGGCCGTGTTCTGCGGTTAGGCGGTCCAGAATGGCGACGATGTTGGCTATTCCCAAGGTGTCCATGTGGCTCATGGGGCCGCCGGTGTGGGGCATGAAGCCCCAGCCGAAGATCGCGCCGAGATCGGCATCCTGAGGGGTTTCTACGACGCCTTCTTCAAAGCAGCGAGCGCATTCTACCAGTTGGCGGTAGATGAGGCGTTCTTTGACCGCGTCTGGATGGGGTTGGGTGGCGGCGAGGTCTCCGGTGATGCTGGTTAGGTCTGACCAGAGGTGTTTAGGGGTGTCGTAGGTATAAAAGCCTTTGCCGTTTTTGCGGCCTTTGCGGTCCAGGTCGTTCATTTTTTCGATGATTTTGTCGGCGGGGGTTTCTACATACGCATCGCCGAGATCGGCGCGGGTTTGGTTTTGGACTTTTAGCGACAAATCCAGCCCGACTTCATCATTTACGGCGAGCGGGCCTACCGGCATACCCATGTGCTTGCCGGCATTTTCGATGAGGGCGGGGCCTGTGCCTTCGGCCAGCAGCAATAGGCCTTCGGTGATGTAAGTAGCGAAGCAACGCGACGTATAAAAGCCTCGGGAGTCATTGACTAATATCGGGGTTTTGCGGATGGCGGCGACGAAATCCATGGCTTTGGCGATAGCCGCCGGGCCGGTTTTTTCGCCCCTGATAATTTCTACCAACGGCATTTTATCTACCGGCGAGAAGAAATGAATGCCGATGAAGTTTTCGGGTTTGGTCCATGCTTGGGCAAGGCCGGTAATGGGCAGGGTGGAGGTGTTTGAGCCGAAGATGACGTCTGGCCCCAATACCGTTTCGGCGGCTTTGGTGACGTTGGCTTTGATCTCCCGGCTTTCGAAGACCGCTTCTATGACGAGGTCTGCGCCTTTTAGATCATCGTAATTGATGGTGGGATGAATGCGCGCCAAGATGGCTTCGGCTTTGGCGGGGTCAGTTTTGCGCTTGGCGAGGCGGTCCGCAGTATAGGCTTTGCCTTTTTCGGCGGCTTCCTGGGTGGTATCGAGCAGCACCACTTCGATACCGGCCTGCGCGGCGACCATGGCGATGCCGGCGCCCATCAGGCCTGCGCCGAGCATGGCGAGTTTTTTTATGGGGGCTTTGGGGATGCCCTCGGGGCGGCGCGCGCCTTTTTCGGCGGCTTGTTTGGAGATGAACAGGCTGCGGACCATATTATAGGCTTGCGGGTCTGCGACCAGCGTGGCGAAATATTTGCTTTCGACACGAAGCGCCGTGTCCATCGGCAATTGGCTGCCTTCATAGACGGCAGACAGAATGGCGGGCGGGCCGTTTAGATTGCGGTTGGTGGCTTTCATGGTCATGGCGCTGGCGCCCATGAAAGTTTGCACAAAGCCGGGATTGAACGCGCCGACGCCGCCGGGGAATTTGAAGCTTTTGGTGTCCCATGGCTGCACGCCGCCTTCTGGGTTGGCTTTAACCCAGGCTTTAGCGCGGCTGAGAAGTTCTTCGGCGGGGGCGAGTTCTTGCACCACGCCGAAGCCCAGCGCTTCCTGCGGGGACATGGTTTTGCCTTGCAGAAGATAAAGGAGCGCCGGCTGCACACCCATGAGGCGCGGCAGGCGCTGGGTGCCGCCTGCGCCGGGCATGATCCCGACCATGACCTCTGGGAGGCCTAATTTGATGCTCGGGTTGTCGGCGACGATGCGGTGATGACAGGCTAGGACAAACTCCAGCCCGCCGCCGAGCGCGAGGCCGTTTACGGCGGCGGCTATGGGTTTTCCGCAGGTTTCTAGCTGGCGCAGCAGGCTGTTGATTTCATAAACGGCATCGAAGAGGCGGGCCATTTTAGAACGGCCATCTGTCTCGCTATCATCTGGGCCGGGATCAAACAGGCTGGTCATGTTTTTCAGGTCTGCGCCGGCCATGAAGCCATTGGATTTGGCGCTGGTGAGGATGGCGCCTTTCAGGCCGTCTTCGGTTTTCAGGCGGGTGAGGGCGGCGGCCAGGTCGGCGACGAGCTGGGGGGTGATGACGTTCATCGACTGGCCGGGGACGTCGATGGCCATGGTGAGGATGCCGTCTTCGTCTGTGCTGAGGTGGAGGGCGGGTTTGGTCATTTTTTGTGCCTCTCTCGGGGTTTGGTTCGGGCTTTTAGAGGGGTGGGCGGTGTTGGTGGCACCATGGGCCCCGGCGTTCGCCGGGGTGACGGGGTGGGAGTTAAAGGCGCTCGATTATGGTGGCGGTGCCCATGCCGGCGCCTACGCAGAGATTTACCAGCGCCGTGCCTTTGCCGCTGCGTTCCAGCTCATCTAGTGCGGTGCCGAGAATCATTGCCCCGGTGGCTCCCAAGGGATGACCCATGGCGATGGCCCCGCCGTTTACGTTGATGCGGCTGTGCTCGATGTTCAGGGCTTGCATATAGCGCAGCACAACGCTGGCGAAGGCTTCGTTCAGCTCGAAAAGGTCAATGTCTGCGACCAACATGCCGCTGCGTTTCAGAACTTTTGCGGCGACAAATTCTGGCCCGGTGAGCATGATGGACGGCTCCGAGCCGATGCTGGCCATGCCCCGGATGCGGGCGCGGGGGCGCAGGCCGTATTTCTCGCCAATCTCGCGGCTGCCGACCAGCACGGCCGCCGCGCCGTCAACGATGCCGGAGCTGTTGCCGCCAGTGTGGACATGGTTGATTTTTTCCACCTCCGGATAGCGCATCAGGACCACGGCATCAAAACCCGGCATTTGCTCGCCCATCGTAGCGAACGCCGGATTGAGGCTGGCAAGTGACTGCATATCGGTTTTGGGGCGCATGTGTTCGTCATGGTCCAGCACCACTTCGCCCATCACGTCTTTTACGGGGATGATAGAGCCTGTGAAACGGCCTTCTGCCCAGGCTTTGGCGGCGCGCTTCTGGCTCTCTACGGCATAGGCATCCACATCGGCGCGGGAGAAGCCGTATTTGGTGGCAATCAGGTCTGCACCAATGCCTTGAGGGGCGAAATAGGTGTGGAACGAAACCGCTGGATCAGTGAACCATGCACCGCCGTCTGACGCCATCGGCACGCGGGACATGGACTCAACGCCGCCGCCGATGGCGAAGATCGCTTCGCCGGCCATGACTTTGGCAGCGGCGATGTTCACCGCCTCCAGCCCCGAAGCGCAGAAGCGATTGACCTGCACGCCGGCGGTGGTTTCAGCATAATCGGCGTTTAGCGCCGCAATGCGGGCGATATCTGCGCCCTGCTCGGCGACGGGCGCGACGCAGCCTAAAATCACATCATCTACATCGGCAGTGTCTATGCCTTTGCGGGCCCGTATCGCTTGCAAGACTTGCGTGGCGAGCTGGATGGGGGTGATTTCATGCAGCGCGCCGTCTTTGCGGCCACGCCCCCGCGGCGTGCGGACGGCGTCATAAATATAGGCTTCTGGCATGGGCTTACTCCCTTGGGGGGCATTTCATCACGAGTATAGCAGGATGGAGCGGGGAAGTGTCAGGTGTTATTGGAGGGAAAGGGCCTCCGGCGGTTGGGGGCGAGGCCCCCAAACCCCATAAATTGGGTTATCGCTTGCCTTGGATATGACGCCGCAAAACGAATTGGGGTCTGGGGCCTGAGGCCCCAGCTGCCGGAGGCCCTTCTAATCCGCCGGAGGTCCCTTCTAAACCGCCGGAGGCCCCTTCTTCAAAACGCTTCTACGGGTATCGCCATCAGCGTCTCGCTTCCCGCTTTAATGCGGACGAGAAGCATTCTGGTTTCGGGCAGGAATTGCTCGGCGAAGTAGCGGGCGGTGGTGAGTTTTGCTTCATGGAAGCTGGGGTCGTCGGTGCCGGCGGCGAGGGCGGCGGTGCTGGCTTTGGTTATGAGCAGCCACATATGGCCCAGCGCGACATGGCCCATCAGATTTAGGTAGGATGTGGCGGCGGACCCGGCGTTGTTGGGATTGGTGAGGGCGTTTTGCATGAGCCATAGTGTGGCGGCTTCGAGGTCTGCGAGGCTTTTTGTAAGGGAGGTTTTCAGGGGGATTTCAGGGGCGTCTGCAAGGGTGGCGTGGACTTGGGCCAGCCATGTGCGCAGCGCGCGGCCACCGTTTTGGGCTAGTTTGCGGCCAACGAGGTCCATGGCTTGGATGCCGTTGGTGCCTTCGTAGATTTGGGCGATGCGGGCATCGCGGACGAATTGTTCCAGGCCCCATTCGCGGATATAGCCGTGGCCGCCGAGGACTTGCTGGCTGAGGATGGCGGTTTCCAGGCCTTTGTCTGTGCCATAGGCTTTGATGACGGGGGTTAGGAGGGAGATGAGATCGTCGGCGGTTTCGCGCTCTTCGGGGGTGGCGGCTTTGTGGGCGAGATCGACTTGTAGGGCGCCCCAGAGGATGAGGGCGCGGGCGGCTTCAATAAAGGCTTTGCCGCGCATGAGCATGTGGCGGACGTCTGGGTGGACGATGATGGGGTCGGCTGATGCGTCTGGGTCGGCAGGACCCGTGAGGGCGCGGCCTTGGCGGCGGTCTTTGGCGTAGGCGGCGGCATTTTGGTAGGCGGCTTCGGCGATGGCGAGGCCTTGGGCGCCTACGCCGAGGCGAGCGGCGTTCATCATGGTGAACATGGCTTTCAGGCCTTTCATCTCTTCGCCAAGGAGATAGCCGGTGGCGGCGTCATAGTTCATGACGCAGGTGCTGTTGGCGTGGATGCCCATTTTATGTTCGAGCGAGCCGCAGGAGACGTGGTTGCGGGGGCCGAGGCTGCCGTCAGGGTTTACGAGGAATTTGGGGACGATGAAGAGGCTGATGCCTTTTACGGTGTCTGGCGCGCCTTCGGTTTTGGCGAGGACGAGGTGGACGATGTTTTCGGCCAGGTCATGTTCGCCGGCGGAGATGAAGATTTTGGTGCCGGTGATGGCGTGGGTGCCATCTGGGTTTTGCGCGGCGCGGGTGCGGATGAGGCCTAGATCGGTGCCGCAATGGGGCTCGGTGAGGTTCATGGTGCCTGTCCAGCGGCCGGCGACCATGGGGGGGAGCCAATGGGCCATTTGTTCGGGCGTGCCGACGGCGGCGATGGCGGACTGCGCGCCTTCGGCGAGGCCGGGGTACATGGCGAAGGCCATGTTGGCGCTGGAGAAATACTCGGTGACGGCCATGCCGAGCACGTGAGGCAAGCCTTGGCCGCCGTATTCGGGGGCGGCGGTGAGCGTACCCCAGCCTTGGCTGACGAATTGATTATAGGCGTCTGGGAAGCCCTTAGGCGTGGTGACTCTGCCATCTGGGTGGCGGGTGCAGCCTTCGATGTCTCCGGGGAGATTTAGGGGGGCGAGGACTTCTGCGGCGAAGCGGCCGCCGGCTTCAAGGATGGCGGCTATGGTATCGGGGGTAGCGTCTGTGAAGCCGGGGAGGCTGGCGTACTGGTTTAAGTTCAGGACGGCGGACAGGATGAACTGGGTGTCTTTGACAGGGGCGGTGTAGAGGGGCATTCGCGCTCTCCCGGGCCGGGTTTTTGGCTGCTGATCAATCTAATATCAGGGCGGCGGCGGCAATGTGCAAGGCGCTGCGTGGCGGATCAGTGCTGCGGCGGGGGCCTTTTTGCCAGCGGGTCGTCAGTCATGCGCCAGCTCCCCGGCTTTGCCGACTTTTCGGTAAAAGCAGCTGCGTGTCCCGGTGTGGCAGGCGGGGCCGGCGGGATTGACCTTCAGCCATAGCGCGTCTTGATCACAGTCTATGCGCATTTCGACTATTTTCTGGGTGTGGCCTGAGGTGGCGCCTTTGTGCCAGAGTTCGGCGCGGGAGCGGCTCCAGTAATGGGCTTCACCGGTGGCGAGGGTGGCGGCCAGGGCTTCTTTGTTCATATGGGCGACCATCAGCAGCTCGCCAGTGGCGGCATCGGTGGCGATTGCGGTGATCAGGCCGCTGCTATCCCACTTGGGATCGAGCTGGGTGCTGGTCTCTCTTGCTGACATATGACATTTCCATGACGCTAAGGGGGCGACAAACATCGCATCCGTGCCTATATGGCGGCTCTACGCGGCGCTGGCGAGACACCATGATCCCTGATGACTCCATGATTGTTACCGATCCCTTTGATGGGGACCATTTGCATGAAGAATGCGGGGTGTTTGGCGTGTGGGGGGCTACGGGCGCTGCTGCCGTTACGGCGCTTGGGCTGCATGCCTTGCAGCACCGGGGGCAGGAAGCCGCTGGAATCACCACCTTTGATGGCGCGAATTTTCATACGCACCGGGCGATGGGGCATGTGGCGGGGAATTTTGATTCAGATGAGCTGATTAAGCGGTTGAAGGGCGATGTTGCCATTGGCCATAATCGCTATTCGACCGCTGGGGAGACGGCGCTCAGGAATGTGCAGCCGCTCTATGCGGACCTTTCTACCGGCGGCTTTGCGATTGCGCATAATGGTAATATTTCCAATGCCTTGACCCTGAAGCGTGAATTGGTGCGGCGCGGGGCTATCTTCCAGTCTACCTCTGATACCGAGGTGATTATTCATCTGGTGGCGACGTCTTCATATCGGACGTTGCTGGACCGGTTTATTGATGCCTTGAAGCGGGTGGAGGGGGCTTATTCGCTCATTTGTCTCACCTCTGAGGGGATGCTGGCGTGCCGGGATCCGCTGGGCATACGGCCCTTAGTGCTGGGGCGGCTGGGGGATTCATATATTCTGGCCTCTGAAACTGTGGCGCTTGATGTGGTGGGGGCGACGTTTTTGCGGGCTGTGGAGCCGGGCGAGTTGATTATTTTGTCTTCCAAGGGCTTGCGGTCCATCCGGCCGTTTACGGAGCAGCGGCCTCGGCCTTGTGTTTTTGAGCATGTGTATTTCTCTCGGCCCGATTCGATGGTGGACGGCTCCAGCGTATATGAAGTGCGCAAAGCCATTGGCGCGGAGCTTTCACGCGAGAGTCCTGTAGACGCGGATATGGTGGTGCCGGTGCCTGATAGCGGCACGCCAGCGGCGATAGGCTATGCGCAAGCCTCGGGCCTGCCGTTCGAACTGGGCATCATCCGCTCGCATTATGTGGGGCGCACGTTCATTCAGCCCGGCGACCAGATCAGGAATCTGGGTGTGAAGCTAAAGCACAATGCCAATCGCGCCCTGATCAAGGGCAAGCGGATTGTGCTTATTGATGATTCGATTGTGCGCGGCACCACCTCTTTGAAGATTGTGCAGATGCTGCGCGAAGCCGGCGCTGAGGAAGTGCATATGCGCATCGCCAGCCCGCCAACGGCGCATAGCTGCTTCTATGGGGTGGATACGCCGGAGCGCTCCAAACTGTTGGCGGCGCAGATGAGCGTGGAACGGATGCGCGACTATATCAAAGTGGACAGCCTGGCCTTTCTTACCATCGATGGCCTCTACCGCGCGGTAGGCGAAAGTGACCGCAACAATGACGCCCCGCAGTTTTGCGATGCCTGTTTCACCGGCGATTATCCTACCCGCCTCACCGATCAGGAAGACAGTGAAACCCCTGACCAGCTGAGCCTGTTAGCCGAGCGTGTAATCTGATGACCGATGACCTGACCCAAAAACCGCTGGCACTGGTGACGGGGGCGAGCGGCGGCATTGGCGGGGCGACCGCCAAGGCGCTGGCAGCGGCGGGCTATCATGTGATTTTGACCGGCCGCAAGGACAAAGCGCTGGAAGCTGTGGATGATGTTATCGCGGCGGCGGGCGGCTCGGCCACCATTGCGCCTTTTGATCTGACCGATGGCGACGCGATAGACCGGCTGGCCAGTGCGCTGGCCAATCGTTGGGGGCGGCTGGATGTGCTCGTATTGAACGCAGCTGCTTTGGGCACGCTGGCGCCGCTGCCGCATATTGACCCCAAGGAATGGGATCAGGTGATCGCCACCAACCTCACCGCGAATTGGCGGCTGCTGCGCGCCCTTGATCCGTTGCTGCGCCAAGCCGGCGCCGGCAAGGTGATTGCGCTAACCTCCTCAGTGGGCAGCCAGCCCCGGGCGTATTGGGGCGCTTATGCGGCCAGCAAGGCAGCGCTCGAAAATCTGGTGACGACCTATGGGCTGGAAGTCGGCAATGTTAGCGCTGTGACCACCAAGATCATCGATCCCGGCGCGACCCGCACCGCCATGCGCGCGGCGGCTTATCCTGGCGAAAGCCCCAGCAACGTAAAACCGCCAGAATCTGTCGCGGAACAGATTCTGGCGGCTTTAAAAACCAGTTAAGATTTAAATATTAAGCGACGACGCTGGCCGAACGGCGGCGGCGGCGCATGGTAGCGCCAACCAGACCAAAGCCTGCAATCAGCAGCGCCCAGCTCTCTGGCTCAGGCACAACAGCGGGAGGCACGCCTTCGGTGATCACACGAAACGTATCTCCGGGTGAGCGTGCCCGTAGGCTGAAGGTGACGGTGTTGCCTATGAAACTTACAACGTCGCTACCAGCCTCAAGACCAGCTTCAAACGGATTGAGGTAAGACACTTGGGAGAGACCAAGATAATCGGAAGCACTTAGATTAGCCGTTGTGAAAATAAGGCCCAGGATAGGCGTTGAGAAGGATACAGTGCCTACAACGGTTTCCAAATTCAACGGATCATAAACCACGTTGTGGCTGCTGATGAGCGTACCCGCAGCAATCATGCCGTTTGAATCAGTTGTGAGGGCCGATAGCAACGTGAAATTCTGCTGCTCGCTGAAAGCCCGCACATTATTATCATTAAAATCATTGTTGCCGACCGTGTAACCCAACGGCACTGGATCAATAATCTGGAATGTGCCACCGGCTGTGAAGGACGAACCGCCCGTGAGCGCGCCGCCGGTTACGACTGCCGAAGCCGGCGCGGCAGCTACGAGGCCAGCCATGGAAGCAAGGGCAAGGATGTTGCGATTGGTCATGAATAGTCCCCTAAAACGCAGTTACAATTGGAATTATATCCATATTGATACTGTTTGCCGCGCTAGCCCGTCTTATTCACCGGACCGGGTTTATCGGGGTGGCGAACGTAGCTTAACTCTCTGATCTGATGTAGAGAATGGGTGTCGACGCCATTCTATTCATCCGGACAGAAAGTGCCA
>Ga0105050_10001240_pt1 | contig 38554 bp, 25 predicted proteins | sample FRY01_FD_78088 | JGI IMG/M metagenome (GOLD analysis project Ga0105050, IMG submission 78088) | Freshwater microbial communities from Lake Fryxell liftoff mats and glacier meltwater in Antarctica - FRY-01 | ecosystem: Environmental > Aquatic > Freshwater > Ice > Glacier meltwater ...
CCAGATGTTCGCCTGCCTTCAGTAGCGGGAGCCGCGAAGGCTATCGGCATTTTGCCGACGGCGCGAGCACGAGGCCGAAGTGGGGCAACGTTTGCATGGAGATGCAGAGATCGCGGCGAGGAAACTCGCGGGATCGCTCGCTAACATTCGCGACGACCGGACGGCATTGAGGCCAGGCAATCGAACCATGCGGTTGCGGAAGCTCGTTGGCATGCATCAAGCCAAGTATTCGGGCCGTGATCCCGGCATCAACAATGGCTCGATGCGCATTGGCCACCGTCGGAACACCCAGCGCGTGTGCGACGGTTGCAAGTTTGGCATCCGCAGCAACTCGCTTACTGCGAGCCATCTGCATGGTACAGATCTGGCCAAATGACTGCGGCATGCCAACACCACAGGTTCGCAATTCGGCCTGCAGGAAGCCGAGATCAAAAGGCGTGTTGTGAGCGACAAGATGAGTCACTCCGGCGAGGCAGTTCATTAGGCTCGGCAACAGCTCCTCAAAAGTCGGCGCCTTCCGAACCGCGGCATCGGAAATCCCATGAATCCGTGACACCTGCGCTGGAATCGACCGTTGCGGATACACAAGCGAATCAAACATTCGCACGACACGAAATCGCTCATCCAGAACAATCAATCCAATTTCCACCACGCGCTCGCCGCGGGCGGGTGACAATCCTGTTGTTTCGAAATCAAGAACCGCAAACAAGGTCACGACAAAAGCCTCACCAGTATTTTCAAAATGCTGCAGAAAGAAATTTGATTCGCATCAAGCCAGGAAAACAGCAGAAAAATGGGCTAAGTTGCAATCGAACGCATCACCCGGCAGCCGCTACTCTGCAAACTCCCACGCCGTTTTGTAACTGCCGGTTCCTTCAATCCATGCCAGAAGCGACTTGAAGAAATCGTTCGTCCCCAGCGTCGCACTGTCACCCACAATGATGAGTTTGCGTTTTGCTCGAGTCAGCGCCACATTCATCCTGCGGGCATCCGACAGAAAACCGATTTCACCGATGTCATTCGACCGAACCAGGGACATAACAACCGCTTCTTTTTCGCGCCCCTGAAAACCGTCGACCGTATCAATTTCCAGCTTGTCATAAATGGCGTGTTCACGCAGCCAGCGAACCTGGGCCGCATACGGGGCGATCACTGCAATGTCTGACGGATTCAGACCAGCCTCACAAAGGGCGTTAACCTGCTTCAGGACAAGCTCACCTTCCTGCGGATTTCGTTTACTCAGACCATCCGGTTCAATCTCTTCCTGCCAGCCTGTTCCTGCCGTATCGATGAACGTCACGGGCTCGTCAGTCACGCGCTCGCTGTGAAACCGAGGCAGATCTGAAAGGACGTGGTCTCGAACAGAATCATCGGCGGTCAGAGTGTTCCTGTAAAAATGCTCCGACGAGAAGGCCATAATCTTCTCATTCATTCGATACTGGACGGTCAGCTGATGAGTCACCTGGTCACCATAGTGATTAACAAGCCGCTCCATCATGCTGACAGCAAAGCCTTCGCGTTTCGCTTCGTCCGAAAGAATGGTCGGCGGCAGCTGCAAATGATCGCCCGCCAGAATAATTCGGTTGGCCTTTTTCATGGGCACCCAGCAGCCGGGCTCGACACTTTGACAAGCTTCGTCGATGACAAGCACATCGAATCGGAGATCGTCCAGAATCGAATCATCAAAAGTCGTGGTCGCACAAACAACTCGCGCATCCTTCAGCACTTCAATGACGGCCTGCTTTTCAATGATCCTTGCCTGTCGCTTCAGTTCACGCGCTTCCTGACGCTGCTGGCCTCGGAAACCAGGTGCCGGACGGCCTCGAGTATACTTCGTCGCCTTGCGTTCGATCTGCTCGGCCTCGCGCATCATCTGATGCACAATCATCATGGACTCATGTCGCCCCACCAGCACGTCCAGCGTATTCTGACGCAGATCTTCGGTGACTCGTGCCGGATGCCCGAGCCGCACAGCGGGTTCACCAATCGCCAGCAAACGTTCCAGCAGATTGTCGACAGCCGTGTTGCTCGGCGCACAGGCGAGAACTCGTTCTCCCCGAGCCACCAGCAACCGAATAACTTCGACAACGGTGGTCGTCTTACCGGTGCCCGGAGGTCCGTGAATAATGGCCAGATCATTGGCGGCCAGAGCATGGCGAATTGCCTGATGCTGGGAAGGATTCAGCCGCTGAGAAATCTCCGTCGGGATTTTTACGTTCTTCTGAAACGTCGGCTCCCGTTCGCCCAGCAGCATGTCTCGCAACTGCCCGAGTCGCCCGGAAGCATTTGCCGCGACCTGCAGTGCACTGGCCTGACGCTTGCGAGACACTTCATCCGGTGATAAATCGAGTCGAAATCGGTCTCCGGCCGGCCAGTCATCAACAGCGACCTCAAGCGTATCGTTTCGCTTCGCGCTGACGACTCCCTGAAGAGATTCGCTGCTGTCATCGCCATTGTCTGAAAGCAAAATCGGACTGCCGACTTTGAAGCGGTGCCACGGCAGACGGTCGGGTGAGCGGCGTTTGGCAAGAGTGATCAGGTACCGACCGCCAAGGCCGGTCGTATGACTGCGTACAACCATGTCCAGCAATGTTTCACCGGTTCTCTCGGCCTCCTCGGAGGATTGGATTTTGCGGCGCTGAGCCAGCCGTTGCCGTTCGGCTTCACCTTCCATCTCCAGCCAGCGATGAAGGTTGGAAAAGTGCTTATCCGCTCGCAGCGGGCGTGAACGAAGAGTCATGAACAACCAGAATTCGTCTCAATAGACACAAAGACCAATGGCCTTCGCAAAGGCCGCATGAATCAGCACACGACGTCAGCGAGATTGCCTCAGCCCGTTGCGGATTCACGGGGTTTGGCCCCCCGGGACTGAGGAGGAAGGTTTCAAGTTCCCTGCATTCGCGTCCCGGAAGTTGGCTTCACCCCATCAAAGTCACTATTTTTTCTTCGGGCGGAACGTATGCGTCGGCTGGCCAAAGATGCCTTCCGCTGCTTCCATCAATGTTTCCGACAATGTTGGATGAGCATGAATTGTGTCGGCGAGATCTCGCGCTGTCGCGCCCATCTCGATAGCCAGCGTTGCTTCGGCAATCATTTCCCCTGCACCCGGGCCCACGATACCGACGCCCAGAACTCGCTGCTTGAGCGGTTCCACGATAATCTTGGTGATGCCTTCCGTGCGAGCCAGCGACTGAGCACGTCCCGACGCGGCCCATGGAAATCGATGCACGAGAACTTCTTTTCCCTGCGCCTTTGCTTCGGCCTCCGTGATGCCGACCCAGGCAAGTTCCGGGTCTGTAAATACAACCGCCGGAATCGCGATGTTGTCAAATTCCACCGGTTCGCCCAGCAATGTTTCAGCAGCGATTTTCGCTTCGCGAGTCGCCTTGTGAGCCAGCATTGGTTCGCCAGCCACGTCGCCAATGGCCATCAATTTTGAATCGGCCGTGCGCTGATTCTTGTCGATCTTGATGAAGCCCTTTTCGTCAATCTGGACTCCGGTCTTTTCAAGACCAAGTCCTCGACTGTTCGGACGCCGACCGACTGAAACGAGAACGCGATCGAACACCTGTCGAGATTCGACGCCTTCTCCTTCCAGACTAGCCACAATCCCTTCAGCCGTTGGCTCCAGTTTTGCCACCTTCGTATTTAGATGTATGGACGAGAACTGATGGGCGAGTCGCTTTTGCAGAGGAGTTACGAGATCGCGATCGGCGCCTGGCAGAAGTCCTCCGGTCATTTCGACGACGGTGACCGCTGAACCCAGAGCTGCATAGACCGATCCCATTTCCAGTCCGATGTAGCCGCCGCCAATAATCAACAGTCGCTTCGGGATATCCTTCAGTTCCAGCGCCCCGGTGGAGTCCATGATTCGATCGTCGCCAAGAGCAAACATTGGCGGCATCGCTGGCTGCGATCCGGTGGCGATAATGCAATGATCAAAGCTGATCGTCTTTGTGGTCCCGTCTGGGGTTTTCACTTCCAGAGTATCGCTGCTTACAAAGGTGCCGCGAGCTTTGACCAGTTCAACGCCGCGCGCTTTGCAAAGCCCTTCGATTCCGCCGGACAGGTTTCCAATGACGTTATTCTTGAACGTTCGCAGCTTGTCGAGATCGATGACAGGTTTCGAAAATGTCACGCCGCATTCTTCGGATTCCGCTGCTTCATTGATCAGCTTGGCCACATGCAGCAGGGCCTTGGAGGGAATACAGCCGCGATTCAGACATACGCCACCCGGTTTAACGCCTTCGTCGATCAGCACGACCTTCATGCCATGGTCGGCCGCGGCAAACGCCGCCGGATACCCGCCAGGACCGCCACCCAGAACCACCAATTGTGCGTGTTGATCAGCCATTGAACCAAAATGCTCCGGAAGAGGAGTGAGATGCCCGTTAAGTCGGGAACTGTAACGGAGATCGGGGTAATTTTCAAAATGCACCGGGTAATTCGCCCAGGCGGGTGGTTGATTTCATGGCAGAACTACGCGCAAACGAATAAGGGGCACTGTCAGTGACAGTGCCCCTTGAGGTCGAAATTCTGCAGGCGATCCGCCGGTTTTTTACACTTCAAAAGTTTCACCGTTGCCTGGCAGCGGTTTTCCAATTACTGAAGTTCTGTTGTCAACCAGCCATCGGCAAGATGGATATGAGTCACGGTCACAGGCAGAGTCTTATCGCCGGCAGCCTGCAGATCCACAGTTGGGCTCAGTTCCTTTCGAACAATTCGCTTCGCAAGGACTCGCTTGATCTGAACTGAACGTGTTGGCCGTCCGGTTACCGCGATGTTACCTGGGTCCATGATGATCTTGCCGTTCTCAAGAGTCATCGAGATCGGAATCGTAACGGTCTCTTCAGGAATCTCTTCTTTGCCTTCCTGACGAATACCCGTTCGCAGCGACAGAATGATCTGGCCGTTATCGAACCGAACGCGAATTGGATCACTCTTGCTGAACAGGAAAATGGTTGGTGGTTCATCAGCTTCGCCTTCGACAACAGCAGCAGGCTCACCGTTTGTCAGCTTGATTTCACGCTGAAACAGATCGCTCAGGGCCACTTCCAGCTCACGAACAAAGTCCTTCTCCGGAATATCGCGGCCCTGAAATCCCAGCGCATCAATCGCATTGTTCAACGCAGACTCGTGAATCTGAGCCGCAGCGCCGCGGGCCATCAAAGCGGCTGGTGGCTGGATCGAACCGCCCAAACGTGAAATTCCCAGCGTACGAGTACTGACGGCGATATGAGTGTTGCTGGAACGAGCACTCGTGCTGTCCGGTGCAACACCACGGCGGTCCAGTGAACTCAGCATTTTGTTAAGCGTGTCGTTGCCGGTTGCAAACTGCTGATCCGTTTCTGACTGAAACTTTGGCAACGCCTCGTCGCGCAGACGTCCTGCCGTCAATGCTTCGGCCTGAGGCTTGGATTCAGCGATTTTCTGAGACGCCATGCGACGAACGATCCCGCGGACGATCGGAATTCCGTCGTATTTGGTCGCCAGTCCGACAGTCCGGCTGTTGGTGTCGACGTTGAAGTTCGCTGGAGTAGCACTCACATGACGCCCGTCGAAATAGACCGAACGGTTCATCCAGAAATAGTGATTTCCACTGGTCCAGACCGTCGCAGGGCTTTTCTGAGCCTTCGTGTTTGACTGGGTATTGCCGTTAACGTTCACATCAAAGCGAGCGGTTGTTGCCGACGGCCGAATATCGGCACGGACATCCACATTCGTTGTCTGTGACCCGGTCACCCACGCGCCCATAATGCAGTCTGCGATACATCCGCTTTCGGATCGGTAATCCGAAATCAGACGCGACAGAAGCTCTTCGGAAACTGTGAAATGCACATTGTGGTTGAAGTAGTGTTCATTCACGACCGGCCGCAGCTGGTCGGCCGCTGCTGGAAAGCGACTGCGTAGAGAACGCCATTCGGTGCGAGCCTTTTCAGCGTCCGTGGCCAGTGAAGATTTTTCATAGGACAGCAGAGCGCTGACCAGGGAGTTGATTCGAGAATTCATGCCGTCGCGAGCGGCTGCTTCGTCCGTCCCGTAAGCACCCGCAGCCACTGCGGTCTCCAGGGCTGCCTTCAGATTCTGCAGTGCAGGACGACTGAGAAAGACGATCTGAGCATTGTTCATCTCTTTCGATGACGTCAGATTTTTGATCGCCTGCTCCATAGTGGCCGCCACAACATTGCCGCCACGCAGATCCGCAAGATGCAGATATTCAACCCAGCCACTACCGTTGCTCATGGCATTCAGCATGGACTCGGCGTTGATCACGGCTTCAGCAAGCTGTCCCAATTGCAGATCAGAAACGGGAGCCACATTCATCACCTGACTGGCACGAACCGCGGCAACAACCAGAGCCGTACGACGCAGCAGATGACGTTTCAGTACGTCGCGTTGCGGGGTACTTGAGTCCATCGAGCGTGCAATATTTTCAACTTCTGTTCCAGCAGCCGTTCGCTCTTCCGCCGACTTGCTGGAATCGAAAAGGATCGCCAGATTGGGGCTCAGCCCTTCTGAGAGGGCGCCGTCGACGCTCTCCAGCGATTCATCATTAAGATCGTCAGGTACTGCAAGACCCTGGTCCGGAGCTGCAGCCGGAGTCTCGTCCTGATGAGCCCGCAATGAGGTGCCGGTTGAGGCCGCCGCCATAAGCATCGCTGCTGACAACGACAGAACACCAAGCGATCGACGAACCGAACGCCTGCGTAATGTTGAGAACATATTGACAATCCTTCTCTTACCTGTCTGCAGCCGCAATCTGCCGACAATACGCTTCTACGTATCGTCTCAGACATATCTCAGATCGCGAATTTGCAGAGCAACAATGAAACTCCATATAACCACGCATCTTCTCATTGCTGCCGCAGAATTCCCATTCTTCCCACGCATTTTTTTTTCACAATTCGCTTCAATGGGTACATCTCCCCTCAGTCCCGCAGAGCGACCGGGGCGCACGAGCAACGACGTTCAGTTCCACAAAATTTTCCTCCGGACGCGTCGCGGGAATTGGACGCTGGATCTCAGGCCGAGTGATCTGAATCCCCGCGGGTGCCTCAATTCCCAGCTGAACGCGGTTTGTTCCAACGCTCAAAACGGTGATGCGAATGTTCAAATCGGGGATCAGGATCTGCTGCTGCAGTTTGCGTGAAAGAACCAACATGACCGACTCCATTCCTGTCTAAAGACGAAACGAAAACCAAAACGACCTGCCAGGTTAGCAATTGACAGTTGCTGGCAACTGTCAACACGCTGGCGATAAAGGAAGCGGAGAACCATTCTCCGCTGCTGATATTTAACGTTCAATTAGGCCCGTCGCCGCGTGCCACAAAGCCACATTCAACGCAAGCGCACCACGAAATCTGCCGAACTGCTTCGATGTCTCAGCAGTACTTACCAAACGGCCAGTTTCTCGCTTCCGACAAGCACTCTGAGCTTTCTAGTTCATTGCAAGAGCTGTCTTCCCGCGAAACAGGCCGCCTTTCAGAACAAATGTTTCTGGCCAATGTACGCATCGTGGCCGGCGTAGAGATCGCGTGTTCCATCGGGGATGTAGATGACACCGAGACGATGAAGTCGCACGGTCAGATTGGAGATCGTCACCTGAGCTTTTTCCGCAAGCTCATAAAGTGCGGGCCATGAGGTCACATCAAGATCCCGCACGGCCGTCTTGATCAGCCAGTCCGGCATGAGCATCGACGACTGATATCGATCCACGGCACTGCGTACTTCCGGTGAATCCTGGCCAGCAGTCAACTCTCGATAAAGTTCAAAATAGCGATCATCGTAGGCAGCTCGGTTAAGCACCTCGACGAGCACATTTCGATCGGCCGCCTGTCGCCGAACCACACTCGTCTGCAATTCAAAGCCCGGTAAGCGTGGATGATGCAGACTTGTGCGGTCAATATCGATGTCCCAGTGTCCGGCTTCATGCCCAATCGTACTTCGTTCCAGACCGGGCTTCTTCTGAAACAAGTCCAGATACCTGCTGTTGAGGACGATGCGTTTTTCTTCCGGTATTAATCCGGCGAGGATCTGTTCTCCCGGTTGCTCTTCGATCTCAACCCAGTCAAAGTCGAGCCCCAGAATGCGTTCGACGATCTTTTCGATCGGAACCGGAAACATCACTGGTTCCCCGGTAAGTTGCTCATACTGACGGATGCGCATGGCCGTTACGGCGTCGATTGAACGAGTTCTCATGTTTGTTAGATCATGACGGCGCATCAGCCACACTCCATGCGATGAAAGTAACTCTTCATTGAGTTATCTGCCGAATCGAAAACGCTTCAGTCTACGGCTCACATACTTCGGGATCGTCGAGCCTGCTGTTCGAGCTGTCCTACGAGGTCTTCCAGATCAGCGTCTGATAAGTTGAGAAGCTTTCGAAAAACCCCTGGTTGAGACAGAATTCTGTCGCGGTATGAATCCGGAATTCGCCGTGCTAACAGCAATAATTCATCAGGATCAGCATCCAGTGCTTTGGCAATTCGCTGCAGCGTTTCTTCCCGCGGCGTTTGCTCATCATCCAGTCGGTCATTTTCGACACGGCTGAGATACGTAAAATTAATGCCAACTTTGTCGGCGAGTTCTCGTTGAGTCAGATTGCGGCTTTTGCGAATCTCACGGATCCGCTGTCCGATCGTGGTCATGATTTCGCTCCTTCGATTCACTGATGGAGCCCTGAATTCCTCAGGGGCTGACGATCAATGGCAGTCACGTTGTCGCGGAACGCGACAAGCGTTTCGGTTTTCTGCTTGGTAAGCTAACTTCCGAAAGCCTTGCCGGCTTCCGCTACGACGGTTCTCATTCAAAGTGAGTGCCATTGGGCTGACGGCCAGAGGATAGGCGTGTTGCTGTCAGCTGTCAACATGAGCCGCAAAAAAGTTTTCAACCTTGCTGCGAACGTGATCTTCGCTCGCGAGAGTTCTATACTCATTCTCAACGTCGTTGATCATTGCTTCGGAAATGGAAACGAAGAGCAACGACGCCTGCCCGCGCTGCGTGCCTTAAAAGATGACTCGGAGATGCTCCCGATGTTGCGATTTGCTACTGCAATCCTCTGCTGCCTTTTCTGCGTCGGGTTGATGAATGCCGACGAACCGCCTGCTGTTGAGAAGGCTGTCGATGCGAACCGCCTTAAGTATATTGACGAATTCGACCCGTGGTATACAGACGAAGATTTTCCCAAGCTGATCACACCGCAATGGGTTGTGGAAGAACAAAAAGCACACGGAGGGCTGACGCCCAACCGCTCGCCGGAGTACGCCGCCGTCCCAATTGGCGCGGCGGTCGTTGACATCACGCCAGACTATCCCGTGCGCCTCACCGGCTACGGCAATCGCCTCAAAGAATCCGAGGGCGTGGCAGTGAAAATTCACGCGCGGGCGATGGTGATCGGTTCTGCAGGCGATGAAACGGGAACGGAAGACACACGGAGGGCTGACGCCCAGCCGCTCGCCGTTTTGATTACCGTCGACAACTGCGGCGTGCCACTCGAAATGACGGAGGCGGTGTTTGAACGTGTCGCGGCCAAACACAACATTCCACGCGAACGCTTTGCGATTTCATCAACGCACACGCACTCCGGCCCGTGGCTGCGTGGCTTCGCGCCGAACATTTTTGCGGAAATTCCAGAAGACCATGCGACCCATCTGGCTCAGTACGAAAAAGAGCTGACGGACAAGCTGGTGGACGTCGTTGAAAAGGCCATCGCCAGCCAACGACTCGGACATTTGTCCTCTGGGTTCGGAGAAGCCGGCTTCGCGATGAATCGTCGAGCCCTCACCAACGGCAAGTGGTCGGGCTTCGGCGAAGTGCCTGATGGACCGACCGACAAGCGAGTCCCCGTGCTGGCAGCTCATGACAGCGACGGAAAACTCATCGCTGTGCTCGCCAATTATGCGTGTCATTGCACGACGGAGACAGGTGAGTTCAATCAGATCAGCGGCGACTGGGCCGGTTTCGCGGCGGATATGCTGGAAGCCGATCATCCCGGCGCGGTGGCTCTGATTGCCATCGGCTGCGGAGCCGATGCGAATCCATCGCCACGAGGAACTCATGAACAGGCGAAGGTGCATGGAAGAACGATTGCGGATGAAGTGAAACGTGTTTTGGCGAGCGGGGTGGCGTCAGCCCTCCGTGTCGACGCCCCTGACAACACGGAAAGCGGTGAGCGAAAGGCGGAACAAAATAACGGTGCCGGAGACGCTGCGGCAAATGAAGCTGCACCCAGCGCGTCAAGCCCCCTCATCCGGCCTGCGGCCACCTTCTCCCCCGATCTCGGGGGAGAAGGGACGCTGCGACGCATCAATCCGAGAATCCTCTGCAACATGGCTCGCATTGCTCTGCCGCTCGGGCCGTTGCCGTCTCGAGAAGCCTGGGAGCAGCAGGCCAAAGAAGTCGGCGTCACGGGTTCGCGGGCTCGCTACTTTTTGAAAATGCTCGACGACGGCAAAGAGATCCCCACGACGATTCCCAACTATCCGATTCAAACATGGTGCTTCGGCAGCGACCTGGCGATGGTGTTTCTGGGCGGTGAAGTCGTGGTGGATTATTCGATCCGCATGAACGAAAGTTTCGACAGCGATCGACTATGGGTCAACGCGTACTCGAATGACGTTCCTTGTTACATTGCATCAGCTCGAGTCCTCCGCGAAGGCGGTTACGAGTGCGATTCGTCGATGCTGTATTATCGCCGACCGACTCGCCTGGCTCCCGAAGCCGAAGACGTTCTCTGCGACGCCGTGCAGAAACTGATGCCGCATCAGTTCTATTCGGAAAAACTTCAGGAGGATTTTCCAGCTCCGAAGTCGCCGGAGGAATCTCTGAAGGCGATGACGACGAAACCCGATCTTCGCATTGTCCTCGCAGCATCGGAACCGCTGATTCGCGATCCGGTTGCGTTTGACTGGGATGAACGAGGTCGGTTGTGGGTTGTGGAGATGGGCGATTATCCAAAAGGGGATTCTTCGGCGAGCGGCAGGGCGTCAGCCCTCCGTGCCAACGCATCGGAAAACCCTGAATCGCAGAACTCACTCGGAGGGCTGACGTCCAGCGCGTCAAGCCCCCTCATCCGGCCTGCGGCCACCTTCTCCCCCGATCTCGGGAGAGAAGGGACAAAACACGCTGGGCGCGTTCAGATGCTTGAAGATCTCAACCACGACGGCGTCTACGACAAGGCAACGACGTTCCTCGACAACCTTGCGTTCCCCAACGGCATTCATTGCTGGCGAGGTGGTGTGATTGTCACGATGGCGCCGGAGATCTTCTACGCGGAAGACACGGATGGCGATGGCAAGGCCGATGTTCGCGAGACGTTGTATCAGGGTTTCGTCGAAGGCAATCAGCAGCACCGCGTGAATGGGCTGAGATGGGGAATGGATGGCTGGTTGTATCTGGCGAATGGAGATAGCGGGGGAGAGATTGCAGGGACGGGATTTGTTCCGGGGACACCTTTGTCCCCTCTCCCCCGCGCCGGGGGAGAGGGTCAGGGTGAGGGGGCTGCTCCGAATGATCAAAAAACATCCAGCGCGTCAAACCCCCTCATCCGGCCTTCGGCCACCTTCTCCCCCGATCTTGGGGGAGAAGGGACAAACGCCGAACGAGTCTCGCTGCGCGGTCGTGACCTTCGCATCAATCCCGATACGAACGCCCTTGATACCGTGAGCGGCCAAACGCAATTCGGACGTGAACGAGACGACTTTGGCAACTGGTTTGGCAATAATAATTCTAACCCGATCTGGCAGTATGTGCTCGAAGATCGCTATGTCCGACGAAATCCGCATGCCGGGATTTCACAGGTGACGGCTCAGGTGGCGGTGGTTCCCGGAGCTGCTCCGGTTTATCCCACAAGTCGCACATTGGCTCGATTCAATGACTTTGCATTTGCGAATCGATTCACGTCGGCCTGCAGCACGATGATCTATCGCGACAACTATCTCGGCGAACAGTATTACGGCAACGCATTCACATCTGAGCCCGTGCATAATCTTGTCTCGCGGCTGGTGATGACTCGCGATGGTTACGGTTTCAAAGGTGAACGAGCGGCCGATGAGCAGCAGTCGGAGTTTCTGGCTTCATCGGACAATTGGTTTCGCCCGACGATGATTCGCACCGGGCCCGACGGAGCCATCTGGGTCGCAGATATGTACCGCGCGGTGATTGAGCATCCGGAATGGATCCCCCCTGAATACCAGCGGAAGATGAACCTGTATGCGGGCAGTGATCGCGGGAGGATCTATCGGATCGTGCCGGCGAGTGAATGTTGTGGTGAAGCTTCGCCGGAGGGTGATGGTTTTCTGGATCAGCCGTGGAATGAGATCCCGCTGGTTCAACTGCGAGAGAAAATCCGAAGTCCGAACGGTTGGTGGCGTGACACAGCTCATCGCATTCTGATGCACCGTATCAAGGAACTGGGAACACGAGATATCGCAGCGCTGGTTCAGTTCGCGACCAGTGATCCGAATGAAGCGGTGGCTCTTCAGGCCGGTTCAATACTGTCGTCGATCTGTGACAATCCCGAGGCTGCACAAGCGAGGGCGGCGAGAGCAGAGGCGATCCCGGTGCTGCTGACTGATGTCCGCCCGGCGACTCGCAAGCTGGGGATTCAATTGCTCGAATCGGCAGTGAAGGAAAGACCTGCCGGTGATTGGATCATGTCGATGCTGGACGGGATCACATCCGACGATGATCGCTCCGTTCGCCTGCAGCTGGCCCTGACTCTGGGAGAAATTGAGCACGAGAAAACTCCTGTGGTCCTGGCCAAGCTTCTGCGTCGTGACTTTGATGACAAGGTCATTCGGGACGCTGTGCTTTCGTCATTGACGACCAAAAATATCGAAGCAATCCTCACGGAGACTGTCAACCTGTCGCCGGAAGATCCAAATGAACGACTCGTCGGACAGCTCCTCGCACAAGCCGCCGCAATGGATCGACAGGAAGCGATTGCACGGCCGCTGCTGGCGATGACAGCAGCCCTGAAGGCCGATGCCTCAGCATCGCGAATTGATGCACTGGCGACCACGGTTTCGAATGTGCTCAGCGGTAACGTGGCGAAGACACTGCGGGAGGATTCTAAATTTGTCAAAGCCATGACCGGTGCAACTGGGATCGCTCGTGAAATTGCTCGTGATGAAGCTGCCGATGTTGATCGTCGAGCAGCCGCGATTCGATTTGTCGGCGTTTCCGGAGTGGTCAGGCAGAACAGAGCTTTGGATCTTTTTGAGTTCCTGACGCCTCAAACTCCGTTGCCGATTCAACTGGCGGCCGTGCAGGCGATGGGACGTGATCTCAGTCAGCCGATCATGCAGCAGACGGTGGAAAAATGGAAAGGTCTCGATCCAACCGTGCGAGCAGAAGCAATGGCGAACATATTAAACCGCGAGTTCTCCATCGGTCATCTGCTGGATCGAATTGAGGCAGGAGATTTATCGGCGAATGCCCTCGATGCTTCTCAACGAGATCGCCTGATTAATCACAGCAACGGGAAGATTTCTGAGCGGGCTCGCAAGGTACTGGGCGAAGAAACACCGTCGCCTCGAGCCGCTGTCGTTGAAGATTTCAAAGCTCAGATTTCCAATTTGAAATTTGAGATTTTAAAGGAAGAGCAGACAGCAGCAGGAAAGCTGGTGTTTGAAAAACGTTGTGCAACCTGTCATCGACTGCAGGATATTGGCAAAGAAGTCGGAGCTGACCTGGCGGCGTTGAAGGATCGTTCAACGGATGCGTTACTGACCGCCATTCTGGATCCGAACAAAGCCGTGGAATCCAAATTCCTCGTGTACACAGTCGTCACGAAAGACGGGCTGCAGCATTCAGGGATGCTGAAAGGCGAAACGGGCGGAAGTCTGACTTTGGTTGGCAACGATGGAAAGGAAATCACCATTGTGCGAGCTGACATTGAGGAGCTAGTCGGATCCCAACGATCGCTGATGCCCGAAGGTCTGGAGAAAGACTTGTCGGCTCAGGATCTGTCGCACGTCATCAGCTTCGTGCAGTCGACTGGAACGCCGTGGAAGAGGTTTGACGGGAACGCTCCGAAGTTTGTGGCGGCAAACGAGGACGGCACGGTGACTCTTCCGGCATCGGCGGCTGAGATTTTCGGTCCAAGCCTTATCTTCGAAGAAAAGTACGGCAATCTCGGCTACTGGACGTCAGCGGACGACTACGCCAAATGGACGTTTGAAGTTCCGAGGTCCGGACACTGGACGGTGGAGTTTGACTTTGCGTGCGATGACAGCAACGCTGGCAGTTTGATCAAGTTCTCCACCGGCAATCGCATGCTCACCGCGCGAGTCCCCGGCAGCGGTTCCTGGGATAACTACCAAACGTGGCAAGCCGGCACGATCGATCTGCATCGAGGTCGCGGCCAACTGATCATCACCGCACCGGAGAAACCCCCGTTCGCGTTAATCGATCTGAGGGCAGTGCGGCTCATCCCGCCGAAGTAACCATCACGATGAACTCGTTGGATGTCGCTTAATCGGATTGGTAATCGGCCTCTCGGGTCTCGCCTCGCAGGCAGGCGAGAGGCTACTGCTCGAGTTTACCAATTAGCCGGAACGCGCTAGTGGTCTGTCACGCGTTAAATTTAGGGTTGAGCATTGCTTGTACGACGGACTTCCAGTCCGTCGGCGGTAACCTTTGTCGACGGACTGGAAGTCCGTCGTACCCTAAAATTTAGCTATGACAGACCACTAGCCCGGTTTCACTCGAGAAAACTGGGGGTTATCGCCCACCAAAATCAGAATCTGCCCGTGGAGAATTCCGGCGTATTGTTGGGTTCGAGTGTTGCGATTCCTAATCAGTCCACGACAATGCCGCACGCTGGCAGAGGGACAGGCGTTCGCTGGATCATTCGTGGTTCAGAGGAAAGTCCGGGCTCCACAGGACACGATGGTGGGTAACTCCCACCGTCCGCGAGGATCGGGAAAGTGCAACAGAAAGCAAACCGCCAATCGGAGGATCGTTCGCGGTCCTTTAGAGGTAAGGGTGAAACGGTGCGGTAAGAGCGCACCAGCGGTTCGGGCGACCGAGCCGGCTGGGTAAACCCCATCGGGAGCAAGGCCAAGCAGAAGGGAGGTCGTCTTCGGACGGCCACGAGTCGGTCCGGCTCGTCCCACCTTCGGGTCGGCTGCTGAAGGTGTTGAGTAATCAACATCGTAGAGAAATGAACGCCCTCGACAGAACCCGGCTTATCGTCCCTCTGCCTGCATTAAAAAAGAACAGTGTGATAAATGTCCCCACACCGAAAGGAGTCGATGGTGAAACACGCCATTCTTTCCACCCTTGGTGGTCTCTTGTTTTTATGCGCAACGGCACCCGCTCAACCGCCCGCGACAAAGACAGATTCTGAATCCACTCCATTTTCTATCGTCCTGCTACAGACGGCACTGCCAGAACTGTCCCTGGAACGTTTTGCTGATGTCGTTTCCAAAGCCTGGCCAGCGGACTCGGAACAACGAGTTGTGATCGACACCGCTGATCTGGCGATCCCGGAGAAACGAGACCCAGGATTTTCGGTCGGCGTTTCCGGCGATCTGAATATCTGGGTAACTCTCAGCCCACGACCATTCGTGAAAGCCGCCGATATCGAGCAGGTCAGCGATCTCAGGATTCGAAAGATGCTCAAGGCACATCGAGCATCGATTTCCATTCACGTGGTTTCAAGAAAGCACAGAAAGCTCAATGACGACGAAACGCTGCCAGCAACATTAATTCCTTTGATGACCGAACTCGCGGCGGAATTGGTCGACACAAAGACGCTGGGCATCATCGTCCCCTCGGAAGAAATCCTGTTGCCTCGCGGTGCAGATCTGCAGTCATTGCTGCGAGAGAAGGATCCGATCACAGCCTTGAAAAATGCGGCGAATGTCCCTGTCGTGAACTCCGCGGACGATGACCCACAAATTAAAGCGGCCGTTCAGGAAGCACGCACGACCTGGAATCAGTTCACGAAAGCGTTCGAAAGCCGTGCTCAAAACACCGAGTCATTCAACGTGAAATTTCCATTCAAGTCCAAAGACAAGACGGAATTCATGTGGATCGAAGTCACATCCATCAATGAAAACATGGTTACAGGAAAACTGGGCAATGATCCTGTATGGGCGAAAGATCTGAAGCTTGGCGATGAAGTGAAGATGAAAGTCTCAGAGCTGGCTGATTGGATGTATCTGAAGGATGGCGAAATGGTTGGAGGATTCTCCGTCAAAGTCCTGTTGGAACAGCAGGAAAAGGCAACGCCTCCGGAATCATGCAAATGCAAGTAGGATACGGCGACGAATCCAGCGGAGCGAACTTCCATCGGGCTTAACGTAGGTTAGGCTTCCAGCCTGACATTCATTCCAGAAACCCCACTGGTTGCTGCAGAGCAATGACAGGCTGGAAGCCGATCCCACTTAAATCAACTACCCGCTCGCAGGCGGCGCCCAGTTTGACAATGGTTACAAGCAGTCGTATTATCGGGCGGCGTGCGGACGGAAGTGGGTAAGCATCTTGTTGTCTTTAATCATTGCCTCAATGTCCCACACAGCTCAGGGGACTTCGCCATGCCTTGGCCCAGGTTGCAGAACAGTTTTGGTCTTCCCACGGTTCTGGTGGTTTGCTTCATCGCAGGGTTCGCGAACTGTGTCAGCGGGCAGGAGACTGAGCAGGCGACTCGTCAGTTTGCTGTCGCAGTTGGCTTTCAGAATCAAAAACTGTACGAGCCGGCGATTGAAGAGTGGCAGGGCTTCCTGAAAAAATTTCCGCAGGACCCGCGTGTCGACAAAGCCACGCATTATCTGGGAACCTGTCAACTGCAGGCGAAGCAGTATCCACAGGCCGTTGCGACGTTTGATCAAGTGGTTCAGGGTTATCCCAAATTCACACTTCTCGATCAGACTCTGCTGAATCTTGGCACGGCCTTGTACAGCATTGCTCAGGAATCGAAGAAGCCGGAAGACTATGCAAAGGCAGAGCTGAATTTTGCGCGAGTTCCTAAAGAGTTCCCCAAAAGCGAATTCGTCAGCCGCGCGCTGTTTTATCGCGGTGAAAGTCTTTATCACCAGAACAAGCTGAAAGAAGCGGCCGACAGTTACACGGAACTGGTTCAGCAGTTTCCAAAAGATGAGCTGGTGCCCGATGCGCTGTATGCTCTCGGCGTTTGTCAGGAAACTCAACAGCAACCGGTTGAGGCTCAGAAAACGTTCGCTTCGTTTCAGGCCAGGTTTCCGAAGCATCCGTTGCTTACGGAAGTGCAGATGCGTCAGGCTGAATCTTTGTTTACGGTAAAGAAGTTCGCGGAGGCTCAGGCGCAGTTTGAACGGGTCAGTGCGGCGAAGGAGTTTTCTCTGGCGGATACCGCGATGCTTCGGCAGGCGAGATGTTTGTACGAACTGAATAAGTTTGAGCAGGCTGGAGCAGTCTACTGGAACGTGCCGCGTGAATTCCCAAAGACCAAAAACTACGACAACGCTGTGCTCGCGGGAGCCAAGTGTTATTACCTTGCCGGAAAATACGCTCTGGCGCGATCGGGGCTGGAAAACGTCGCCGCGCGAAATGTTCCGGAAGCGGCCGAAGCCAGTCAGTGGATTGCCAGATCACTGCTGAAGGAAAAGAAACCGGCGGACGCTCTCGCGGTGCTCGATGCTGCGATGGCCAGGCATGCTCAGAGCCCCGCGTTTCCGCAACTAATGCTGGCTCGCATTGATGCGTTGTACGACCTTCCCGAACGGCGAGCGGAAACAGTGGCTTTGTACGGGGAGTTCGCTCAAAAATATCCCAATGAAGAACTCGCTTCCCAGGCTCGCTACATGTCGGCCCTCACGGCTTTGGATCTCGGCGATCATGCCTCAGCAAAGGCGAACAGCAACACATTTTTGCAGCAGTATCCCAACGACAGGCTGGCTCCTGACGTGCAGTTCATCGGCGCAGAATCGAGGCTGTTGCTTCGGGAATTCAGCGATGCCGAACAACTCTATCGGACGTTTCTAAAAACCAGCCCGGCACATCCCAATGCACCGCAGGCCAAAGTACGACTGGGACTCGCACTGCAGCTGGCAGAAAAACATGATGATGCTTTGAAAGTGCTTGAAGCCGCTCTGAACGATCTGAAAGATCCCACCTTGAGAAGCGAAGCTCTGGCCATTACTGGACGATGCTTTCTCGCAAAGCAACAGTTGGACAAAGCGGCCGAGACGTTTGAAATGTCTCTGAAAACAATGCCGACACGCGACCAATCGGAACAGACATTATTGACCCTTTCCGACGTGTATCGTCGTCTGAATCGACCGCAGGATGGGGCAGCGCGTCTGAATCAGCTGAAGACCGACTTCCCTGAAAGTATGCTTGCGGAAGAAGCGACATTTCGGCTTGGCGAAATGGCTTATCTGGAAAATGATTTCAACACAGCGGTGACTCAGTACACAACGGTCGTCAGCAAATGGCCTGAGGGGACATTTGCTTCACATGCTCAGTATGGGCTGAGCTGGTCGCATTTCAAAAAGAATGAGTTTCAGGATTCCGTCAAAGCGGTGAATGAACTGACGCAGCGATACAGCAAATCTGAACTTGCTGGCAAGGGGCTGTATGTGCAGGCAATGGCCGAATTTCAGCTCGGGCAGTTTGCAGCAGCCGCAGGCACAGCGAACGAGTTTCTGAAAACCGGCCCGCCGCAAAAGGACACCCTGGACACTCAATATCTGATTGGGCTGTCTCTCGCCGGGCAGGAAAAGTTTGCGGACGCCGCGAAGATCTATTCAGGCATTCTGCAGACCGATGGAAAGTATGCTGACGCCGACAAAGTTCTTTACGAACTCGGATGGGCGTGTTTTGAATCCGGCCAGAAAGCAGAATCGGACGCGGCTTTTCAGCGGCTGGCCAATGAGTATCCTGAAAGTCCGCTGGCTGTTGAAAGTCTGTTTCGCGTCGCCGAATCGTTCTACGAAGCGGGCAAGTATGCAGAAGCCGCAGACGTCTATGCAAAAACACGAGCCCGAACAGATGCCGGGGATCTCGGTGAAAAGGCGGCTCATAAGCTGGCCTGGAGTTACTTCAAGGCGGACAAATTTCCGGAAGCAGCGGACGCTTTTTCAGAGCAGCTGAAGACGTATCCGAGCGGCTCGCTGGCGGGCGATGCTCAGTTTTTGGTTGCCGAATGTCTTTACAAACAGATGCAGTGGACCCCCGCGATGGCTCAGTACGCGGCTGTGATCGCAGCGAATAATCCGACTTATCAGGCACTGGCGACGTATCGATCTGGCGAATGCGCTGCGGCACTGGAACAGTGGGACGCGAGTTTCAAATTCCACCGACAGGTTCTGGACAGGTTTCCGGATTTTGATCTGTTGCCGGAAGCTCGTTACGGAGCAGGCTGGGCTCTTCAGCAGCAGGACAAGCTGAACGAGGCCGTGACCTATTATGAGAAGGTGACGGAAGAAACTGACACCGAAACTGCGGCAAAAGCCAGGTTTATGATTGGCGAGTCTTACTTTGCTCAGAAGAATCACAAGGAAGCGACCAGGCATTTTCTGAAAGCTGCGTTTGCGTACAGTCATAAGGAATGGTCGGCCATGGCCTGGTTCGAGGCGGCTCGCTGTTTTGAAGTGCTGCGTGATGTGGATCAGGCAAAAAATTGCTATCAGCAAATGATCGAAAAATTCCCCGAACATTCTAAAGTGGCCGAGGCAAAGAAACGGCTGGCGGAGCTGTAAGAGGAACTTCTCTAACCGCCACTGACCATCCGCCAACGGCAATACCGTTGAACTATTCATAGTAGCAGGCACATTCCATGTGTCGCAGCCGCAAGAAGAACAGTGTTTTCGCAGCTTGGCGGACGGCACACGGAGTGTGCCTGCTACTTTTTGAACGGGATTGCCGCCAACGGACTACCGACAGACCGAACTCAGGCTTTGTATCTTCATAACAAGTGAACAACCATGACTCAAATCCTGTCTGCTCGGCTGAACGCTCAATGGCGAATCAGTTGGCTGGTGATCGTGCTGCTGACGGTGTTCACAGCCGCTTCTCAGAATGCAGTCGCTCAGTCTCCGGACGATGCGGCTGTGACTTCGGACACGTCGAACGAACAGGTTCAGCCAGAGACCGGTCCTCAGGCAAGGTCGCCGGCCGCGACTCCAGCCGCGAGTACAGGGACATTGAAAATCTCCAATGAGCTGATTCGGCTGGGCATTCCGCTGCCGTTGCCATTCCTGTGGGATCTGGCCGTACAGGGCGGCGTCTTTATGATTCCCATCGCTCTGTGTTCGGTAGTCGTTTTGGCCTATGCGATTGAAAGGCGAATTGCCCTGCGGAAAGGCCAAATCATTCCTCAAGGCCTGCTGAAAACATTGCAGAAGCTGAATCAGGAAACAAACGGCATCGATCCGCGTCTGGCCTTTGATGTTTGTCAGAAGTATCGTTCGCCGCTTGGTCGAGTTCTCCAGGCTGCGGTTCTGAAAGTCGGAAGACCGCAGGCAGAGCTTGAGAAATCCGTTGAAGATGCGGTGGGACGCGAAGCCGATCTGATGGCCCAGAATATTCGGCCCATCAATGTGGTCGCCAGCATTTCGCCGCTGATCGGACTGTTGGGCACGGTGCAGGGGATGATCATGGCGTTCATGGTTATCAGTACCTCCACATCGACTGGTTCTGCCAAAGGTCAGGAACTGGCCCAGGGCATTTATACGGCACTCGTCACGACCTTTGCCGGGCTTTGCGTTGCAATTCCAGCCATTATTATTGCCAACCTGCTGGAAGGTCGAATTGAACGACTGCTACGGGGCATGGAAGATGTCTTCAACGAGATCGTGCCGCTGTTCGAGCGATTCGAAGGCAAGTGGAGAGTCGCTCGAAAAAGTGATGCCTCCGGGGTGATTCTCAAGGGAACAACTCCCAAAGTGGACTCCGCATCGATCGCCACAACCGCCGGTTCGACGGGCTCAGCAGCATCCTCAGGAAGCACTGCGTCAGCCACATCCGGCAGAGGAAACAGTCAGGACAAGGAGAAACTGTCGGCCGTTGCAGATGTCAAGCCGACTCGCACGGTCGCGGCCGCCGGGGAGAAATCCTAGCGATGCGATTTCAGATCAAAAAGCATAAGCGAGCCAGTCAGCGGATGATCGACATGACGCCCATGATCGACTGCGTGTTTCAGCTGCTGCTGTTCTTTATGGTGGCCAGTCGATTTGAGGAGGAATCCAAAGCCTCTTCCGAAGGCGCGCTCGACGCTCACCTTCCGGATGCGGTCGCCGCGATGCCGATGGTGATGCGTCCGAAAGAGATGGTCGTCAATATCAATGCCGAAGGGCAATTCTTTGTCAGCGGGGAAATTTACAGCGAATTGCAACTGGCCGAACGATTGCAGAGAGCCGGCGTTAATAATCCGGGAACGCAGCCGGTGGTGATTCGCGGGGATGAGCGAGCCGACTGGAAGCATATTGCGCATGTGATGAGCCTTTGTAATCAGGCGAAGATTCGCGATTATCGAGTGGCTGTGATTCCGCCTGAAGAGCCGACGGAGGGTGGCAGCCCATGAGAGATCTGATCCGACTGTCAGAGGAAGAGCTGCACGAACTGACAACGCCTCAGCGGATGCGGATGTTTGCGGCCATAGGAATTTCTCTGGCCTGTGGCATCATCTCTCTCCAGGGCATGGCGGCCGTTTTTACCGACGCAACAGTTGTGCCTTTGCCTGGCATGCAGCATCTCGGCGGACAGATCGCATGGGCCGCCGGACTGGTGGTGATGCTGATCAGTGTCACGTTCCTGCTTCGGGGCGTTATCAAGCGTCGTCTGCAGTGGGCCATTGGGCTCAGCCTTTTGATTCATTTTCTGCTTTGTCTGTCGATGACGTCGGTGGACTTTCGAGGCCTGCAGCCAAATCCAGATCAGGCCGCAGATGCCTCCGACGTGCCCCGCGAAGAATTTACTCTGCCTGATTACGCGGGGATGGAACTTCCTGCTCCGGACAAGCCATGGGAAAAACAATCCGAAAGCGAAACTCCGGAAAAAACGCTCGAGGCCGAACGGTCCGAGATGCAGATTGCAGAGGCCACCAGGCCTGAAACGGCAGACACCGCACAGCCTCAGCAGGCAGAAGCCATTCCAACTCCGGAACGTCAGGAACGTGTTGATATGTCTGCCGAAGCCGCAGCAGAGCTCGAACGGCAAATGGCGGAAAGTGCTGCGCCCGAGCTGATGGCCGTCGAACAACCGGAAACTTCAACCGCCGCGGCGGACGCGGCACAGCTGGAGGCCCGAGTCGAACAGCAAAAGCAAGATTCCGAACTTGCGATGACAGATCGCGAGCTGGACGAGCCTGTGACTCCTGCACAACAACCTAAGGCTGCGCGGCTGGAAGCCGCGCGAACGGACGCTTCGATTATCCCGGAAACCATGGCCGCCGCCGAGAACTCCCGATCGGTGACGGAGGTCAAGGCAACAACAGCCGCGGCAGAGTCCGTTGAAGTGCAGACTGCAGCCGCTGATCAGGCGGAAGTGCAGGAGCAGAGTCTGAACGTCGCACGTCAGACCGCGAAAGCTGCCGATGAGTCCGCTCAGATGGCAGCGGCATCGCCCTCCTTTGTTGCCAGTCAGGCGATCGGAAAAAGTGCAGCGTTGCGTGCGGCGACGTCGAGCGATTCGTCACAGTCGACGCCTGAAAACGGAGGCGCAGTTTCCATGTCCCGCCAGGCCGCGACATCTGAGTCTGCTGTCGGAGATACTTCGTCCGAGAACGCAGCGGTCGCCACAGCGGACGGATCTGACGCACCGCAGATTTCAGAATCCGCTCTGGCAACCGCCGGATCGCGTGGATCAAGGGCCAATTTGCCGGCGAACTCGGCGGCCTCCGGATCGTCACCGGCCGCGTCAGGCGTCCCGGGAGGATTACCGGCAAGCGGGACATTGGCCACGACAAAAGTCGCGCGAGCCGCTGGTGGCAGCGCTCTGCCAAAGCCTGGAGAATCCGGAGGTCAGCCGCTTGCGATGTCCACTTCCCCGGGCAACGGTCGACAGGCCAGCGCCGTCGGTTCGACAGTCAAGTCGTCGGGCGTTGCCGCGGTGGGACAAACGGGCAAAGCTGGCGGTCCATCGGTACTTGCCGGACCAGCGACAGCGTCCGTCGGTCGCCGAACCACGGGGTTGCCATCGTCCGCCACGTCAGGAACTCCCGGCACGGCAACTGCGGGAACAAGTTCAGTCGGCTCACCATCAACGGCAGCGCTCTCCGCAACGGGCAGCCGGGCTTCCGCGTCCATGGCATCGAACGCTCGTGGTACGGACCCGAGCGCCCGACTTGGCGCAACCGAAGGGCTCGCATCCAGCACGCCGTCGCGACGACCGATCGCCCGCAGCGAAACTGGCGGTACCAGCGGCCTGCCGTCGGGCATGGTTGAAGCCGAGCAGAGCGGTACGCTGGTCTACGCAGGACCTCAGTCCGCCGCGGCTGGCAAGGGACTTGTGGCGGGACCAGCCTTGAGCAGTGTGCGGCGGCGTTCGGCAGGACTGCCGGGAGCCAACGGACCCGCTGGCACTCCAACTGCGGCGCCGGGATCGGGGTCACAGCCGCTGAAAGTTGCGACCAGTGCAGGACGTACCGGAACAGGAACCGATCGCCCAAGTCTCGCCTCCGCAGATGCTGTCGGAGGACTGGTGAAACGTTCGGTGGAAGCTCGAGCCGGTTCGGCTGAAGCGAGAATTCCTGAAAGCCTTTCCATGCGAACCACAACCGCGCGACGCAAAGCCGCAAGAACATTGGGAGGCTCGGAACCATCGGAGGAAGCCGTTGAACGAGGTCTCGAATGGTTGACCAGAAATCAGTATCCCGATGGTCACTGGAGCATCAACGATTTCCCTGGCGACGATCAGCCAAACCTCGGACAGGGAAGTTTTAAGTCTGACAGTGCGGCCACAGGACTGGCTCTGCTGGCCTATCTTGGTGCCGGATACACTCATCAATCAGGCAAGTATCAGGAAGCGGTCAGTCGCGGCATGAAATGGCTTCTGGATCGGCAGAAACCGGACGGAGATCTGTTTTCGGATGAGACCGAATTCGTCTGGTTCTATAGTCATGGAATCGCGTCGATTGCCGTTTGTGAGGCTTATGGGCTGACAAAGGATGCCGCACTGAAAGAGCCAGCTCAGAGGGCTCTGGATTTCATTGTGGCTTCTCAGCATCCTCAATTTGGCGGATGGAGATATCGGCCTCAGTTTGAATCGGATACATCGGTCTCGGGCTGGCAACTGATGGCCTTGAAAAGCGGTGAGATGGCCGGGCTGAAAATTCCCGACACGGCCTACGCCAACGTGGCGCGGTGGCTGGATTCTGTGCAGAGCAAAACCGCAGTCGGCCAGTTCAGTTATCATCCCAGCAGCCAGCCAAGTCCTGCGATGACCGCGGAAGGCCTGCTGATGCGACAATATCTGGGAGCCAAACGAGATGATCCGCAGCTGATTGCAGGAGCCAACTTTCTCAGAACACGATTGCCTGATTTCGGTCAGCGGGATTCGTATTATTGGTATTACGCGACGCAGGTCATGTTTCACATGCAGGGCGAATACTGGAATGAATGGAATGCAGGACTGCGAGATCTGCTGACATCAACGCAAAGCAAGACCGGTCCGTTGAGCGGCAGCTGGGACCCGGCTCGCCCCACTCCCGAGAAGTGGGCCAGCGGTGGAGGACGGCATTACCTCACATGTGTTAATCTGCTGATGCTTGAAGTTTACTACAGGCATCTGCCACTCTATCTGGAACTCGAAAAATAATGCCAATCTGCTGCTCATGACCGTCTCTGACCCTCCTCTGATTGAACGCCGTCGTCGCATGGGCTGGGCGGCGCTCGGCTGTCTGATCCTTGCGGTCTTGGGCCTGACGTTTGGCATCGCGGATTCCGCGTGGCCAGCCGCCGCGATGCGGATCAGTATCGTTTTGGGTGCCATCTGGCTGGTTATACCCGTCACACCGCGTCCGACATCGTGGCCCGCGTTGACTCGTAGCCGCCTCGCGATGATTGTGCTGGTGGCCGTGTTTATTAATCGCGTGAAGTTCCTGCTGCCAATCCTGCTGATCGCCGGAATTGCCGCGTGGATCATCCGCCCGAAGAAAAAAAAGTAGTGAAAGAATGTGACAGTGATTTTGGCATGACTCAGGCTTTGGATGAAATGTATACGGAACCCAACAATCCCGAAACGTGCTCAGCAAACAATTGTGAACGTCCTGCGCCGGATTTAACTTACGTATGCGACAGCGTCATTCGTGCCTGACACCGCTTTCTGTGGCACCGCCTCTACCAACCACCAAATGGCACCGTTTCAAGGGCCAGCGTCATGCTGCTGGCCTGCTGTCAGGATTATCAGAGTTGGGTTCCCGTTTTTTTGCCATCTCACACGAAAGCTTTTGCCATGATTTGCACTCCGAAACAAAATTTGTTTGGCACTGCCTTGAAGCGTTTGTTGCCTTACCGTGCCTAAGGCACCGTCACGTCGTTTTCGACGATCGCCGTGGAGCGTATTTTAACGATTGGAATCTCGTTGTTTGCTGACCGGCGATTTCGCCTTTGCCAGTGCATTCGGCGGAACAGGCGATGATGTTGGCAAGGCCATCGCGACGGACAGTGCGGGAAACGTCTATTCGACCGGGTATTTTTCAGGCACAGTGGACTTCGATCCCGGAGCCGGGACGTTCAACCTGACCAGCGCTGGCAGCAATGACGTGTTTATTTCCAAGCTTACTCAGGAGTTTTTGTTCGCGACGACAGGCATTGGTGCGGACCAGATCGTGCTTCGCCGCTAAGGACAGAATCTGGAAATCCTTGATCCACGGAAAAACCAGGTCGTGGCGGTTCGCAAGCTGAGTCTGTTGCTGGGCGTACAAATCACCGGTGCCAATCTTGAAGGCGATTGGCTAACCATTGATTATCACTCGGCGGTGACGATTTGATTGCGATTGACTTGACCTTTACCCTCCTGGGTGTTGTGGATGGCGGTGATGGACTCGACACCTGCACCGGACCAGTCGCCTGGACCAAAGTGAGTTGTTAGGCTGAAAGAAAAGTTGTCCGCGACGCGTCGAAATGGGCCGACCGTTCGGCATCGCCAGCAGGAACAGAAATCATCCACGGGGTCGAAACCAGTGCTTTGCCACTTGTCTGGCAAACTCTGCCTGGAACGGGAGCGAGGGGAAGGTTCGCTCAAAGAGCATCGGGCCACCGTAGTTGTGATATTCGGCCCAGAGTCCAGAGCCCAAAACCCGTCTTTGTGAACCAATCGTCATACCAACCCGAAGCCCCAATTGTGAAATTTCGCTAACTGCCCATTCTCGTGATTCGGCGAGTGGGTTGACGGGGCGGAAGAATGAGGTGGTTGTGAAGGGCGATCGGGAGGTTTGTAGGGAAAGGCGAGATGGCTTGTCTTGTCCCTTTCCACTACGCCTCCTAGAATTCGGTATGGCATTCGCTGAAAAGGCTTCGGCAGTTTGTTTCCGGTGGGCCACTGTCAAACTGACAGGGTGAATTGATCGGTTGTCAGGATCTTGTGAGTTGTCAGTGTGCTTCGCTTAAGTTGTTCGGGTTTTTGTGAACGCGAGATTATGGTTCGACCCCGCAAGGCTTTTCAAACGTACTTTTTGGGTCGGTACTGGTCAAATTTCAGCGGAATTCTGCCATAATACCGCTACTGGGCGCTAGAGTTCACATAAGTGGCTCCTGGAAGTCCGGGGGCGGAAAAACGTAGTTTACTGGACAGATCAGGGCGACCTGAGACTGTCAACTAAATGAACCAGTCAATATGTTCCTGATTCAGTGTGTCAGGCGACATTTGGTTCCTGAGGCTTCGGTCACAGGGCTTTAAAAGAAGATTCGAAAACGAGGAAGTCGAATGTACGAACGCTTCACAGATCGTGCCCGGAAAGTGATGCAACTGGCCAACCAGGAGGCTCAGCGATTTAATCACGAGTACATCGGCACGGAACATATCCTGCTGGGACTGGTCAAGGAAGGCTCCGGAGTCGCAGCGAACGTGTTGAAAAATCTCGACGTGGATCTGCGAAAGATCCGCAATGAAGTCGAGAAGATCGTCCAGACTGGTCCGGACATGGTGACAATGGGCAAGCTGCCTCAGACACCGCGTGCCAAGAAGGTTATTGAATATGCCATGGATGAGGCGCGAAACCTCAACCATAACTACGTCGGCACAGAGCATTTGCTGCTCGGTCTGCTGCGTGAGCAGGAAGGCGTGGCTGCTCAGGTTTTGATGAACCTCGGGCTGAAGCTGGAAGATGTTCGTGACGAAGTGCTGAACCTGCTGGGTCATGGCATGGAATCCGCCGAGCCGGGTTCTGAAGAACGCGGTGGAGCGGCAGGCGGTGCCGGTGCCGGTGGCGCTGCCACTAAGGGCGCCAGCCGCAGCAAGACTCCGGCTTTGGACAGTTTCGGTCGCGACCTGACTGAATTGGCCAAGCAGAAGAAGCTGGACCCAGTCATCGGACGCGAATCAGAAATCGAACGAGTGATTCAGATCCTGTGCCGTCGTCAGAAGAACAATCCAGTTCTGCTGGGCGAAGCGGGCGTTGGCAAGACGGCGATCGTCGAAGGTTTTGCCCAGATGGTTGTCGACGGCTCTGTTCCCGATATTCTCGCCGATCGGCGCATTATCGTGCTCGACCTCGCGATGATGGTCGCGGGTACCAAGTACCGTGGTCAGTTCGAAGAACGCATCAAGGCTGTAATGAACGAAGTTCGTCGAGCCAAGAACACCATTCTGTTCATCGACGAATTGCACACACTTGTTGGTGCTGGCGGTGCAGAAGGTGCCATCGACGCTTCGAACGTGCTGAAGCCAGCCTTGAGCCGGGGAGAAATCCAGTGCATCGGTGCCACGACGCTGGACGAGTACCGTAAGTACATTGAGAAAGACGCTGCTCTGGAACGACGATTCCAGACGGTGATGGTTGAACCACCATCGCCAAAGCAGGCTGTCGAAATTCTGCGAGGCCTTCGCGATCGCTACGAGGAACACCATCGCGTCCAGATCACCGATGACGCTCTTGAGACAGCGGTTGAGATGTCAACTCGTTATATCACAGCTCGTTGTCTTCCCGACAAAGCGATCGACATAATCGATGAAGCGGGCGCTCGCGTACGACTCAAATCGATGGTTCGTCCACCGGACTTGAAAGAGTTGGAAGAAGAAATCCAGCGACTGAACACTGCGAAAGAAGAAGCCGTTGCCGAGCAGAAGTTCGAAAAGGCCGCTTCGTTCCGTGATCAGGCTGACAAGCTTCGCAAGAAGAAGGATCAACTGACCGAAGAATGGCGTGAGAAGTCCCGCCAAACTGATGGCGTGGTTGATGCCGAAGTGGTTGCGGAAGTGGTTGCCAAGATGACAGGCATCCCGCTGACTCGATTGTCCAGTGAAGATGCGGTTCGTCTGCTTCAGATGGAAGCTGAACTGCACAAGCGAGTCATCAGTCAGGATCAGGCGATCACTCAGGTCTGCAAAGCCGTTCGGCGAAGTCGGAGTGGATTGAAAGATCCAAAGCGTCCAACCGGTGTGTTCCTGTTCTCGGGTCCAACTGGGGTTGGTAAAACTCTGTTGGCGAAGACTCTGGCCGAATTCATGTTCGGCGATCAGGACGCTCTGATTCAGATCGACATGTCCGAGTACATGGAGAAGCACAACGTCAGCCGTCTGATCGGTGCTCCTCCGGGTTACGTCGGCTTTGAAGAAGGCGGTCAGTTGACGGAGAAGATTCGTCGCCGTCCGTACGCGGTTGTTTTGCTCGACGAAATTGAGAAAGCTCATCCGGACGTCTTCAACATGCTGCTGCAGATCATGGAAGAGGGACATTTGACGGACAGCTTTGGGCGTCGAGTCGACTTCAAGAACGTTGTGTTGATCATGACCACAAACGCGGGTGCCAGCAAGATGGCTCACGGCGGAAACATGGGTCTGCACACATTGCGTGATCGCGATGTTGAAAAGTCCTACGAAGACATGAAGGTCAACTTGATGCATGAACTGCAGCGTCAGTTTAAGCCGGAGTTCCTCGGTCGTCTGGACGAAGTTGTAGTCTTCCGCAAGCTGACTCGCGTCGAACTGATGCAGATTGTCGATATCGAACTGGCCAAAGTTTACGATCGTCTGCAGGAACGCGGCAAGCGTCTCGTGCTCAGCAACGAAGCTCGCGGGTTCATCATCGACAAGGGCGAAGTCGATGACGGTCTGGACTATGGTGCTCGTCCACTGCGTCGAAGCGTGGAACGATTTATCGAAGATCCTCTGTCAGAAGAACTTCTGCGAGGCACCTTTGATGGTCAGAACGCGATTCACGTGAGCGTGAAAGAAGTGGGCGATCAGAAGCAGCTGGAATTTACGGGCGGCGTCGACGTACCGGCTCCGGAAGCAGAAGCGGCTTCAACGCCAGCATGACGAAATGATGTTGGAAGGAAGGCTTCCTTTCTCGCCAACACTTGACGAAATTTACGCAACCCTGCATCCTTCCGGACGCAGGGTTGTTTTATTTATGGACGACAACCCCTGACGTTTTACCTCTACAGAAGGACGGCAAGAAAAGATGACCGGATACACAGTTCACACGGGCGCATCCAAGAAATTCGTCAGCGGCTGGGACAAGGTTTTTGGCGGCTCCACCGAGACTGCGACCAGCGGCAAAGCGAAGGCGAAAGCCAGTGCCGCTGCGAAGAGCAAACTGAAGAAGGGTAAGAAATCGAAATAGATTTCGTGACACGGGAAGCTGACTTTCAGCCTCACAAGGCGCAAGCCAGTTCCCCTGCGATTTCTATCCGTGTGATCCGCGCTATCCGCGGTCAGAAATTCGACTCGATGTCCGTCCTGAAAACTGAACACTCGCGCCGCTGTGACCCTCGGCAGATCACTCGCGCACGTGTCGGACAAGAATGTCCAACCTACTGCCACATCCGTGGCTAAATCGTCTTTCCCGCCGACGGAGCGGCGGGCGTAACTTACACCTGTCTCTTCGCCAACAGGAATTTGATGGAGTGGTCATGGGGCTCGGAGTGCTCAGGTTATTCGTCATTCGCCTTCGGCAATGAATTTGGATCAGCCAGTTCTGAATCGAAAGTTCTTTTCGCGCCTGTGGGAACAAGTCGAACGGCTCGCACATCCATGACTGCACCACCCGGTTTTTTCTGCGGGATGATCGCCAGTTTTGTCTTGTCGGCCTTCGTCAGTTGAACAGTGCCGATCGTCCGCCAAATGAAATTCTGGAAGTGACCCGTTTCGTGCACCTTAAAGTTCACGTCCTGATTCTCCACCTCCAGCTTCACCTGACTTCCGCCATGGCCTGTGCCACAACCTTGCAGGATATCGATTTCGTAGGCTCCGGCCATCGTGACCTGGAAGTGCCAGTCCGCCGTGTCTTTCGGATTGCTCCAGTAGCCGACCGTGTTCTTGTGCGGCTGCGGTTCGAAGCGGAGGTTTTCCCCATGAGTGCTGGCGAACTTCGCGGCGAGAAAAATCGTGTTGTCAGAATCAGGTGTTACAATCATCGGATCCTGAAAGAGTCGCGCAGGGGCGTCGAGTTTCAGCACCAGGATTGGGCTTGTGCCTGCCGGAGCGACCCCCGCACGAATTATCCAGTGCGACGGCTCGGGCTGCAGATTCAGGCGAGATTCAGGATCTGACTGCCATGAAATTGTCCGAACCACGTTGGCCAGCCGCGGGATCCTGACGGAAGTTTCTGGCGTGAATGTTTCGAGCGCCAGATAAAGATCATTGTTCAGCTGCCACGCTTCCGGCGATTCCGCGCTGGTCTCAGAAAATTGCTGAGCCTCCGCAGGAATTCCTTCAGGGGGAGCCGCAAAACCCTGTGCACTGAAACTGTGCATCGAGTGGATACCAAAAAGAGTGATGATTGCCGCAATCATGGATACGGGACGGCGGGTAATACTCATATGATGTGAATTCATCTGTAGATTCGGGCTTTCAGAAAAGTCGTGACTCAATCGGGACCGAGATTCTGGCGCGTGGCACTGGAAATTGTCAGCCTGTGTCGATCGTCTTTCGATGGGTATGGTCAAAAACACTGGATTCGAGGGACGACTGGCAGCAAAGGGTACGGCGAGGGACAAGTGAATACCAGAGATCATAATGGCTGATTTTCCTCCGCGATTGCACGCCTTGGTTTCTTGAGCACATGCGAGATATGGGTACACTGGAAAGAGATCGGGAACGTAACACGGGGTAAAAGTCTTATCCGAGAGCGACTCATGGCCCGCCTGAAAAAAAATATCAACGGCTCCGAGCAGCTCATTGAACTTCCCCCTGGTGTAACCAGAATTGGTCGTTCAGGATTCTGTGATCTGAAGCTTCAGTCGCCGATTGTGAGCAAGCTGCACGCGTTGATTGAGTGTGGAACAGACTTCTGCACGTTAACCAACGAAAGTTCCCGCGGCACGCTGATCAATGGGCAAAAAATCAGCATTGCATCCCGGCTGCACCACGGCGACCAGATTCAGATCGGCCTTGATGTGCTGATCTTTCTGCAGTCAAATGAAGAGATCGTTTCATCGACCTCTGCCGACAGAAATCCAGGATTTCCGGCAGTCGACGATCCGGACGAATCCATTCGCCACATGTCGGCTCAAGCCGGAAACGCGCTGGGTGCGGTTGTCGTTGAGGGCGCGTTCAAGGGCTATCGGGAAAAAATTTGCGGGCAGATTTCGCTGCGGGATCAGTCGATCTCCACATTGGCCGCAACCAACAGCGTCCGAAAGCTGTCTCAAATGCTGCGGCTGACGGAAATTCTTCAGACATGCACGATCGCAATTCGGCAACAGGCGGTCTTCGAGTTGCTGTTTCAGTTTTTTCCGCAGGCCACGCAATTTATTTTTGCGGCAATCGAACCTGGAGGCAGCGGCGAATTCCGAGTCTCTGCGATGGAATGTCGCGACGGATGCAAGTCTGCGTTTATCTGTGAGGAAGTAATTGACCATGTGGCACGGAAGCAGGAGTGTCTGCTGCTGGTTGATCAGTGGCGTGAAGCGCCCTCCGAGAAACCAAGACTCTCGACAATGGGACGCATTTCGATGATGGGCGTTCCTCTGCTGGGCTCAAACAGTGCCAGCTGCGGGGTCATTCAGGCTCTGGGAGGCATCCCGGGGACCGAGTTTCAAATGAGTGATTTGGAAAGGCTTGCAATTCTCGCGCAACTGCTCACGATTGTGACTTCACCGCGTTGATCGCAAACAATTTGGCGACAACAGCGGCTCTGGCCAGTCGGTCCGAGTTGCCCGTCATTTTCAGGAGCCCCTATGAATCAGCACGTCCATTCTGTTGCTGACGTGCTTGGTCCCGGAGGAGTGATTGCACGGCGTCTACCCGGCTACGAGCCGCGTCCGGAACAGCTGGCGATGGCAGAAGCCGTCGAGGCGGCTTTGGCAAAGAAAAAGCATCTTATTGCTGAAGCCGGAACTGGTGTAGGCAAAAGCTTTGCGTATTTGATCCCTGCCATTCTGTCGGCTCAGGGAAATCAGGGGAACGAGGGCGAAGATCAGAAGCGAAAACGAATCATCGTTTCGACGCATACGATCAGCCTTCAGGAACAGCTGATCAACCACGACATTCCGTTTCTGCAGGCCGTGTTGCCGGTGGAATTTTCTGCCGTGCTGGTCAAGGGGCGAGGCAACTACATCAGTCTGAGACGGCTTGATAAGGCGGTTCAGCGATCGTCGCAGAAGTCGATGTTTGAGCCGGACGGACAACGGCAACTGGCCATGATTCGCCAGTGGGCTCATACGACAAAAGACGGAAGTCGTTCTGACCTGTCATTCCAGCCGAAGTCGGATGTCTGGGATGAGGTGCTCAGCGACCACGGCGACTGCCTGCGAAAAAAATGTCCGAATCATCAGGACTGCTTTTATTATGCGGCACGACGGCGAGTCTGGAATGCAGACCTACTGATCGTGAATCATGCGCTGTTCTTTTCCGACCTGTCACTGCGTCGCGACGATGCCAGTATTCTGCCCGAATACGATACTGTCATCTTTGACGAAGCGCATACAGTTGAAGCCGTCGCTGCCGATCATCTGGGCCTGTCAGTCTCGGAAGGTCAGGTCGACTATCTGATGAATCGGCTGTACAACGATCAGTCTCAGCGCGGTCTGCTGGTGACTCATAATCTTGTCGACGCTCAGAAACAGGTGCAGAAGATTCGCGCCGTATCGATGCGATTCTTTCTCGATACTTCCGACTGGGCCGCAAGATTCTGCAAGTCCAACGGTCGCCTGACCGGCCCAATGGAAATCAACAATGATTTGTCCCCGGAGCTGAGCGCGCTGGCCATCATGATTGCGGAAGCCGCGTCAAACGCGACCAGTGAAGCCAACAAGGTGGAGCTTCAGTCGGCATCGGACCGCTGCAAGCTGCTGGCCGATAATCTGCTGTCGTGGGTTCGTCAGAGCGTTGGGAATTCGGTGTTTTGGGTGGAACGTACGGGCGCTCAGAAGCAGCGGCTGTCGCTGATGAGTGCTCCCGTGGAGGTCGGGCCGATTCTTCGCGAATATCTGTATAACAACGTGCCGTCGGTCATCATGGCCAGTGCCACATTGGCCACCGGGGCGAAGGATTTCGCCTTCTTTCGCTCGCGTGTCGGACTGACGGAAGGCAATGAGACTCGCCAGGGCAGTCCGTTCAATTATCAGCAGCAGGCTCGGTTGATTCTGTCGACGAACATGGCAGATCCGGGCACCGATGCGCGACGTTTCGAACAGCAGTGCTGCGAACGGATTCAGCGGCATCTGCTGGAGACGCAAGGTCGCGCGTTTGTGCTGTTCACCAGTTACTCGATGATGCAGTTTTGTGCCGAACGACTGACCGGCTGGCTGGCTCAGCATGACCTTTCCCTTTACTGCCAGGGCAAAGGCCTGCCGCGAACCGCGATGCTCGAACGTTTCCGTAAGGATGAGCGAGCCGTTTTGTTCGGGACCGATAGTTTCTGGCAGGGAGTCAACGTGCCCGGAGATGCGCTTCAAAATGTGATCATCCCGCGTCTGCCATTCAGTGTTCCCGATCACCCGCTTCTGGAAGCACGGCTGGAAGCTATTAAAGCTCGCGGTGGTAACCCGTTCCGTGATTATCAGACTCCGGAAGCCATCATTAAATTGAAGCAGGGATTCGGCCGCCTGATCCGCCATCGAAACGATACCGGGCGAGTCGTCATCCTGGACCCGCGAGTTCTAACAAAGCCGTACGGTCGCCTGTTTATCGCCAGTCTACCGAAGTGTCGGCTGGAAATTGACAACGGTGAAACCATTGAGCCGGTCGAAACAGATGATTGATCACGTGGTAGTGCAAAGGCAGTATGAACCCACGCGCGATCTCGGCCAACTGTGCCGACCACGTTGGTGTCGTGTATGACGACCGAGTCAATGTGTTCCCATGTGTCTTCTGTCGATTTGCCGTCTACTAAACCGCCGCCTTCCTCGAACAGGGTTTTTCCACATGCTGCCGCTTCACTCTTCTCGCCGTTCGTTTCTCAAAGCTTCGGTTGCTCTCGCGGGAACCGTACCGCTGTTGAATGACGTGCTTGTGGCTGGCACCGGTTCCGCGGCCGGGCCGCTTTTTGCCTACGTCGGCACATTCAGTTCGCCGCTGCAGGATGTGCTTCCCACGCAAGTAGATTTGCCGCCAGGCAATGGTCAAGGCATTCATATTTTTGAGATTGATCGTGCGACAGGAGCGATGAAGCCGGCCGGTATTCAGCAGATGGGAACCAGTCCCAGTTGTCTCACCGTGAACACTGCAGGGACTCATCTTTATTCGGCAAATGAAACCGATCGCGTCGGCGAAGCGAATGAAGGCACTGTCACCGCCTTCGCCATCAATCGAACAAACGGTCAGCTCGAACTGCTGAATACCGTCCGATCGGGCGGAGCTGGTCCGACCTATGTCAGCATTCACCCGGCTGGGAAATTTCTCCTGGTCGCCAACTATTTTGGTGGTTCGGTTTCTGTCCTTCCCATTCTGGCGAACGGGAGTCTGGGCGAAGCAACGGATGTGAAAAATGATGCGGGACCAATCGGCCCGGCACGAGCCACCAATGCTCCGCCCGGCAGCTTTGCTTTCAGCGGCCATGATCGCACCCACGCACACATGATTCAGGCAGATCCATCCGGCACATTTGTGCTGCATGTCGATCTGGGGCTCGATCAGATTTTTGTCTGGAAGTTCGACGCTGAAAAAGGCTTGCTGTCGCCGGCCGAACAGCCGTCCGTCTCCCTTCCGCCGGGCGACGGTCCGCGACATTTTCATTTTCATCCCAATGGCAAATGGTTTTATTCCATTCAGGAAGAAGGGTCGACGCTGGTCCTGTTTGACTACGACGGCAAGACCGGCAAATTGTCAGCCCGCCAAACCATTTCGACCCTGCCCGAAGGATTTGCAGGCAGCAACTTCTGCTCGGAAATTCTCGTTTCCGCTGACGGACAATATGTGTATGCGGGAAACCGACTGCATGACAGCATCGGAATTTTTTCCGTCGGGCCGAAGGGAGAACTGACCTTCGTGGGTGACGAATGGACTCGCGGCAATTATCCGCGCAGCTTCACGTTTGATCCGACCGGACAGTTCCTCTACTGTTGCAATCAGCGAGCGGACAGCGTGGCGGTGTTTCGAGTCAACAATGCCAGCGGAGCACTGACCTTTACTGGCCACTACGCAGCCGTGGGCAATCCGTCGATTGTCGTTTTTCTAGATACGGCCAATGCAGGCTGATTGGTCTGTAGAAATTTCCGCACGGGAAGCACACGGCACATTCAGTGTGCCGCGTGTGTCTCTTTTGTCTCGTCGCGTTGCTTCGATGCCTCTACGCTTTGACGCATCGTTACTTCGACGCGGAAAACTACATCCGCCTATCTTGCGGAAACGGGGCCCAGACGCAACTGCCGTGCGAGGTCATCGAACAGGGCTTCCAGCACTAGTCGCACGGGTGAATTGCCATCAATCTGATGAGCAGCTGCGATCACGCGGTCCAGCAACGGCGCAAGCAGATCAACTCCGTTGCGTACGCCCAGACGCTGCAGGAGCGGATCTGTGAAATCTCCGGAGGTCAGCCTGCGCAGTCGTCCGTTGAGCACTTCGGCGATAAATCGCAGCAGCCACTGCCCGTTGCGCCGCTGCTCTTCAGTCCCGGAAGAAATACGTTCCAGTTCGTCGGCGACCTGACGAGAAATTTCGACAGGCTTCATTTGCTCCAGGTGATCCAGTTGCTGACTCACAAGTGTTCGCAAATGCCGCAGATCCGGATTCAGCAACTGCTGAGCCAGCGTGATGCTGCCTTCTGCCATCGCGGCGATGGTCGCGGCTTCTTCGGGGGATTCCACAAGTTCTTCGGTAATCAGGATCTCGCGAACGTCATTTTCCGTGAGGGGAAAAAATCGCACCACCTGGCAACGGGACCGAATAGTCGGCAACAGGGAATCGGGATTGTCGCAGACAAGCAGAATCAGCGCCTGAGCGGGTGGCTCTTCGAGGGTCTTCAGAAGGGAGTTCGCTCCTTCGGCATGCATGCGGTGCGAATCGTTGATGACAGCAATCCGCCGATCAGATGCCTGCGGTGACATCGACAGTTCAAAGCACAGCCCTTCCCGGCCACGTTTGTCGTCGGAGCCAGCGATCAAATCAATCGGGATGGCCGTCTTTCCTGCGGGAACACCAATCTCTATATAGTCGGGCCAGGTACCGGCCAGGAAGCCCCGACAAGCACGGCATTCTCCGCAGGCGTCAATCTGATCCGGCTGACGTCCACGACAGAACATTGATTGAGCCAGCAGGCGAGCAAATTTCCGTTTGCCAATCCCATCAGGGCCGGTCAAAACATACGCATGTGATAAACGGCCGCGCTGCACCGAACGTTCGAACAACGCTCGCTGCTCCTGATGTCCTCTCAATGCGGTCCATGCGGATGTCACAGTCAGTCTTTCAGTATCGAACATTGAGCCGAATTGAACTTCAGAAAAGCAAAAAGTCCGCTTTGTTTGTGTCTTGTCTGATGCGTGCCGACAAGGCTGCCAGTCAATCAGGCGTTTTCCATCGGCCGATAATTTACCCCAGAACCTACTTCGACGCGAGCGTCGGGCGAAGACTGAAAAGTACCTGTTGAGCCTGAGTCGCTCAATTGGCTTATGCAAGTTCTTTGACAGTCTTTGGGCGTCTTGCACGTTCGTTTTGAAGTTGCGATTATCGAAGTCGCGTGGGACGAATATGCCGAAAAGTCAGGAAAATATCATAACCCAACGCGTCAGCGAGGGATTTGTTCGCAGGTCGCACAAACGCAGGACCTCAATCCCTCACTCACTGGAGAATGCAAAGATTCTTTTCAACGAACGCCGGGGGGCAAAGTTTACCCGAAACATTCCGCTGCCGCGAGACGTTGATGCGTCAGCGGTCGACGCGGAACTGATCAGTGAAGTGCTGCGGATTACAATCAACAAACGAACAGAACTCATGCCTCGCAAGATCGAGATCCGCCGCCAGTCAACGGGCAGCTGAGGGTCAGTCTGGGGTGTTGAGAATTTGGGGTGGTCATTCTTTGTGGTTCACGTGGCGATTGTTGCGATAATTCTGGAGATCGCGTCGGCGTTTCGAGAGGCAGTATCAGTCCAACGTGATTGAACTATTGTCTGGCAAAGTCATCACCGGCCTCATCACCGGCCTCATCACCGAAGAAACCGATGACATTATCAAAGTCATCGATAACCCTTCCGCCCCGAAAAATTCAACGTTGTCAAGAAGTTCAACATCGAATCCCGTACGCCCAGCAGCGTCAGCATCATGCCAAAAGGCGTGCTCAAAACTGACGCGAGAAGAAATCTTTGACCTGCTGGCGTATGTCCTCGGCGGCGGCGATAAGACCAACGCGCTGTCCGAGGAACATGTGCATTGAGGAGTTTCATATTCCACAATAGAAATCGCAACATTCAGGCAGGATGGCTTGACGTATCGCGCCGTTCAGGGACAACTCATTGACTCCGAACTGATCGCGTCGAAGTCGCAGCAGCAAAGTTGCGTTCGCATTGAGAAATTGGCCAGACCACGCTTTGCCGGGAGTCTGTATATGGGTTAGATCGCAAAAATCTCAGTATGGTCTCAAGAAAACATACATAAGTCCCGCATCCTACAAGCACTCGCGGTACGACAACGCGACACTTTCAGATCAGCAAAAGGCAAACAGAAATGTTGTTCTCTCTAAAACGATCGTTGGCCGTCGTGTCTGAACTCGTTTAGCGGTCGAAGCATTTTTCCTGTGATAAAGAGTTTGACTGAAAAATGGCGAATGTGAACAGTCCTGAACATCGCGACCAGCTACAAGGGACTCGATCATTTCGTTCGAGTGTTGTCCGTGAACTCACCACATTTCTGCTGCTGATTGTTTGGCCATTCATTTATTTCTGGCCCTATTTGATCTCCTACGGACTCACGCCAGGCAACGACTTTCACACTTTGTACTATCGCTTCAAGTTGTACCTCGTCGACTTGTTATCACGTGGCTTGTCACCGCCAGTCTGGTCCCCGACGGAGGCGGCTGGATTTCCATTCC
>Ga0105050_10001244_pt1 | contig 38513 bp, 27 predicted proteins | sample FRY01_FD_78088 | JGI IMG/M metagenome (GOLD analysis project Ga0105050, IMG submission 78088) | Freshwater microbial communities from Lake Fryxell liftoff mats and glacier meltwater in Antarctica - FRY-01 | ecosystem: Environmental > Aquatic > Freshwater > Ice > Glacier meltwater ...
CTAAGGGCGCAACTGGTGCCGCCGGTCCGACCGGCGACCCTGGCGCGGCAGGTGCCACGGGGCCGGCAGGTGCTACGGGCGCCACAGGCGCCACAGGTGCGACTGGCGCCAAGGGTGCAACGGGCGCGACGGGGCCTCAAGGCCCGGCAGGTACGTCCGTCATCGTCGATAGCGTGCAAGCCGGGTTTGACTGTGCGGCTGGCGGTATTCGGGTCAAGTATCTGACGGACACGTTCTATATCTGCAACGGCGAGCGTGGGCCTACCGGGGCGACAGGCGCGACAGGCGCGACGGGCGCGACGGGCGCCGCCGGCCCTCGCGGTTTTCAAGGCTTTCAAGGACCCACCGGACCTGCCGGGCCTGGGGCCGACACGGCTGGCTACGCCGTCCCGTCACCGGGCGATGGCGTGCAGTACGCTGATACCAACGCTAAGTTCCGGATGGTTGGGCCGAATCACCTGCGCCGTCTTTTGCAATCCAGCTCATATAGTGCGCAGATTGTGTTTTGGGTGACGGCAGATAGGGCGGTCATCGATTTTTCATTCTGCCGAGCCCCCGCAGCCACCGGGGCGGGGACGCCGATCATGGTCGGAACGAAAGAATTCTTTATGAGGGTTGACGTGGTCGGCCCGACGCGGCTCAATCTGCCGATCTACGACAAGCCTGTAGTTGAGGGGGATTTCTACTTGGGGCTGTGCGCGCGCACCTCCTCCTCATTCACACTTGATTTCGAGTCCGGCTTCTTGGCTTTTGTCGAGTAGCGCCGGTTAAAGTGATTTGACGTCAAAGGGACGTGTGGCCTTCGCTACACGTCCCTTTGACTATTGTTAAGGTTTTTTTTCATGGCGCGCAAATGTCGCATCTTCTCGTAGGCCGAACGACCGGTACTTTTCACCCGCCCTTGCACTTGTCGTGCTATCGGTGCCACCCCGGCACTGCGGGGGGGCACGGTCGACGCCAACGGGGTCTACAAGGGAGTTTGAATTGAACACGATAGCCTATCTCGTGACCCTACGCAACGATTACCTCGCCTTACACACCGCCAAAGAGGACCTCTTCTGGCAGGTGAAGATGGGGCTGGCCGACGATCCAAGCGCCGCGGCCGACGCCCAAGCGAAGGCGGATCTGGCTTACAACGCCTTCCTTCAAGAGCCCATACGCATCAATGAGTTACGTGCTGCGTCTCAGGACGCATCGCTCTCAACTTCGGATAGGGCCGAGGTCGACGGGTGGCTCCGCCTCTTTCAATGCTACACTCTTGAGGATCCGGCCGCGCAGGCCCTCAGCGCCGAGATCTTGGCTCTCGAGTCCGAGCTCGCGAAAAAACGCTCAGTGATGGCCTCGGGCTATGTCGACCCGATGACAGAGGTCTTCACGCCAGCGTCGACGAACAAGCTCGCGTTGCTGATAGCCAACGACCCGAATGAGGCCGTCCGGAAGGCCGCGCTCGAAGGACTCTACGGGGTCGAGACCTTCGTCCTCGAGCACGGATTTCTGGATATCGTCAGGCTGCGCAATCGCCTCGGGCGGATGCTCGGGTACGACGACTACTATGACTGGAAAGTGTTTATCGCCGAGGGACAGCGAAAGGTCGACATCTTCAAGCGACTGGCCCACTTTCTCGCCGCCACCGAGGCCCACACCCGCGAGGAGCTCCAACGGTTTCAGGCGGCCCACGGCCCGGACGCGCTCGAACCGCACAACTTTCAGTTCCTTCGTGCGGGTGGTCTGTCCAAACTCCTCGACCCCTATTTCCCGTTCGCCGAGTCCTTCGGGCGGTGGGGCCGGTCCTTCGCGGCCCTGGGCATCAAGTATCGCGGCGCGGACCTCACGCTCGATCTTGTCGACCGGGCTGGCAAATACGAGAATGGCTTTATGCACGGTCCCGGGCCGACCTACTTCGACGACGTCGGTGCCTGGCGTTCCGCGCGCATCAACTTCACTGCCAACGCGGTGCCGGGCGCCGTCGGTAGTGGCCTCTCGGCGGCGACGACCCTCTTCCACGAGGGTGGCCACGCCGCGCATTTCTCCAACGTCACCGCAGGATCCCCTTGTTGGAGCAACGAGTTTGCTCCGACCAGCGTGGCCTACGCCGAGACCCAATCGATGTTCCTTGACTCGTTTCTAGGCGACGCCGACTGGCGCGCGAAATATGCCAAAAACGCCGATGGCGAGCCCGTACCTTGGTCCCTCATCGAGAGGCAGGTACGGGAAGAGCAGCCGTTTAAGGGATGGGACGTCCGCCGCCTCATCACCGTGCCGATGGGCGAGCGCATGCTCTACGAGCTCGACGAGGCCGAGCTCACGCCAGCGCGGGTCCTCAGCGAGCTTCGTCGTATCGAGCGAGAGGTCCAAGGGCTCAGCGCATCGGCCCGCCCTGTGCTCGCGGTCCCGCACCTCCTCGCGGCCGAATCTAGCGCCTACTACCACGCCTATGTGCTCGCTGAGATGGCCGTCCAGCAGACCCGCGCGTTCTTCCTCGAGCGCGATGGGCAGCTGACGGATAACCCACGGATTGGCCCGGATCTGACGAGCGCCTATTGGGAATGTGGCAATCGATCGACCCACGACGAGACCCTCATCGCCCTGACAGGCTCGCCGCTCATGGCTGACGCGCTTATCGCTGAGGCGAATATGCCGGTGGCGGACGCCCTCGCGGCGGCGCGAGTCGCTTACGACGCGGCCCTCGCGGGACCGGCCGCAAACAGCGCAGAACCAAACCTGGACGCCACCATTCGGATCGTTCACGGGCGGGAAGAGGTCGCGAACACGGCGGATGGGGGCTTCACCCACGCGGCCTCGCGTTTTGCTCAATGGGTACGTGGGCTTGAGGAGTCCGCGCAGCAGCCGTGAGCGTCCTCACTTGATGATCACGATATCCGACGCGCCGCGTCCAAATGTTTCAGGTGCATACATCTCTTCGGCCTTCGGCGGCGGCACGATGAACGTCCCGATGGTCGTCGCCCGCGCGAAGTAGTTGTAGGTGTAGACGCCCTCCCACAGTAGGCTCGCGAAAGCCTCGGCCCTCTCGTCGCGGAGGTTATCGTGCTCGTACCATGGGCCCCACCACCAGCGGTAGCTGCCGCGACCCACATCGCCACCGCGCCCGCCGCCGCTATTGTCGGCATCGTCCGGCGGCGGTGCCTGTGAGCCTAGCAGGTCGGGGTTCAGCGCCTCAAGACCAGCGGGCATCGGGTCGACCAGCGCGACGTGATAGCGGCGGTCCTCGGTGTGCATCGTCAGCTTCACCTTGACCCGCGCGCCGGCCTTAATGACCCAGCGGCCCTCAGCGTCTTTTGTCACATCATCAGGCTTATCGACGGACTCGTAGACACGCTCGACGAAGAAGCCGTGGTCGGCTGGTTCCAGCTTCAGTGACTTCGGCGCATAGCGCATGCCGATGCGGTAGTACATGCGACCGGGGCCGGTCTTGGCGAGCGTGAGGTCAGCCTTGCCGCCGAGGTCCGCGAGCTGCTGCATCGGGATCGCGATCTCGTGGCGCTCGGTCGTGCGGCCCTTGAACATATGTTCACCCGCAAATAGCTGTCCCAGCCATACCTGGGCCTTGAAGTTGGGCTCGTCCTTCTCGAAGACAGCGAAATAGCGGTCCAGCCCGAGGAGGACCCACGCGTTCTCCTGAGTTGACTGCCAACGCCCGGCCGTCTTGTGACCCAGGAGCCCACGGACTAGCTTGGGAATGAGGTCGGACTTCGGTTGGTCGCCGATGAGGCCCTCAAGTAGGATGCCATCGACGCGCCGGTCCGAGTGGAGAAGCAAATAGGCGCCGTCGCCATAAGAAGTGACAAAGTGGGCCGCGCCCGCCGTCTCCGAGACGCGATTATTGAGGTGCTTGCGGATACCCTCGAGCTCTTCCTCGCGTTTTGCCGTCGTGAAGACGGGGTAAAGCCAACCGACCAGCTCGAGGTTCGCCTTGTCGGCGCCTCCTTCTTCTTTTAGGATCGCCGCGGCTCGCGCAGCGTCGTTGTCGCCCGCGAGGTTTCGCACGTAGAGCGCGAAGGACTCGATGCTGCGGCGGTAGGGCTCCGTATACCAGTCCTTTGTCATATGCTGGCGAATATTGCGGAGATATCCGAGGGCATCGTTGAGCATGCCGTCGGGCACGCTATAGCCCTTCTGCTTGGCCCGCAGCAGCGCGTGGGTGACGTGGGCCGTCAAAAAGGGCCAGGTCTCTTGGTCGCGGCGCCAGAACGCGAAGCCACCGTCATAGCCCTGCATCCCACGCAGGCGCTTGATGTCCGCATCAACGCTGGCGATGAGCACGTCAGGGGCCGGCAGGCCTGGGGCCTTAAAGGCCGTCAGCACGTCTTTTAGCGCCGCGAGGGCCATCATGCGCGAGGCCACCTGTTCCGAGCACTCATAGGGGTAGGTCACGAGATAGACGACCGCGTCTGTCAGCGCCTGGAGCTGCGTGGAGCTTGTCTGAATATCCAACCCCCCGAAGGCCGTCACGACCTCGCCCGGGAGTTGAACGGGCTGGCGCATGCCGCCTTGGTCGATCTCGCCATAGGTCGCGAAGGCCTCGGTCGTCGCCGGTGTCCAGACAGGCAGCTTGACCTCGGCCGCGTCGGCCCAGCGGCCACTGACAGCGCCCGCCTGGAAGCGAGCGATGCCGGGTTTTTCGGCCGCCATCGGGATGCGCACCTCGACGCGATCATTGGCTGGTACTGCAACTAAGCGGCCTCCGTCGCCGATCACGCTCGCGTTCGTCGCGCGGACGGCGACCTGGACCTCCATAGCTTCGTCGGTCTGGTTCTGGATGACGACCGGCAGCTCGAAGCGGTCGCCGAAGTTCAAAAAGCGTGGCGCGGACATGCGAACCATCAGCGGTAGACGGGCCGTGATGGCGCTCTCGCCCTTGCCGAAGTGTTTGGCGCCGTGGAGCGCGATCGCGACGACCCGGTAGCGCGTGAGGTTATCGGGCAGCTTGACCGCCACGACGATGCGTCCATCGGCGTCGGTCTTGCCGTCGGGCAGGAAGATCGCGAGGGCGTCGAAGTTTGCCCGTACGGCGATCGGCCCGGCGGCCGGATCAGTCCGATCCGTCGGCGAGTCAGCGGCTCCGGGAGCTTCGGCCATCGCCATCGTCGGCGCGGGCATGTTGTCGTCGCTCTCCTCCTCAGGTTCAGACCGCATGGACTTCGCGCTCTGCTTCTTCATCTCTTGTTCGGCGGCCATGTTGCCGACGGCGGCGTAGAGCTCGGCCACGGCGGCGAGCATCACCTGTTCGCGGATGTGGTGCGCGACGGTCCCGGGTTCGCGGCGCCCGTAGAACGCGGCCACTGGGTCCGGATAGCTATGACCGCTGAGCGCCAGCACCGCCTCGTCGACGACGATAAGCGCTACCTCGGCGTTTGCGGTGGGCTTGCCGGCCGCGTCTACGACCACGACCGCGACCGACGTCTCCGCGCCGGGCTCAATACGCACCGCGGCGGGCGTCGCGGTCACGGTCAGGCGGCGTAGGGTCGCGGGGACGTCGACGTCGAGCCTGCCGTGCGCGAACGCGGGCCTCCTAGGCAGGTTCGGGTTGAGCTTGCCATCGTCGTTCGGACGGTCCGCCGACCCGTTCAGGAATACTTGCAGTTGAAACCCAGAGATCATCCACTCGGCGATGGCGATCTTGAGGGTGACCGAGTCGCTGGTGAGCTCGAAGGGTACGGTCTCGACCATGCCCTCGCGCGCCACGATGTAGACGCCCGAGGCGGGAAAGAACGGGGACTGGACCAAGAATTCGGCCGTCTCGCCGGGCTCGTACTGCTTCTTGGTCGGGATGATTGTCACATCCTCTTGTTTGAGGTCGCGGTCCACGGGCCCCTTGCCGCCAGGGACCCACACGGAGAGGCTGCTCTCGTTCGGCCGCCCGGCCTCGTCCTTTATCGACGCGCTGATGGCGTACCGGCCACCGGCCTTGGGCTTGAACTCGCAGGTCACGGGGTCCTTGCCAGAGACGACCTCACAGGTCTCGGCGTCGACCTCGACCTCGTCCCAAGACTTTCCGACCTTTTTCCACTCAAGACGCGCCGCTTTCACCGCGATCTTCACGCCATCTTGCCTCTCGCCGTCGATGTCCGTCGCGACCAACGCGACGTTGATGGGCCTACCAGGCGCGACAAACCAGCGGTCCGTCTTCATGCCAACATACAGCGCCGCAGGGTGGACGAGGACTGGCGTCGAGGTCGACCAGGTCTGGCGATTGACGTCCTGGACCGTCGCCTCAGCGCTGATCGAGATGGCCTGGGGTGGGTTCACGCCCTTCAGGTCGAGCGCGACCATATGGGTGCCTGAGCTGTCGGTGCGACCCTCAAGGCTCTGATAGGGGGCGTCCCAGTCGTCACCGCCACCGCCGCGCCAGTGCCACCAAGGGGTCCAGCGCCCGAAGACGAATTCGTCGTGATTTGGCGGGCCAAACCCACCGGGTGAGGCGACGACGCTCCACGTGACCTCGGCGTTCGGCAGGGGACCACCGGCGAAATAGCTCGCCGAGACGGAGACGGTCGCGGTGCCACCCACGATATGGGGGCCTTCACTGACCATGCTCGAGACCTCAAACTCGGGTCGCCGAAACTCTTGGATGTCAAAGTAGTGGTTGTAGTTGTTGCCTGGAATTGACGTATTCGTTGAGAACTCGAAGTAGGCCCCGCCGAGGTTTGGCGTCTTCGGTAGTTTCAACTCCATGTGAAATGTGCCGAGGGGTGACACCGTGGCCTCACCCTTGCCGAGCTCGTTGTTGCTTGAGTCGCGGGCTTGCCAGTTTACGCGGGTGACCTCGCCGGCTGCGGGAGGGCCACGTCGCCTTTTTTGCCACTCTCGATGCGGCGCACGATGCCCTTGACCGAGACGGTCTCGTCGGGACGATAGAGGTGGCGGTCGTCGAAGACCAGCCAGCGCATTTGATCGGTCGTGGGGCGCTTGACCCATTGCGCGTCGTTGCGCCAACTGTCGAAGTCATCCGGCAGAAATGCCACATCGTTGCCTACCTTCACCGTAATGTGCTGGCGGCTCTGCGGGTCCCCAAGGGCGATGCGCGCGAGACCGGTCGCGTCGGTGGTAGTGGCCGTCCCTGGAGGCGTGAGCGTCACAGAAGCGCCGTCCAGGGGCTTGCCATCGGCAAGGTTTGTAGCCCATACGACTAGGTCGCCCGCATCAGAGAAGGCGTCCACGCCGATCTGTGTCGACTGGACCCAGGTCGTGATGGTCATCCGGCGCTTCTCCCACTTCTCGGCGATGCCGGTGGGCCGCACGATGGCGATCACCTGCCCAAACTCGCCATCGAGGGCGGGGGAGAGATCGACGCCCAGCTCGAAGAACTCCTCGGCGGGCGCGCCGGTCTTGACGGTCTTTGAGAAGACCTCTTTCCCCGGCGGGCGGCGCGGCTTGTCGTCATCCCACTGGTTTTGCTTGTAGGTCAGATAGGCCGGCCAGTCGTCAGGGGTCACGCGGTAGAGTGCGACCTCGACCTCGTCCATATTCATCACATAGACGGGCAGGCGGCGCTTCTTGGCCGCCGGGTCGAGGACCGTCATGGGCTTGAGATTTGCCGCGAGCAGCGCCCGGCTGGGGCCGACATTCCAATCCAACTCGACGTCCTTACCCAGGGTCTGTCCGTAGATGTCCTTGATTCCCTTGGATAGAACGACCTCGTAGTCGGTTTTGCCGCGGGTCATTCCGCCAAGAGAGAGGGTCTCGCCCGACACGTCCGCCTTAAAACCCATGAACGTCGGGTTGACCTTAATTTGGTCGGCCTTCAGCGAGCTCTCGTCGATGGCGTTCGTGAAGCGGATGTTGAAATCCATGCCCGGATAACAGTCGCCGCCCCAACCGCACTGAGAGCTCTGGACCGTAAATGGCCCATATGTTTTGAAGTCAAATCGTTCATCTCTGTCGGTCGTGCGCGGGCCCTCTGCCGATGGGAACCCCTTGGGAAAAGTGACGTTAATACGCGTATCTTTAGGCAGCGCGGCCGTGACACGGAAGGCCACCCAGCGGCCCGTGATGTCGGCGTTCTCGGCCCAAGGCTTCAGATCGACCGCGGCCTCTTTGTCCGTGAGCGCGCGGACCTTGAGGGCCTTGTCTCCAGCCTTGACCACGACAGCCTTTAGGGCAGCGGCGGCGTCGATCTTTTGATCAAAGAGAGCGAAGAATAAAGGGTTGAGGTCCTCATTGTCGCCGCCGGGCAGCGATGAGAGGATGCGCGGCGGTGGGGTCCGGAACGTAAAGGTCTTGCCAGTCGCGAGAGGCTTGCCGAGCGCGTCTTTGACACCGGCTGGGACGGTCACGGTGAAATCTGTCGCCATTGGGGCGCGGCCGATGGGGTCGAAGTACAGGGTCTTCGTGCCAACCCAGCGCCAGTGGCCGTCGATCGTGGGTGTGAGGGTCGCCGGCACCGCGTCCAGCGCCAGGGTGTCATGGGAGGTCACCGCCACCATCGGCGTCGCGAAGGTGACGGTAATCCGCGGCGCCAAGGGCACGTCGCCCTCGGGCTGAAACCGCAGGACCCCGGGCTCTTTAGCGTCTACTCCGGGCACACCGATGTCAGGCGCGACCGGGGGAGGGAAGGGGGCGTTAATCGTCTCGCCGGTGAGCGGCGGGGGCTTACTACCCTCGCGCAGCGCGAAGTCGACGACGTCTCCGGCCTCAAGACCGATGGACGGCAGCCGCTTGAGGAGAGCCTCGGTGTCGGCCGCGGACATGGGCTTACTTGGCGTCTCGGCGGTGGTCTGGGTCCCGTCGTTCGGGGGCGTGCCAGCGCGTAGCACGAACTCGAAGCCGCGTTTGACTGGTGTCTGGTCGTCGCCGGCTGCGAGCTGCGCGGGCGTCCCTGGGACCGTGACCCCGTTGATCGCGGGGTGCTGCGCGCCGTCGCCGCCCCCGTCCTGTCCAGCGTTCTTGTTGCAGGCCCCGCCAGCCGAAAGCGTGGCAAAGGTGCCAAAGGCAAGTAACCACAGGCAATTTTTCACGGTGCTCTTCATCTGCGTGTCTCCTTCGCGTCCGGCGGGCTCGTAGGTTACGGCCGGGATCGGATTGCCCCCAGCCTAGTCCAACTCGCCCTTGTTGTCGCGCAACCCCTCCCAAGACAAGTGGCCGTAGGTGGAGCACACGCGTTGCCAAGCGCTAGACGCTCGGCACTGCGAAAAGTTTTTCGCAGTGCCGAGAGACATCGACAGACAAGCGCCAGAGGGTATCAAACCGTTTGAACCTAGACGGAAAGTCTCGCGGCCTTCGTCGCGGTAAGACGATCGGGCTAGGGGCTGACCACGCACTTGAAGTCATTGCAGACCTGCCCGGTGCTGCAGTGCGCGTCGATCTCACAGTCTCGGCAATAGTTGTTCCAGCAACGAGATGACAGATCGCCGCACCGGGGGCAGGCGGCCGGGGTGGCGCGGCAAATCGAGTAGGTTGGGTAGTTGTCGCTGTAGGACGCCTGCTGATTGACTGGGTGAAAGCATCCCGCCTCGCAGCGCCCGAAGAAGCACACCTCGCCGGTCGGGCAATCGGCGAAGGTCTTGCAACCGCCGGTGGTGAGCTCCGTGCACATGCCCATGCCGCAGACCTGGCCGATGCGGCATTGGTCGTCGCGGGCGCAGCCGTCGGTACAGAACCCTTGGGAGCAGAGCTGTCCGAGCTCGCACGGGGTCCCCGCTGAGCAGGGGATCGCGGTGCAGCGTCCTTCGAGACAGCCGGAGCGGAACTTCACGCTGGTCCCGTCGTAGGAGTCCTCGCGCGGGCAGTCCTTCGCAGAGCGGCACTCGGGCACGTCGACCTCGGGCGGCGAGACGTGAAGATAGAGGCGGCTGAGGTGGCCCGCGACGCCGCTGTCGAGCCCTGTGAGTCGCAGCCATACGCGCTGAGCTGAGGGCACGAATATATTGAGCTGCACTGTTTTTGCGGGGAAGGTGAACGGCGACGGCGAGCGCGAGCCGGTGTAGTCGCCAGGCAGGCTCGCGTGGGCCAGCATCTTGACGGTCGTGCCGTCTGAGAAGCGCGAGGGGGCTGTGGCGCCCGTGCTGGTCGTGACCCATGCGTCAATGCGGTTGGTGCCCGGCACGGTGGGGTCGCCGTCGAAGACCTCCATTAGGAGGAAGTTGTCGATGGTCCAAGGGCGTGTGCCGTCCGCGCTGCCGGCGAGACTGACCGTGTAGCCCTCGGGCCGCTGCAGGCACAGTGTCATCTGTGTCAAGATCTTGTAAGTGGCCGAGAGGTCCTCGAAGGAGCCGTTGCGGGCGGCGTAGACCGACGTGTCCTTGTCGGGGATACCCGCCGAGATCTGCAGGGACTTCAGGTCAGATAAGTCGTTGCAAATATTGTATTTAGGGTTAACCGAGCCCGTCAGCTGGATGCGCGCCCCCGACCCCGAGCCGACAATATTGCACTGCGCCGTGGTCAAAAGCCGCGCCTCGAGCGCGAGAAGTCCAGGGCCATTCGTGGCGATGGTCCCCTCAAAGAACACGCGCCCCGCGCGTTTCCCGATTGGTATCGCGATCGACACCCGACTCTCGGTGACGAAGGTTGGGGTCACCACCTGGTCGTCCAGCCGAAACGAGGCCGCGTCGGCCGCGAGCGCGCCAGTCGTCATCACCACCTCGACCGGGCGGTCCCCTGCGACTCGGGCAAAGTCTACGACCACCCGCGCCCTATCGCCGGCGAGGAGAGGGTCAAACCCGGCCTTCACTGGGTTTGTGGTCGCGGGCAGGGCCGTAAGGTCGATGACCGTCACGCCAGTTGTGGCGACCTCGTCGTCGCAGGTCGCGTCGATACAAGCGCCGTCGACGCCGGTGAAGCCAGCGGCGCAATCGCACCGAAACCCGGATCCCGCACCGGGCTCAACACGGCAGGCCGTGCGGTTCGTCTCGACGCAGGGGTTCGGTTCGCACGGGCCCGTCGGTATCACGGTGTCCTCGGCGGAGGGCGTGTCGCCGTTGGCCACGTCGTGGGTCACGCTGTCGTGGGGCGCGGCGTCGGGGGCCGCGGCGTCCTCGCCGATAGCAGTGTCCTCGGCGAATTGCGTGTCACTGACCGCAGCGCGCTTCGCCTCTGAGCACCCGAGGAGCGCGAAGACTAGGCCGAAGGTCGTCGCTGCGAGGGGCGCGATCTGCGCCATACGTGTCTGTGAGTGGGGTGCCTGGCGCATCGGTGGAAGCCTTCGTTTAGGTGACGGCTGGGTAAGCTGCCCGCCTACCACAGACCAGTCAAGGATAGGGGCCGCCGTGTCGAAGTGTGAGTCGATGATCGGCAAAAGCACGGCGGTCAGGGGCATCGCCATTATGCAGTGCAAGGTGCTGGGGTTAAATGGTTTAACTCGTTTTCGCCCGGGCTATGGTCGGGCCGATTGAGCCTTGATGGCCCGTGGCGATTCAGCCTCGGCCGTGCTGGCTCCACCCGGGTGTGTAAACGCCCCTCAGCGTGTCGCGCGCCGTGTGCGAGAAGCACCACCGAGAGGGTGTCGACGCAGCCGTCCCCGTCCTCGTCGCCGCCAGAGGTTGTCCATCTGCCGTGGCGCAGTCGGCCTCAAAGAGGGAGTTGAGAAAGAGCCGGGTCCCTTGCGAGTCGGGGTTCTGCGACAGGGGCAGCTTCGTCTCGTAGCGATGCCCGCCGAGGTAGCTGACCTTGCCGACGCCCGCATTGCAAACCCGCGCGCCGTATGCGCTATCGATGCAGCACAGGCCATCGAGATAGCCCGTCATCCAGACGTCTTGGACGCCCGCTGGGGTCGTGGCGCCGGTGACCATGACGATGTCTTCGTCTTCGTCTTGACAGACATCCCCGGCCGGCAGTGAGTAGACGGGCTCGCTGCCGCCCACGATGCCGAAACCACCGTCCATCTGTCCGAATGGGTAGTGCGCGTTGACCGCCTAGCACTCAGCGAAGAGATGCGTCGGGTGGGCGAGGAAGGCGCGCAGCTCGGCCACGACCTCGTCGACGACGTCGTTGACGCCCCAGTGCATCGTCATGATTTGGCAGTAGACGGGGTTGTCATCCTCGTCGAAGAGGGCGCCATCGCTGTGGCTGCTGGTCGTGGGCCCGGCGACGGTGGCGATGTTTAGGGCATCCGGATGGTTGGGGTACAATGAATCTCCGTTCTTGCGGGTTGGCCAAGCCTGGCCCTGGGAGTCGGGGATCCCCGCGGCGTTCAGGTAGCCAAACGCGATGTCTTCGGCCGTCACGTTGTCGCGTTGCCACAGGTCGATGATCGGTTGTGCCCGGGCGGCGTCGACGGCGCGCACGATAAAGGGGCCCCCGCGATAGCCATGGCTAGTGATGACGGCGGCCGTCGGGTAGACGGTCGCCGAGACGGTAAAGTCTGCGTCGCCGATGGACTTGCGCGGTTTGATGACCTAGGCGACGGGGACGTCCGAACGCAAGAGGGCATAGACCAGACCAAACGGCGCTGAGGAAGGCCTTCGCTCCGGACGCGCCGGCGATGGCGGCTTCGTGCTTGTGTCTCCAAGGGCTTTGGCGCATAGAGGCGCCGCTTGGACCTAGCCCGGTCTTGAGCCCACGAGGCCCTATGCACGCCACTGAAAATCCCCAGCGCACGGCCGTCATCGCGGCGGTTCAGCTACCCGGCGTCACCGACACCGAGCACGCCGGCGACATCGCCGAGCTCGGGCGCCTCCTGAAGACTTTAGGCTATCAGGTCGTCGGTGCGGTCAGTCAGCGCCGCAGCGGAATCGGATCGGCGGCGGTCTTCGGGGAAGGAAAGCTGGTCGAGATCGCGGCCTATACGGGCGGCACTGGTGTCGTGACCGCGTTTATGTCGGACTCGACCCGCAAGAAGGCCGCGCGCCAGGGCGAGGAAGAGGAAGACGAGGAAGACGACGGGGGGGCTGAGGTCTACGACGAGCCACCCGAGGCGGATGACGTCGGTTTTGATCTGCTTCAGCCCGAGTCCGGCGCGGCTGCCCGTGGGTTTGTGCCGCATTCGGGCGGGCTCCCACACGCCGACGTGGTCGTCGTCGACCACGAGATTAGCCCGCGTCAGGCGCGAAACCTCGAGCAGGCCACCTCCGCGGAGGTCCTCGACCGCACGGGCGTGATCGTCGAGATCTTCCATCGCCACGCCCACACGCGCGAGGCCCGCCTACAGGTCGAGATCGCGCGGCTGACCTACGTCGTGCCGCGCCTCCGTTTCGGGGTGAAGGGCACAGAGAAGCAGCAGGGTGCGGGCTCGGGTGAGAGCGATCTCGAGCTCGATCGCCGCCGCGTGCGTGACCGGATCTCCGAGTTAAAACAGGAGCTTGTCAACATCGCTCGGGACGAGGAGAATCGCCGCAGCCGCCGCAAGCGCGTGCCTCGCGTCGCCCTCGTAGGCTACACGAACGCCGGCAAGAGCTCGCTCATGCGCGCCCTGACCTCAAGCGACGTCCTCGTCGAGGACAAGCTCTTCGCGACCCTCGGGACCACCGTCCGCGCGCTCCAGCCCGAGGCGACGCCGTGTGTGCTTATCTCGGATACCGTTGGTTTTATTAAGAAACTGCCGCATGATCTCGTGGCGTCATTCCGTTCAACCCTCGACGAGGCTCTTGAGGCGTCGTGGCTGCTTCACATCGTCGACGCCTCCGATCCCGACTTTCGCGGGCAGCTCGGCGTGACGCGGACCGTCTTGCAAGAGATCGGGGCCGACGTCGTGCCGTCACAGTTGGTGCTCAACAAGGTTGACTGCCTCGACGACGACCAACGGCTTGCCCTGATGGAAGAATTTCCGTCGGCGATTCAGCTCTCGGCCCACCGCCCCGAAGACGTGGTGGCGCTGCGCGAGAGCATCGTCGCCTTCTTCGAAGCGGACTTCGAGGAGGTCGAGCTTGTCGTACCGTACGCACGCGGCCACGTCGTCGGCGTCATCCACAGCACCGTCCGCGTCATCGGTGAGGACTGGGACGAGAGCGGGGCCCGCCTGACCGTGCGCGCGCCGTCGGGCGAGATCGAGCGCATACGCGCCCTCCTTCGTTAGAGGCCTGCGGGGTCGACGCGCGGCGCGTCTCTTGTTAGGTTTCGCCCAAACCATCGCGGGCCTAATCTTGGGCTCGCTCGGCCGGAGGACCACATGACTGAGCAGTATCGTCAGGACTTCTTTGTCTCGTGGGAAGAGCTTCATCGCGACACGAGGCTCCTCTGCAAGGAGCTCCTCGCGACCGGCAAGACCTGGAAGGGCGTCATCGCGGTCACTCGCGGCGGGCTCATTCCGGCCGCGATCGTGTGTCGCGAGCTCGATATTCGACTCGTCGATACAGTATGTGTTGCAAGCTATGAGGGGGCCCAAGGCAAGAGCCAAGGCGAACGAGTCCGCGTCATTAAAGCTGCGGCCGGTGATGGTGAGGGGATGCTCATCGTCGATGATCTCGTCGACACGGGCGCCACCGCCGCGGCCATCCGCGAGATGCTCCCGAAGGCCCTCTTCGCCACTGTCTACGCGAAGCCTGAGGGGCGCCGGCTCGTTGATCACGTCGTCCGGGAAGTCAGCCAACACACGTGGATTCGGTTCCCGTGGGATATGCAGCTTCACTTCGCGGTGCCCCTTATCGAGACCATGCGGCCGCCCGGGGCCGCTGGAACGCCTTGACGCCGGGGGAGGCGAAGTTCAGTCTTGGGTCTTGTGCTAGGCGCGATGGTCGTCACCGCCGCACTCATTTTGAATCCGGAGATCCCTATGCGTCTGATGCGAGTCCCTTTTCTTTACCTCGTCCGCACCCTTGTCAGCGCCGGCGCGGCGAGTCTCTGCCTTGGGGCCGCTGGATGCGGCGACAGCGCGACGGTGAAAGCCGACGCCAGCGTCGGCGTGGACCTCATCAGCCCGGACGTCTTTGTCCCGGCGGATGTCTCTACCTCCCAAGACACGTCTGTGCCTCAGGATATCGCTGCGCCTCAAGACACGGCGGTGACGACGGACACGGCGGCGCCTGCGGACTTGAGCGAACCGGTCGACACCACGGCGCCCGCGGACACGAGCACACCCGCGGACACGAACACACCCGCGGACACGAGCACACCGACGGATACCATGCCAGGGGACACGAGCGAGACACCTGTCCTTGAGTACCGCTGCGATGGCGGCGCAACCCTGTTGCCGCAGGGCTGGGTCTGCGACGGGTGGAACGACTGCGATGACGCGACGGACGAGGACGAGATCCGCTGTCCTGCCTTTACGTGCGCAGCGGATGGGGAGACATCCGTCGTGCGCGGCGACGTGTGTGATGGTCATTCGGATTGCGACGACGGGTCGGATGAGGCTGATTGCACGGATTTCGTCTGCGCCGATGGTGTCGAGACGCACCCCCAACGGACCGTCTGCGATGGCCTGGCCGACTGTGCGGACTTCTCGGACGAGAGTGTGCCCGGCTGCACGAGCTTCTTCTGCGCCGATGGAACCGACGTGCTACCAGTGTACTGGCGCTGTGATGGCGAGGATGACTGCGCGGACGCCAGCGATGAGGCTGGTTGCTCAGCGAATCCTTAATAAATTGATTGACTTTGCGTGCTGAGGCGGCCGTCGCCTCGGTACTTAGGATGGTGGGCATGATGTTGAAAAAAAGAGGCGATAGATGCGTAGGCAAACGTTGGGATGGCTCGCTGGCATGGTGTTCGGAATGAGCGGGGCCGCAACAGTGGGGCCCGGATGTGGCACTAGCCCCGCCCCTGACGGAGGGCAGGCGTCACCAGGGGCATCGGCCAAGATCACCTCGACCGAGATCCGAGCCTTCGCCGACGCGGTGAAGATCGCCGACTATTCGCCAAAGGGGGCCCCGGCGGTCTCCGCAGCTAGCGCGCGGCTCGTCTTCTCGGGACCGAAGCGCAGCCCTGGCGTCTTGACCGAGCTCACGATGACGTATTCAGGCTGCGATCCGATGACCTGTCCGAAGCTCGACGCGGCCGTGATGGCCCAGCGGGCCCCGAAGCTCCGCGAGGCGCTCTCGGCGGCCGCCAAGGCCAACCCTGAGCTCGTCTTCGAGACCGTCGGGCTCGATTTCGTAGGAGGGACGGCCTTTGGGACCTATACCCTCTTCATGTCGGTGAAAAAGACCGATGACGGTGGGGTCACGACCCACTCCGCCAATACGGTGGATCTCTATTTTCATGACGATCGCCAGCTCATTCATGTGGAAGCCAAGGCGCGCGACTTCGGCGCGGACACTCAGGCGCTGCTCGTCGCGAATACGCCTCGTGCTGAGCTTGAGGCGGCCGCGCGGGCCGGCCTCGAGGCGGCTGTGCAAGCTTTCCAGAAGTAGCGGGCCGCGCCGTTCGCGCACTGAACAAATTGCTGCGCTTGTGTTCAGTGGTCTAGTCCGGTCACACTGAGACCGTCCCGGGCGGCGCTTATTGGCGAGGTAACCCCTCGCCAATAAGCGCCAAGTACCCTCCCGGGCGTGCACTTGGAGGACCAACCTTGGCAACGGAACGACTTGAGACGGCTCTCGGACGCTACCGGTCGCAGATCGTGTCCCACCTACACGGGGCCTTCGCGTCGAGGGGGCTCATCCGCGAGGTTCTGTCCAGCTATGACGGCCTCGTGGCCGAGCTCGCCGCGCGCCCGGACCTTCAGGCCCCGATACGCCAGGTCTTCGCTGGCGTTCGCCGCCTTGGAACCATCCGCGCCCGCTACGGGCAGCTCGTCTCGGCTTTCGGCGCACCAGGCCCGGGTGACGGCGCGAACACCGATGTCTTTTGGGTGGTCGCGCCCCCCTTTGAGGGGATCGTCACGATCTATAACTGGAAAAATGGCCACGCGTATCACGGGCCCCCTGGCCTCGACGTCGCGGCGATGACCGAGTGGGAGGTCGGCGGGACCTCCAGGGAATCACTCATGTTTATTCGGGACCATCTCGACGGTCTGTGATGATTTAGTTGCGATTGTGTGTGATATACCGGGCCGAGAATCGGGTTAACATCCTAATTTCAATAGAACGTTGGCCCAGTATCCAGAGCAGCCTCGTGAAGCTCCGGGTTCGCGATCTCGCTGTGGTGGACGTGCAGCGACGACCTCGGTACGGTCCTACGCGTGGCCTCTCGGATGGGGGCCACCTCTTACCGGACCCACCATGAGGAAGATGATCATGAAGAACTGGCCGATGACGATGACGGGTCTCGCGGGTCTCGCGGTCGTGGGGTGCGCGGCACCAGAGGCCACGGCGGGTCCCGATCGCGCGCGGGCCATGGACCCGGCAATTGACGGAGACTGGGGCCGCTTTGTTTCGATCGAGAGGGTCTCCCTCGCCGACCAGGGTCGAGTCTTCGAGAGGACCTCCGAGCTCCCCAGAGACTCCAGCGTCGCCCCGCAGGTCCTCGTCGCGCTCACGTGCGCGGGGGGCCCCTTCGATTCTCGCTACATGCTCGGAGCGGGGGACGGCTCAAGCGCGACCGCCGTGGTCTCCGTCGAAGATCGGTCCAGCATGGGGCTGCCGCCTTGCCCAGATGGCGGCTGGACGCGCATCGCGCTTGGGGCCCTCTCGCCTGCGCCCGGCCCGAACGCGTTACCGACCCTTGTCGTCTACCGAAGCCGCGAGGTGCGCGCCGATGACGTGACCGACTCAGTCGACTTTATACGTTGATCCGCGGCGGCTCATGCTTAGACCGAAGAGAAGGCGCGCGCGTTCAAGCCGGACCCGGCGTGGCGTCGGGCGAAGAACGGGAGGTGTCCAATGTTACGGAACCGAATGAGAGCCAGCATCGTGGGTTTCGGCGTCTTTTGCCTGTTCACGAGCCCCGTCGCGGCGGCCGCGCCGGAGCCACCACCCCTTGCAGTTGAGCTAGTGCGGACCTCCCCCGAGGTCATTGAGCCGGGCGGCGACGTGACGGTCACGATGCACCTCGTCAATCGATCCGCGGCCAAGACCGTGTGGGTCGTGAGGCCCGGCGATGGCTCGGAGATGGGGTGGCGGGAACCCTGGGTCTACTTCTCGGGCACGCGGCTCCTCGCCGACGGCAGCGAGGAGGCCTCATCGGCAGCGTCCCTCGCGCGCTGTGGGCTCTTTGACGCGAATTGGCCGGCGAGCATCGTCGCGCTTAAGCCGGGCGAGAGGATGGACCTCCACCCTTGGATCCCCGAGCCGTCGCGAGGCCTCGCGCTTGACCGCCGAGGCGCGCACACCGTGCGCCTGCACTATGCCTTTCGGGCCGGGACGGGAGACCGATGGGCGGGCGGCGCGGCGGGCCCCCACGCTCTATTCGGGACGGCGCCCTTCGAGATCATTTCAAATCCAATCAACGTCACGGTGCGGAGTCCCCTGGCGCTCGTGGCGACGCCCGCGAAGGACTTGCCTACGCTGCACGTCGGCCGGCCGGTGGCGCTCTCGCGGCTCTTCACGGCGGCCATCGTCAACGATTCCGACACGCCCGTCAGCGTGACGAGCCCAGGGACCCCGACCGTCTTTCGGTTGGAGACCCGTCCCGAGGGCTATCTCGCTGGGGTAGAAGCCCCAACGCCGCGTGCGACGCCTCGGACGATCGCCCTGAAGCCGGTCGAACGCGTTGAGCTCCTTGGACGGGGGGCGCCCTTGTCGACGGCCGCCGACGGCACGTGGACACCGGCCAAGGCCGGGCCAATCGCGATCTATGTGGTCTTTCATGAGAGCGAGGTCGGGCGGCTCAAGGGGCGCCTCGTGTCCGAGCCAATGTTATTTGACGTGCAGCCATAATCGGAACCGAGGTGGGGACGGAACTGTAGAGGAACTATGAGGGAAATTGCTCTCCTGACCGAGGCACGCTTCTTCGCCGAGCCGGCAGGTGATAGTTGGTACATCAAGCAAATCATCGACGAGGACACGCTGCTCGCGGACGCCCTTGGCGCCGTGGGACTTCGAGCGACGCGCGTAGACTGGTCGGATCCGAACGTCGCGTGGGGTTCATTCGCGGGCGCGGTCATCCGCGCGACCTGGAGCTACGCCGACCAACCAGCTGTATTTCATGACGCTCTTTCGGCGATCGCCCGTCAAACGACCCTCATCAATCGCCTTGAGACCGTCGCGTGGAACCTCGACAAGCACTACCTCGCTGACCTCGCAGAGGGCGGCGTCGCGACCATCCCGACCCGTTTCGTCGCGCGAGGGACCGAGACCTCGCTCCTAGACCAGCTGGCCGTGATGGGGTGCGACGAGCTCTGCATCAAGCCGGTTATCTCCGCGGGTGCCCGCCATACCTATCGGGTGACGGCCGCACGTTTGGCGTCCGAGCCCGACCTTGAGCACACCTTTCAAGCCGTCCTCGCGACTGAGGACTGGATGGTCCAGCCCTTTCAGCGCTCGGTACCCCTGGAAGGCGAGCTGGCCTTCATGGTCTTTGGAGGCAAGTGCACCCACGCGGTCCGCAAGCGCCCAGCGGACGGCGACTTTCGTGTGCAGGACGACTTCGGCGGGACGGTGGTCTCGCACCCCGCGACGGCCGCCGAGCGCGCCTTCGCGGAGGCAGTCGTCGCCCAATGCCCAAGCCTCCCGGCCTACGCGCGCGTCGACGCTGTCATCGCCAATGACGGGCGCCTCTCCGTGATGGAGCTTGAGCTTGTCGAGCCCGAGCTCTTCTTGCGCTTCGAGCCGAGCGCCGCGAATTTGCTTGCTGAAGCAATCGTTCGCGTGTTGGCTCCCGAACCTAGCTGAGCTCGCCGAAGGGCACGCGACGGCCCTTGACCTTGTGCTTTTGGAGGCCGGCGTGAACGGTCGGCGCCGATGTCTTTGCAACCGCGATGAAAGACCAGCGGTCCTGAATGTCGATGCGCCCGACGTCGTCGCCGGGGATGCCGATGGTGCCGGTCAGCGCGCCGAGGACATCACCCGGGCGGAGCTTGTCGCGCCGGCCCGCGCCCAGCCAGAAGGTCGTCCAGGCGCTCGTGAGTGGGCCCTGTTCGCTGCCTTTGGGGGTCTTCGGCAGCGGAACCGTCTGATCGTCTCCGATGATCTTCGTGAGCTGAGCCCGCTGTCTCGACGTGATGAAGGTCCAGGCGACGCCGGCCCGTCCCGCGCGTCCAGTCCGTCCGATGCGGTGGGTATAGTCGTCGGGCTGGTTTGGCAGATCGACGTTCACGACGAGGTCGAGGCCGCTGACGTCGAGTCCGCGCGCGGCCACGTCGGTGGCCACGAGGACCCGAATGGAGCCATTGCGAAAGCGCGCAAAGATCGCCTCGCGGTCGCGCTGCTCGAGGTCGCCGTGCAGGGCGTCGGCCGCGTACCCGGCGTCCTGCAACGTCTTTGCGGTCTCGGCGACGGTCCGCTTCAAGTTTAGGAATACGAGGGCCGACTCGGGCCGGAGCGTCGTCAGCAGCGTCTCCAAAGCCCGATCTTTATCCGCGTCTTCGACGACGGCCACGGATGTGTCGACGTCTTTATTTTCTCCAGCGATCACGACGTTGGCGGGGTCTCGCAGCCAGCCGAGGCTAAGTTTGGCCAGGCCGTCCGGGTAAGTGGCTGAAAAGAGAGCCGATTGTCGGTCGCGCGGGACTCGCTCGATGATCGCCTTGACCTCGTCCGCGAAGCCCATCTCAAGCATCCGGTCGGCCTCGTCGAGGACGAGCGTCGCGACGCCAGAGAGGTCGAGACGTCCGCGCTGGAGCTGATCGAGGGTCCGCCCCGGGGTCCCGACGACGACGTGGGCGCCCTCGGCGAGCTGAGCCGCCTGGAGTCCGCCGGGCTCGCCGCCAATGAGCATCACGACCCGCAGCCCCGCCGAGCGTTTGCCGACGGCGCGGATCTCGGCCATGACCTGGCTCGCGAGCTCGCGGGTTGGGCACAGGACTAGGGCCTGGACCCGTCGCTCATCTAGGTTGACGCGCGCGATGAGAGGCAGCGCGAAGGCGACCGTCTTGCCGCTGCCCGTCGGGGCCCGACCCACGAGGTCTCGCCCGGCTAGAAGCGCCGGCAGGGCGGCGGCCTGAATCGGCGTCAGCTCGGTGAACCCGAGGTCATCGATGGCCTCGCGGAGGGCCGGCGAGAGGCCGAGGTCGGCGAAAGTAGTCGGGAGGGGATGCGTCTGGGTGGGATTGGACATGGCGCCCGTTAGCGCGAATGGCGCGGTCCGTCGAGCTTCGACCACGATAGGCAGCGACGCCCGCCGCCGCGGGTCCGCCTCATACGCACCACACCAAAACTCTCAGAGAGGCTCAAAGGCCGCTCGCACCTCGGCCGCGTCGTCGAATGGGTGGTTGGTGTTCCCAATAATTTGTTCGGTCTCGTGCCCTTTTCCAGCGATGATGACGATATCGCGGCGTCCGCGCACGAGCGCTGCCTTCGCGCCGGTGATGGCTTGCCGGATGGCGCGTCGCCGGTCGTGCTCGATGTGCCACCGCCCCTCCTCGGGGGAAATTTCGGCGGTGACCTCATTGGCGATGGCCTCCGGTGCCTCCTGACGCGGGTTGTCGGTCGTCAAATAGACGACGTCCGCGAGGCGGTCGGCGATGGCCCCCATCTGCGGTCTCTTGCCGCGGTCTCGGCCGCCGCCGCACCCGAAGACACAGATGAGGCGTCCCCGCTCAGCATCGGGCATCGCGTTGAGAATCATCCGGCCCGACATGAGCGTGTTCTCCAGCCCATCTGGCGTGTGGGCATAGTCGACGAAGACCACCGGCCCCGCCCCGTCCGCCGGATTTGCGATGAGTTGAAAGCGTCCTGCGACGCCGCGAAAGGCACGAAGGCCGGCCTTGACTGCGGTCGGGTCATATCCGGCGGTCAAGGTCGCGAGGGCCGCGGCGAGCGCGTTTGCCGCGTGGACGTGGCCCGTCATGCCGACCTCGATGGCGCCGCCGAGTCGATCGGCGATCGCGCCAGGAGACAGCGTGACCCGCGTGATCCCGACGTCGACCGTGACAGACGAGGCGGCGAGGTCGGCTGCCGGATCCAGCAGGCTATAGGTCAGGACCGTCGTCGTCGGCGCGAGGACCTCGCGCAGGAGCTCGCTCGATGGATCGTCGAGGTTTAGGACGGCCGTGCCGCCTGGGACGATGCTTAAGAAGAGTTGAGCCTTCGCCGCGAGGTAGGCCTCGGGAGAAGGGTGGACGTCCAAGTGATCGCGCGTCAGATTCGTGAAGATCGCGATATCCGGGGGCCACGTCGCCGCGGTCCCTCGCGCGAGCGCCAGGGAGGTCATCTCCACGGCGATCGTACGGACACCGGCCGTCACTGAGGCCTCGACCGTAGCTAGGAAAGACGCTGACGAGCGCCCTCCGGGTGTGGTCGGCGTGGTGTGCGCCATGGTCTCGTCGCCCACGCGGCCACCGATCGTGGTGAACATCGCGGCGGTCTCGCCGCTGGCTGCCACGATCGCCGCGACCATCGTGGTGGTCGTCGTCTTGCCGTTCGTGCCCGTCGTCGCGATGGTCTGTAGCCTATCGCGCAGAGCGAAGGCAGCACGTCGTCGGTCCGGAGACCAAGCGGCGTTCTGAGTGGGGTCTTGCAAAGAAAAACTTATTCTGCGCCGAAAGCAGGGTCGCCCGGCACTTCTTCCCAGCTGACGCACTCGTCGGTCGGATCCCACTCGATGCACTCATAGGTCGGTTCGATTTGCGGGGCGTCCATGCCGTAGCCCTCTTCCGTCGGCTGTATATCGTCGGAATTGTGGGTCGGGGCCGCGACGGGGCCGGTCGTACCGCAGCCGCTTGCGAGGAAGCTGCCGCCGAGGGCGAGTGCTAAAAAGGTGGCGCGATCGATGCGCATATTGGTGTCCCTTGTCCTGAATGTTGCGCCGACGCGCACTGTTGGCGCCAGCGGTGCTGAGCGAGGGAGGACGTTAACACCGGGTTTCTTGGAACGAAAGGGGCCGCGCAGGCGGCAATCCTGCGCGCATCACATTTTCTTTGCGACCGCTCACGCCGCCGGGATTCCCGTGATTTCTTGTTGAAAGCTGGACCCAAGGCCACGCCCCGAGTATCGTTCGCCGCCGCTCCGAGCAACCGCTCGGCAGGGCCCCGCCACCGGAGGCTTTTGTGATGCAAGTCCATAACTTTCAAAATTTCGCGGTCGGCCTCGTCGCCCTGTCCGCCACTTTGGCCGCGTGCCAAGGCTCCGAGCTTCAGGCGCCACCGCCACCGACCCTAGAGACGACCCTCGACCCCGCTCGGGTCCTCGCAGGTGAAACCGCCGCGGTGATCTGCACGCTCGTCGGACGCGCCCCGCGGGTCGCCGCCGACGCCTTCGTCGTGACCTTCGAACCCCTCACCGGTCGCGCGGACGGGGTCGTCGTGGCCGGCCGCGTCGTCACGGGCCAAGGCGCGGGTACCTATCTCGTCCGCTGCACCCTACCCGAGCTCGACCTCGTGGATCTCGACGGCGCCCTGCTGACAGTCATCGCTGGCGCGCCAGCGTCGACGCGACCAGTGTTCGAAGATAACCCGGTGGCGGCGCGCACACCGATCGACGTCGCCTGCGAGGCCGTGGACGCGTTCGACAACGGGACGCCTATCGAAGACGCCACCTTCGAATCCGATGCCACCCTCATTTTTGGTGCGGGCACCGTGACCGGCACAATCGCCGGCGAGCACGGCGTGACCTGTGGGCCCAGGGGCGCCGATGACCGGCTTCGTCGCGACGAGGTCGTCCTGACCGTCGTCGCTGGCACGCCGGCACGCGTTGAGCTGGCCGCGGCCCCCGAGCGCGAGATCTACGCGCCCGCCGCGGTCGTCACCTTGAGCTGGACCGTCTTCGATGTGGACAATAACCCCATCGTGGGCCTCCCGGGGACCCTCACGACGCCCGGAATCCCGGCGGCCACTCGGCTCTCGGCTGACGACACGCGCTTTCGCCTTGGGGGCGACGGGCGCTACACCTTCGTCGTCGTCCTGGACCCGCCCGCGCCCGCCCTCACCGACGACCTTGTCCTCATCGTCGACGCGACGCCGCCGACCATCACCGTGACCTACCCGCCGCGCGGGGCCACTATCCGCGCTGGGAACAAACCCGTCGAGGTGCGCGGCGTCGTGACGGATGCCGTCGGTGTCACGAGCCTCACGATCAACGGCGAGGAGGTCGTGATTCGCGCCGACAACACCTTCGCGCACCCTGTCGATTCGCACTGGGGTCTCAACAACCTCTTCATCGTCGCGACGGACCTCGGCCGCAACAGCGCGATGCTGTCCCCGACCTATCAATACTCCGATCGTTGGACCTCCTTCATTGACGAGAACGCCCGCGGCCTCCGCCAGCCGGACGCGGCGGTCTTCCTCTTCGGTCAGAATTTCTTCGACGACGGCGAGCAGCACCCGCCTGCGCTCGATGACATGGCGGCCCTCGTCGAGACCGTCCTAGGAAATTTGATTGACCTCAAAGGACTCGTCGACGGGCTCCTGGGTGGTTTCAACATCCCGCCACAGCCCTTGGCGAATTTCTCGCAACGGATCGACATCATCCCCAACCTCTCGTGGGTCGACCTGACCTTCACGGGCGACGTCGAGTTCACGCTGCGCGCGGCCGATTCGACCGGCACGGGCCCCGTCCTCGTGACCATCGACAGCCGTGAAGGCGGGCTCGATATGGACGTCGCCGTCGGTGATGGGGTGACCCCGGCGGTCGCCATCGACCTCGAGCTCGAGATCGCCGCCCGGTTTGATGTGACCTCCAATAATTGCAGTATCATCGGATGTATCGCGGGCCCGCCGGGCGCGGCTAGCCTCGGGGCCACAGTCCTCGCGCGTTTCGCCATCGACGACATCACGGTCAGCGTCGCGACCGATATCGCGAAGGCCTACGAGCAGCCGATGCAGATCGACATGACGCGCCTCGAGACCATCATCGGCGACCTTCAGCTGCTGCCCATCGACGACGTGAATTTCTTTCTGACTATCGAGGGGATCCCGGTCATCGGCGACCAGACCTTCGAGTTCCCCCTGTCCAGCATCTTTGATATCGGCGCCATCTTCGATGCGATCTTGACCCCCGGGGCGACCCAGCTCGTGAACCAGATCCCAGCCGCGATCAACCCGATCATCCGCTCCGTCGTGGGGCCGATCGTCTCGGGACTCTTCGACATCCTCGTCATCGACACGGTCATCCCGGTGCCCCCGCTGTCGCCGACCGCGGACCCCGTGGACATCGGCTTCGCGACCGAGCTGTCGACGATCGCTTTCACCGAGGATGGCGGCACGGTCGGGCTGGCTACTGGCCTCTTTACCCGCAAGAAGATTGAGCGTGATCCTCTCGGGGCCATCGGACGCGGCGATTGCATTGGGGCGTCGACCGAAGGCCTCACATGGGCCTGGGACCCGTCTGTGGGCATTGGTCTGACCCTCGATCTCGGCAACGCCGCGCTCTTTACCGCGTGGTGGGGCTCGTTGCTCAACGGTGACCTCGATCTGTCGGCGCTGACCGGCGGCGGTGGAGGCGGAGGGCTGCCGATCCCCGTCAACGGGTTGTCGCTTACGCTGAACTGGCTCCTGCCGCCTATCTTCAATGACTGCGACCCTCAGCACGGCTACGTGGAGATAGGCGACCTCGGCGTCGTCCTGTCGGGCAACCTCATTGGACTCCAGATCTCAGCCGAGATGTTCGCCGACTTCCGCCTCAGCGTCGCCTACGAGGCTCGGCCCGACGGACTCTATATCGTGCTCGGTGATGTACTCGAGACCGAGTTCGAGGTCATGAGCCTCGACGACGGTGGGCTCGGCGAGATTTTCGATATTCGTTCGCTTATCACCGACGCACTGCCGGGCATCCTCGGTGGCTTCCTCGCCGGACAGGCTATCGGCCCCATCGCGCTTCCGCCGACAGATCTCTCGACCATCTTGCCCGGCCTTCCTGCGGGAACTAACTTCGGCCTCGGGGGCCTTCAGGTTGAAAACCAAGACGGCTACGTCATCCTCGGCGGGGACTTGCAATAGATGAAACTTTCACGCGTGGTCATTGCGGCTTCATACTTCGGTCTCGTTCCATGGGCCGGCGGCTGTGATGATACCATCGCGCCGATGTTCGATAGCGCCGCCGTCGACGTGGCGAGCCAAGACGTGGACGACACCTTCGTCGTCGACGCCCCAGCGTGCCGGAATCGGGCTGCCATCGCCCCGTTGGCGGTAGGTCGCTGGGCCAGCCGTCAATTCATGACCGGCCTCGTGGCGCTGCCCCCCACCGGCACCCTGTCCGCGGTCACTTCAAAGATGTTGGTACTGCATCAAGTCTCGGATGAGGGCGGCCTGAAGGTGACCAACATCACATGCAGCCTCACCCAGCCTCGGATTAGTGGGGTCGAGACGGTCTTTGGGCCCGCGTTCATCGCCGCTGTCCCTCAGAACCCGGTGGTGGCGACGGTCGAGGGTTCATCGGTATCGGTCGCGAAGGACCGCATCGTGCTTGGCGCAGAGCTCGTCGATCCCGCGAATGACGCTCTCCCAACCGACGCCGCGGACCCGCGCATCCGCGACATGGACGGCGACCAGAACCCCGGCATGACGGTGACCCTCCAGGGGCTGTTTCAAGCCCAACTCTACATTACTTACAGGCACTTCATCGGGTTGTCGGGACAGGCTGACGAAAGCGGGTGCATCGCCGGCACCTTGAATGGTACACGCGACCAGACGCAGCTGGGGGCGTCAGATGATGCCCTCCTCGCGTTTGATTTCTCGCCCCAGCCTCATCCGGATCCCGACATAAACACCTTCGTGATGGTGCCCGTCGCTGGCGACCTCTCGTGCGCGGAACTAATCGCCGAGGAGGCCGCTCTCTTTGGGCCCTGAGCGTCCCCTCTAGGATGGTCGACATGCTCTTTTCGCCCTTCGATGCGCTCGTACCGACGCCTGCCCTCGCGGCTCAAGTCATCTCCCCGCCCTACGACGTGATGAACACGGTCGAGGCTGCCCGCATGGCTTATGACAAGCCTCTGTCGCTCCTTCATGTGACGCGTTCCGAGATCGCCTTTCCGCCGGGCGCGAACCCCTACGCACCAGAGATCTACGAAAAGGCCCGCGAGCGTTTTGAGGCCTTGTTGGCCGAAGGTGCCCTAAAGCCCGCTGGCCGCCCCATCTACGGCGTCTATCGCCTCACGATGGGGAAAAAGCAGCAGACCGGGCTCGTCGGGCTCGCCAGCGTCGCCGCCTATCAGGCCGACATCATCAAAAAACACGAGTTCACGCGGCCAGAGAAAGAAGATGACCGCACGCGCCACATCTCGGTGACTGGGGCTCAGACGGGCCCCGTCTTCCTCGCTTGCCGCGCCGCGTCGGCGTTCTCGGACGCCCTCGCCGCGGTGACCTCGTCGAGGGCTCCGGACGTCGACGTCCTCGCCGACGGCGGGGTGCGTCACGAGGCCTGGTGGATCGCCGAGACCGCGCCCTTCGAGGAGCTCATCGGCGCGATGCGCGCCCTCTACATCTGCGACGGGCATCACCGCGCAGCCAGCGCGGCCCGAGTCGCCGAGCTTGAGGGAACCTCGGCCGCGTCGCGCTTTTTGGCAGTGGTCTTTCCGGCCGATCAGCTCTCCATCCAGGCCTATAACCGGGTCGTCGCCGACCTTGGGCCGTGGACCGTCGAGACCTTTCTCGCCCGCCTCGCCGAGAAGTTCCTCGTCAGCGCGCGCGGGGCCTCGGCGACTCCGGCGCAAGCCAAGCGCTTGTCGATGTTCCTCGACGGCGCCTGGTATGGCCTCACGCCGCGCCCCGAGCTGCTCGCGGGCATCGACGCGGATCCCGTCGCGGGGCTGGACGTGTCGATTCTTCAGGACCACGTGCTCTCGCCGCTGCTCGGGATCACCGATCCGCGGCGAGATCACCGCGTCGATTTCGTCGGTGGCATTCGCGGCACGGCCGAGCTCGAGAAGCGCGTGGAGGAAAACGGCGGGGGGGTCGCGTTTTCGATGTACCCGACCTCCCTCGACGAGCTCTTCGCGGTCGCGGACGCGGGCGAAGTGATGCCACCCAAGTCCACGTGGTTCGAGCCGAAGCTAGCCGACGGGATGTTCGTCAATCGCGTGCGGTAGTCCGTTGTAGACAGTCTTCGGCGGCGCCGGTTCAACACGCGAGACCTGCGACGGTCGCCAGGGTCGCGGCCTCTGGCTGGGCCTTCGTGGCTCGGACGTAGATGTCGATAAAGACGCTGAGGGCCGCCATCTCGGCGACTCTCCGCGCCTTTTCCTCTTCATCGGAGATGTCTATGGCCCAAGCCAACGCGAAGAAGAGGTCGGCGAGGCGCTCTGCGTGCGGCTTGAGCCGGTAGGCGGCGAGGCCGGGATCACGCTCGCTGGACAACGCCGCCACGGCATCTCCGAGCTCAGACAGCGCCGTCGCGAGCGCGTCAGCCATTTCACAAGGGCCGAGAGCGGCACCGACGGTGGCGCCCAGCTGACCGAGATGCTTGAAGAAGCCCGGCGCGAGCCCGGCAGGACCGAGGTCCCGGACCGTCTGGGCGATGAGCGTGTTGTGCGTGCCCTCCCAGTTCTCGCACACGATGTTATCGCGGATAAGGCGCGGCAGGATGGAGAAGCTCTCGATCGCGCCGTTGCCACCCAGAGTTTCAATTCCACACATGATGGCGCGGTGACTGTGTTGACAAGAACGCATCTTCGTGAGGTTCGCGGCCACCCGGAAGAAGGCGCGCTCGTCGTCCGAGAGACCGCGAGTCTCGTCGCTGTCCTGCATCACGGCGAGGTACATGGCCGCCGCGAGGCAGGACTGCCCAAGGGCACGGCACTCCGCGAGCAGGAGCTGTACCAGTGGGAAAGCAATAATCGGTGTACCAAAGGCCTGACGGTGGCGCGCGTAGCTCTGGGCGATGAGGCGCGCGCGTCGTGCGTTCGCCGCCACGGCGAAGCTGTTGTAGACGCGTGAGGTCTGGATGACCTGCGTCATCATGGTCTTAAAGCCATCTTCGACTGGGCCGATCGCGTAGGCGATAGCGCCGTCGAAGTCGATCTCGGCCGACGGCATGGACCGCGTGCCGAGCTTGTCCTTGAGTCGTCGCAGTCGAAAGTGATTGAGCTGACCGGCGCCGATCGCGCCTCGGGGGATGACCCGCGGGACCAGGAAGAGGCCAAGCCCCGACGTGCCTGGCTTGAGGGCCGCAAACCGGGCGGTCATGAGGATGAGGTCGGCCTCGGCGTTTGAGCAGAACCACTTCTCGCCCCGTATCCGCCAACGGGTCGTGCCGAGCTCTTGGGGCGCGTCCGCGTCGAGGGTCGCGACGACGCCGTTGCGCCCGACGTCCGAACCGCCCTGGATCTCGGTCATGAACTGGGCGCCATCGAGGCGCTCGGGGTAGTTGCGCGTTAAAAGACCCGGCAGATACAGCTCCACGAGCTCGGCGCTGCCCGCGGCCTGGAGGGCCTTGACGACGCCGGCTGTGCAGGCGACGGGGCAGTTGTGACCGGCCTCGCCGACGTGACTCGACAGGTAGAACAGCGCCAAGGCCCGGACGTTCGGGTGCGGCTCACCGAGGGCGGCGATCACCTCGCCGTCCTCGTAGATGGCCTTGCCGCAGACGTCGTAGGAGGGGTGGTTTCGGACACCCTCGATGCGGTCGCCAAAGGCGCTCCAACGCTCAAGCTGAGGGAGGTTGTCAGCCTCATTGTTAAGGCGGGCGGCGTCGTCGAGGGTCGACCCGACGATGGCCCCGAAGCGCTCGAAGTGGTCGAGGTGACGCGCGAATCCCTCGGCGCCCAGCGCGCGGCGCAGGAGACGCTGTAGTTGGTGGTCCGAGGAAAAAAAGTTCGGGCGCTGGTCGGCGTCAAAAGCGCGCAGGCTAGCGCGCGCGTCATCGGCCGCCGCCGAAGCCGCTGAGGGTAGGTGAGGGCGACGCGTCATGGCAGACTCCTAGGGCCGAGGCTGATTGCCCGACCGCTACTTAGCGCACCTCGCGCAGGTTCTCGAATTCGGCGGACCACACGTCGATGGTGTCGGAGCTTGAGGACTTGAGGTCCGATGGGTTCTCGTCCGGGTGCGTCTCGACCATCGACATAAAGTCGAGCTCGCGCTCGATCACGACCCGTCGGCCCTTGCCGTCGCAGGGCAGGGTGAGCTCGAACTCGCGCTGACCCGCGAGGGGGCTCTTGGACTCGCGTGGGAGGATGGTCGCCGCCGCGAAGGCCGCCGTGCGACAGGCCGCGCGGACGGTAAGACCGGGGGGCGCGGCGCTCACGACACAGCTCAGCGGCGCGACCGCACCGGGCCTCCTGTTCGGCTCGCATTTCAGATCTCTCGCGATGGCGTCCACGATCGGGCGCGTGTCCATTTGTCCCTCGACGCCTAGCCAGCGGCCGATGAGTCCCATCCGGCGGATCGCCTCTTGCGAAGGGTTCGGAAACTCGCCGTCGCGGGCGTCGACCTCGGCCGTGAAGGCTGCGCGTCCGTTTCCAGCCGCTTTAAACGCCACCGGCGGGCGGCGGTTGATGGTCGTCGACATCTCTGATGCAGCGTTGTCGCCGCGAAACCACTCGACCTCGGCCCGATAGTTGCGCGTGAAATGAATCGTGGCCCGATTCGGGCCGCACCAAGCCGTCAGTTCGAAGGTGTGGCGTGACGACAGCCCATCGTTCACGCGCACTAGCAGGTCGCGATAGCCCGCGTAGAGACCGAGCGCAGCGCACTGCCGCGGCTGGAGCTTGGGCAGCGACAAGGTGCACTGGCGGTCATAGCCGCCCCAATAAGACGGCCAACAGACGAGCGGCAGCTCTTTGCCCGCGTGACTCTGGAACCATGGCTCCCAAGTCGCTGCACCGTAGTCCAAGGTGCGGCGTGGGTTCTCTTCAAACGCCGTCCGCGCCAGCAGCTCGATCTCGAAGTCCAAGCCACGTGGTCGCGACGATGATGGTACGTAGTCGAAAGCGCCGGCCATTTGACCGCCCCGAGACGGATTCGCGCTGGTGAGCGCCCCCTTGGAATCGCCTTCTGGCGGCGTCCAGCGCGCCTGGCCCGAACTCTCATTGCAGGTCAATGTGACCGTCGCTGCGCGCGAGACCCCGTGGTCAAGCAGCGTCGCGCCGAGACGCGCGGCGACCATCGCCGCCACGACCTGGCATGCGGCCGGCGACGCGTTGACGGTGGCGTCGATCACGTATTCGACGCCCTTGGCGGTCTGGACCGGCCATGGTGTCCAGGTCTCTTGTCGAACGATGGACTCTGACTCGGTCTCGAGGCTCACCGCCGTGTCACCGTTGCGCCTGAGCCACGCGGTGAAGGCGGCGCTGTGTCCGGGCATGCCCGCGGCCAGGGCGAGGGTCTCGGGGGCGGCTCTCGCGGAGCCGGTCGAGGCGATTCCGCTTCCGACGAGCGCCGCGAAGGCGACCAATAGACTGTGGGGCAACAAACGCATCACCGACTCCTCGTGCGATTTCGACTGGGTGTTTGGACAACTTCACATAGCCGGGCGCGGGACGCAAGGCGTGGTCTGGACGAAATAACATCTGAGTTCCGGTTAAACTCCAACCTGTTTGAAACCATTCCGGAGTAGCCGCGCGGCCGCAAAGACCTCTGCGGCGGTGGTCGCGGGCTCAGCTGGCAGGGCCCGCGCGACCGCCTCCCGAATCGGCCGTGTGTCCGTCCGCAAGAAGGGATTCGTGGCCAACTCGATGCCAACGGTCGTGGGGATCGTGCAACCTCCCGCACCACGAATGTGAGCGACAGAGGCCTCGCGCGCGCAGAGAGCCTGGTTGTCCGGGTCGAGGGTCTTTGCAAAAGCGATATTTGCGGCTGTATATTCGTGCGCGCAATAGACGAGAGTCTCAGGGGGTAAGCCGGCGAGGCGCTGGAGGCTCGCGTAGAGCTTCTCAGGCGGGCCCGAGAAGACCCGCCCACACCCGCAACCGAAGAGAATGTCGCCGCAAAAGACGGCGCCAGCGACGAGGTAGCAGACATGTCCGTCGAGGTGTCCGTCCGTGCGAAGTGTCGTAAACTCGGCGTCTCCGAACGAGAATTTGTCCCCTTCGCCGACGACCTCTGTAAGGCCAGGCACAGGGGTGGGGGTCGTCGTAGGGCAGGGCCCGATGACGCGCATCTCGGCGAGCAGGCCCTGGCGCTGGAGATCCCGGTTGACGCCGATGTGGTCGGGGTGCGTGTGCGTGTTGATAATCGTCGTCAATATGACGTCGATGGCCTCGCAATAGGCCAGCACTGAGCCAGCGTCCGTCCCGTCGACGAGGGCGGCCTGGCCACGCGTGGCGTCAACGAGGAGCCAGCCGAGGTTGTCTCGCATCATGGGGATGCAGTGCACGGACAGGCGAGTGGCACCGAGCGGTATCGGACGTGGCGGGGTGGTGACACAATGCAGCGAAGCGTTCATAGCGGCCAGTTTGGCACAGGGACGCCGCGATGACACCCGCCGGTGCACTCGCCTCATACTTTCGTTTCTGTCGCGCGGGGGCCGGATCTGCGTTATATGCTGCACCGCCGGGCGATACGTAGGCGCATACGCTCGCCCACCCCACATTCATTGATGTGTCCAGCGGGCCCACGCGACTTCGCGCCTAATACCGAGGTCACGTCCGCATGCTCCACCGAGGTTGCCCATGACGACTCCCATAGGTCCTTCAAGAGATACTTCGACGCTGATCTTTCCGGTTTGGGCCACAAACGCGCGGGCGCGGAAGTGGATCTCGGCCATGGTCGCGCTCTCAGAGCCCTCTGCAGTGCACTTTTGCGATGGCTCTGAGGCCGAGTACGACGCGCTGTGCGGCGAGCTTGTCAGAGCGGGCACGTTTCGCAAACTAGACGAAAAACTTCGGCCGAATAGCTACCTCGCGTGGTCCGATCCCTCGGACGTCGCGCGGGTCGAGGATCGCACCTTCATCTGCAGCCTCCGCCGCCAGGACGCGGGTCCAACGAACAACTGGCGCGAGCCGCGTGACATGAAGGCGACCCTAAACGGGCTCTTTAAGGGCTCGATGCACGGCCGCACCCTATACGTCGTGCCCTTCTCGATGGGCCCCATCGGGTCACCGATCTCGCAGATCGGCATCGAGATCTCGGACTCCGCCTACGTGGCGGTCAACATGCGCATCATGACGCGCATGGGCCGCGCGGTCTGGGATGCCCTCGGCGACGGCGACTTCGTCCCGTGTATGCACTCCGTCGGGGCGCCTCTCGCGCCGGGCGATGTCGACGTGCCGTGGCCCTGCAACGCTGACGAGAAGTACATCGTCCACTTCCCCGACGAGCGCGCCATCTGGAGCTATGGCAGCGGCTACGGCGGCAACGCGCTCTTGGGCAAAAAATGCTTCGCGCTCCGCATCGCGTCGACGATGGCCCGCGACGAGGGCTGGCTCGCCGAGCACATGCTGATCCTCGGCGTCGAGTCGCCGGTCGGCGAGAAGTCCTACGTCGCGGCGGCCTTCCCGAGCGCCTGCGGCAAGACCAACTTCGCGATGTTGATCCCGCCGCCCGCCTTCGACGGCTGGAAGATCACGACTATCGGCGATGACATCGCGTGGATTAAGCCCGGCGACGACGGGCGTCTGCACGCGATCAACCCCGAGGCGGGCTTCTTCGGCGTCGCGCCGGGAACGAATGATAAGACAAATAAAAACGCGATGATGAGCCTCGCGTCCAACAGCATCTTCACCAACGTCGCGCTGACGCCCGAGGGCGACGTCTGGTGGGAAGACATGACCGACGAGCCCCCTGCCGCGCTCACCGACTGGCGTGGCCAGCCTTGGACGCCGGGCTGTGGCCGCAAAGCCGCGCACCCGAACTCGCGGTTTACGGCGCCCGCCTCGCAGTGCCCCGTCATCGATGCCGACTGGGAGAACCCCGCCGGCGTACCGATTGACGCGTTCATGTTTGGTGGCCGCCGCGCAACGACCGTGCCCCTCGTCACGCAGTCCTTTAACTGGGCTTTCGGCGTCTATCAGGCCGCGACCATTGGTTCTGAAACGACCGCGGCGGCCGTCGGCAATGTCGGCGATGTGCGGCGCGACCCCTTCGCGATGTTGCCCTTCTGCGGCTACCACATGGGTGACTATTTCAACCATTGGCTGCAGGTCGGCCGCAGCCTCTCGGCGCCACCACGCATCTTCTGCGTGAACTGGTTCCGTAAGGACGACGACGGCAACTTTATCTGGCCGGGTTTCAGCGACAATATGCGGGTGCTGAAGTGGGTCGTTGACCGCGTCAATGGCCGCGCGCGTGCGACGGAGAGCCCCCTCGGCTGGATGCCGCGCTACGAGGACATGGAGTGGGCCGGCAGCGACTACTCGCGCGAGCGCTTCGAAGAGGTCATGACCATCGACCGCGAGGCTTGGAAGAAAGAGATCCTCGGCCACGGCGAGCTCTTCGAGCGCCTGTGGGATAAACTCCCCATTGAATTTCCGCACATGCGCGAGCTCCTCTTGGCGTCGCTGTGGCGCTCACCGAAGAAGTGGAAGCTGGCCAGCGAGAGGCCAGACCTCGACTGAGGCGGCCGCCGGTCCAGCGGGGACGATCTATAGGGGGTCGAGGCGTCGCTTCGGCCCCTCTTTTTATGGCTGAGGTGTCTCAAAGCGCCCGCGTGCTTAATGACCCGTCGCCATGATGAAGACACTGCAAGAACTCGATTTCGGCTCGCGGTTTACCGCTGAGCTCCCCGCTGACGCAGAGCTGGCGAACTACCGCCGCCAGGTCCACGGCGCCTGCTACACACGCGTCTCTCCGACGCCGGTGGCCGCGCCTAGGCTCATCGCGAGCTCGCGCGCCTGCGAGGAGCTGCTCGGGCTGGGCCCCGACGCCTCACGGCAGGCCGTGGAGATCCTTGCCGGCAACGCGGTGGTCGCAGGCATGGATCCGCACGCGGCCTGCTACGGAGGGCACCAGTTCGGTCATTGGGCGGGGCAGCTCGGTGATGGCCGCGCGATTACCCTTGGAGACGTCTCCGGAGCCGACGGGAAACGGTATGAACTCCAGCTAAAAGGCGCCGGACCCACGCCCTACTCTCGGACCGCCGACGGGCGCGCGGTCTTGCGGTCGTCGCTGCGCGAGTTCGTATGTAGTGAGAGTATGATGGCCCTCGGCGTCCCGACGACCCGGGCGCTGAGTCTCGTGGCGACGGGCGATGGCGTCGTGCGCGACATGTTCTACGACGGGCACCCGCGCAAAGAGCCTGGCGCCGTGGTGTGCCGAGTGGCGCCGACCTTCGTGCGCTTTGGAAACTTTGAACTGCTCGCGGCGCGCGATGATCTGACGACGCTGCGAGCCCTCGTCACCTGGGTCATCACCCACCACTACCCTTGGCATCTGTCGGCCTCTGGCGTGACCGATGAGAGCGTGGCCGCTTGGTTTCAAGAGGTCGCGACGCGGACGGCCGAGATGGTCGTCGGCTGGATGCGCGTGGGTTTCGTGCACGGCGTGATGAACACCGACAACATGTCGATCCTCGGGCTGACGATCGACTACGGCCCTTACGGCTGGCTCGAGGTCTTCGACCCGGATTGGACCCCGAACACGACCGACGCCGGCGGTCGCCGTTACCGGTTTGGCCATCAGCCTCAGGTCGCGATGTGGAACCTTGCGCGGTTAGCCAGCGCGCTGCTGCCCCTCGTCGGGGATGCGGCGTCGCTTGAGGCTGGCGTGCGCGCCTACGCGAGCACCTATCGACGCGCCTATGGGCAGATGATGCGCGACAAGCTCGGCCTCGCCGAGGGGCGCGACACCGACGAGGATCTCCTTGGCGACCTGATGGTGACTATGCGCGTCGTCGAGACAGACTATACGCTCTTCTTTCAGGCTCTTGGGGGTATCTCGGAGGATGCGGTGCTCTCCCCCGAGGTGCTCCTGACCGCGCTCGCGCCGGTTGTCTATGACGGCGCAGCGGCCCAGCGCGAGGTCGGCGCCATCTCGCCGTGGTTCGAACGATGGCAAGCCCGCCGCCGCTCCGAGGTCGCCGACGGTCTGACCTCGTGGGGCGCGCAGTCTGCCCGGATGGCCGCCGCGAATCCGATCTACGTCCCGCGCAATTACCTCGCCCAAGAGGCGATTGATGCGGCGGAGAAGGGCGACTACGCGGTGCTCGAGCGATGGATGGCGGTCCTAAGCCGACCCTACACCCCTCAGCCCGGTGCCGAACACTTCGCCGGGCGCCGCCCCGAGTGGGCGCGAAATCGCCCGGGCTGCTCGACTCTGTCGTGCAGCTCCTGAGGTTCGTTGCGACATAACGCTATTGATTACGAATAGTTTTGGGTGGAAGTGAAAACACCCACCGAGGTGGGTGTTTTCACACAATGCCGCGCCTTATTCGGCTTCGACACCGTGCTCGTAGAGCTCGTAGACGTAGACGGGGATGGCCAGCTCGCCGAGGTGCTGCTCGATGAGTGGTTTGACGTCATCCCAATTCTGGCCGCCGACGCCGGTCGCCAAGCGCGGGAGCGCCAGGCTCTCGATGCCCTCGTCTTCGACCAACGCGCGCAACGCCTTGAGCGAGCCGGCGATGGCCTGAAATGTCGCCTTCCCAGGGGTCTGCCCCTCGCTGCGCGCGGGCTCCTGAGTCAGCAGGTTCGCGATGCGGATGCCAGGTCCGCCCCAGAGCCACGCCGTGCCGGGCTTGGGATGGGACACGTGGCAGTAGTGGCGGAAGTCCTTCGCCATGGCCGGCCAGCGCTCGCGAAGGGCGAGAGCCAGCCCGTGCAGGAAGTGGTCACCCGGCGCAATTCCGTGCGCGATGAGTTGGGCCTTGCTGAGGAGGATGTCGCCGTGGACATAGTGAATCATAGAAAATCCTAGGGTTTGTCGGGCTGAGCCCGTGGCACTTCAGGTGTGGGGTCTTGGACCCGTCCTAGTCCGGTGCAACGGACGTGCCATGTCACCCGCGGACGGCCCTCACGGCGCGCCGCCTTTGTCGGGCCTCGATTGGGACGTCCGTCATCGTGACCTCCTCGTGCACGTCTTCGAGTTGGCCGCCAGCCGTCGGCTCAGCGCATCGAGGTCGCTTGTGGGGCCGGTGGATTCTGGGGGCCCGAGATTCTTGCCGGGGCCGGAGACGTGCGTGTAGTAGCGCCACGAAACAGGATCTCGTAGGGGGTATTTGATTGTCCGAGAAGCGGCTCACGGGGGCCTGGAGGGGCCGGCGCCTCTTCGTTTCCATCGGTGTTAAGACCTTCTTGGCCTTTCTCCTCATCGTCGCGGTCCTCGTCAGCGGACTCTACTACTTCGCGACCGTGACGTTTTCCGCGCACGTCGACGCACACGCCATCGTGAACGTGAAGTCGAAGACCCAGGGGACCTGGCGCCTGTACTACACGAGGCTCGACCAGATGATGTACGGCGCGCTCCAAGCCGCCAGCCTAGTCACGATCAAGCAGGCCTTAAGGGACAGAGACGGCGACTACCTCCAAGAGACGCTGTCGAACTACACCAAGGTGAGGCAATACGTCGACTTGTGGGTAGTGGTCGACGCGAACCGCCAAGTCATCGGGGTGCGCGAGGGGACGGCTACGGGGGACCTGCTCGAGGTGAACGGGATGGTAGGGGCGGCCATCTCCATGGGCAAGTCGGTCCTCGCGACGGAGTTGGTCTCAAGGGAGTTCCTTTCGCGCGAGAGTGCCCAGCTCGCCGCGAGGGTCGAGTCCAGCGGGCTCATGCAGATCGCGGTCGTCCCCATCGTTGACGAGGGGATAGTCACCGGCGCCTTCGTGCTTGGCACGCTCCTTGACGGCGCCCCGTGGCTCTCGGCGAGCACATACGAGTACTTTAATGTGAGCGCGGCGATTCTGACGCTCGAAGGTCACAGCAGGGCGCGCATGGTGAGCGCGTCCAATCAAGAAAATACGATCTTTGGCCCGCTGACATGCATCCCTCGCGAGGCGGTTGAGGCCGTCCAACTCGGGAAGACCTACGCCGCACGGACACAGATTGATAGCACGTCGGTCTTCCTGGTCGTCGAGCCGATATCCGACGTGAAAGGCACCGTCATCGGCGCGATCGCGGTGGCCGAGTACGATAGCAAAGCGAGGGACTATGTAGACAAGCTCGCCTCTGGGGTCCTCGGCGCCGCGGTCGTGGGCCTCCTCATCAGCCTACTGCTTTGGGCCCTCGTCTTCAGGCGCACATCCAAACCATTCAAAGCTCTGAAGGCCGCCTTGGACGCGACCGCCAGGGGCGACCTCGCCGTCGAAGTGGACATACGGACTCGCGACGAATCTCAGCAGATTGGCAGGGGACTCAACCAGATGATCGAGGCCGTGAGGGTGAGAGAAGCCCGGCTCGACAGCATCAACCAGATCTCTAAGGTGCTCATCCAGCTCATCGACCCGGAGCTGCTGCTCGACAAGGCACTTTCCAAGATAATAGAGCTTACACACTCGCTGATGGGGCGCTCTATTCCATTGACGAGACGACGGGGGTCTTGAAGCCGCTGTCGTCCTTCGGCGCCCAAAGGTGCGGTGTGCCCACTCTGGCGATGGGCGATGGGCCCGCGGGACAGGCCACGAACGATGGCCGGCCCCTCGTCCTTGAGGACCTCAGCCAGGCTATGATGGCTCTGGAAACGGGCGTCGTGACGGGGCGCCTTTCCAACGAGGTGTGGTTTCCTATGTTTTACAAGGGAAAGTCACTGGGCGTCCTGCTGCTCGGTGCGACAAAGCCCTACTTGCCAGAGGAGGTAAGCCACATGGAGCGTCTCGTGGCCCAACTCGTCATTGGGCTCGAAAACGCC
>Ga0105050_10001246_pt1 | contig 38479 bp, 38 predicted proteins | sample FRY01_FD_78088 | JGI IMG/M metagenome (GOLD analysis project Ga0105050, IMG submission 78088) | Freshwater microbial communities from Lake Fryxell liftoff mats and glacier meltwater in Antarctica - FRY-01 | ecosystem: Environmental > Aquatic > Freshwater > Ice > Glacier meltwater ...
TAAAGCTTGAGCAATAGCCTTATTTTTCCAGCCTTCGCTTCTCAATAACACGGCTTTTATACGATCACGTATGCGACCATCATCTTCATAACGATGACGGAGTTCTAAATCTTTTTTTTGTTCTTTACTGAGCGGTTGAATTTTTATCATAACTACATTTGTAACCTATTTCCAAAGATTTCTCCAGTACTTTCATTGGCGATGGGTATAGAAGTAATTGAGCAGTATGTGAATCGGTCGCAGGAAAAAATAGCTCATTAAGAAGTGCTGCCATATGCACGTAAAGCATCAAATCAAAATACTCTAGAAATGTGCCTATTGAAAGTAATCCCACAGCTTCTTTTTGATCTCTGCTTAAACCTAGCATACTAACCTACCTATTTTAGACTTCATTTAATCTTATTATTGATTATGTAAATACTAGTATGAATTTAATAATGGAATATAAAAAGAATAAACCTTAATTATATTTAAGATAAACAAAAAATACTTATATAGTGTGATAAATTTCTTTTTATTCTTGATATGCAATTCACGCTTGCATCATTTTATATATAATAAGAAAAAATTATTATGAATTTTTGCTTATTATATTAATTATTTAGCATTTTCAGCGGTTTGTCGTATCTTTAAATTGAATTTTGTAAAAAAGTAGAGGAATAGCTAAGTTTAATGACAGTATTTAATATTTTATGCATAAGTTATTAATGCATAAAAAGAAGTAAAACTTTAATATTCCGTGAATTATCCTTCATTATTTTCGTTGCCTGCACATATTCACACCATGAGATACTGCTTGCGCAAGCTCGCTAATCGATAATTATTCAATTCCCGGAATATTAAAGAGTGTATAACTATTAGTTTGCTTATAATATATTTAAATTAACAAAGCATTTGCAGCAAATTTTTCTACTGTTGTCTCAAAAAATCTTTCTAACTCTGCACGAATCTCATCCATATTATCTATTTTTGCTCCGTCACGACTTAAAGTCATTTCACCGGATACTACATGTTTTAGTACGGCATCAATTATTTGATCTTTGTCGTGCTTACCGTCCATATATCTTAGAGCAAGTTTTTCAAATAAATTGATTCCTATTACTTCATGTTTTAAGTTTGTAACCCACATGCTAGGAGTATGTGTTGCTTGATAAGTGACAATTTTTGCAGCTTTAGGCTTATCACGCTTCACTTCACTTCTACTTTTTTGTAGTGTTATATTGATATAGCCTTGCAACACTAACTTCATAGCATTATTTGTTAATTCTGCTTTAATTTCATTTAATTTTGATCCATTTAACTTTTTATTTGCAGCTATTACAATTTTATCAAAACTAATAGGGTTGTTAAGGTTCTCACTAAAAGTATAAAGCACCGCTTTCATATATGGTGAAGCAGTCGATAAACTAGATTCAGCATTACCGTTATAAAAGAATTTTAGAGGCTCAGTAGAGTTAAGATCTATTTCTGATAGAGGTTTTTCAGGGACTATATTAAAATGAAGATTATACTTCGCAATATCTTCATTATTAATAGATCTGTTTAATTTAACATTACTATGACATAATAAAGTAGATCTAAAACGACGATTTGTAATAAAGTCCATATATTGTTCAGTTCTTACAATATCATTTACTGCTTGTAATTTTTCGGCAACTTTAGTTGGCATGTTGCCTAAATACATTGTTGATATATTGCAGTCTGATAAGTATTGCAGGTTCTGTTTTTTTGCTTCATCCATAAATTGATGGAAATAAAACTGAATGTTATCGTCTTCTAAATGGTCATGACGCAAATAATGGTCGCTTTGTTTAGAAAGTAAATCAGCTTCTGTCTTCAAAACTTCAGCATAAGGCGAGTTAGAACCCTCAAGACTATCTTTAACAAAATCTAATAATAAGCGAGATTGATTTATTTTATCTTGAATATTGGGAAAAGTACTGGAGTGATAAAGCATCATGTCACGAATAGTACGCACCATATTCCACCCAGGCAAAGTGTTATAACTAATATAAGCAATACCGTTTTCTGTAAGGTTAGTACTACAAACCTCAAAAATTTTATCTCTAACGAATTGCGGAACCCAAGAAAGTACGCCATGACAAATTATATAATCAAATTTACCAAATTTTTCATCAATATCAGTAATAGAACAATGATGAAACTCAATATTTTTAAGATCAAGCGCCGTTTTATGTTTATTAGCCTCGTCTATTTGAACTTTTGACAAATCAATACCGACAAAATGTGCTTTAGGATAATTTACAGCATGTGGAATTAAATTACCACCGCCAGCACATCCTAGCTCTAATATTTTTGCTGTTTCTACCGCAGGAGGCTTCATACCAAATAAAGCTGCTAAAGTGAAAAAGTGATAAGGATTGGTTAAGCCATAAGAAAAACTTTCATATGGTACTTCGTCATAGGTATTTATAGTAGATGCAGTGAGTTCTAAGTTCGTTGACATATTTATTATTTCCTAAGTTATTTTTTAATGCTATTAAGATGGAAAAAATAGTAGTTGAGAATTAAATAATTGATTAAAATGGCAAAGGCTTAATTTATTAAAAACATATGCTATATATTTAAACAAATCTCACAACTTGCAGGATTATAACAAAGGCTTGAGCAAAAGGGGAGAAATAATTTCCTATTTTAACTAAAATTTCTTATTAAGGTTAAATTATAGTGATAAGATATATACCTAATAAAAATAGAGAACTTAAGTTGCCTTACATTTTTGGCTTGCGTGCACTCGTCTCTGGTATTACTGCTACTATCTCTCGTTTTTCTTAAGACTAATGTACCCCACTCTTTATTTATTAGGAATATATTGATGATTTATATCTACCATTTTATTAGTTTTTTGTTGCTACCATTATATTTTATAATAATTCTTTACCGTATTATGATAGGTAAAGAAGAGATGGAACGTGTGTTAGAACGTTTTGGTATTGCGGGTTCGGATAAGCATGCAATCAATGAAGGGGGTAAACTAATTTGGATACATGCTGCCAGTCTTGGAGAATCTGTAGCTGTATTGTCCTTAATTGAGAATATTAATAAAACATCAGCTATGGTAAAATTTTTAGTTACTACTGGTACTGTTTCATCAGCTAAAATGCTAAAACTAAGATTACCTGAAAATGCTGTTCATCAGTTCATGCCAATAGATAATATTATTTTTGTCAAAAAGTTCTTAAAAAATTGGCGTCCACATCTAGGTATTTTTATCGAATCGGAATTATGGCCATGCTTAATTAGTGAAGGATCTAAAATTTGTAATTTATTATTATTGAATGCCCGAATTTCTGATAAATCTTTTAAAACGTGGGGAAAAATAAGTTTTCTCTTTCAATATATTATTAAATTTTTTAAAGAGGTTATTGTTCAAAGCAATGTAGACTTCGAAAAATTTAAACAACTTGGTGTTAGCAATATGGTGAATTTAGGTAATATTAAATTTGCTAATAAAAAACTTGTAGTAAATGAACAAGAATTATCATCTTTATCTCAACATTTAGCTGGGCAAAGAGTAATAGTGCTGGCTAGTACGCATGCAGAAGATGAACAGATAGTACTTAATACCATAAAACCGATACGGCAAAAATATTCAAATTGCTATTTTATTTTGATACCACGTCATCCAGAACGTACAGCTGATATATCTAAAAAATGTAAGCACTTAAATTTAAGCTATGCCATTATGTCTGAACAAAATTTGCCAATATTGACAGATGATTTATATATAGTTGATAAATTTGGTGAACTAGGTTTATTTTTTAGCGTAGCCTATATTACATTCATTGGAGGTTCGTTTAAACAAGGAGGACATAATGCGCTTGAGCCGGCATATTTTAATAATTGTATTATATTTGGACCAAATATGAGTAATTCTGCTGATACTTCAAATCAGATGTTAAAAAACCAAGCGGCTATACAAATTCAAAATGAAAGTGAATTAATATCTAAATTAGAATATTTTATGTCAGATGAAGGTAGTGCTGAAGCTATACTTTACCAGGCTAATGCCTTAGAATTTGTTAATAAGAATCAACAAATTTTGCAAGATTATCTAGACATTATAAAAAAATATATAGTTTAATAGAGGAATATATACTCTCAGAATTTCAAGAATTGCAGTTTTGGCGTTGTTAAGCGTAAGTGTAGTGAGTTCTGCGATTCAATAAGGTAAAACTCCTGACATTGCAGAGCTCACTAAGATATAGCAAGACGTTATATTTTATACTAAGCGGGAAAAAAAGAATATACGCTTATTCTCATTTATTGTTGCCAAAGCTATACATTAACTTACCAATAAGTGATTCTAAGTTAATAGGGGAGCTAGTATATTTTATCTCAGTATTTTCAGCTAACACTTCTTCAGAAGAACCAGGGGTGACTGATAGATATCTTCCTCCAAGTAGACCGCTAGTAACTATTGCAGCTCTCGAGTCTTCTGGAAGTTTAATATCTTTATTTATACTTAAAGTAACTACGGCAAAAAAACTAATTTTATCCAAAATTATAGATTTCACGTAGCCAATTTTTATACCGCCTAGCATTACGTCGCTACCTGGTGCTATACCTTCAACGCTTTGAAAATCAGCTTTTAACAAATATCCCTCTTCTGCATTTGAGAGATTAGCGGTTTTATAAGAAAATACCAAAAAACTTGTTGCTATAATTATTACTATAAAACCGATTAAAGTTTCTATAAGATTCTGTTTCATTAGTTTGATTTATTAAAGGGTTGCCATTTATTATATACTGATAGACTTTTTTCTTTCTTTATATTTGTAGTCGATAATTTAGTTCCAGTCAGGTTAGGTGTATGCTGTTGCTGCCAAGAAAAATTTTGAACATTATTTGGTATTTCATCCATCATATAGTGTAGCCAAGCATGCCACATAGGCGGAACTTTCGAAGGCTCTTCTATACCTTTATATAGTACATATCTTTTGAAACGACCTAAATAATCCATAGAATTACTTAAATAATACTTATTAAGAAAATTATCTTCACCTACTTTAGTACTGTGAAGTCTGATAAAAAAACTATTTATTAGTGACATTTGACCAATTTTTTAGCTATTTCTTTACCTTGTACTGCTAACTTGTCGGCAGCTTCATTTCCCTTATTACTACCATGGCCGCGAACCCAGTGCCACATAATATCGTGTTTCTTAAGTTCTTCGTACAAATTTCGCCATAAATCAGCGTTCTTAACTAACTCGCTGTTGTTTTTATACCAGTTATTTTTAATCCATTTATGTATCCATAACGTCACTCCTTGCTGTAAATATTTACTATCTGTATAAATTTCCACAGAGCAGGGCTTTTTTAAAGCTTTTAACGCCTCTATTGCTGCCATCATCTCCATACGATTATTAGTGGTATGAAGTTCCGATCCTACTAATTCTTTAGAAACATCATTAAATTGCAATAACGCCCCCCAGCCTCCAGGGCCAGGGTTACCTGAGCAGGCGCCGTCAGTATAGATAATAACTTTAGGTTTATTAATTTCTGTCATTCAAGATTAGGTTTGCGAAATCTATCTAAAACTATAACGTTATCAACGAGCTTATTATTTTCATCTATTGTTTTAGATGTAGGAGCAGAAGAGATGTTCGTATTTTGGTCTTTTTTCAATCTCTCAAATATATTTAATTGAGGATGAAGCTTGAAACTATAACTAGTCGCGTCTATAAAACTTGTAATAGAATTAAATGGTATATAAATATTCTCTTTACTTCCATCAAAGCTAACAGTCATTGAGAAACCATCTTTAGTAATTTCCAAATTTTCAAACTGATATTGCAGGACTATTGTTATTTCTTTTGGGTAACGGCTTTTCATTTTTTCCGAAAGAATAACTAATGAATCATCGGTTCGGTAAGAAATATATAAAGGTTGCCTCAATGAAGAATTTTCATTTTGTACTCTAATTAGAATTTTTTTTATAAACTCTAATATAGATTCTTGAAGAAATTTAGGGTAGGAAATATCCATATATAAACTAAATAAAAACTTACATATAGTATACATCTAAATCTTCTAAATGGAGTATATATGTAAAAAATTATAATAAAAAACGGGGCTTTTTCTGTTGCCCGGAAAAACCCCAAACCGCGCAAGGCTAAGCAGCTAGTGCTAAATTCCCTGCGAAACGTTCATTATCATTTGCGTTTCTGTTTTTTGACCCAAGATTCAAGAAAATTCTAGAATCCGGTGGAATCATACCGAGTAAAAATAATTTTTTTATTAGGTACGTCGATCCTATTTCGCCCCCATTAATACTTTATATATTTAAGAATTGCTTTAGTCATCTTCATGGTATGCAAGCATTCAAGTGTTACCTGCACTACTTAAGCTTACTTACACTTGAGAATAACAAATTCAATCCTCAAAATATTTTGAAGAATTTAATCAATGTGGTGGAAGCGCCGGGTACCGCCCCCGGGTCCGCAACCTCTATTCTAAATCACGTTTATTACCATAGTCACTAAATTAATAGTAGCTATATTATTATGACTGAATTAGAATAAAATGTAAAGGATAAACAATAATTCATAAAGTCAATTATAAATACATGCCATCTTTACACCAATTAAAAACATTACCTTATTCTATTCAAAACTTATCCTCTTTAGTTTTAGATATCGAGTCATATCCAAAATTTCTACCATGGTGCGGAGCCGCTAGAGTTATATCAGAGGTTGATTCAGAAATTCTAGCAGAGTTAGTTATCGAATTTAAAGGGTTTCATGGTAAATACCAATCCAAAGTTTTACATACCGCATTGCCTGAAGGTAATTACTTAATTAAAGTAGAAGCGATTAACGGGCCTTTTGAATATCTAAAAAACACATGGTTATTTACTAAAAAACGAGAGCATACACAAATAGAATTTTTTATTGACTTTAGTATGAAATCAGGCCTATTAAATAAATTAATAGGCTCATTTTATATAACAGCCAGTGAAAAAATAGTTGATGCTTTTGAAAAAAGAGCATCGGTTATATATCCGGTCAAATAGATATCCCAAAATTTTTTATTCTTTATAAAGAAACGTATAATATTAAACTAATCAAGCAACGGAACTTTACACTTACGTCTGTCCGTAGTAGGCAACGCGTCATAACCCTCATAATTCTTAAAAATTTATTAGTATGAAAGATAAGTCAAAAAATAAAATTATTGGTGCGTTTTTAGGAACAATAGTAGAGTATTATGATTATAGCCTATACGGTTTTTCAGCAGGTATTATTGCTGCAAAATTTTTTCCAAATAGTGATCATTTGACCAGTTTGATGAATGTTTTTGCTGTTTATTCTGTAGCTTATTTATCAAAACCAATTGGCTCATTAATTTTTGGTAGGATTGGCGATTTGTATGGGAGAAAAGTTGCTTTAAGTATCACTATTATCGGTATTGTAATACCAACGTTAATCATTGGAATATTACCAGACTATAATACGCTAGGATCTTGGAGTACTTTTGTTCTAATTATTTGCCGTTTCATGCAGGGTATATTTATAGCTGGAGAATATGATGGAGCTGCTATATACGTGATTGAGCATTTAGGCGAAAAATATCAATCTACCGCCTCAGCAATAACTAGGTGTACAGGAGTGATTGGGCTGCTACTTGGTATCGGGGCTAGTAATTTTTTTAGTGCGCGTATTTTTCCAGAGTGGGGGTGGCGTATTCCTTTTTTAATAAGTCTGCCTTTAGCCTTAATCGCTACTTATTACCGTCAAAAGTTTGATGAAACACCCCAATTTAAAGAAATGCAGCGAAACAAAGTCGAGCATAAAAGCCTAGGTACTTTAATAAAAGAGCAATGGCAGCTTATTATTATAGTAATATTTTTGGCTGGTAGTTTCGGGGTTACGTACCAAATTTCTATTATTTTTATGAAGCAATATTTACCATTAGTATTACCGCAAACGAGTTTTATTATAAGTACTTTTTCTGTACTAATCGTAATATGTTTTGCTGCTGCTATGCCAATTGCTGGTTTGATAGCTGACCGTTTAGGACAGATGATAGTGATAAAAATTAGTTTAGCTGGAACAATTATCGCTAGTTTATTTCTTATAATTGCAATAAAATATCAAATGGTTAATCTAGCGCTTGCTGCATGTTTGATATTGGCTACATTTGTTGCCCCCTTCAACGCTCTTGCTCATGGCATTGTCGTGCGTGCATTTCATGTAGGAGACAGATACCGAGCTATCGGTTTAGGGCATACTATTGGTTCAATGCTAATGTCCGGGAGCGCTAATTTTATATGTTTATTATTTATAAAATCGTTTGATTTTAAGTTATTTCCTATAATTTATCTTTCTTCTTTTGCTATATTATCATATTTTATGGTAAGAGCCTTGGAAAGACGCTATCAAGCAAAGTCATTGAACAAATAATATTTTGTGCCATCATGACATAGGTTTAAATATGCAATAATAGCGACAAAGCAATATCTGGAGTTTGTCACCGCCATTTTATTTTTCACAATGACATCATAAGCCATCTCTGGCAATCAGCGGCGCATAAAAAAATAAACTATGAATAATTACGATAAAATTTACACTGTATTATGTACGCTATTCTCTGTTTTAATAGTAACAAGTAATTTGGTATATCAAAAATTTGTTTATTTACCAATTTTCTCATTTTATACATTTGAGTTATCGGTAGGAGCTATTTTTTACCCACTTACTTTTTTGATAACTAATTTAATTGCTGAGTTTTATGGTAAAGAAAAAGCAAGATTTTGCGTTAGATTAGCAATTATCATGTGTGTTTTGGTTTGCCTAGCACTTAAGCTAATGAACTATTTACAAGCAACTAGCTGGTCGAAAATAGATAATAATATATTTAATATGGTGTTCGGTGTATATAGTATTTCTCTTATTGGATCTATCATAGCTGGATATACCGCGCAGCTAACCGATATAAGTCTTTATTTATTTATACGTAAGTTAACTAACAATAAATTTCTTTTTTTAAGAAATTTAAGTACAGCGATATCACTATTTATTGATACTTTTATTGTTATTACTTTTATAACAATTTTTGGTGCTATACCATTTGAGCAGATGCCAAATTTGATATTTAATAGTTATATATTTAAATTATTTTTTACCTTAGCAACTATGCCAGTATTTTATGGAGCAATATATTTTATTAGATTACATCTAGCTAAACAGTCAGCATTATAAAGCTACTTCAATATAAAATGGTTAAATAAGAACTGTCTTATTCTTATTTTGGATGAAATTAAAAGATATTCTATGTCAATAAATTACTAATTAATGATGATAAATATGACGTTGCCCTCTAAGAACAAAGGGATTATTATAATTTTATCAGCTCCATCGGGTTGCGGGAAATCTACTATAGCGAAAGCCTTAATTGATCGAGATAATAATTTAAAACCATCGATTTCAGCTACAACTCGTTTACCGAGAGAAGGCGAAATTGAGGGAGTAAATTATTATTTTAAAACTAAAGAGCAATTTGAGCAATTAATTAAGCATGATATGTTTCTTGAATATACGATTATTTACGGAAATTATTATGGAACGCTAAAGCTACAGGTTGAGCAGTTATTAGAAAATGGTTTAGATGTAATATTTGCTATTGATCGGGAAGGGGCTAAGGTATTAAAAAGCCAACTTCCTAAGGTTGTAACAATTTTTATCCTGCCTCCAAGTATGGACGTTTTAGAGAAGAGAATTAACAGTAGGGGGGCAGATAGTGCAAGTGAAGTAAAATTACGTATGGAGTCTGCAGCTGCTGAAATGGCTTATTCTAAAGAGTATGATTATATAGTAGTAAATGATAATTTCACCGATACTATTACCGCGATCCATTCTATTATAAAGTCTGCAAAGGCTGTCAAATAATCTAGCGTTATGAACATATACTAGCTTTTCATTTATATCGATTAAAGTACAAGTTTAAAGCTTATTAACTTCTTTTTTTATTTGCAGCAAAGCTACAAACAATAAAAGGTTGGCAAACATCTGTAATAAAAATATTAGTTCCTTGAATTCAGGAGCTAATATTGAAACTATTGGCTGTAATAATACCGGAACGCCGCTCGAAAACAGCACTATTCTAATAGAAGTTTGCATAGAAGATTTAGGGCCGAAGAAATTTGTTAATAAGTAAACTAATATAACTATAAAACTTTTTTCAAATAAAATAGTTATGAAGCGAAAAAGAATAATTACAGGCATAATGATATAGATAAATACCTTAGGTACTCTAGATAAAATATTTGCAAAATCCTTTTTTATTACTTCATTGGTCAAAACTTTAGCAATAGTACCAAATATCATAGAATATTCTATATTAAAATCGCTTTTTTTCTTGTCCGTAACTTCAATTACTTGAACTATTATTTTATCTTTAGAAAAAATAATAGGGATCTTTGCGCGTTCATAATAGCCTAGTTGATTTTTTATATCGATTGCTGCTACTTTGCTATTATTCTTATCGTATAAATAAATAGGCTGCTCTTCATCCAACGAAATTTTTCTACCATCATAGTCAATATTAGGTAGTTGCTGTAAAATATATTCAATATTCTCAGTTTCATATGATAAATTTTGCGGTGCTCTTGCTGCGAAAAAATCCCTAAGAGTTGATATATAATTAAATATAAATAAACAGTAAAGTACTGATGAGATAAAGGAAATAGTGAATAAATATTTAACACCGTAGCCTCGGTAATTTTTGTATACGTCATGGTAAAAATTTACAGAACTAATTGATAGCCATAATTGAGAAAATAATGCATTTAGGCTACCATTTAACCTTAAGAAGAAAGGTTGTACTTCAGGCGATAATTGTGAGTTCATAATATAGGTTGGTTTAATATTCTAGGTTCTGTGAAGTTTTCGTTTTACTGGCCGATTTCGTCGTTATTTTCATCCTCAGATCCTCACGTACGCTTAAGTACGCTGCGGTCCTGCGGGTGAAAATGCCTATAAATCCGCTCATTAAAACGAAAACTTCACAGAACCTAGGCAGTTATTTTAATTAGCTTTAATATCTTTTAACATAAAAACAATAATTATAATAATGAAGTTTATAAAAAGCCTAAATATATAGGTAAAATATTTAAGACTGCGTGACAGTGCAAATTCTTGTAAAAAGATTTACAGAGAAGATATTAACCTTTGAGCTTCTTGGGAGTTGCCAGTGTAGATTATACTTTTATAACCGAGTTTAATAGCAGTGAATAAGGCAGCATGGTCGTCTTCAACATTTACAATGATCGTTATGATATGAGAGAATTCTTTTTGTAGTTTTTTAAATATATTATCAAGTACCAATATACCATAATAACGCGTAGAACCTGGATTATTAGTTAAAGCTACAATTTGAGGATTATCACGTAAAAATTCCTGCGCATCTGCTAAATTTTTTAAGCAATAAATATTTTTCATATAATTATATTAATTCTTTTAACTCTATTAGATGAGTCATTGAATGAATTACAGGCGACGATAAATCATTTTTAAAATTAGACTTCCTACATATCCCCGGTTCTGCTGGGGGCTCGGATGTGGGACCAGTGCTGATCTTCCCTCCAACGTTAGTGTACACTAGGTTGCTACACTCCGCGCCTCTTTTAAATTCTCTATCAGAAACATTTTCTTCAGGAAATCTACTCTCTAATTTAGAACAAAATATCTTATTAAAGCCTAACTTTGTAGCTTCTTTAATTCTTGATTCATAGCCAGTAACTTTTCTTATCTCGCCCGATAAGCTAATTTCACCAAAAAAAACACATTGTTGAGGAACTGGCTTATTTGTTGCGGCTGATATTAAAGCGGCGGCGACAGCAAGATCTGATGCCGGTTCTGATATTTTAAGTCCACCTGCTACGCTTAAATATACTTCATATGAAGATAAATTAAGGCCAAAACGAACATTGAGTACAGCTAATATCATTGACAGCCTATTATGATCCCAACCAACAACGGAACGCCTAGGAGTTGGAATGTTTGAAGGAGCTATAAGAGCTTGAATTTCAATAAGTAATGGCCGCGAGCCTTCAATGCCAGCAAATACTGCACTGCCACTAACGTTTTTCCCGCCGCGGTCCATTAAAAATAATTCTGAAGGATTAAGAACTTCCTTTAAGCCATTAGAGGTCATTTCGAAAACGCCAATTTCTCCGACACTGCCAAAACGATTTTTTATTGAACGTAATATCCGAAAATGATTATTATGGTCACCTTCAAAGTAAAGTACTGTATCTACTAAGTGCTCAAGCACTTTTGGTCCAGCTAATTGTCCGTCTTTCGTAACGTGGCAGGCTAACAGAATAATAATATTATTTTGCTTGGCATAATTTACTAGTTCATGAGCACAAGCACGAATTTGCGAAACAGTACCGGGGGGTGAAGATAACTCGCGGGTTGCTATTGTTTGAATTGAGTCAATAACAACTAAATCAATATTTTCCTTATTACCATCAATAGTCGATAGAATATCTTCAATATTAGTAGCAGCTAAAATATGTGTATCATCATTATGTAGGCCTAGCCTTAATGCACGAAGTTTTATTTGATCTGTTGACTCTTCCCCGGTTATATATAAGCAATTCATAGTGCTTACAAAAGCGCTAGCCACCAATTGTAATAATAAAGTTGATTTACCTATGCCTGGATCACCACCTATTAAAATAGCAGAACCTGCTACTAACCCGCCGCCAAGCACTCTGTTAAATTCTTGTATCGGAGTGGGAATACGTAATTTTTCAGTAACATGGCCATCAAGCTTTTCTATAATTTGTTTATGGCCTAATTTTACTTGTACTTTACTTGCGCTAATTATTTCTTCTTCAACTACTCCCCATAAGCCGCAATCAATACATTGTCCTGACCATTTAGTCGTTAAATTGCCACAATTGGAACAGGCATATTGTTTTTTATTTTTACTCATAATTATACCTTAAAATCATCAACCTACTATTACCATATATTTTTTCTTTAACTAGTTCGAGCTTTGGATTGTCGTAAATATCACTCTTAGCCATTTCGACTACCAAAATAGCTCCTTCATTTAGCCAGCTATTTTTTATTAAATTATCAATGGTCGGAGGAACAAGATTTTTATAATAAGGCGGGTCTATAAATATAAGATCAAAAGTTTTAGTGGCTTTTGGTAGATTTAAGGCATTTATTTTGATAAAAAAAACATTTTTTAACTCGCCTATTAATATAGAGAACTCATAAGCCGTAGCAAGATATTCTGCATTTACATCAACTAATGTAATTTCACCTGCGCCTCGTGATAAAGCTTCAAAAGCTAAACTACCTGTCCCTGAAAATAAGTCTAGGATCTTAATATGATCCTTAAATAGCTCTCCTTTGTTAAATTCACCAGAATTTAAAGTGCTAAAAATAGCTTCTCGAAGTTTACTAGTAGAAGGTCGATATTTAGCGTTCTTTAATGAAGGTATTATTCGGTTTTTATGTTTACCTGCTATAATTCGTATCATGTGTTTAAGTATAATATACAAACATAAATTGTATAATAGCTAGATGTATACAATAAATATATATACTATAGCGACTTATAATTCGAAGATTTACAGAAATTTGCTGATTAAAATCTTTCATAATCATTAAAATATATTCTATTACCCCTAAACTAATAGTCATTATTACGTATATATCAGAAAATCCAAAGGTGGTAATTGTATGGAATAAAGATAGAATTACCGAAATTAAAAGTGCTAGACGAAGATTAGAGAAATCTCGCTGCGCTATATAACCAAGAGTCATAATAGCTAATACCAATGTACCGTAATCTACAAATCCCCAGGTAATACACCATAATACCCCTAGGGCGATTACATGGCAGTAACCGCTATAAAAGAAACTTTTTATACTATCTTGAAAATAATAAAGGTAGCATTGTCCTATAAAAATAGGAATCAATATATTGGTAGTAAGTAACTGCTTAAATAATATTGTTGTTAGTATATAAAGGCCTGTCCCCCACAATAATATTTTAAAGTTAGGTTTGCCATGAAAATTATAGCCAGCAAAAAAGCAAAAAAGTGGCATAGCAATACGGCCTATAACTCTCATTACTTCATATTTAGGAAAGAAATATAGCCCTAAATGATCAATGAACATTGCTATGATGGCTATAGTTTTTAGAAGATCTTGATAATTTGCTTGATATTTTGACTGTTGTTGCATCTGTATAAATATTAATTATTTTTATGTAATTTAAAGCATAAAGCTATTAGTAAAAATACTGCCATAGCTATTATAATAGTACATCCTAAAGCGGTAATCTTTATAAATAAAGATTCAGAGTAAAAAAATTCCGAATAATTCCGGCTAATTATAGCAATTACTAATGTCATTATGAAACAGCTAATTAAAATTTTAAAGCAAAAAAAACTTACATTAGAATCTAGCTGGAAGTTTCCATGTTTTTTAGTATATTTATAAAGCATCCAGACGTTGTACCAGCCTGTAATAGAAGAGCCTAACGCAATGCCTAGATGACCAAATGGAAACATCAAAATTATATTCAATATAGTATTAGCTGATAATGAGTAAATAGTTATTTTTAATGGAGTTTTAGTATCATGATTAGCATAAAAAATTGGGGTTAAAATTTTAGAAAGTATAAAGGCTGGTAATCCAAGCGCGAATACTGATATAGCTTCTGCAGTTTTTATAGTATCACTGGAATTAAATTCGCCTCGTTCATAGATTATATGAATAATTGGTTGCGCAAGAGCTATAATACCAAAGGCTGCAGGTAAAGCTAGTAATAATGCGGTTTTAACAGCGTGATTTTGAATTTTGGCGGCTTGGCTAAGGTCTTTTAACTTATACACTCTTGATAATTCTGGTAATAATATAGTGCTAAAACTTATACCGATTATAGATAAAGGAAATTGATATATTCTATCAGCATACGATAATATTGATATTGCCCCTTCAATGAAACTGGCAATAGATTGAGAAATGAATAAATTTAACTGTTGTACACCTGAGCTTATAGTAGCAGGGCCCATATTAATTAAGAATTTCTTTACATCTCTATTTGGTGAGTTTAGAGTCATGGGGAAAAGAAGCTTTGCTCTAGCAATGCAGTAAAACATAAATAAAACTTGCAATATGCCGGCTATCATTAAAGATAAACATATGGATATTGGTGGATCAATATGTTTTTGTAATATTTGAGTAGCAGTTATTACTACAACACTTAGAATTACCGGCGAAAAAGCAAAAGCTGCAAACTTCTTTACAGAATTTAAAATTCCGCCAAATAAAGCGCTTATAGATATAAAGACTAAATAGGGCATTGTGATACGGCATAAAAGCACCGTAAGCTCAAATTTTGCTGGTTCTTCGTAAAAGCCAGGAGCAATAACAAACATTAAATACGGCATAAAGAGTTGCATTAATAATATTATTACTATTAATGTTATAAGCAATATAGAAAATACTTCCCCAGTAAAATGACGTGCTGTTTCTTTCGATTCCAATAATTTTTCGTTAAAAATAGGGACGAATACCGTTGAGAGCGCTCCCTCGCCAAATATTCGTCTAAATAAATTAGGCAGTTTAAATGCTACGTTTACGCTATCTGCTACTGTACCGGCGCCAAATAACGAGGCGATAAATAATTCTCTTGCAAGACCAAATATACGAGAAACTACAGTAAAAAATGCTACAATAATTCCCGAACGAAATAATGTCACTATATTATATATTTTTAGGTTTAACGCTACGAATGGCTAGCTAATTAGTAACCTTCAACTCTTTAGGCTATTAATTTAAATTACCAACGATTATTCAACTAAGTAATATATCTGCTTACCCCTTCTGCTATCAATTCTTGCGCTTTTTCAATATTTTGCCAACCAGTAACTTTTACCCATTTACCTTTTTCTAGATCTTTATAGTGCTCAAAAAAATGTACTATGCGTTGTTTTAGCATTGAGTCTAGATCATCTAGGTTGAATATGGAATCGAAGGTTATATCTAATTTTGACACCGGCACGGCAATAATTTTTTCGTCTAAGCCAGATTCATCTTCCATCATTAGTACACCTACTGCTCTAGCGCGTATAACGCAACCAGGCATAACAGGATAATGAGATACCACTAAGACATCAACGGGGTCGCCATCATTAGATAAAGTATGGGGTATAAAACCATAATTACAAGGATAGAACATAGCAGTTTGCATAAATCTATCAACAAAAATTGCTCCCGATTCTTTATCAAATTCGTATTTAATAGGATTGTCGTTCATCGGAATTTCGATAATTACATTGATCTCACCTGGTTTTGGTTGAGCTGTGATTTTTTCAATTAACATATACTTTACTCTACTAATAAATAATTGGTTCTAAACTTTTCTAGAGAAGTAGCAACTATTTGCTGCGCGAATTGTTTTAATAAAGATTCATCGCTTATTTTGCCATCGGGGCCTGAAGCTATTAATTCTCCACTAATAAGTTTCTCTGTTATTTTATTCTTAATTTGCTCAATAGTATTTTTACCATCTAACATTTGTAGAACAAATTTTTCATGTAATTGCAACTGCACCATAGAATTAATATGATTTGTTACAAATTCTATATTAGTAGAGGCATGTTGTGCTTGATATCTAACTAATTTACTTACTTTAGGTTTAGCTGAAATATTAAATACTGTAGCTGGTTTAGTAGAATATAGTTGAATAAAACCTTGTAATACTAATTTAGCCATTATAGAGCTTAGTTCTTGGATATAAGTATTTATCTCGAATTTACCTAGCTTTTCAAAGGCTCTTTTAGCTATTTCTTCCATCGATAAAGGATTACCAGTATTTTCAGAATAAACGTAGAAAATAGCTTTCATAATAGGAGAAGCGGTTGAAAGAATAGGTTGTTCCGAATTATTATAATGGAAACCGATAATCTCCTTCTCGTTAGTTAAATCAATATTATTTTCTAAAACTGCTGGAACAATGAGAAAAACGGTATAAAAATCTTTTAGCTTATTAAGTTCAATATTCCTGTTTAAAGCAACTTCTTTATGACAAAGTATAGTAGTCCTAAATTTACGGTTATTAATAAAATCCATATATTGCTCAGTCCTAACAATATCATTCACAGCTTGTAATTTTTCGGATGCTTTAGCAGGTAGATTACCTAAATACATAGTGGAAAGATTAGAATCACCTAAGTAGTTTAAATTATTAGCAGCTGCCATCTCCATAAATTTACTAAAATAAAAGGGGGTATTCTCTTCACCTAAATATTCATGAATTAAATATGACTCGTTTTGTACAGATAAAAATTTTGTTTCTTCTTGTAAAAATTTGGCATATGGGGTAGTGGTTCCTTCTAGAGATTCATTAACAAAATCTAAAAATAATTTAGCTTGCTGAAATTTATTATGAGCACCAGTAAAAGTATTGGCATGAAATAACATCATTTCCCGGATGCTTTTTTGCATGTTCCAACCAGGTAAAGTATTATAACTAATAAAAAGAATACCATTAGGAGATAATAATTTTTTGGTAATTTCCAGAATTTTATCTTTAACAAAATCAGGTACCCAGGAGAATACGCCATGGCAAATTATATAGTCGAATTTACCAACAGATTCATCAAGATCTGTGATAGACATTGCCTTTAGCTCAATATTTGTAAACCCTAGCGCATTAATTATAATATTTCCATTATCGATTTGAACTTTCGATAAATCTACCCCTAAAGAGTATGATTTTGGGTAAGTCTCAGCAAAGTTAAGCATATTACCACCTTCAGCGCAACCTATATCCAGTACACGCGCAGTTTCTATTGCTGGCGGAGTCATGCCAAATAATTGACCAATAGTTCTTAAGTGCTCTGGCCTTGTATAAGGAAAAGGATAGCTTGGGTAAGGTATATCATCGTAAGATATATCTGCTGTTTTGCCAGTATCAGGTGTCGTCATATTATTTTTCTCCATATAGTTATGTTTATTATGCTAATGAGCTTGGCAATCAAAAAATGTTTATTTAAATGAGATTACCATAGCTACTTCGTAGCCTCACAATGAAGTTTACGAGTGCAACGGCTATTTCGGTCCCTCTCCGCACAACGCTACTTGCTCAATCATTGTAAGATATTGCTGATAAAATAAATCATGAGTGATTTCAGTTACTGGCCAATTTTCGCTTGCTAGCTTTACTATAGTTGCGGTTATATTTTTATATAATTTTGGGTTTTGTTCAATACTCATAATTAAACATTTACTAGTAGAATTATTTAAAACTAATTGCAAATTATTTAAATATTTTAAACTTTTCTGCTCGCTATTATATAATTTTTGTACTTTATAATTAATAAAAAAATATTCTAAACTATCACTAAGCAAGATAAAATCTGAAATGCTTGCTAACTTTTGTTGTTTAATATCAGCTAAATTAGCTATTTGTTTTTTAGATTCAGCTAAATTGGTGCGAATATTATCTTTTAAAGCCGGAAATCGTTCAATTAATATGACTGACATTGCTTCCAATAAATTACTCACATTATCTAAATCAAGCCAAATATGCCAATTATTATTAATAATCTTTAGCCCCTTAACATCGCTAACGGTAACAATATTATTGTTGTGCTTACGCATTAGCTTAGCTGCAAAGCCATCGAATTGATCATCAATATAAATAACCATATCAGCTTTTTTTACTTTCTCAAGATCGCTAGGCTTCAAGTGATAGTGATGTGGACAATCACTATTAGTAGCAATAGAGGTAATTATTGCTTCATCCTTGAGAAGTAGAGCAAAGATACTTGCTAACGGCGTTATGCTGGTAACAATTTTTATTTTGCCAACTTCTATTTTATTTGGCGCAGCATAAATAGTAATATTAGTAAATAATATCAATAGGATAGTAAGAATTTTAAGTTTCATTTGTAAGTAATCCAATTAATTGTTCTTTAATTAGCGTAAAATCGCTTTCTATCCAAAGTTCTTCAAGGTATTTTAAGGATTTTCCTATATTCTTGTTTTTAATATTAAGTTGTAGCATATCTTGTCCCCTAATTGGGAATATTGGCTTAGCAATCAGGTCATATTTATTTATAAATTCCTGTACTATTTTAAGGCTTAATTTATCTAGCGCAAGAGCAGCGTTTAAATATTCTTTATAATCTTGATTTTGTAACCAAATTTTTTTTAAAGAAAAATCTGTAATTTTCTGAACGGTGATAAATTTTATAATTGAATATATTTTTTTAGCTTCTTTGTTTGAGAACTTTAGTTTTATTAAATCTACTAAGTTTAATTCCTCAAAATTACAAAATAATAAAGCATATTTAGTACAAAGCTCCAAGCCAACAGCTTTTTCAATAATATGTAGATAATAATATTTGATAGGTGATATTATAGATAATATGCCCGTATTAAACATTACTTGCAAAATATAAGGAAAATTATCTGAGAGTAATATTTTATCTAATTCTGTTTTAATTCGTTCTTTCGAGATAATTTTTAAACCATCTTTTAATTGTACAGCTGCCTCTAATCCAACAGCATTAATTTGCTGCGCATAATAGCACGAAAAACGAAAAAATCGTAGAATACGAAGAAAATCTTCCTTTATTCGTTGTTCTGCTTCACCAATAAATCTTACTTCCCTATTTTTAAGGTCCTCTATACCAGTAAAATAGTCATATATTTTATGCTCCAAAGGACAATAGCTTAAAGCGTTGATAGTAAAATCCCGACGAGCAGCATCTTCCATAAAATTATTAGTAAAATCCACCTCAGCATACCGCCCAGTACATTTTATATCTTTTCGCAGAGTTGTAATTTCGAATTTTTCCTCATATAATAAAGCAGTAACCGTGCCAAACTTTATTCCTGTAGGTATAACTTGTATACCTGCGGGTAATAAAATATCAAATATTTGTTGCGGTAATAAATCAGTGGCAATGTCAATATCACTACTTGGTCTATCTAGCAGCGCGTCTCTGACAGCTCCGCCAATAATTCTAGCGTTACCACCATTCGCCCTAAGGAGTAGCAAAATTTGTTGGTAATATTTTGAACTAAAATCTAACTTTTGTATTATGACATTCATCTCTCTTTGCTTATTGCGTCATACTTTTTCAATTTAATAAGAATCGACTCTAAATCCTCAAGCTTTACCATACAAGGTCCATCGCTTGGCGCATTGTCAGGATCTTGGTGAACCTCCATAAATATGCCGGCTACTCCTACTGCTAGCGCAGCTTTTGCTAATAACTCAACATATTTTCGCTCTCCGTTGCTATTACTACCGCCAGCTCCAGGTTGTTGAACAGAATGGGTGGCGTCGAAAATAATGGGCGCAGTAGTCTCGGCCATTATCGCAAGGCCGCGCATATCTGACACTAAATTATTATATCCAAAACTAGTGCCACGTTCTGTTAACATGATATCTTTGCAACCAAAGGCTTGAAGTTTTTTGTAAACATTTTTCATATCCCCGGGGGCTAAAAATTGTCCCTTTTTTACATTAATTACTCTTTTGGTGATTGCTGCTGCATGAAGCAAATCAGTTTGCCGGCATAAAAAAGCAGGGATCTGTAGTATATCTACTACAGATGCGGCTTCTACGCATTGCTGTTCTTTATGTATATCGGTAATAAGCGAGCAGCCAAATGTTGACTTTATCTTGGCTAGGATCTTTAAGCCTTCTTCCATACCCGTGCCGCGCGTGCTATTTACTGATGTTCTGTTAGCTTTATCAAACGAAGATTTATATATAAAAGGAATATTAAGCTTAGTAGTTAAGTTTACTAACTTTTCTGCCATAAATAATGAATGGTCTAGTGTTTCAATCTGACATGGCCCAGCGATTAACGTAAAGGGCAAATCATTGGAGATTTTTAAGTTAGGTAAAATGATTATTTGTTGCATATAATTTTTGGATTTAATTAGCAATAATAAAGATTCGCATAAAGCATAAACTTCATTGTTAAGAGAACGCTTATGCGATTAGGTATATAATAAGGCAGTCTACTAAAACTGCTTCATCGTGTTTAAACACTTCTAGCAATGACAATCTCTCGGTTTTTTTAATTTCGTCAATCTACTTTGCCATTGGTAAACTTTCTGCCGTCCCTTTCTCCTCACTTTGTTCAATTTTCTTAGTTATTTCGGGATTTTTTCGTGAGGAAAGATTAGCTAGAACTAACGCATTTATAATAAATAAAGTAGCAAGAATTACAGTCGTCTTTGTTAAAAAATTTGCTACTGTACGCCCTGTGACAACTCCGCCTCCACCTCCGCCAATACCACTAAGCCCATCTGTTCCGGTTTTTTGCATTAAAATTACTATAATTAGTAAAACTGCTATTACAATATGCACAAAAAGAAGAATATTCATCATTTTTATAAAACCTATAATTTATAGCCTACCATACACTAACCTTATCTTATTTGCAATATATACCCAAAAAAATGGGAGCTTACATTGCCTTACTGCGTTAATTTTTGCGTCCTCATATATCAAAGTGTAAAATGCCTATACTCTCCTTCTACTATCACTCATTTTTTAAGTACAATGGTAATTGCTATTAAATGTTCTTGTGTACTCAAATAGAGAAGGATATTATTGTTGTGATCAACACAAAAATATTTGGGAAATAGCCAGAGATGTAGTTCAATGCTATTACCATTATAAACTACTGAGATTTAATAACAAATCATGCCAATAACACAAAAAAAGTCTGTAAACGGAAAAATATGGCAGCAAAAGTCGGTTAATGAACATGATGTTTTAGAGCTTTGTCGGAACTTACGAATCAGTGATTTTTTAGCTAAAATTTTATTACCTCGTCTTGAAAACATAGCGCACGCAGGTAATTTTTTATCACCAAAAATTAAGAACTTACTAATAGATCCTTTTCATTTGCTGGATATGCAGAAAGCTGTAGATCGAGCAATCGAAGCAATTATAAAGAAGCAAAAAATTTGTATTTTTGCTGATTATGATGTAGATGGTGCTACTTCCTCTTCTTTGTTAAAAAATGTATTTAGAGATTTAGGTCATAAAGCTGATATTTATGTACCAGACCGTATTGCCGAAGGTTACGGTCCAACTGCTTTTGCTATGCAAAAAATTAAGGACACTGGAGCTCAGCTAATTATTACAGTTGATTGCGGTGCTATGGCCTTTGATGCTTTAAAATATGCTAAAGAAGTAGGGCTTGAGGTAATTGTTATAGATCACCACATTAGCGGCGATATATTGCCTGAAGCAGTGGCGGTTGTGAATCCAAACCGTATTGATGAAACTAGCCCATATAAATATTTAGCAGCGGTAGGAGTATCTTTTTTATTTGCTACCGCTCTATTAGCTGATTTAAAAAAGCAAAATTATTTTGTAAGTATTCCCGTACCTAATTTGATGCAATATCTAGACTTAGTAGCGCTGGGTACAGTTTGTGATGTAATGAAACTAATTAACCTTAACCGAGCTTTTGTAACGCAAGGTTTGAAGATTATGACTCAGAGAAAAAATATAGGAATTGCTACCCTGTATGACCTTGCAGGTTTAAATGAAAAGCCAAACTGTTATCATCTTGGCTTTATGCTAGGACCTAGAATAAATGCAGGGGGGAGGGTAGGTAAATCTAGCCTTGGTGCTAATTTACTATCGACTACTTGCCGTGTTGAGGCTAGCAAGCTAGCAGAGGAATTAGAAAAACATAATAATGAGCGAAAAGTAATTGAAATTACTATGATAGAGGAAGCAATGAAAATTGCATTATCACAAGAAAACGATAGTTCATTATTTATCATAGGAAAAGGTTGGCATCCAGGAGTTATTGGGATTGTAGCGGGCAGATTAAAAGAAAAATTCAATAAACCAGTCGCAGTTATAGCATTAAATGATGGAATGGGTAAGGCATCGTGCCGCTCGATTAAAAATGTTGATTTTGGTAGTAAAATTCTTAATGCTAAAGTGCAAGATTTAGTAATCGTTGGCGGCGGGCATGCTATGGCAGCAGGCTTTACCGTAGCGGAAGATAAATTATTTGCGCTGCAAACATTTTTGAATGAAGCATTTAAAAACGATATCAATAATCTTCAGGATCATGGCGAAGAATATGATGTAGAGTTGACGACTAGCGGAGTAAATTTAGAGATAATGGCAGAACTACAACAATTAGAACCATTTGGCCAAGGTAATCCAGAACCTATGTTTAAATTTTCAGACTTATATGTACTAAAAGCTGATATTTTAGTGGGTAAGCATATTAAATGTTTACTTGTGCCTTCTAAAGAAGCCTATGGTTCTAAGCCATTAACAGCAATAGCTTTTAACGCGGTTTCTAGCCCTATCGAAAATGTGTTACTAAATCCTAGAGCTTATAATCTAGCTGTAATAGGTTCTTTAAAGGTAAATAATTGGAAAGAAAAATATACTATTCAATTGCAGATAAAAGACTTGATAATTTGAGCATGCTTAAGTATTTTGATTATAAATAAATTTCTGTTTATTGCTATATGGTAATGAAGCTAAGGAATACTTATTCTTAACATAAATAAAATATATAAACTTATATGTCACAATTAAAAACAAAGAAAGCAGTAAAGACTAAAGCTAATATTACCACAATGACTATTAACGAAGTTACTAATGATATTCCAGAAGTTCAGGAGCATTATCAGGATTATCCTTATCCATATAGAGATCCGGAAGATGAAAGAAAAAGAATACTTGCTATAGCAGGTGAATTTATAGGTGAATTGAATCATTATTTGTGGAAAGGTAAGCAAAATTTTGATTTAGGGTTTCGTTGCTTAATTGCAGGCGGTGGGACTGGTGATGCAGCTATATATTTAGCTGAACAGTTAAAAAATAAAAAAGCTGAAATAGTTTATTTGGATTTTAGCAAACCAAGTATGGAGATTGCACAAAAACGTGCTCAAGTGCGAGGTTTGACTAATATTACCTGGGTGTATGATTCCATATTAAATATTCCTAATCTTAATTTAGGCAAGTTTGATTTTATCAATTGTTCAGGGGTGTTGCACCATTTGAAACACCCTCCAGAAGGCTTGAAGATTTTAAAAGATTCTCTGAAAGAAGACGGCGGAATGAATTTAATGGTTTATGCCAAATATGGTCGTACAGGAGTTTACCAAATTCAAGATATTATGAAAATGGTGAATAAGGATGTAACTAACAGAGCGCAAGAAATAATGAACGGTAAGGCTATCGTAAGCTCTCTTCCAACTACTAATTGGTTTGTGCGTGGCCAAGAGCTTTTATCAGACCATATAAGCTTCGGCGATATTGGTATGTATGACATGTTTTTACATAAACAAGATCGGTGTTATTCAATCCCTGAACTTCATGAATTCATTGAAAATGCTGATCTAAATTTCACAGAATTTTCTGATGTTAGTGAAAAATTATCATTAAGAATTGAAAATTATATTACAGATTTTTCTTTATTACAAAAAATTAAAAGAATGAATATTGTAACGCAGAAAGCTATTTGTGAAATAATAGTTGGCAATATAATCAAACATACTTTTTATGCTTCCAACAAACCGGACACTATTGCCACTCTTGATGATCTCAATAATGTGCCTTATTTTTATGGAATAACAGGTATTGCCAAGCAAATTTATGACCATATTGAGAATAGTTCAGTTATGCCAGGCACTAACATTAATTTTACCCTGAATAATTCACTGATTAAAAATATTAATATAACTATCCCTATTTCTCAATATACAAAATATATATTTAAACAATTAATAGATGATACTCAAAGTCTACAAGAAATATTTGACGCCACTCGCGCAGATATGCAACAACACGTTAATAGTGAAGTATTATTAACTGAAGTTAAAAATGTTTTTGCACCGTTTTTGTTAACAGGGCTAATGCTACTTCGTGATAAGTCTGTTCAACTATTTTAGGTTCGCCTAGGATTTACACTATTGTTTAATCACCACGTCACTTTAAGGGAACTAATATATTTCATTTAGCTCCCTTAACGTTTCGTCCTGAAGCTTCCGAGGAAATGAAGCTGCTAGTTCTTCTAACTATCCGCCCTGGTATTATCTCCTCAAAATAACGAAATCAGTTAAATACGGTAATTAAATAAAATATTTTGAGATAATGTCATTATCAATATATTCACCACGAGAATTATTTTTTATCCATTCGTCGTTTAAAAACTTTTTAATCAGCCTATTAGAAATATATTCTTTTTGATTATTTACCCACGCTTGTACTACTAGCTTTTGTAATTTTGGATGTAGCATATATTGATGAAATGTATGAACAGGCTCTTGAGATAATTGGAATATTGCTTGCAATATTCCTCCAAGTAATAACCCTCTGGTAAGCTGTATACTCTCAGCTGGTACAGATTCCCCAGAATTATCTAAATTTACTGGATAGCCTCCTCTATAAATTTTAAATACTCCATTATATATAGGAAAATCAATATTTGCTAATACGTCTTCAACTTCGTAATTAGGAGAAGTAGAATGGATAATTTTTAACAGGGTTTGAAATTCTATATCTTGAGAAGAGCAACTAATTAAATTTTTTATACCTTGTATTTGAGTTAAATCTAAGTTTACAGTAATATCTTCTCCAGCACATCCGAAAATATAATTTGAATTTTGAAATAATAATTGAACGTTCTCCACAATTTCTACAGAATTCATGAAATCATATTTTTCTTTTGCCGGGTCGTATACTATTACTTTGTGATTTAAAGATAGAAGCTTCTGGGAAATTGCTCTTCCTATAACTCCTAGTCCTACAACGCCGCAAGTGGTAGGGAATAAAGGTAAAAACTTATCTAATTTATTTACCACTGCTTTAGCAATCATGGGCGCTTCTAGTAATTGTTTTGCTGCAGAGTAAGCAACATTAATTACTGGAAATCTAATATTTTTCTTTTTAAGATGAGCTACCCCTGAGGATGTCTGTTCTACTGCAAAGATTTTATAATTTTCACTTAAGAATTGCGGTATATTTGATATAGCCTTGCTGCCATCATCTAAAATAATAATTTTAGTAATAGATTTTGTAATGATATCTGTAGTGATGTTACTCCACATATTAATAATATCACCATTAAAATAATACTCAAAATGCCCGTATCTTGAGGGGCTAGAGCTAGGGTAATAGATAACTCCTAAGCTCGTGAGTTCTTCTATAACTAATGGGCAAGATGAATATATTTTTCCCATTATATGGATGTTATTTGGCTTGGCACCAAGTATTATAAGTGCTTTTATTAAATCTATAGTGGTAAATAAAAGGTGTTGGACGCAAACAAAAGTTATATCGCTTAAATTAAGACCTCTATAATTTAAGGATTGATAATTTTTTAATTTCTCAATTATTACTTGCAGAGTTGCCAGTATAGGTGGGGCAAAATTATTCATGCCATCTTACAATATATTAAGTTAAAGAAATACTAATACAGCCATTAAAAAAGCTGGATGATGGACAAAAAGTTCTCTTTTCCCTGTTATTACGATTATATTCTAGGAATCTGGGGTCACTCTCTGGAATAGTTTTACTAGATTTAATTTGACCAAATGGGTCGTTACTTGAATGAAATAGCTCAAATTTTATATTCATAAAGATGTTTAGATTAGGATTTTTACTTTGATTAATAGTCTTTATTAGTATCTCTAACAACTTTTTAATATCTCTTTGGTCTTCAATTATACTTGGTGGATTTTTAAAGTAGGGAGAGCTATCAAGTAAAGTAGGAAAGCTGAGAGAATAATAAACTTTATCTTCTTTAGTAAATTTAGCTGGTTGCATGATAGTAGGGATATAATCTTTTAAATTATAATCTTCTATATATATTTTTTGCATTAAACTGCAAGGTAAGGCTATTTCGTCTAAGCAAGGCTTAAATGCAACGCTAGAACCTTTAACAATTAAAATTAAGTGTTTAACAGTATCAATCAAATACGGTCTTGGTTTTAAATTGCGTTTATTAATAGTATGCGTAAAAAATGACCATAATAAACTAAATTCTGTAAAATCTTCTAATAATTGGAATTGTTTCCAACATTGAGCAACTAAATATTTGTAAAGGTTTATATAGGCAAAGGTGTTTTGGTTTTCAAACCAGTCTTTAGAGAATACTAAAATTGTATTGTACCAATTAGAGTTTGTATGCTTATTAATATCTACAAATGTTTGCCAATGATCTGCAAGACTATAAGGTAGAGTAATATCAGCGCTTAACTTTTTTTTAATCCGGTTATGTCCTATCATATCAGAAATGCCTGGGATCATAAAAGTAGAACGAGCTCCCGCTGAAACACTCCAAATAGGCATATCTAAAGGAGAATTAGGAGTTAATAATCCTAATAGATTCATCACTTCAAATACTCCAAATAACTCTCCACTATTCAAAAAATTAAGAGGAGTAATTCTATTTTGTATTTTAATGAATACTTCATTAGAATTATTCATAATAAGAGATAAAGGAATATGGCTATAGTTTAGTTTTTGTCTTAAAAAATTAGGTATTCTATCATCGTCTATAGCAATTATTTGTCCATCTGTTGTAGGAACGCAGAATTTTCCATTATTTACAACTGAGGCACCGTATAAATAATGCATTTTGAATAAAGAATATTCGCCATGTTTACTTATTCCATCACATTTTTCTGCTAATTCAGGATTACATTTAAAAACTTCATCTCTAACATCTGACCACTTTACTTCTTCAACGTGGAAATTAATATTTTTATCGTTCTCTCGAAAATCAATCATACTTATTACTTTAATTAGCTATTAAACGCTTTAATAAACCTAAGGTGATAGTGTTACTTCTTCAGAAGAAGCGTATGGACCTGGTCACTTCGTCCGTAGTCTACAAAGTAAGTGACGTGGGACCCAGGTAAAATAATCCTGCAGATAAGAAAGCGGATCCCTACAGTTGCTATGCTTCTGAAGAAATGGCAACGTCACCTTAGTTCTAGCGCACCATAATATCAAACCCAGGTTAACTATATTCTATAAGGAACAATATTTAGTTAAAATATATACATTAAATATTAACTTGTTTGAGTTTAATTTATCGAATACAGGGTTAGGTAGATTATTATTTCTCAGCTTTAATAAATAAAAGTATATTAGAATCTTTTATAATATTTAATTCTTCGATTGTAAAAGCTTGTAAAGCAACTTCGTCTAAGAATAGGCTACGCCTTTCTACATTCTTAAATCCTGCTTCTTCCATTAGGGATTTTATAGTATCAAAATTCCACTGATAAGAGGTGACAACACAATTATCAGTAATACCAATCTCTATAGGGCTTCCATCTTCATATTCGCTACCTTGCAAAAGTTTTGTAGGGAACTTTAATATATCAAAAACTTTCGGGCGAGAAGTAGCGCTTAGGATATCTAAGGAGCATATTAAAATTTCCCCTCCTTTTTTCAGACATTTATAACTATTAATAATAAACGTATTTAATTTATCTAAAGTCTCTAAATAAATAATGACAAATATACTGTAAATAAAGTCATACTCATTTGTGCCTAAAATTTCAGACGCTTGTGAATCTGCAAAATCTAATACATGTAATTCTATATTGCCATATGTTATATTCTTTTGACAAAATTCTATTTGTGCTACTGAAATATCACAGCCTACTATTTTTTTAGGATGTTCTTTATAAAAAATTTCCAAATATCGACCAAACCCACAGCCTACTTCTAATAAAGTCTTATCGTTAATATTTCCTATTAAATTTTTAACGTGGGCATTAACAATGTAATTATTAAATCTAAAGTCTTTAGTTTCGCGGTACGCGTCCGCTATAGTGCTTAACTTCCAAGTTTCCATAATTAGTTATTTTTTAAATTATAATAAGTTTGAATTTGCTATTAAATATTTACTCATAATTTTAGTGGTATAATTCCAATCAAAAACTACTTTTATACCTCCCAATAAACGCCGGCTAAAATGGGAGGCTTTTTCTGCCGACAAATTTCGGTCTTTCCTAACTATATAATATATGTTTTCCTTATTAAACTGTAAATAAAGAAAAAGCTAAAAATTATGACAAATGCTAATTGCCATTCGTTGCAATTCGAACAATGTGACTATTCTAACAAGTTAATAGATAAACTCTTAGCATTAAACAACCAGACTCAAAATAAAGTTGATATCCAAGAAGTAAAAAAATCTATTTATTACGCTAGAAAATATCACGGTGAACAAAAAAGAGAATCTGGCGAGCTTTATTATTCTCATCCTATAGAAGTTGCTTATATGCTTGCCGAATACATTGCTTTAGGAAATATGCATTTTTACAGAACTGATATGTTTGTAACAAGTATATTACATGATACTATTGAAGATACCCATTTAAATTTTCATGACATTAATACTGTTTTTGGCTTTAAAGTAGCCAATCAGGTACAAGACCTTACTAGAGTAAAAGCAGAAGGAAAAATATCCTCGGCTGAAATGGTAAAATCTTTATCTTTACAAGGCAAATATGACGTGTTGCTTATCAAACTATTTGATAGGCTACATAATATACGCACTATAGGAGCTAAATCTCCGGAAAAAGCTATGAAAATAGTACAAGAAACCATGCAAACCTTTTTGCTTCTATCAGCATATTTTGAAGCTCCAATTATTGAAGACGAATTATATCAATTATGTTTAAAAAAATGCCCAGAAGTTTTTGATGAGTTTAAGCTGGGCTTGCTGAAGGATGATAATAAGCGCTTTTTGTTTTATCCAGATATGAAAAATGTAATACCCCAAACATGAAAGCTGCAGTTATAGGTATTACTATTAATAAAATTCCATAATGCCCTAAAAGGGAAGTGCAATATATTAATCCTAAAGAAGTAAGAATATATATTGCCGCGCTTGAGAAAGCATAGGTAAAACTAGCGCATGTAAATCGTTTAAATACTGGCAAGTGTTTATAAATAATCGGTACTGCTGGCAAAGTAGTACATCCAAAAGTAATAATAAAAATTTGAATCAAAAGTACATCGTAAGAAGACTGGATATTATTCAATAAATACGGCGCTATTAGCATAAAACTTGTAAAGATTAAACATTTAAACTTAAGTATAGTTAATGGGTATATTCTATAAGTTAAATATGATAATAATAATCTTTCAGAAAAATTTACAATAGCGACTATAAGGTTATGTTGAATAACTTCTGCTGCAGTATAATGAAAACTATTTCTTAAAATATCTGTACAATAAAAATAAGTAAGGTAAAAGGCTACTGGCCAACCGCAATCCATGAAAAATAAGCATAAAGTTGTTTTCTTATTAATTTTTTCCTGAATAATTGGGCTACTGTCAATTGATTTAGGATCTCCGCCAAATTCTTTGATTTTATTTTTTATCCTACGCTTAGCATCTACAAAGTCCGGCGTTTCCCTAAGTCTTGTTCGTGCCACGCCTCCCACTATTGCAATTACTAACCCAAAACCAAAAGCATAACGCCAGTTTATGCCAAATGAAGTTATAAAAGACGCAACTAACAAAGCAAAAATTGTACCTAAATTTGCAAAAGCTGCTATAAGAGTTACCGCTGTGTATTGAAAAGGTGGTTTAGTAGTTTCTGTAACGTATAACTCAGCTCCTATTATTTCTCCCATTGAAGATATTCCTTGAACTATCCGGCATATGGTAATTAAAACTGAAGCAGTTATTCCTATCTCGGCGTAAGTAGGTAGAATAGAAATCATAAGACAACAAGCAGCCATTAAAAAAGTTGTGATGCTAATAGTTGCTTTACGACCTATATTGTCACCAATCCAACCGAAAATAAACGCACCAAACGGACGAAAAACAAATGTTGAGCAAAATGCAAATGCTGTTAATAGTGAAGCAGTATGAGGAGCGGTTTTAGGAAAAAACAGTTCGTTAAGTAACACTGCCATATGAATATAGAGCATTAAATCAAAATATTCTAAAAACGTTCCTATTGACAATAATCCTATAGCTTCTTTTTGATTTTTTTTTAAGCTAATACCTTCGGTAGAGGGCGCCATAAATTTTCCTATAAATAATTAATCAGTTATTAAGAGGCCTTATAATAGCCAATAACCTACTTATAAAAGCTAATTATAATCTTTGTTTTTAATTTAAAAGCATTTTCAAATTGACGTCAAGGCTTATTAATAAAAAGGTAAAAAATATGTCATAAAAAAGTTTTTAATTTGGAGATATCTATCTATTGTTATTAAGAAGGTTTTTCTGTAAGATAAAAAAGTAAATATAAATAATATTTTGGTGTTGCTAATGGCTGTAAGGCTAGTCTTAATCTTATTCATCTCACTTTTTTCTTCTTTTTATGTGCATGCTTTTTCATCTTATGAGATGAGCGAATCGCATAAATGTAGTAAAATGTTTCCTCACTTTGAAAAAAAATTTCGTATTCCGCTAGATACTTTACATTCAATAGCGTTGAGAGAATCAGGGAGGAGGCATAAAGATCACAAAATTGTGGTAGTATGGCCGTGGACGGTAAACGTGGAAGGGCAGGGACATTACTTTGACAGTAAAAGAGAAGCGATAGCATTCGTACGAAAACAAATTATTAAAGGGAAAGAAAATATCGATGTAGGTTGTATGCAAATTAATCTTAAGCATCATTTAAATGCTTTTAATTCTTTAGAACAAGCTTTTGATCCCAAGGAAAATGTGGGCTATGGAGCTGAATTTTTACGTTCTAAGTATGATCAGTTAGGTAGTTGGTATAAAGCAATTGCCCACTACCATTCAGCTACGCATGAACGTGGTTCTAAGTATAAAGAAGCAGTTATTAAAATTGCTAATAATATGGACTTGTATAAAAATTCTCTTCGCGATTATAGAGAAAAACGTCTTTATAATACTAGTACATCTATACCTTTAACAAAAAAAATCATGATCGGAAATAATGAAGTTCCAAAGAAATCTTTTTTTTTAATAAAAAATATAGAAGTGCTATTATGGTACGTATTCCAAATTAAATAGTCGCTCTGAGGGAGCTATGCTCCGTAAAAGTATAGATAAATAATCTTTTCGTTGGCTCCTCCGGGTGATCAGTTCGCTGACCTCTTCACTTAAGCTAATATTTAAATATTATTACACTCCGTGGCGTTGAACGATTAAACTCTTTATACTGGCAATAGCTTTAGCTGGATTCAAACCTTTCGGACAAGTTTTAGTACAGTTCATAATGGTGTGACAACGATAAAGCTTAAATGGATCTTCTAAATCATCAAGACGCTCTCCAGTATGCTCATCTCTAGAATCAACAATCCATCTATAAGCTTGTAGCAAGATCGCTGGACCTAAGTATTTATCTCCGTTCCACCAATAGCTGGGGCACGAAGTAGAGCAACAAGCACATAATATACATTCATATAACCCATCTAATTTCTCACGATCTTTCATAGATTGTAGTCTCTCACTATTAGAAGGAGGAGTGCTATCAGCTTTAAGCCATGGTTGTATTGATTCGTATTGAGCATAGAAATGTGACATATCAGGCACTAGGTCTTTTATTACCTTCATGTGGGGCAGCGGATAAATCTTGATTTCACCATTAATTTCTTCCATAGGTTTAATACATGCAAGCGTATTAATTCCATCTATATTCATTGCGCAACTACCGCAAATTCCTTCACGGCATGAACGCCGGAAGCTTAAAGTAGAATCTGTTTCATTTTTGATCTTAATTAGAGCATCAAGAACCATTGGCCCAGTTTTGGCTAAATCTATCTCGTAACTATCTAGTTGAGGATTCTTATCTGAATCTGGATCATACCTATAAATTTTAAGTTTCCGGGATTTACTTATTGATTCTGTAGGTATATGAGTGACGCCTTGGCGTACCACAGAATTTGGAGGTAGTCGAAGTTCAGCCATTTATTATAATCTTTTTAATGTAATAAAGTAATATTCTTAATATTTTGCGAATTCAATTTATACAACATTAAGAGTATAATAACATTTTTTTAAATTAATACTTTATAATAAATTACAAGTATACTTTTTGTAAACATATCTAATAAAAATAGATGTTTATGTTGCCTCACGCGTCCTCAGATACAAAGAGTACGCTTTGGTTGCAGCTCGCATTAACTTCTACTACCCTTCTTTATTCAGTAAATATACTTTATTCCAGCTTTCCATTTGTACAGAATATCTTTTAATATTGTTTAACCGTTAAGCCGAAAAAGAGTTTTTTTAGAAACTATAAATGCAAAATAAAATGTTGAATAGTTTTCATCATTCTCCTAGTATAGGGCTAATCAAACCAACGTTTTTAAATAAAATGATAAATATTACTTTCCCGGACGGAAACATAAAGCAATTTGCTAAAAATATTACTGGTTTTGAGATTGCAAGTAGTATATCTACTTCGCTTGCTAAAGAAGCATTAGTCGTTGAAGTAAATAATGAACTAAAAGACTTAAGTTACCAAATAGAAATCGATTGTAATTTAAGAATTCTCACGTCAAAAAATCCAGAATGTCTAGAAATATTACGGCATAATGCTGCTCATATTATGGCTGAAGCAGCAAAAGAATTATTTCCTGATATTCAAATAACTATTGGTCCAGCTATTGAAAACGGTTTTTATTACGATTTTGCTAAGGATAAACCATTTACTCCTGAGGATTTGGTAAAGATAGAAGCTAGAATGCATGAGATAGTCAAGCGTAACGAGAAGATTACTAGAGAATTATGGGTACGTGACGAAGCAGTGGAATTCTTTAAATCTATCAATGAGCATTATAAAGCAGAGATTATTTCTGCTATTTCTGCCGGCGAGCCTATAACTTTATACCGTCAAGGTAATTTTATTGATTTATGCCGGGGGCCGCATGCACCTTCAACCGGTTTTATTAAACATTTTAAATTAATGAAGGTAGCGGGAGCTTATTGGCGTGGTGATAGCAACAATCCAATGCTACAAAGAATATATGGTACAGCATGGGCAACCAAAGAACAGCTAGACAATTATCTTTATATGTTGGAAGAAGCTGAGAAGCGCGATCACAGAAAATTAGGCGCGCAGCTGGATTTATTTCATTTCCAGGAAGAAGCGCAAGGTATGGTATTCTGGCATGATCAAGGTTGGAATATATATAGGACTATTGAACAATATATTAGAACAAAAATCAGAAAAGCTGGTTATACGGAGGTTAAAACTCCGGTACTAGTGGATAAAAGTTTATGGGAAGCGTCAGGACATTGGGAGAAGTTTAGAGAAGATATGTTTGCTCTAACTACTGATGAGAAGATTTTGGCCCTTAAGCCAATGAATTGCCCATGTCATGTGCAAATTTTTAAGCAAGGTATAAAAAGCTACCGAGATCTACCGCTACGTATGGCTGAGTTCGGCTTATGCCACCGGAACGAAGCGTCTGGCGCTTTGCATGGTTTAATGCGTGTACGCGCGCTAGTTCAGGATGATGCTCATATTTTTTGCAGCGAAGAACAAATTACTAGTGAAACAGTAAATTTTTGTAAACTGCTAATGGGGGTGTATCAGGATTTTGGTTTTACTGAAGTTAAAATTAAGTTTTCCGATAGGCCGAAAATAAGAGCCGGTAGTGATGAAGTATGGGATAAAGCAGAAAATGCTTTAAAAGAAGCAGTTAAAGAAGCGGGCTATTCTTATACTCTAAACCCAGGCGACGGAGCTTTCTATGGTCCTAAGTTAGAGTTTTGCCTTAAAGATTCTATTGGTAGAGAATGGCAGTGCGGTACTTTACAGGTAGATTTTGTCTTACCAGAGCGGCTTGATTCTAATTATATAGCAGCTAGCGGTGAGAAAAAAAGACCGGTAATGTTACATAGGGCTATACTTGGCTCTTTCGAACGATTTATTGGAATATTAATAGAGGAATATGCTGGACGTTTTCCTATATGGCTTGCACCAACGCAGGTAGCTATTACTACTATCACCAGCGAGCTAAACGACTACGCTTCAGAAGTGAATAAGATGTTAATTGATGAAGGCGTGCGGACCGCTATTGATATTTCGCCAGATAAGATTAATTATAAAATACGTAATTTTTCTAATCGAAAAATCCCTATAATTGCAGTAGTAGGAAAGCAAGAGAGAGAAAACAACAGTGTCACTATAAGGCAACTAGGATCTGAACAACAACAGACAATATCTTTACAAAATTTGCTAAAAATGATAAAAGATGCTAATGCTAAATATATGTTATAATATGTGAATGTCATTGCGAAATTACATAGTAGGGGTGACAATCTCATGAATAATACTTCGGGAGATTGCTTCGCTTTGCTTGCAATAACGATGCAATAAATTTTAATAATAATATGGAGAAGTTTTATTTCTGCAGTCAAACACAATTTTCCTAGAGCTAACAGGGAAATTAGAACCAATCAAGTGCGTTTAGTTAATGAAAATGGTGATATGCTAGGCGTTGTCGGTATACGCGAAGCTTTAGACCTAGCAGAGAAAGCTGGTTTAGACTTAGTTGAGATATCGCCAAATGCTGAACCTCCAGTATGCAAAATCTTGGATTTTGGTAAGTTTAAATACGAAACCAAGAAACGGTTGCATGATGCGAAGAAAAAGCAAAAAATTGTAGTTCTTAAAGAAATGAAGTTTAAACCCAATATTAGCCAAGGCGATTTTGATGTAAAGCTTCGTAAAATAAAGGATTTCTTAAAAGAAGGAGATAAAGTAAAAATTTCGTTGTGGTTTAAAGGTCGGGAGATCGTGCACAATGAAATTGGCATGAAGCTATTTGAACGCATTAGCGCTGAGCTACACGAGATTGCCAAAGTAGATCAAGCGCCTAAAATGGAAGGCAAACAGATTATTATGGTTGTGAGCCCTGAAGCTGCTAAGCCGTTGGTAAAGTAATAGACGTTAGTTGAAGAGGGCAAAGGCTTAGTATCATCATCTATAAGAAGTCGCAGGTCGACGTAGGGAGTAAGATAAAGAATATAAGCAATGACTGCCTGTGAGGTTCCTTTGTAAAAACCGATTGGGCATTTTATCTAGCTTTCTACGTCGCGCTTACATACTTCTTTGGATGAAGATCGTTCGTTTTTTGTTAAACTGTTCTCTAGATATAATAACATTTCTCCAACCACCTTTCCAACTCACTAAAAAATACAAAATTATGCCGATTAAAATTTTAATGCCCGCTTTGTCGCCAACTATGACAGAAGGCAATATAGCTAAATGGTTAAAAAATGAAGGTGACAAAATTGTCCCAGGTGAAGTTATTGCCGAAATTGAAACTGATAAAGCAACTATGGAAGTTGAAGCAGTAGATGAAGGGGTGCTAGCTAAAATAATAATACCTCAAGGAACAGACAATGTACCAGTAAATTCGCTTATTGCTTTGCTGTTAGAAGAAGGTGAAGATACTAGTGCCTTAGACAATATTAATATAGAAACTACTGCAGCAAAAGTAGTGGAGATTGTCGTAGAAGAAAAAATTAGCAACGTAAACGTAGAAAAAACATTAGCTGAACACTCTGCTTCTCCCAAAGCTAGTCGAATATTCGCATCCCCTTTAGCTAAAAGGCTTGCTGCTATTGAAAATATTGACCTTAGTAGTATTATGGGGAGTGGTCCTCACGGCCGGATTATTAAAAAAGACCTGCTTCAACTTCCTGCTAAGCTTGATAAAAATGTCGCTAGAAATGAAATAGAGTATAAAGCTGTTGCAAATAATAATATTCGTAAAATTATCGCAAAGCGTTTACTTGAGTCTAAGCAAACAATACCGCATTTTTATCTGTCAATTGAATGTAATATGGATAAATTACTTGAGATTAGAGAAGATATTAATAAATATTTTGCTGTTGATAAAAGCGTAAGGATTTCTGTTAATGATTTTATTATTTTAGCAGTAGCTAAAGCTCTAAAAGAAGTGCCTGCGGCAAATGCTAGTTGGGAAGAAGAGGCAATTCGGTACTATAATAATATTGATGTATCAGTAGCAGTAGCCATTGATAATGGCCTTATTACACCAATAATTAGAAATGCTAATCAAAAAGATCTAGTAACATTATCTGCAGAAATGAAAGATCTTGCTAAAAGAGCTCGCGAGAATAAATTAAAACCTGAAGAATTTCAGGGTGGCAGTTTTAGTATTTCCAATTTAGGAATGTATGGTATAAAAAGCTTTAGTGCTATTATAAATCCACCGCAAAGTTGCATTCTTGCTGTCGGTGCTAGCTCCAAACGTCCTGTTGTTACCCATGATCAAATAAAAATAGCCACTATCATGGACGTTACTCTTTCTTCAGATCACCGAGTAGTAGATGGAGCAGTTGGAGCAGAATTTCTTGCGTCTTTTAAGAAATTTATAGAAAGCCCAGCTTTATTGTTGATATAATATATTGACATTCTAAGAAAATGAATTATAAACAATATATTAAAGTTGGTTAGATGGATAAAATTTAATGTCTAGAAGATGTGAACTTAGTGGTGTTGGTGTTTTGTACGGTAATAAAGTATCGCATTCCCAAATTAAAACCAGAAGACGCTTTGAACCTAATTTAAGAGTGGTTAGGTTTATGAGCGAAATTAGTGGTCAGGAATACAGGCTTTCAGTAAATGCTAAATGTATGCGTTCTGTTGAAAAAGTCGGTGGTTTTGATCAATATATGTTGAATATATGTAACGATGTGTTATCTGATAAGGCTAAAGTAATTAAAAGAAAGATAGCTATAATGAAAATTGTTAAGGAAACAGGAGGCTCTGTATGAAAACTGATATACACCCACCATATAAGCCTTTAACTATTATAGTTGGAGAAGATCCTTTTTATACTAATTCTACGCTTAGTTCTGGTCAAATCCTTATGGATGTAGATTTTAGAAAACATCCGGCTTGGAATAAAGGAAGCGCAAACGTTATTAACGAGTCTAATAAAAACGTTAGCGATTTTAACAAAAAATTTGCTGGCTTAAGCTTCGGCGTTAAATAAGAAATTGTTGTCACTGCAAGGTCATATTAGCTACCGTGTCAATTTTATCAGATGGGTAGTCGTTATTACGAAGAGTACGAATTGTTAAGAAGCAATTAGTAGGAAAAAACCTAATGAGATTGCTTAGTTTGATAGCAATGACAATTCGTAAAAAAACATCATTACTTACCGTGGGGTGGAGCAGTCTGGTAGCTCGTCAGGCTCATAACCTGAAGGTCGTTGGTTCAAATCCAGCCCCCGCAACCAATTTTAAGCCTCTATATTTATTTCAAAATATTATTTTTTCTTTTCATTATCCGTTATTATACGTTGTTTCACCTGCTAAATAGCAAAATCTTAAAACCTGTCTTTAAATCTCTTTTAGGGTTTTATTCCCCGCCCCTTGGGGCGAAGAGTTTTGGACAGATGGTTATTTTGCGAGTACCGCCGGTAAACATGGCGATGAAAATATGACAGGGAAGTACGTAAAAA